>Ga0105053_10012003_pt1 | contig 10506 bp, 8 predicted proteins | sample BON01_FD_78093 | JGI IMG/M metagenome (GOLD analysis project Ga0105053, IMG submission 78093) | Freshwater microbial communities from Lake Bonney liftoff mats and glacier meltwater in Antarctica - BON-01 | ecosystem: Environmental > Aquatic > Freshwater > Ice > Glacier meltwater | place: Lake...
CCCTCGGCCCGCCAACCGTCATACAGCCCGTCAAGCAGACCGGCGTATTCACCCCGCACAGCCGCCATTACCGAGGGAGGCAACACATCGTTGACCACCAGATAGCCGGTGCTGCGATAGCTGGAAATCTGCTCGGACGTCAGCATGAAACCCCCTTACGGCAGCAGGATCGACACGATGGGCGGATAGATCAGCAGGACCGACAAGGCACACAGCTGAACCACGATGAAGGGCAGGAACCCCTTGAAGATATCGACCAGCGAAATATGCGGCGGCGCCACAGATTTCAGATAGAACGCCGCTGGGCCAAAGGGCGGTGACAGGAACGACACCTGCATGTTCATGCAGAACACCACGCCAAACCAGATCGCCACATGGCGCGGATTCAGTTCGCCGAACATGCCGATTTCCTCGATCGGCAGGCGCCGCACGATGGGCAGGAACACCGGGATGATCAACAGCACGATCCCCACCCAGTCCATGAAGGCGCCCATGAACAGCAAGATCAGCATCATCACCAGAATAATGCCCATGGTCGGCAGATCGGCACCCACCACAAGATCGGCCACATAGGTTGGCCCCCCCGCGATGGTATAGGCCCCGGCCAGCGTCGCAGCCCCGATGGTGACCCAGATGATCGTGCCGGTGGATTTCAGGGTGCGCATCAGCGAATCCCACACCAGGTCGAAACTGGCCTCGCCCCGAAACAGCGCGATCACCAGAACCGCCACGGCGCCCATGCCGGCCGCCTCGGTGATGCCGGTGATACCGCCATAGATGCTGCCCATGACCACGCCGATCACGACGATGGGCGCCACCAGCCCCTTGCCCAGATTCCAGCCCCGGGCGGTGCGTTCGCGCCCGAACACGAAAAAGATCAGCGCCAGAGAAATCGCCACCGCGCCACCGAAGATCGGCAGCCAATCTGCCGTACCAAAGGCGATCGGGTCGCCGGTGTTGCTGGCGTTCTGGCCCGCCAGTTCGAAGAACAGCGCGCGCAGGAACAGGAAGGTTGAAAATGCCGCCACAAGAATGGCAAGGAACGAGGTAAACAGCGCCGACTTTTCCGCACCCTGGGGTTCGCCCGGGTTGGGCGGCGGCAGGGGCGCGTCTTCGGGGTGCATCTGGGTGCGGATGATGATGTAGGTGATGATGAAACACGCCAGCATGAATCCGGGCAGGAACGATGCAGTGAACAGCGCCTTGATGCTGGTTTCGGTGATCAGGCCATAGATGATCAGCACGATTGACGGCGGAATCATCGTGCCAAGGCACCCCGAGGCGCAGATCGTGCCGATGGCGAGGTTCTGATTGTACCCAAGGCGCAACATCTGGGGCAGCGCGATCAGGCCCAGCAGCACCACTTCACCGCCAATGATGCCCGACATGGCGGCCATGATCACGGCCATGATCGAGGTGACAATGGCAATCCCGCCCCGGGTGCGGTTCAGCCAGATGCTGAGGGATGAATACATGTCCTTGGCGATGCCGCTGCGTTCCAGCAGCGCCGCCATGAAGATGAACAGCGGGATGGAGATGAGAACATAATCCGTTAAAAGTCCGTATATTTTCTGTGCCAGAATGTTCAGCGGCCCCGATCCGGGGCGCCCGGTCAGAGTGCCATCGCCGAATGTCCAGGGTTGCAACAGCAGCATTGGTTCAAACTTCATCACCAGCACGACAACGGCCATGAAGGCCGACGCCATGCCAAGCGGCATGCCGATGGCCAAAAGCACCATCAGGCCCAGCAGCAGAACCAGCGAGATCGTTCCGATATCCATCTCAGTTCTGTCCTGTCTTGCTTTGCACGCTGCCGCGTGTCACGTCTTTTTCGCCCACGCCATCGTCGCCAACGGCACGCCTGAGACGCGCAAGCTCATCCTGGTCGATATCGTCGGCGGCGGTGTGTTTCACCGGGGCCAGGTGCCAGTCGGCGATCAGGTTGATCACGGCCTGAACGGCCACCATGGCGACAATGAACAGCACCAGCGGTTTCAGCGTGGCGGGAATGGGGGGGTCGAACACGGTGCCAAAGGTTTCCCAACGGCCGAATTTCGCGAAGGCCTCGCCGTATCCACCATAGATCAGGAAGAACGCGAACACGACGATCAGCGTGGTGGAAAGGATATCGCAGGCATGCTGCAACGGGCGGGGCAGAACGTCATACAGCAGGAAGATGCGGATATGGCTGCGTTGTTGCATGGCATAAAGCCCGGCGCACAAAAACACGAAACCGGCCAGCCAAAGCGACAGTTCGTTGGCCCAAAGCGTCGGCGCCTCGAACACATAGCGCGCAATTACTTCAAAAATCATCACACCGGTCAGCAGAACCACCAGGATCATCGTGATACGCCCGATGAACACCGCCAGCCGGTCGATGGCCCAGGTGCTTTCATATTCCATTGGGGCGCGGCGCAACGTCAAAAGCCCGATAACCAGCAGCACAACCGCCCCGACCACTGCCATGACATCGGCAATGTCGATATAATTGCCGATCACCACCGGCAGGTTCGGCGCCACGTCGATCCGCCCCAAAAGCGCTGCAAGCTGATCGTTCTGGCCGCCAAAAACCAGAATGAAGGCGGGCATGTGCCAGACCACCCAACCAAAGGTCAGAATGAATCCCGTGGGGGCAATCCATTCGATCAGGCTGCCTGATTTCCGTTCCATCGCGATATCTTTCTGCGTTTGGGCGGTGTGACCACAGGTTTCGGCAGGCCCCGTGAAACCGGGGCCTGCCGATTGTCACGTCAACGCTCAGTTGGCTGCAACCAGGCCCAGTTGACCGAGATAGGCAAGGTGCGATTCGACCAGAGCCTTGGCTTCGGGCGTGTCCGCAAACTCGGGCCAGGTGGCCTGTGCGGCGGCACGGAACGTTGCAAGGTCTTCATCGGTCCAGGCGCTGATCGTGACGCCCTGTGTGCGCAGCTCGGCTGCGGCCTCGGCGTTGGCCTTTTCAAAGGTCAGCGCAGTGCGCAGCGCCAGGCTTTCCATCGCCGACGAGATGATCGCGCGGTGATGCGCGGGCATACCGTCCCATACTTCCTTGTTGCAGGCCAGATGGTCAGACGGCATCGAGTGGAAACCCGGGAAGTTGGTGTATTTCACCAGATCGTAAAGGCCGATCGACTTGTTGTTGGCCAGACCGGAATAGTCGGTGGCGTCGATGATGCCGGTTTCCAGCGCGGTGAACACCTCGGTGAAATCCATCACGATGGGCGTTGCGCCCAGCTTTTCAAAGATCTTGGTCTCCATTCCCGGAGGCGAGCGGAATTTCCAGTTCTGCAGGTCGGAAATGCCCGCGATCGGCTTTTTCGAGGCCAGGCTTTCCTGCCCGTACACCCACCAGCCGATCAACTGCATGTCGAACTTGTTGTACAACGCCTGAGCAGCCTCAAGGCCGCCGCCGTAATACAGCCAGCTGAGCTGCTGATAGGGGGTGGAATAGCCGCCCATGATGTCGCCGACGAACTGAAACGCGCTGTTCTTGCCCGTCTGATAGGCAGCGCCCGTCATGTCACAGTCAATAATTCCGGTGGCGGCGGCATCGAAGGTTTCAACAGTTTTCACGACCGACGAGGCAAAGAACGGTTCAATCACGATCTCGCCGTTCGACATGGCCGCCACATCGTCGAAGAACTGCTGAGCCAACTGGCCCGACACCTGTTCGGCGTTGTAATGGGTCTGAATCCGCAGCGTCGTGGTTTGCGCGAATACGCCGGTTGCAAGGATGGTTGTTGCCGCCAGCGATGCTGCGGCGATATTGATCATTTTCATTGTGTCCTCCCAGACGCAAGGGCACCTGATGCGACCCGGGTGGCCGTCTTTCGGTGCAGAGTAGACGTAGACTAACGGCTGAGCGTCCGACCGACAAGGACATTTCAAAAGAACACGAATATTGAAATTTTGCTCTGACCTCGATTTTATATTTAGAATCAATAATTTATACCTACCAAATGCCTGCCAAACCTTCTGGCGGTCTGAATGGGCTCAGGCCGGTTTCAACTCAACCCCGGGCGCATGGGCGATAAAGAACGGATTGGCGAACCCGGTCTTGCCATAGATCAACGGCGTGTGATCGTCGAAACGCACCACCCGGCCCCCGGCGCCGTGCAGCACCGCATGGCCCGCCGCCGTGTCCCATTCCATCGTGCGTCCCAGACGCGGGTAAAGATCGGCCTCGCCTGCGGCGACAAGGCAGAATTTCAGCGACGATCCGGCGCTTTTCATGTCGGCCACTTCGTATTGGCCGATGTAATCGTCGGTTGCCGCGTCCCGGTGCGATTTGCTGGCCACCACCAGCAAAGCGGTATTGTCGGGCTGCGACACCTTGATCGGCGCGGTATCCCCGGCGCTGTCCTTGGCGAAGGGCGCGGTTTCCTCGACCGACACGCCGGTGGCCGTGGTGTAGAACAGCCGCCCCTTGGCGGGCGCATAGACCACACCGCGCACCGGCAGACCCTCGAAGACATAGGCGATGTTGACGGTGAAATCGCCGCGCCGCTGCACGAACTCCCTGGTTCCGTCCAGCGGATCGACGATCAGGAAGGTATGGGCCTGCACATCGTGCGACGCCGCCTGTTCCTCGGTGACAAGCGGCACATCCGGAAAGGCAGCGCGCAAACCCTCGGAGATGATGGCGTCGGCGGCTTCATCCGCCTCGGTCACGGGGCTGGAATCGGATTTCGTCCTCACCTCGAAATCGCGGCCGTCGTAGATTTCCATGATCCTGTCGCCCGCTTCCAGCGCAAGGCGCCGCATCACCTGGGTGAGTGTGTCGAAATCCATGGTCCGTATCCTCGCTGGGTCAAATTATCGCCAAATTCGCATGACAAGAGTTTCAAAATAGCGCGGCCCTTATGCTATGGTGTCAAGGGAACGGCAAGAAATCCGTGCCACAGTGTGAATTCGCGCCCCCCGGCGCCCTTGGACCGGCAGGAAACAGATGTTCGAGCGTCAGACACGCGACACTCCGCTGGGCAGCGCCGCCAGCATTCTGGAACTGATCTATCACAACACGGTGCGCAGCATCCGCAAGACGCATTCCAATGCGTTGATGTCGATCGTGATGAACATCCTTCAAACGGTAATCTTCGTTTTGGCCTTCTTCCTGCTGTTCACCGTGCTGGGAATGCGGGGCAGTGCGATCCGCGGCGATTTCATGGTCTACATCATGACCGGCATATTCCTTTACATGGTGCACACCCGCACGGTCACGTCGATCCTCGGGTCGGAAGGCCCGGCCAGCGCGATGATGAAACACGCGCCGATGACCACCGCCATCGCCATCGCCTCGGCCGCCCTCAGCTCTCTCTATATCCAAGTGCTGTCGATGGGCATCGTCCTGTATTTCTATCATGTCATCTGGGGCCCGATCCACATTGCCGATCCGGCGGGCGCCATGGGGATGGTGTTTTTGTCATGGTTTTCGGGTGTGGCCGTGGGCATGATCTTTCTGGCTTTGAAGCCATGGGCGCCCTCGGCGGTGAACATCATCGCGATGATCTATACCCGTGCCAACATGATCGCCTCGGGCAAGATGTTCGTCGCCAACAAACTGCCCGCGACGATGCTGGCGTTCTTCGACTGGAACCCGCTGTTTCACACCATCGACCAGGCGCGCGGCTTTGCTTTCATCAACTATTCGCCACACAATTCCTCGATAGAATACCCGCTCTACCTGTCATTGGTGCTGCTGATGATCGGGCTGATGGGTGAATTCTATACCCGCAAACATGCCTCGATGAGTTGGAGCGCGCGACGCTGACACCTGCGATCAAGGCGCGTCGGCCACCACCCGCAGCGTCACGTTCACCCGCCCGCCCCGGGGCAAGAGCCGCGAAGACCCGAACCTGATCCGGTCCACCCCATGATGGGCCAGCCGTGCCGCACCGCCCATCACCACCACATCGCCCGACTCCAGCCACAGGCTTTCCGTCGAGCCGCCCTTTTGCACATTGCCCATGCGGAACAGCCCCGCATCGCCCAGCGACAGGGAAATCACCGGCCAGTCGAATTCGCCCTCGTCCCGGTCCTGGTGCAGACCCATGCGCGCGCCCTCGCCATAAAAGTTGATCAGGCAGCAATCGGGCAGCCGTCCAGGCCCAAGGCTGCGCCAGATGTCCAGCACCCTTTCGGGAACCGCAGGCCAGGGCGCACCCCCCGGATGGCGCGGTTCATAGCGATAGCCCCGCCGGTCGGACACCCAGCCGACCCGCCCCGCCGAAGTCATGCGCACCGACATCGCACGCCCGCCCGCCGTGACCGGATGCACGAGAGGCGCCGCCGCGATCACCCGCCGCAGATCGCCCAGCACTGCCGCCTGTGCCGTGACATCCAGAAACCCCTTGTGCACCACGAACCCCCGCACGTTCAGAACCTGGACCGGCTGCATCGCTTTCCCTTTCGTAACCATCCGTTAACCTTGGCGGGTTCGCGAAGATTCCATCCATCCCGACGCTTGCAGCCCCCAGATGTGGCCCTTATATAACGCCAGACGCCGGACCGGGGGCTTTGTTCCCGGCATTCAAATTGGGATCGCCGGGGAAATGCCGCACCGCGGGTTGCCCTGCATATATATCGCCAGAGAAGAGGACCATTGATATGGCCAAAGTCATCGGAATTGACCTGGGAACCACCAACAGCTGCGTCGCCATCATGGATGGCAGCCAGCCGCGCGTGATCGAAAACGCCGAAGGCGCGCGCACCACACCAAGCATCGTCGCCTTCACGGATGACGAGCGTCTGGTCGGCCAGCCGGCCAAGCGGCAGGCCGTGACGAACGCGGAGAACACCATCTTCGCCGTCAAGCGCCTGATCGGCCGCCGCGCCGACGATGCGGACCTCGCGAAGGACAAGAAGAACCTGCCCTATAACGTCATCAACGGCGGCAATGGCGATGCCTGGGTCGAAGTGCGCGGCGAGAAATATTCGCCTTCGCAGATCAGTGCCTTCATCCTGCAAAAGATGAAGGAAACCGCCGAGTCGTATCTGGGCGAAGAGGTGACGCAGGCCGTCATCACCGTGCCCGCCTATTTTAACGACGCCCAGCGTCAGGCCACCAAGGACGCAGGCAAGATTGCCGGTCTTGAGGTGCTGCGCATCATCAACGAACCGACTGCCGCAGCACTCGCCTATGGTCTCGACAAGAAAGAGACCAAGACGATTGCCGTTTACGACCTGGGCGGCGGCACGTTCGACGTGACCATCCTGGAAATCGACGACGGTTTGTTCGAGGTCAAATCGACCAATGGCGACACCTTCCTGGGTGGCGAAGATTTTGACATGCGCATCGTCAACTATCTGGCCGACCAGTTCAAAAAGGACAACGGCGTTGACCTGACCAAGGACAAGATGGCGCTGCAACGCCTGAAAGAGGCGGCTGAGAAAGCCAAGATCGAACTGTCCAGCTCCAGCCAGACCGAGATCAACCAGCCATTCATCTCGATGGACCCCAAGGGCGGCCAGCCTTTGCACCTTGTGCTGAAACTGACCCGTGCCAAGCTGGAATCCCTTGTGGGCGATCTGATCAAGGCGTCGATCAAGCCGTGCCAGGCTGCGCTGAAGGATGCGGGCCTGTCCGTCGGCGACATCGACGAGATCGTGATGGTCGGCGGCATGACCCGGATGCCCAAGGTGCTTGAGGAAGTGACCAAGTTCTTCGGCAAAGAGCCCCACAAGGGCGTGAACCCCGACGAAGTGGTCGCACTGGGCGCCGCCATTCAGGCCGGCGTGTTGCAGGGCGACGTGAAGGATGTCGTGCTGCTGGACGTGACACCCCTGTCCCTTGGCATCGAAACTCTGGGCGGCGTGTTCACCCGGCTGATCGACCGCAACACCACGATCCCGACCAAGAAATCGCAGATCTTCTCGACCGCCGAGGACAACCAGAATGCCGTGACGATCCGGGTGTTCCAGGGCGAGCGTGAAATGGCCGCCGACAACAAGATCCTCGGCCAGTTCAACCTTGAATCGATCCCGCCTGCCCCGCGTGGCATACCGCAGATCGAAGTGACCTTCGACATCGACGCCAACGGCATCGTCGCCGTGGGCGCAAAGGACAAGGGCACCGGCAAGGAACAGAAGATCACCATCCAGGCCTCAGGCGGATTGTCCGATGCCGACATCGAGAAGATGGTGAAAGACGCCGAAGAGAACGCCGAGGCCGACAAATCGCGCCGCGAACTGGTCGAAGCCAAAAACCAGGCTGAATCGTTGATCCATTCCACCGAGAAATCGATGGAAGAGCACAAGGACAAGGTTGACCCGACCACGATCGAAGCCATCGAACTGGCCATCGCCAACCTGACCGAACAGTTGGAAACCGACGATGCCGGCAAGATCAAGGGCGGCATCCAGAACGTGACCGAAGCTGCGATGAAGCTGGGCGAGGCGATCTACAAGTCCGAGCAGGCGAAAGCCGGGCAAGACACCGACGACGATGATCGCGGCGGCCCGACCAGCGTGGACGACGACATCGTCGATGCCGATTTTGAAGACCTGGGCAACGACAAGCGCGCCTCTTAACTGCGACTTGGGATGACATTGGACCGGCCCGCATATGTCGGGCCGGTTCTTGCGTTCCGAAAGGATGATACCGGATGGCAAAGCGCGACTATTACGAGACCTTGGGGGTGCCCAGGGGCGCCTCGGCGGACGAGATCAAGAGGGGGTTCCGCCAGAAGGCAAAAGAGCTGCACCCCGACCGAAATTCCGACAATCCCAACGCCGAGGCCCAGTTCAAGGAAGCGAACGAAGCCTATGAAGTCCTGAAAGATGCCGAGAAAAAGGCGGCCTATGACCGGTATGGCCATGCCGCCTTCGACGGTGGCATCGGCGCCGGGCGTGGCCAGCGGCCGGGCGGCTTCGGCGCCGGGGGTCAGGGCGATTTCGCCAGCGCCTTCAGCGATGTGTTCGACGACCTGTTCGGCGACATGATGGGCGGGCGCGGCGGTCAGCGTGGCCAGCGCGCAACACGCGGCAGCGACCTGCGCTATAACCTGCGTGTGACCCTCGAAGAGGCCTATGGCGGTTTGCAGAAATCCATCACCGTGCCCACCGCCCTGGCCTGTTCGACATGCAAAGGCACCGGCGCCGAGGGTGGATCGGAACCCAGCATCTGCCCCACCTGCGCCGGCATGGGCAAGGTGCGGGCGCAACAGGGCTTTTTCACCGTTGAACGCACCTGCCCCACCTGTTCGGGCGCGGGCCAGACGATCAAGAACCCCTGCGGCAGCTGTGGTGGCCAGGGCCGGATCGAAAAGGAACGCTCGCTTTCCGTCAACATCCCTGCGGGCGTGGAAACCGGCACCCGCATCCGCCTGTCGGGCGAGGGTGAGGCGGGTCTGCGCGGTGGGCCTGCGGGCGATCTCTATATCTTCATCGAAGTGGCGGACCACGCCCTGTTCCAACGCGAGAATCAGCATCTGTTCTGCCACGTTCCCGTGTCGATCGTGGCGGCGTCCCTGGGGGGTGACATCGAGGTGCCCAACATCGACGGCGGCCGCAGCCGCGTGAAAGTGCCCGCAGGCAGTCAGTCGGGCAAGCAGATGCGCCTGCGCGGCAAGGGAATGCCGATGCTGCGCGGTGGTGGGCACGGCGACATGTACATCGAACTGGCCGTGGAAACCCCGGTGAACCTCACGTCGCGGCAGCGCGATCTGTTGCGCGAATTCGAGAAGCTTTCGGAAGAGAACAACCCTGAAACTTCGGGGTTCTTCAGGAAGGTCAAGTCCTTCTGGGACGGGATGAAAAACTGACGCCGATCCGTCTTGTAACGGCGGGATGCCTCCGGCGGGAGTATTTGGGCAAAGAAGAAACGCAAGTCCCGCCTTGGCTTCCCTTTTGTCAAGATACTCCCGCCGGAGGCATCCGCGCTTTTTGTCAGCACCGGTGGCAGCCGTTAACGGACAGTTTACCAATTTATCCGAATCTGTCGCCATGAGTCGCCGCTCCCCCTCTTTCGCCGAAGCCCCTCTGCCCTTGTTCGCAGGCACCACGCCTGTGGTTGCGCCCAAGCTGCCCTCCTACATCAAGGACCATCGCAAACGCCTTCGCCGCCGGTTCATGGACGGCGGCGCCGATGCCGTACCAGATTACGAGATGCTGGAACTGCTGCTGTTCCGCTCAATCCCCCGGGCCGATGTGAAACCGTTGGCCCGCCGCCTGATCGACCATTTCGGCGATCTGGGGCGTGTGATGGCCGCCAGTGCCGCACAGTTGCAGGAGGTTGAGGGGGTGGGCGAGGCGGTGGCGCAGGATCTCAAGATCGTCGAAGCAACGGCGCACAGGATCGCCCGTGCCAAGGTGTTGCAACGCCATGTGGTCAGCAGCTGGGACGCCGTGCTGGACTATTGCCATACGACGATGGCCCACCGCGACACCGAACAGTTCCGCATCCTGTTTCTGGACCGCAAGAACACGGTCATCGCAGACGAGGAACAGGCGCGCGGTACGGTCGATCATGTGCCCGTCTATCCGCGTGAGGTGGTGAAACGGGCGTTGGCG
>Ga0105053_10012009_pt1 | contig 10502 bp, 13 predicted proteins | sample BON01_FD_78093 | JGI IMG/M metagenome (GOLD analysis project Ga0105053, IMG submission 78093) | Freshwater microbial communities from Lake Bonney liftoff mats and glacier meltwater in Antarctica - BON-01 | ecosystem: Environmental > Aquatic > Freshwater > Ice > Glacier meltwater | place: Lake...
TCCGCTGCTCCGAGAGTCCGACGTTGCGCCAGCAGATCAGTGGTGGTGCGATCCAGCGACCGTGCTTCCCGCAAGAGCACCTCCGCCAGTGTTGCCTGTCTTTTCGATTCCAGATCTTCAAAACGCGTATTCGAAGCGAAACGGCTTTGCGGCCACTTGTGATTCAGCTCCTCCTGTAAAGTCACTGCGCGGGTGTAGTAATCGGCCGCCTTGGCCAAATCCTCACCGACGATCGCTTCATCCGCGCCGGCCAGCAGCACATCCACTTCGGCGGTTTCATTTGCGCCCTGGAGGGAGGTTTCCGTAACCCATAACTGTGATCGAAATCCGACATCCGCGAATTTGGTGCGCGCAAAACGACTGTTCACCTCATCCATCAATTCACGCGCCTTCGTGTAGCTCTCCAACGCCGTGATCCATTCCTCGTTCTTCAATGCCGTCCGGCCTTGATTCCACATGGCTTCGAGCTCGGCTTTGAGGGGTTCTGCCTGTGCCGCGATCAGATCGCGTTCAAGTTTGGTTTCTATTGCTAAATCTTTATAACGGGCCAACGCGCGACTTTGATTAATCGTGCGACGCGCTTCCAGGATTTGCGTCAGCAACTGCAAGCGCTCCTGCACGGTATGCTCGCCCTCCAATTGCACTTCCAGTGATTCGATTTGGGGCCACGACTCCATGGCGATCACGCTATCGCGGGCCACCAGTAATTTCTCCAACCGCTCCGACTGTTCTGCACCTGCATTCGGATTAAGCCGCAGGAGATGCTCTTGCATCCCTATGGCCTTCGTCAACGCATCCCCTAGATCTCGTGGTGGAGGAAGCTTAGGGTTGTGTTTATGGTAACGACGTTCAATCGCACCGATTTCGAGGGAGAGTTGCCACTGTTCGGAATTCAGCGTGGCGGGCTCGATCGCATGATCCACCCGCTTCGGACCAATCGTCGTTAATACATAAAAAAAACTGCCCAATACCAGCACCCCAATCGCAATCCACCCCCAGGCCTTGATGGTGAGTCCCCCGTCTCTTCCACTTTCGTAATCCGGCATCGTGGGCATTAAATTGCGTGGGCTTAATTAAAATGCGAGGGTGATTCACACATCGTCATACCGCGAAGGGCTCGACACCGGCGCCGTTTGCGCATTGCAAGGAAGCATGCTCGACCAAATCACCGTTCTCGCTCCCGGCCTTCTCGGCGCCTCCGTGGCCCGCGCCGCCCACGAGCGTGGACTGGCCAAGCGTATTGTTGTTTGGGCTCGCCGCCCCGAAGTGCGATTGCAACTCGATGAGCAATCTTGGTGCGATGCCACCGAATCCACTCCCGAAGCTTCCGTGGATAACGCCAGCCTTGTGATTATCGCCGCTCCGGTTGATCGCATCATTCCCCTTACTGAACAAATCGCTGCCCAGCTGCCCGCCGATGCCATCGTCACCGATGTCGGCAGTGTAAAAAGCGAGATTGCCCGTCGCGGACACGCGGCTTTAGGCGACCGTGCCCATTTCGTGGCCTCACACCCAATGGCCGGTTCCGAAAAGACGGGCTGGAAAAACAGCGATACCGATCTCTTTGAAAAGCGGACCTGCTTTGTGACTCCACTCCCCGAAACCCATGCACCTTCCGTGGATACCGTTGTCCGCTTCTGGCACGATCTCGGCAGTGAAGTCGTCACCGTAAGTCCCGACGCGCATGACGAAATCGTCGCCCACATTAGTCATCTCCCGCATGTGCTCGCGTCTACCCTGTGCGCCTACCTCCAACGCAAAGACCACAGTTGGCGTAACTACGCGGGAGGCGGCCTACGCGACACCACACGGATCGCCGCTAGCGATGCTAAACTCTGGCGCACGATTCTCGAACAAAACCGCGACGAAGTTCTCCGCGCGATCAGCGAGTTTCAGGAAGAATTGCAGGCCTTTCATTCGGCACTGTCCAATCGCGACTATCTCGAAGTTACGGCCCGCCTTGAGCGCAGTAGCGACTATCGCCGCGAGTTTCGCCCCTGAGGATTCTTAGATTGTCATTGCGAGCTCTTCTCGGTTCGGCGGGACGGGCGTGGCAATCCACGAGCACTGCCAAACGTAAACATCTAGTATTCGTGGATTGCCGCGTCGCTACGCTTCTCGCAATGACAGTTCTGATTTTTTCATGCTTCTCAGGGGCTGTTTTTGCGGTTTCGTGAAAAACGACTTGGCGAAGTGCCTGCACTCCATGACTCTCTCTTGTCGCATGCCTTTAGCCGATCCTTTGCCCATCACGCCCTTCACCCACCCTGTTCAAGGCGTGGTTGAATTACCCGGCTCCAAGAGCATCACCAATCGCGCCCTCATCCTTGCGGCGCTGGCCGATGGCGAGACCACATTGACGGGCGCACTTTTCAGCCGTGATTCCCGCATCATGGTCGCCGCACTGCAAACGCTGGGATTCGTCATCACCGCTGATGAATCCACTCACACCATCGTGGTCGCAGGTCGGAGCGGCGAAATCCCAATCAGCTCCGCCAAAATCCACGTGGGCAACGCTGGCACCGCGGCACGATTTCTCACCGCCTTTGTCTGCCTGCATCCCAACGGCACTTACGAAATGGATGGCGATGAAGCCATGCGCAAACGCCCGATCGGCTCCCTCCTCGATGCGCTGACCACGCAAGGCGCTCAGGCCGATAATCGCAGCTTCCCCTTCACGCTAAAAACCGCTGGTCTTCGCGGCGGCGAGGTATCGATCGATGCCTCCGAAAGCAGCCAAATGTTATCCGCGCTACTCCTCGCAGGTTCGCGTGCGCAGTCTCCCCTCCAGATCAACATCACGGGTGAACCCGGCTCACACCCATTCGTCGAAATGACCAAGCGCGTGATTGAGCAGCTCTCCCAAAAACCTTCGACCTACGCCGTTGAAGGTGATGCGTCTGCTGCCAGCTACCTGCTCACTCTGCCTGTGGTCACTGGCGGCGAAATCAGCCTGCCCAACTACCGCGGCGATCTGCAAGGCGACCGACGATTCCTTGAGGTGATTCGACACGTCAGTTTGCAAGTAGATGAAGACGATGAGCAGCCTCGTTATTATCACGCCCGCGACACTCGCCTCAAACCAGTTGAGCAAAACTTCCGCGAATTCTCCGATACCTTCCTCACGATCGCAGCCATCGCACCGCTACTCGATGGGCCCACCAAGATCAGCGGCATCGCCCACACGAGAAAGCAGGAGACGGATCGCGTCTCCGGCATGGCGCGCGAGCTAATCAAACTCGGTCAAGAAGTGATCGAATTAGAAGACTCGCTGGAAATTCGGCCGCGACCTCTCAAATCCGGCGTCGTCATCGAAACCTACGAAGATCACCGCTTCGCCATGAGCTTCGGCATACTGGGCTGTCATGATTTACACGGCGATGGACGTCCTTGGCTCTCGATTAAAGATCCGACCTGCTGCGGTAAAACATTCCCTACTTTCTTTGAAGTGCTAGAATCGCTTCGTCTGTCTTCGGTTAATTCCTAAATGATTCCCCCTGCCCCCATCATCGTCGCCATCGACGGCGGAGCCGCCTCCGGCAAATCGTCGTCTTCCAAAATCCTCGCGGACCGTTTCAATTTACTGCATGTCGATACCGGTTCTTTCTATCGGCAAATCACGAGCGAACTCCTGCAACAAGACGTCGCGCACTCCGATCAGGCTACTCTCGATACCGCTCTCAAAGGTCTACAACTCTCCACGCAACTCAACGGACGTTCCGCCCAGATGCTAATCAACGGGCAAGCCGCGGGTGTCGAAATTCGCAGCCAACAGGTCAACGAAAACGTTTCTCACTACGCCGCGATTCCCGCCGTGCGCCACACTCTTCTCGGCTATCAACGCGGCCAGATCGATGAGGCCCAGAAACACAGCTTTCGCGGTCTGATCATGGAAGGTCGCGACATCGGTTCGGTGATTTTCCCCGAGGCTGATTTCCGTTTCTTTCTGCACGCTGATCCGGCCGAACGCGCCAAGCGCCGCGCCGCCGAGGGGCAGACGGATTCCATCGCAGAACGCGACCGCCTCGACTCCTCACGCAAAGTCTCCCCTCTCACCTGCCCCGTTGGAGCCATCGATATCGATAGCACCTATCTCACCCTCGATGAAGTCGTCATAAAAATGAGCGATACCATTGCCACCAAACTTTCGCCCGTATGAGTTCCTCATTTCGCCAAGTTGAGATGCAGCCCGTTTACGGCTTTTTCCACTACCTCGCCACGGTGATTTATAACATTTTTTTCCGCGGAGAAGTCTCCGGCTTGGAAAACCTACCCAAAGACGGTTCCTTCCTCATCGCCGCCAATCATGCCAGTTTCCTCGATCCTCCATTCATTGGCAGCCAAGTGCCCCGGCAGATCGCCTATTTCGCGCGTAAGACTCTCTGGAAGGGCGGCTTGTCATCGTGGTGGCTCGACGAAGTCGGCACCATCCCTGTGGATCGCGACGGCGGCCAGGATGTGAGCGCAATCAAGCGCGTGCTCAAAGCCCTCAAGAACGACAAAGGCCTGATCCTCTTCCCTGAAGGCACCCGCACTCCCGACGGACATCTACAGAAGCCCAAAGCGGGCGTGGGCTTGATCGCCTGCCGCGCTCAAGTGCCCGTCATTCCAGCCCGTATTTTTGGTTCCTACGAAGCCTTCGGCAAAGGCCGCTCTTTGAAACTCGGCACTCCCGTAACCATCGTTTTCGGGGAACCGATTCTCCCCGAAGAATACCACGATGCCAGTGCTGGCAAAGCCCGCTACCAAATTGCTAGCACCCGCATCTTCGCGCACATCGCTGGCCTCACAAAGCCTAGCCACGCCGTGATCTGAGAATACAGCCACTACTGGTAGGGTGCGCATTCGAGCAAACTACTCTTAGCTGCACTTCGCTCGATAAAATGTGGCCCCTGGGACTACCGCTTTTGAGTCGTTAGAGTGATTTGATTCGCTCCGCAAGTTGATGATCTTTTTGGAAAAGAATCAGGCTCGAATCAGAATAAGTCAGATCTAAGAGGCTGAGTGAACGGCAGCGCAATAAAAGAAGGTTTGTCAGCATCGAAAGAGAACGGGCCAGTTCACGGATCGATTTTTGAGCAAGATCCAATCCGTCTCGGTTACTAGATCCGCCCACGCAAAACGACTTAGGGCATCAACCGTTCGATTGACCAAGTATTCTCTGCATCCGACTGATAGCGAAAGCGGTCGTGAATGCGATTAGGTCGGCCCTGCCAGAATTCAAACGTTTCCGGCGTAATCCGGTAGCCTCCCCAGTGATCAGGGAGAGGAACATCCCCGCTCATAAACTTCGCTTTCATCTGCGCAAACTTAGTCTCGAGCACAGATCGCGTGGAGATCACTTCGCTTTGACGGGAAGCCCATGCCCCGATCTGGCTATCGCGCGGTCTCGAGAGAAAATACTTCAATGATTCGGTCGCGGTAATTTTTTGGGCGGTGCCTCTGACAATAATCTGTCGCTCCAGCGGAAGCCACGTAAAGGACAACGCTACGCGCGGATTGGCCATGATATCTCTAGCTTTTGAGCTTTCGTAATTCGTATAGAAAACTAGTCCCCGTTCATCGAAGCCTTTGAGCAGCACTGTGCGCAAATTCGGACGACCGGATGCATCGGCCGTCGCGAGTGACATCGCGTTGGGCTCAAGCATCTCCGTCTCGATGGCCACACGCATCCAGAGGTCAAACTGCGTGAAAGGATCCGCGGCCAAATTGGGCAGATCAAGCGAACGAGCAGCATAGTTGCGACGCATGTCCTCTAAATTCATCACTTCATCCTGCCATCAATATAGCAGGAGGCAATCAGTGGCTCACAGAATTTTCGGCCAGATCATAAGTTGAAGCTTTCTGTAACTTTCAACGAGGTGCCGGGTTCTGGTAGATGGCCCTGGCACAACACGAGTCGCTCAAATCAAAACTTAAACCTCCAACGTCGCCCTGCGACATCCTCATTATGAACCGTATCAAAATCATCCTCAGCACTCTTCTCGCCAGCATGTTAATCTCGACCTCAGCTTTTGCTACCGTCGGTCAGATCGACACTAAACCACACCCCATTCATGTAGTTGAGCCCACGGACCTCCCCCGCCGCTACATTGGAGAAACTGTCAATGTGACCTTCCTCCTCGATGAAGCCGGACAGCCCAGCGACGTAAAGCTCGCCGATCACGCCAATGATTCGGAGCTTGCTGAAAGCCTCCTCCCAGCAGTTGCCCAGTGGAAATTTTCTCCTCTGAAAAAAGACGGTAAGGCCATCTCACATCGCGTCATGCTCCCGGTCGAATTGATCGTGCAGAACTAATCGGTTCAGGTTCTCCTGAATTCAATCAAACGTCGGTCGGTGCATATGCGCCGGACCACGTTTTTTTCGTTTCTGATTACGCCAGCCCGCAAGCCTTGCGCGCTTTCTTCAATACTTCACTCGCCACGACTCGCGCCCGCTCGGCGCCATCGACCAACGACTGCTCAACGTAGTCGAGATTACTCGCGAGCACTTCGCGCTTCTGCCGATACGGAGTAAAGAAATCCCAATAGTGCTCGAAGAGAGTTTTTTTCAAATCGCCATAGCCGAGGCCACCCTCGCGCAGCCGATTTTCGAAATCAGCAGCTACATCGGCCGGAGCCACTAGTTTAAGAATCTGAATCGCAATATTCTTTTCTGCATCAGGCTTGGGCTCATCCGGAGTGCGACTATCCATGACGATCGACATGATCTTTTTCCGCATGGCCTTTTCGCCGCCGAAGATATCCAGCGTGTTGCCATAGCTCTTGCTCATCTTTTGCCCATCGAGTCCGGGCACCGTGGCGACATCAGCGCGGATCTGTTCTTCGGGCACGACAAAGGTTTCGCCGTAGGATTGGTTAAACTTGATCGCGATATCGCGGGTCATTTCCAAATGTTGTTTCTGATCTTTACCCACCGGCACCAACTCGGAATTATACAGCAGGATATCCGCCGCCATCAGCACGGGATAAGCGAAGAGACCAAAGTTCGCCGAAAGCCCGCGGGACGTCTTATCCTTATAACTGTGGGCGCGCTCCAGGAGCCCCATCGGTGTCAGCGTTCCGAGTAACCACGTAAGTTCACAGACTTCGGGCACATCACTTTGCTTCCAAAATACGCTGTGCTTCGGGTCAAGCCCACACGCGAGCCAATCGAGCGCGACATCCATCGTATTGGTCCGACGCTCGGCCGGATCAAAGAGCGATGTCATGGAATGGTAATCCGCGATAAAGTAGAAGCACTCGCCTTGCTGCTGCGCTTCAATCGCCGGACGCATCGCGCCAAAGTAGTTACCAATGTGTAATGTGCCGGAAGGCTGAATGCCTGTAAGAGTTCTCATGATTGGGTTCGTTTGCTTGATCGTTCTCCTAAGATCGAAAAGAGAGCACGAGAAAGATTAAGAGAACGAGAACGTTTTTAGATCAATCCCGACGAGGCACCCGCTTTATCGTGGGACGATCATACGCGAACATCCCTTCTTCCAACAAACCACTAAAGGGAGTTAGTGGTGCGACCAGCGCGCGGCGCCCCAGTATGGTGCCAGGCATCAGCACCGCATTGCAGCCCACTTCGGCCTCATCACCAAGGATGGCACCGAACTTCCGCAACCCAGTCTCATAAGCCACGCCTTCATAATACACGATCTGCTCTTGCTGATCGAGCCGCAGATTCGAACAAATCACGCCAGCACCGAGATGCGCACGATTACCCAGAATAGAATCACCCACATAGCTAAAATGCGGCACCTGAACATCATCCATCAACAGGCAGTTCTTAAATTCACACGCATTACCAATGACACAGTTCTCCCCGATAATCACATTTCCACGAATATACGCCCCGGGCCGGATTTCCGTGCCGGCTCCAATCCAAGCCGGGCCAGTAATCGAAGCATAAGCAGGAAGATGCACCGTGGGATGTAGATAAACCGGTCCTTCGATTTTCACGCCGTCGGGAATCTTCGGCAGGCTTTCATCAAACCGATAGCCTGCCAACGCAGGACCGATTTGCCGCAACCACTCCCATGGCAAGGCGTCCGCCGAAAAATGCCCGGAGAAATCGGACAATGAAGGTGGAAGTGCAAAATAGTCGGCAGCTTTCATGACAGCACTACCACTAAAGATTTCCGCGCAGGAATACAGCGCCTTTCTCATAAAAATCGGGCCTAAACAGAAGAGAGTAACCTTCGGATTTCGTTCACCAACTCACCAGGCAGGTAGTGATTTACCAAAAAGGCATCCACATCTCGGAGCCCTTCCTTAAGGATTTCGGCCCTGTCCATCAGACCAGATGTGCCAATCGTGCGGACTTTCGGGAATTCCTTCTGAAGCTCCCGAAAGAATCTGATGCAATTCGCCAAAAGCCCCCCCGATAATCCGGCTCAACGTAATTGAGCAGGGGTTGCATATGGGCATCTTCCAATCGAGGAGCTTCGAGCATATCAAGTCCCGCTTTATTCATCTCGGTCAACTCACCCTTGGCGCCCACAACTTTCACCCAATCCGGATTAAGTTCCATCATGGCACGCAGGCGCCTCTCACTCGCTCGCAAGGCGAGCTCTGCTTTTTTGATCTCAGTGATATCCTGTAGAGTTCCTCGCACCTTTACGACCCGACCGTTTTCGGAGATTGGAGCGAGAAACCCGCATGCGGGAGCCGGCGCCATGGGATTTTAAAAGCTGCTTTCTCCCACGACCCTCATTGGATCCAATCCCAGCCAGTCAAGGTTCAGGCCCCAACCGACGAGATAATCCACCGAATCAAAGCCTACTAACACAATCAGCACAGAGGTCAAAGATAACACTGCCGGACGATAGGATCGTGCGCTCGCCTCCCCTCGTCCATGAGGAAGCGAAAACAGGCCTATTGCCGTTGCCGAAATCAGAAAACCTAGAGCCGTCAACGGCACCATTTCAGACCAGCCCGGCATAACTGAGCGGAATTGGGCAGAGCCAATCCCCTATCCCAGCATTAAAACGCTTAATGCCACGAGTCCTACCAGCAGCAAACATGCTCGGATAATCCCACGGGGTAAATCTACATCTAATTCGCGCTGCATGACTCCCCTCAGGCTCAATCACGCCCTCCAGTTTGGCCACTGGAAAAAACACGCTGAACATAAAAAACGCCCCACCTAGAGAATTCTCTGGGTGGGACGTTAATCTAAAATGGAGCGGGCGACGCGATTCGAACGCGCAACATCCACCTTGGCAAGGTGGTGCTCTACCAATTGAGCTACGCCCGCAAAACGAGGTTGAAAGAACTAGGTCAGCCTGAGCCTTCGTCAACGACTATTTTTCAAAGTCGCTCCAAGTCGAATATTCTCTCCCGACGAACCGCCTCCGGAAGAGGAACCATCCCCACCTCACGGAGCTCCTGCGCGATCTCGTCACTGAGCAAAAATCGCAGCAGCGGATAGAGCGATTCCACATCATTTCGGCGAAATACTAACCGTAGTGGCCAGCTCAATGGATAATCCCCGCGATGCACATTGATGGCCGAAGGCTGATACGCCCTCCCCGTCTGTTTCAGAGCAATAGCCACGGCCTCCCAATCGTCATCAGGTAAAGGCGGAAAGGCTCGAATCAGGATACCTCCCGGGATATCCTGAGCAGCCTCATCTGAATCGAACTGGTGATGCATCGACCGGACTAACTTATGCTGCAATAGCGCCAACGAAAGACCGGAGGCTTCATCTCCTTTACCCGGAATCGCCAAACGTGAGCTGCCCTCGCCTTGAGCCCCAAAATCACGCCAACGTTTGCGAGCACCAGTCGATTCGTTGCTAAAAATCTCCGAGATCTGATCGTAGGATAATTGCGGCAATGAAAGCTCACGCGATACCCAAAGAAATGTGACATGATACCCCAATGGTTCCCACGAATACTCTGCTGACAGAGCCGCATCACCCGGCGAAGCACTGATCAATGCCACTCCCGCACGTCCCGCTTCCAGCTCGCGTCGTCCGCGTAAGCTACCTTGTAAATCAACTTTAATCTCAATCCCCCTCTCCTCCGCAAATTCCCGCACCGCTGAGACAAGCCCTGGCGCCAATAAATCACTACCCACGAGACGCAGCGGTGCGGCCGATAAGCACGCCCCACCCCATCCCAACAACAAGATTAAACCCAACGCACGACGCGCCCAATTACGCCTTCTGATCATCGTCTCCAGACTCATGTAATTCGATTCGATCTCCCTCTTGCTCTGCAGAGGACGTTTTGGATCGGCGGGAGCGTTTCGTATCCTCGCTGTAGTAAGTGTAATTGTGCGTGTAATAGCTGTAATCCTCACCACCACCCGTAGGCACTTGATTGAGCACCACGCCCAGTAAAGGCGTCTTAATCGATTCTACGATCTGTTGCGCTCGCATTACCATGCTTTGCGGATTGCGCCGATGTTGAATCAACAACACCGCGCCATCCACCACACTCGCGATCACGGAAGCATCACTCACTCCGATGATCGGCGGGGAATCGAAAATGATTTTATCATACGTGCCA
>Ga0105053_10012011_pt1 | contig 10500 bp, 8 predicted proteins | sample BON01_FD_78093 | JGI IMG/M metagenome (GOLD analysis project Ga0105053, IMG submission 78093) | Freshwater microbial communities from Lake Bonney liftoff mats and glacier meltwater in Antarctica - BON-01 | ecosystem: Environmental > Aquatic > Freshwater > Ice > Glacier meltwater | place: Lake...
ATGTGTGTGTATATATATCTTATAAAATATATATATATATATATATATATATATATATATATATATATATATATATATATATATATATATATATATATATATATATATATACGCCGAAGCGGTGGGGCCGCCGCAGAAGACGACGGCGAGGGCCTGCAGTCCATGCAGACGCTTGGCCTTTACACAATATTGCCATTATACATATTGTATGGTGTGTAGCATACACAAGGGGGGTCGGGGGAGGGGCGTACCTTGGACAGTAGTCGTGCAATACTATTGCAAAAGTGTGGGCATTGCAGATGGAGGGGGGACAATAGAAGATGATTGGCTTGTTCACAAAAGCGTCTTCGGCTATTAAGCGTCGTTGTGTCATTGCTCGCTCTGTGTTCATGTGAGTGTGCCGGTGTTGGGGGTGTTTTCTCTGTCGGTGTCGGTGTGTCCTGTGTGCGTGTGACCTGTTAATTGTTTGACAAAAGCGTTGAAGTGAACGAATATCTTGTGAAGGCCAAGCAGTCGCTGCGGGTCCGCTGGCGACGCGCTGCTTAAATGTACCCTGTGCGCTTAAGTGATTCGACTTCGAGTTTCCTATAATCAAAACGGTTCAAAACGACGAAACTCTTTGTCGAAACTCAATGACAACGACCTCGATCGTGGTCCAATGGGCGCGTGGCTAAGGCGGTAGGGGCCACTGGCCCCCTGGGTTCCAATGGGCGCGTGGCGATGGCGGTAGGGGCCACTGGCCCCCTGGGTTAGGGTCGGTTCGTGCTCGATCACCTCTACGCTCGCAAATTTCCTGCGCTGGGCGGGCGCAGAGGCGGCGCGAGGCGGCCGCAAAGGCGACAGGGGCTGCGCCGGGCGGGCGCAGAGGCCGCGCGAGGCGTGCACGCGCGCCAACCTGGGTGTGCGCGCGCTTTGCACGACTACGAGGGTCTCGGAGTTGATTGGATTACAACGAGGGCGATGAGCAGGGCGACGAGCAGGGCGACGAGCAGGGCGCTCGCTGCGAGGGCGATCGTCTGCGGCGGACGGGCCGCTTCGGTGGCCAGGCGGGTCGCGTCTGCGGCCAGGGCCTCCTGTGTGGCCAGGGCCTCCAGGCGGGCCGCTTCGGTGGCCAGGGCCCCCAGGCGGGCCGCTTCGGTGGCCAGGGCTTCCGGGTGGAGCGGGCCGTTGACCTGCTCGAGTGCCCAGCTCCACAGCCGGAGCCGCTCGGGCGAGTGCCCGCCCAGTTGCTCGAGGGCGCCGCGCGTCGACGCGATCGCGTAGAGGAGGCTGAACTCGGCGCAGTCCTCCCACGCGTTGTGCAGCGCATAGGCGGACACGTCCTCCGCGTCGGCGCGGATGGCCCTCGCCCACTCGTCGAGGAAGCCGGCGTTGCCGTGGTTCCGCGCCTGCTGCTCGATGGCGTGGCCCAACTCGTGCAACAGCAGGGGGCAAGCCGAGCCCACCACGTTCACGTAGTTCTCGCTGCCGTGCCCGGCGGCGCCGTCGAGCGACTGGTAGAGCGCCAACCCGTCCTCGCCCGCCTCCGACACAATCTCAAGCGCGGCCAGGTAGGGGGGCGGCAGGCGGGAGCACTGCCACAGCACGTGGGAGAGCACTTCGTTGTGCCCGTCCTCGATCGTCACGGTGAACGGATGGCCCGCGCGCTGCGCCTGCCACGCCCGGCCGCTCGGCCTGCGCAGCATCCGCACCGGACGCCCTTCGGCCGGCTCACCGGCCAGCAGTGAGCATGGGTTCTGCGCGTCGACGGGGAAGTCCGACTCGCGGAACTCGAAGGCCGCCTGATCCAGGAGCCGCATGCGACCGCGGTCTTGTCCGGTGGGCCTATTATCAACACGGTGGCTCCATGTGCAGTGACATCTTCTCCACCCAGTAGAACGCGCTCGTTGTTGCCCAAGAATGGGGGCTGGGGGCCGCACACGCAGCACCTCTGCGCACGCCGCACCCCTGCGCACGCCGCACCCCTGGCCGCCCAGTCGCCCGCACCCCTGGCCGCGCACACACCTGGGGACGCGTGTTGGGTACACCTCCTGAAGAAGATTTTGTGCCCATGTCTGTACAATCCCCCCGCGAATGCCATGGGTGCTGGCACCTCGGGTCATGGTGAGCTCGCTGCACTCTGGACTCAGTCAATGCGGCTGTATATGTTGGCGCTCTGGACTCCGCTGCGGTCGCTGCGATGCGTGTTGAGCTCGCTGCGCCCTGGACTCCGCTGCGGTCGCTGCGGTTGTGTGGGTTGAGCTCTCTGCGCCCTGGACTCCGCTGCGGTGGCTGCGGTGTGTGTTGAGACCCCTGAGCCCTGGACTCCGATGCGGGGGCTGCGGTGTGGGTTGAGCTCGCTGCGCTCTGGACTCCGCTGCGGTCGCTGCGATGTGTGTTGAGCTCGCTGCGCTGGTTGGGTTCTCTCTCTTGGGTGTCCTGTATAATGTAGGTTTGGAGCAGATGCGCTGCACCTGCAAACGTTTTTGCTCGGAGAGGTGTGACGTCGTGCAGAAAGTAGTTTCGGGGCAGATGCGCTGCCCCTGCGAACGTTTTAGCCCGTCGGTCTCTTTGCATCGATGCCGCTGTGTGAGTGTGATGTGGGATGAGCGAGTGCTGTCAGTGCTGGAAAGCTCGTCTGAGTGGGTGTAGCGGTAGCGGCGAGTCGCTCCGTATGGTCGAATGATCGTTTAGACACCAGTAAACAAACTGTAAAAAATATACACCCGTGCAACCTGGAGCCCACCTCGTCGGGCGCGGGCCACGTTGCCAACGCGGCATCGAGCATCGAAGAGTGTGGGGGGAGTATGGACCACGTTCGGCGTCGTGACTCTTTTGTTGAGGGATAACCCGAGCTCGCTGCGCTCTGGACTCGGTCGCTGTGTGTTGAGGGATAACCCGCGTTCACATTCACGTGAAACTCGCTGATTGCATTGATTGAATCTCCCGAAATCACCGATTCTCCAGCGTTCGGCAAAGTGCGCGCTGCTTTCAGTGGGTCGCCCGCCGCCCGTTGGTACAGATCGACTCGGACAGTGCGCACATGGACCGGCCGACGGAGCCGGCCGCCTTCGCCCATTTCAAACTGACCGACTTGCCCGACGACGTCATTCCCATGGTGACGAGCCAACTGGATTTCGGGACTGCGGCGAGCATGCTCGCCACGTGTCGATCCATCGGTGATGCGGTTCCGGCTCCACCGGTCGGCGAGTGGGGACCCACGACCCCGGTGACGGCCCAAGTCAAAATCATGTCGGCCTTGCTGCGCTCGCCCGAGTACGACCCCCCCCGCAACGGAGGCCTTGAGCTTGCCGCCAAACATGGCTGGGTGGAAGCGCTCCCATGGCTGATCAAGCACGGCGAGCGCTGGAGCGACGAGAGGATCCGACAGACCGCCCGGCTCGAGCTGCTGCAATGGGCGCGCGCCCAGGTTCCGCCTGCCCCCTGGGGTGCGACATGCAGCGACGCGGCCAGTGCCGGCCACCTCGAGTTGCTGCAGTGGGCGCGCGCCCAGAGCCCGCCCGCCACATGGACCGAGTCGACCTGCAGCGCCGCGGCCGAAGGCGGCCACCTCGAGCTGCTGCAGTGGGCGCGCGCCCAGAACCCACCAGCTCCATGGAACGAGGATATATGCCGAAAAGCGGCCCGCGGCGGCCACATCGAGCTGCTGCAGTGGGCGCGCGCCCAGAACCCACCAGCTCCATGGAACGAGTCGATCTGCAGCGCCGCGGCCGAAGGCGGCCACATCGAGCTGCTGCAGTGGGCGCGCGCCCAGAACCCACCAGCTCCATGGAACGAGTCGATCTTCAGCGCCGCGGCCGAAGGCGGCCACATCGAGCTGCTGCAGTGGGCGCGCGCCCAGAACCCACCAGCTCCATGGAACGAGGATATATGCCGAAAAGCGGCCCGTGGCGGCCACCTCGAGCTGCTGCAGTGGGCGCGCGCCCAGAACCCACCAGCTCCATGGAACGAGGATGTATGCCGAGAAGCGGCCCGCGGCGGCCACCTCGAGCTGCTGCAGTGGGCGCGGTGGGCGCGCGCCCAGAACCCGCCCGCCCCGGAGTGAGACCACCTGCAGCGCCGCGGCCCGCTCGATCTGCGCGGCTGCGGCCCAAGGCGGTCACCTCCGTGTTCTGCAGTGGGCGCGCGCCCAGACACCACCCGCCCCGTGGGACGAGGAGGGCACCTGCGGCGGCGCGGCCGGAGGCGGTCACCTTGAGCTGCTGCAGTGGGCGCGCGCCCAGACCCCGCCCACCCCGTGGGACGAGATGACGTGTGCGGTTGCGTGTTGAGCTCGCTGCGCTCTGGACTCGGTCGCTGCATGTGGTGAGCTCGCTGCGCTCTGGACTCCGCTGCGGTCGCTGCGGTGTGTGTTGAACTCCGCTGCGGTCGCTGCGGTGTGTGTTGAACTCGCTGCGCTCTGCGGTCGCTGCGGTGTGTGTTGAACTCGCTGCGCTCTGCGGTCGCTGCGGCGTGTGTTGAGCTCGCTGCGCTCTGGACTCGGTCGCTGCGGTGTGTGTTGAGCTCGCTGCGCTCTGGACTCGGTCGCTGCGGTAGGTGTTGAGCTCGCTGCGCTCTGGACTCGGTCGGTGTGTGTTGAGCTCACCTGTATACTCGGTCACGATTGAGCTTACTGCGCTCTGGACTTGGTCGCTGCATGTGTTGAGGGATAACCCGAGCTCGCTGCGCCCTGGACTGGTGGGATAGGACATTTCGGGTGCGTTGCGCGGTGTGTGTGTGTCTGTGATTCTGATGACATACTGAAATGGAGCTCGTTCTCACTGTTATGATTACTTGCATTGTGTTTTTTGATGTAGTGATGGCGACTGCGGTGTGGCCGTTAGTGTGCGCCTGTTAGCGCGATTGCAGAGGTTCTCCATAAGAATATGTTTTTATACATTACAGCCTGAATGAACTCGTTCACTCCTGGAGTGGGGGCAATAGAGAGCGGAGAGTGTCGAGGAGTGCGGGGGGGGAGGATGGACCACATTCGGCGTCGTGACTCTTTCGCTCTGGTACCTGAGCAAAGCGATTTCACCCATAGCGATAGCGGTTGATTAGTGATTAGTGGCTGCAGGGCACCTTTGAGAAGGGTGGTCCTCCCCACCTGTCTTGTCACCGTTGGGACGTACGTGCAAGCCACCCGCCATCCAACCCGCGTGTGTTCCCGATATGGGAAGCAGCCCCCCAAGCCTGCGGCACTTCGTGATGCAGGGTTTGCTGCCCTCTGTGGTAGTGCTGGGATGTGGCTTCTCCTTGCCCGTGCGTGTGTGGCTTTGTGAGGACCTTTGATCGATTGATTGAGGTGGGGAGGGGCTGCGATTTGTCAGCCGTCGGTGTGGCTAGGCGGGCCCGCTTGGCCGTCGAATCTACCGAGGGGATTTTACAGATTTTACCCTGAAGGGAATTTCTGCGCTGGGCTCCCTCCCCCTTTGGCCTTTTGGGTAACAGTAAGTTTTACTTAGGAGTTAGGAGTTTACCCAGTTTACCCGGGCCCGGGGTTGACCCGAAACCCCCCTTCAGCCCTATTCTAGATTCGACGAAAGCGAAAGGGGCGCAGGGGAACCGCTGGGCACGGCCACCGCGGCGGCCAGGCTGGCTGACGGTGGGTACAGTGGGAAGGTTGGGCCTTATAACTATAACCTGGAACCTGGGACGATGCGTGTTTATGTAACGAATGGCTTGGACATTGGTAGGAAGGTCAGCCCCTGCCCTGGAAGCCGGAGAAGGTGAGTGTTCGGTAGTTGCATGCCGCTTGTCAAGCCGTGCATGCCGCAAACACATACCACCGTCCCAGCTTTCAGGTTAGGGCCCGACCTTCCTAGTTCCTTGGGAGATATGGACACGGGGCAACTACCAGACTGTTAGGAAGTGGTGTGGTTGCTAGATAAGGAGATACTCACAGATAACGAACATATTTATTTGTTGTTTAGTGGCGCCGAAGGCCGAAGGCGCAAAACGTATATTGGATATATCGATATATATATCGACGATATTTGGTGGTGTGAGCAATCAACATCAATCAAAATTTAGCAGCGCCGCAGGCGTCGTTATCTGTCGATATTCAGTTAGGGTTAAGGTTTAAGAGGAAAGAGGAATCCAGAATCCATAGATACTGGATACATGGATTGCTGGATAACTGGATTACATATTGCATACACAGCCTGTAAATGGGAGGATGTGAATAGAAATATCGATATAGCGATTTGTAATCGATATTTAGTGGTGTTTTGGCTGATCAATCAATCAATCAAACCCTCAAAGCGCCACACGAGCACAAAAGAAGCCACATCCCAGCGCAACCACACGGGCAGCAAACTTCGCGACGCGAAGCGTCGCAGACTTGGGGAGCTGATCTATATGTCGATAATGTCGTCGATATTTAGTGGTGTTTTTTGTGGATTGATATATCGAGTCGATGTATATCGCCGATATTTACTGTACAAGTCTTAGTTTATCAATATCCAGACTTAGTGGAGTGCCAATCAACATCTGTGATGAACCTTATTGCTAGAGGCGTGGAAGCTGGAAGCTTCCTCTCTGGAACCGGCGCCTGACGAGGAGAGGTTAACCTGAGCACGGGCCAGCAGTCACAACTGGCTCAATCAATCAATCAATCAAATCCTCAAAGCGCCACACGAGCACAAGAGGAGCCATATCCCAGCGCAACCACATGGGCAGCAAATCCCGCGACGCGAAGCGTCGCAGGCTTGGGGGGCTATAAGAAGAGCGAGTCGCGCAAGCATTAGCTTGCGTGACTCGCTCTATGTTTACACGCTTTTTACAGAAGCGCGCAAAAAAATGCCGAGGACGAGGAAACCCACCTCAGCCTCAGATGTATCGTCTTTATAAGGAAGAAGAAAGAGACCCGGGCCCGTGATCTCATTTATTATGATACACTATTTCTATTGAGAAAATTGGTGCGTGCCCTACGCACAACGGCGATTACTCTGCCTAACCTAAGGTTAAAAATTAAAAGGCTGTGTGAGAAGTCCGCGCGGAGGGCACTGCGACTACGCTACGTAGGTGTAGGTGCGTCGTCCTCTCGAGTGCGCCTCGCGACGCCCGCTGGCCCATCGCAACGCATCACCCAGTTATTGTCCTCCCCCCCCTCTCTTCCCCTCCGTCACCCCTGTCCCTAGCTCTCTTCTCTCCGCGGCGCATCTCCGTCCCGGCGCCAGCACTGACGCGACCCTAGCTGTCGTCGCAGTCCATGGCCTCGCCGTAGGGGCTCGGCCCTCCAGCGCCAGTCAACTGGTCCCCAGCGCCCTCGTTCGCCCCACAGCAGACTTGCTCTCTGACGCTCGCGGGCAACCCCGTCGACCTGTGCCCACGACGGTTGGCAGCAGCAACAAGTGCGGCCCCCCGGCGGTTCCCAAGCCCTCTGAGACTAGCTGTGACGAGCCCCCCCGCGCTCTTCAAACCTCGCGCGACTGCGGCAGCGACCTCACTGGGTGGTACACTCAAGTGTGCGCCAGCAACAGCCAACAGCGCCCGCGTCGCATGTGCATGTGGGTAAGGACCGCACCATCAATGGAACGACACCTTTCTCGGGACTTCCTTTGGTGCGAGTGTGTTTTTCGAGGTGGTTCCGCCTGGCTGTAAGTTACACTGTAAGAGTACTACACTGCCAAGTAGCTGGTATTGGTATCAGCAGGTCTGAAGTCGGACACATCCGACGACAAGCTCAACCGTGAGGCTTGGACTGCTTTTGGTCAGATTGGTGCGCAGCGGTGTCGATGACAGAAACGGACCAGATAGAGATAGCGCGTTCTAGCCAGCGCGCTGGTGCTGCTGCATCCCACGTAACCTATGACAATGGGCCATGACCACAGGAGCGCACACACCACTCGCTGGGTTCGACTTGGGACGGATTCACAAACCGGATGCCGCGTGCGCCGTGCAGTATACCAACGACTGTCGGCGCGCGGCGACGAGCCCCATGGCGCGCTATCTTCGGGCCGGGCCGGTTGCTGGGTCACATGGGTCAAATGATCCAAGCCGAATCGGGACCACACAGCCTGTGCTGCTGCCGCACGGGCTCGCCATGGTCCGATGGACGGACGACTTCAAGCTTTTTTCGCCGTTTGCGCCGATGGCTAGTTTTGTTTTAGCGGCTTTTACAACGTAAAAAGGGGCCCACACAGGTATTATTTCTCACTAAGTGACTTGGCACGTAACCACAGACCATCAAAACGTAGACCACGCGCGCTCACATCTAGCTAGGGGGGGTGGAGCAGTTGTGGGGCGGGCTGCAGCGGAGACTCGACCGCGCAGAGGGCCGTGGAGACGACTGGGGGTCACGTCTTCGGCCCTATCTATGTCTTGGGCCGCGCCAAAGTAGGCTTGAGCTTAGCCTTATCTATGTCTTGGGCCGCGCCAAAGTAGGCTTGAGCTTAACCTTTGCAAAATATTCGTTTATTCGAAACTGTTCTGCACGAATCAACCATCCTTTCACCCCCCCCCCGCCCACCCGCATTGCCCACCCTGGTGCAATAGTATTGCACGCTTATTGGACAGTATATGACCCGCCTTCCGTCCTCCCGTTTGTATGCTATACACAATACAATATTGGTAATAACAATATCGTGTAAAGGCCAAGCTCGAGCCGAAGCACAGCCTTGGGGGGGGACAGCTGCCGCGACACTGGCGAAAACTGACGTATAATGGTGCCCGGCACCACCGGGTACCGGGTAGTATGCCACCGGAGCTGCGGCCAGTCCCTCGTTCGTCGCAACAACAGCCTGGAGCCTCGTTCAGGCCTCAACCACTGCTAGAGCTGTGCGGCAATAAGCCCCCCCCCCCCCAAGTGGGAGTGGAGGGCGGAGGAGCCTTCAGTGGTCCTTGGGTTCGTTCATCAGTGGTCCTTGGGTGCGTTCAGTGGTCCTTGGGTTCAGTGGTCCTTAGGGGTTCAGTGGTCCTTAGGGGTTATTCAGTGGTCCTTAGGGGTTCAGTGGTCCTTAGGGGTTCAGTGGTCCTTAGGGGTTCAGCGGTGTTTATGACCCCGTGGGAATATATGGGTATGAGGAGGGCTTTTCTTATTTCGTGTATTTTGAGTGTAGGGTGTTTCAAAAAGCTCACCCAGGAGCTACTTGTGGTAGTAGAGGGAATGTGTGTTGGGTCGAGGGTGCGTGGGATGAGCCATTGACTGCCGATTATTTGCCAGTAGAGGGCCTGTATGTCCATTTCCGCGATTAACGGGACCTGCGCCTTTCTCTGTCGATCTGTGGGTGCTGGCAGGTATTGGAAAGCGGAGGGGTCTGACCCCTGTGCCTGTGGGGTGGGCTGGTTGGTTTTGGTATCGTCGAGTAGCAGGCACCAGTTTGCCACGATACCGTTTGTGAGTAGTATGGTTTTGTTTTCGGCGTTTCCGTCCTCTTCTGCTGAGTGGCTTTGCTGGTTCTGGTTGTCTCCATCAAACCTGGGAGGGGCGTGTGATTTTCGTGTAGTCTCCCTTACATGGGCCTGTTCGTATTCGTGATCGGGGAGGAGGGAGCGCGGGGGTAGGGATGTGTCATGCAGGAGTTCGCCGGTGGGTGTTTTCCGGTAAAGCTCTATAATTTTTGTTTTGTCTACGATGTCAGTGTGCCCGTAGCCGTAGGTGTCGTCTTTGTGGAACCAGTACCATTTGTGTCCCGCGCTAGGGGCAGATTTCACGAGGTCACGTAGGCTGACCCGGTTGTGGTGGTTATTACATAGCCATATGTAATAAGTGTTTGCCACGGTTTTTGGGATGTAATGCCCTTGAGTAGTCGTTCATACTGGTTTTTGCTAAGGGGGGCATCACGAAGGCCGTTATGTACGGCTCGTTTGGTGAATTGTTCAAAGGTCAATATAAAGACATGGCCAATATTTTTGTTTTGGAGTCCCTTGAGTAGATGTATGAAATGGGTGCATTTCATTTTGGCCATTTTGACAGAGGTGTTATAGTATTCCTGGCAGACTCTGGTCCTCTCGGCTTAGGTGCGGATCAGGTGTGCTTGGGACCGGTTGGTGTCGCGTAGGGCCAGGATGGTTTCGGGAGTGTCTATTAGGGCTGCCCCGAGCGTCCGTTTATGTTAGGGTTGTAGTGAATCGGCTCGCTTATAAGTTCTACGAGGGACCAATTACCTTTTCATGGTGACCGTGCGATTATTTTTCTTTTTATTAGGAGGGCAGATGTGCATATTTCTGTGTACTGTAGCTGGACTTTGTTTGTTCTGCGTTTGGGGCGATGCCGGGTATCATGCCTAGGGCAGGCAGAGCATTTTTCCAAAAGAGAGCCGGGCATGGTGTTGCTTCTTTTATTTTTGCTTTACTGTCTTCTTGTTAAAAGGCGGGGCCATCTTTGGGGCTGATGCGGAGGCTACCTTCCAGAACATTGACCGTGAGGTTGGCCGGAAGGATGTCCTCGCCCTCGACGACCCTGAGGCCATCCGTTATTTCCTCCTTTTTTATGCCGTCCCACCCTGCCAACTCGTCCACGCTGTTGCCCCCGGTGGCGGCGCCCTCCCAACCGCTCGCATCCTCTCCACGCGCGGC
>Ga0105053_10012015_pt1 | contig 10500 bp, 12 predicted proteins | sample BON01_FD_78093 | JGI IMG/M metagenome (GOLD analysis project Ga0105053, IMG submission 78093) | Freshwater microbial communities from Lake Bonney liftoff mats and glacier meltwater in Antarctica - BON-01 | ecosystem: Environmental > Aquatic > Freshwater > Ice > Glacier meltwater | place: Lake...
GGCCGTTAATCATGTTTCTAACTGATGCAAAAATTCAAGTCTCAAAAATTTTGACTGATTTTTTTTTTGGAGCCAAAAACGGGCCAAAAATCAATTTTTTTAGGAAAAAAAGCCCAAACGTTGCTTTTTTCAAAAAGGGGGGTTGGTTGGTTGGTTGGTTGGGCTTGATGCACTACTTTTCGGCATGTATGTCAGGAAACATTTTTCCGCGTACCCCGTGAACAAGAATGACAAAGATGATAGAGAAATGTGTGACAATCTTTGAGCGTTTGTACTTGGTTTCTAGACATACACCAACATATGTCCTTTGTCACCATGCCCTCGGCGCCCACGCCACCACCGCTAAATTAACAACTAATTCTTGATTTCCTTGTATTCAGAGTGGCCACTCAGTTTTTTTTGTCAGCACGATTCACCAATGAATCTGGCCGAGTCGGTAGGTCCTACACCGATTAAAATATGCTTCTTTCCGTTTGAACCAAAGCAATTTCTACAGTGATGGGTTCGAATCTTGCCGGGGATGGACCGCATTATTAGTACGTACGTAAACTTAATTAATTAGGAAACGAATTATACTTGACTTTGTAAAGCTGCAGGTATCTGTGTGAGCATAACCAAAAAAAAAGGGGGGGGGGGGTTGAAAATAAATGAGAATTGAACTGAACTGAACTGATTTGCGTCTGTGTTCGCCATCCGCTTAGACCAGTGAATAGATTAGGTCTTCGAACCGCAAGAAAGAAAGAAAGCTGTTTTTGATTCGCCAGCCGTGTGGTGACGTAACAAACCAAAAACCAAAAAAAAATTGAAGGTTGTAAATGGTAGAAGAAAGAAGGTTGACGTGAAGAGACCAAGCAGGCCTGTCCCAGCCTGACAGGGCCGGCCTGCTGCCATCAGCTGACGGAGCTCGAGACACGCATTCTGCACGAGAGACCACGGCGGCTGCCACATCCTTCTTTGCCTTCCTTTCTTACATCACCCGCTCACAGCACAAATGGCGCATTTCACACCACACGAGTGACAGGAGCCACCGCACATTGGTGGGGGACTGACAGTGGCGTGTGTACGCAAACAACGTAGCCGCAACTACCACGAAGGGCACCAATATGTAAGACAATTGACCTTGGGGCCATTTCACTGGCATGACATGGACGGCTTGCTCTGAGCCGCAGCACACGCAATGGCTGAATACTCTTCCCCAGATTGGAGGGCACGAAGAGGAGAGGACACACAATGATTGGTGTACGCACAAGCGCTGTTGCAAGTTAGGCGAGCCAACGCACAACACGCAGCATGTACTGTGACACAAATGTGAGCAAACTTCTTGCTCGCTGGGCTTCTGACACTTATAGCTGGTGCCTCCTACCCCAGCCCTTCGTGCCCGCATGCTCCATGCCTTTTTTTTTTCCTTTTTTTTTTGTTGAAGCTGCCACACAGCTAGCACGCCAAGTACATCAGGAACGCACACAGGTGGTGTGCAGTAATAAGGCAGACTGGAGCCGCCTGGCTCTTAGGCACTCTCTCTATTAGTATTATTTTTGTGTTTTGTTTCATGATTGTTGTTTTGGAATACACATTTGCATACGCAGATACACAAACAAACTATGAAGAGAACAAAACACACGTGGACAATGACATATTTATTGTGGATTGGAACAAATTTGATGAATGGAAATCGCACACCCGGGGCAGAAATTAATTGTTTATTGTTGACGTATCTGTTGAATTTGTTCTTAATCTATTGCATGGTGTATGTCATATATTAGAAACAATATTATTTGATAATTTCATTTGATTTATTTGTCCTTACTTGGTTTGTATTTAATTTATTTATGTTTAACAAATATCATTTTCGTTTTGTTATTTTTGTTATTTCATTGCATGTATGTGTATACATGTACATGCATACATACTTATGTATGGTTCATTTATTCATGTATGTGTGTTTGTATTGATGTATTTTTGGTTTTGTGCACATACATACAAACATATATGTATATATGTATTTTTTATTTATTTATTTTTCTTTTATATATATATATATATATATATATATATATTTTAAAGGTTTACTTTTATTTTTCATAAGGGAACAAGAGGTTCGTATAAAAGGGGCAGGAAGATGTATTGAGATATGTATGTATATTTGGATGCAAGCATAAGTGTACGTGAGGTGGGAGGTAGGTGAGAAATGAAGATGCAGATGGGAAGGAGTCTAGGTATATGAGCAGGTTTATGCGAATATCAATAGGCACCGTGACATAGGTGTCTATTAAAAATGTAGAAAAGTAAGAAAGAAAACAAAGACATGGTTATAGGTAGAGAACAGCACACTTATGAATATGGCAACTTATGAATACGGCAATAAATGTGTAGGAGTATGGAAGAGGAGGGAAATGCGTATACATGTGTAGACACGCATACGCAGGAATTACAGAAATGAGGATGAAGAATATGCCAATAAATGTGTATGAGTATGGAAGAGAAGGGAAATGCGTATGCATGTTTAGACACACATACGTAGGAATTAGAGAAATGAGGATGATGGTGGAAAAAAAAATATAAATATATGTATATATACATATATATGTATATATATATATATATTTTTTGTTTTTTGTTTTGGCATATTCGTAGAATTATGTGTACATCAAAAGGCACTGTGACATAGGTGTCTATTAAATTGGTAGAAAAAGAAAAAAGAAAACAAAAGGCAGTTAGGAATACAGAACCCAACACAAAACATGCAGCGCGTGCAACACAGGTAGAAAGATAGGTAGAGACGACAATATACACACACGACACACACTCATAGAAACAGGCAAACAGACAAGGAAGATGCGTGAGGGAGACTGAGGCTATTATTGGTAAAGCGCCAAGGTTGGGGATTCACACTTGGCACTCCAACTAGGCGTGAGCCCTGCTGGTTGCTTTGAAAGGAATATAAGTGGACCAACACAACTTATATCAGATAGTTTATGAGTGTGACACCACTGAAAACACAAAACTGAGATTTTTGTGGATACTTGTTGTAGTGTTCAAATTTTGAGAGTTTCGCAAGTTTCGCGAGTTGCTGTTCCGTACGGTTCACATTGTGGTGGCTGGTACCAACTGTGTTTGTCATACCCCTATGACTTTTGCTTCTATACTTTTTCTTCTGTAGTTGTTTCTTCTCCTTCTTCTGAGCCTCAGTGAGCAGCACGTTAATCCCTGTCACATTTTTTTCACCTTCGTTGCAGCCCCCCACCGGAGGATCCCCATCAATATCATTTCCACCAAGTGCAGCTCCCGGCAGATCCGAAATGACAGCGTTGCGTAACAGCACAGACGCATTGTTTGCAACATTGGCTGTCTGTGGCTGTGCTCCAGCCCTCCAGGGTGTTGTGCGCCACGGAATGTCACTGGGGTCATTGACCCCCACTGCCTCACCTACCTGAATGTCATTGTTCGCTCCTTCTACATCTGACATCCATGCGTCTCCATTGAATCCATCCAGACACGCGCTAAGGATAGAACCAACACTGCTGTCACTGTCACTGTCAGACAACTCCAGCTCACTCAGTTGCGGTTCCACTTCTCCTGGCAACAGGCCCTGTTGCCATGCTGTCTCATCCCCCTCATAGTCAAATGTGGCTGGCATATTGACAAGGTCCAGATTGTCCGCGTCAGCCACTGCTACCTCTGAGGGCTTGCCTGAAGCACTGGCGCTGGCATCATCTGCCAGAACCACCCCTGCCTCCTTCAAGAGTTGTATCACTGTTTCAAGTGGAAACTGCGTGCAACTGTTGCTCAGGTTCCCACCTCGACCAGCTGGCACTGCTGGCAGGGCATGCACAACCAACTGCGTACTGGTGGCTGATGGAGCTATATCATGCACTCTCCACATGCGCGTCTCACATATCCCTCGCACTGAGGATTGCTGCTCCACGCTGAGATGTACCTTGGCATGCTGGATGGGTGGTGGTGGTGGTATTGGGGGGGGTCCTGTGTATATGCCAAGCAATGTTGCTGCTGCTGTTAGGACAGTAGTCACGTGCAGAGGAGCTGGAGGGGCATCCAGTGTCATGTAAATGACATCCTTACGTACAGAGGTACTGGTGCCCTGCTGACCTACCTGCAGCCACGGGAGGTTTACAATGGGTTGATGCACTTCAATACGAACCTTAGTGTGCAATGTAGGAGGGACTGGGTCACAACTACTAAACTTTTGCCCAATCATTGGACAGTATCCTTGTCAGAACATCTTCAGTAGTCGCAGTGCCCTTGAGGCTAAGACCCAGTTAAGTAGCGTATGCTTGCCATCAGGGCGCAAACCAATGGCCAGGAGTTCTGCTGTCACAACCTTGCGTTCGCACGCCACATTCCTGAACAGTGTGGTTGGTGCCACGAACACTTCAAACCCATCTTGAAGTCTGGCAGGTTGTTGTGTCGCGCACTCGCTGCGTCGGGGAGCACTGGCTGTTGCCATGTGACCATTTGGTGCGACTGACATGCTGCCTGCAACACTGGCCTCGCTTTCAGGGATAACTACTCTGGGCACTCCAGCCAGTGGTACTGTCACTGGAGTTGCTGCAGTCGCGTCAGCATGTGTGGATGTTGTTGTCTGTATATTTTCCCTGGTCTCCCTGCGTTGGTAATAGGCGCCCGGCCCAAAACTGGGGCAGCGCATGCCAGACACACATACAAAGCAGTGGACAGAAGGGCATCCCGCAACATTGTGACTGCTGCCACACTTCCAATGCCCCCAACAACACGATCAGCCTTGATCTGATGTTTGCAAATTACGGCAGCAAACAACGCTTTTTCCTCATCCACATTTTCTTTGATCTCATACAAGTTCTGAAAAGGGTGGTTGCACAGATGGCAATTGGCCACAGTGCTCGCATCTGCGCATTTAATCTCCTGGCTAATCATTGGAATACCAACAAGACGCCAGTGGTATAGTACATGAGCCTTATGTAGTTCTGACAAATTGACAACCACCTTAAGCTGGGACTTCGTGAAGTCGAGGTGAAATGATATGAGCATACCAGTATACCATCCAAGTAGCTGTAGCAGCTTGGAGACATGTAGGGGGATACCATGCGGGATGATGAGACCTTGGATTTCTCTGTCCGCAAGAGCATGTAAGACCTGGATGTGGTTCAGAGCTGTTTCACGGTGCCCGCATTCTATTGCACCCACGGGCAGAGACATTGGTGACAGTGAATCTCGCATCCACCACACTTGACGTCATGGTACAGCGAAATCCAGTTCGCTATCATCAACCTGCAAATGCCAGTCAAGTCATATGGCCTCCCCTGAGCCATACCACACAGGTCCATCTTTTGGATTACCAGAAGTTCTGCCACTAATTCCTCCGAGCAGGAATGCCAGTTTGCGCACGTCACGTATGCGAAGACTGTCAAGTGTTTTCTTGGTGCTACTTGGCGGGCCAAGCAGGAGGATGCGCACATCCCTCTTGTTCAACAAGCCATGATGTCTCCGTAATACACTAGGGCAGTGCGTATCAGGCACCACAAGATGTCCATCCTCATCACATGTCCATGTGTGACTATGTCTGGTAGACGCTCTGTTTGAATTGGTACTCATCCCATTCGTATTCGCATAGTCATTCCACCCAGCAGCATGGCCAAAGCAAATAGTACCTGCAGGAAACTGGCAAATTCTTTGCACGTGACATCAATTGTTGAGTATCACCTGTAGTGTGTGCGAGACAAGCGTTTTCCCCCAGGTCTTTCATGGATGACGACTACCACTCTCCGCAGCCGTGCAGTTGCGGTTATTTTCTCCCACACTCGTGAAAGGGCCCCTTCTCTGAGCTCATTGAGGACCAGCAGGCACCTATGTGTCCATGATGCAGCTGGTCCTGTCGGTTCAGGGCAGAAATTGTCGACAGTCACCCTCCAATGGTAGCCAACAGGACTGTCTCCCCACGAAGTCCCTAGCACAGACGGTGCCACAGGAAAAAGGCAGTTAATGGTCAGAGCGGATGTCAGCACCTGTTGTTCCAAGTCAAAGGCATCTCGTAGCCACGCAACTATTTTGAGAGGCAGTTGTCCAATTATACCAAAACGCATGGCTTTTCTATCCATCTGTGGCTGCTGTTTCACATTCCTTGTTTTTGCTTGGTCGAATTCTACGACTTTACGCATACTTACAATACATTCATACAGCACCTCGTACACCGCCTGTCGGAAATCAGCGCCAGCGAACGTTTCCCCAGATGTCACATTTGTCTGTCCCCACAGTCCACACAGACATGTAATGCGTTCCTTAGTCACCACACTTGTATCCATGCCCATACCACCAGACACAGGCCCCATCTTTTATGTCACAAGGTCTGGGTTGGAGTGTCTCATGAAGCCAGACCCTCACATCCAGGACTCCTTTTCACTGGTCATTTTGCAATATGGGCCTGAAAACCCCAAGCGAAAGGCGGGCTGAAACCACAGGCTGTTCCCGCCTGTGGCTAGGTGTGCTGATGCTGTCAAGGCCACTTGAATGACAGCAGGTTGCCATGCTGGGCATTCGTGACACCAATGTACCCTGAAGTCTGGACCTCCTGAACAAAAGTGACACGGTTGTCCTTTTTCACCTAGCTTGAGTAAGTTGCCAATGCTCTTGGCGTCAGCACAGTCCGTCAGGGTAGATAGGTTGAGGCTACTGGATGCAAGTTGTCCCAGACAAGACCGCATTGCCTCTGCTTTCACATTCCCGTGCAGTTGTTTGCACACTTGCACCCAGTGTTTGCTGTCCACTTCTCCCTTTTCCATCAGTCGCATGACTCTTGTAGCCTTAGATCTGTCGTAGTTGGGCTGGCGTGACTCCTTGTTAAGACGATGTGCCACTCGAATCTGTTGCGCAAGCCATCCCACTCGTTCAAACGGGTCTCCAAACATGGGTGCCCCCGCTGAAGTCCAAAAAATTGTAGCACCTTCCTGTGGTTGCAGGCCACCGCAGAAATCCAGCTCGTGGGATCTACCTTGTTGATCAGCTGCTCCAGCCAGCAGGTCACACGCATGGTTCTGACGTGCCGTGACAGTTTGACTAAAATCTGTCGTTCCATTTTTCTCACGATTGTGACAAGCGGCTTTGTGCATCATTGCAAAGTCCACTCCCCTTGCGCACATTTGCTGGATATGCAAAGTGGCAAGCCCTAGTACCCCAGCCTCCTTTGTCCGGACGCCGTGTCGAGCAGTCAAATCTGAATACATACACACCTTTTTCAGTGCCATCAGGCCGCTGACACTGTCTGAGGAGAGCAGCGCTTCGCAGTCATCAGGAGCAATTTTATTTAACCTACCCATTGCCGCTGTTACGCACTGCTCTTCCGAAGTGAGTCTACTGAAGTACTGGGTTCATCATCAGAGCTCTTGGACACCACTCGCATAGCGTGGGCTGCAAGGACAGATTGGTAGGGGTTTGGATGACTTGCATCGCTGATGATATATGCAATGCCCAATCGTGGTTGACACTCTGGCGATCTATCGTGAGATGATCCAACCCAACCTTCCGCTACGTGGTTTCTGCATACACAGATGCAGTCGCCGTTCCCGCACTTGCGCGCAAGCAGTCATCTGAATGTGTTGACTGAATTGACTCTTCTTCACTGAGGTTGGCTCCACCTTTTGCAGATACACAACCCGTCGCCATGAACTGCTGTTTCCCTATCGCGTTGAGTCCAATCGCAGGATCCCTGGCACCATTGTTGATGATTGAGCCCGTGTCTGCGCCTCTGACTCCTCAACAGGCAGTGCCTTCCATTCATATGTTGAACTGTGGCTGTCGGGTTCTTGAATAACACTACTGGGTCTCGCACTGGCAGGTAATGAAACACTGTCTCCTTCAACAAGTCTTTACTACCAGATGAGAAATCATTGCGGCTGAGAATTTGGCTTGGCTGATACTTAAAGGCCTGTCACGGCGCTGGCACATGTTGCTTCCCTCTGTGAAATTGCAGTTTGGCATTATGTCACAGGAATTGTAAACGGCGAGCTGCCGTTGGATCACCTCGCACTTAAAAAAAATATCTCTCGTACGGTCCCTCGCATGTGCAAGAAGATTTTCATAATTAGCCATCACAGCTACAGAGTCATGTTGTAGTACAGCCAGGATTGTGATCGCTGAGTCCTGTATACACTTGATAACTGGGTCCCCCATCCCTCCCCCTCCCAACCAGTGCGGCACCAGGAGGAAGACAGTCACTGCATTGTCCAACTCTTCGTTCATGGGTGCGAGTCCCAGCGCACGCATGCCGCTGTTTGCTACTACCCCCCGCATCTTCATCATGGATTCAGGGGTGGGGGTGTCCAGTAACAGCAAAGTTCGCAAGCGCTGGTGCAGGACCGTGACAGTTGCCTCACTTACTGCATCATAAGAGACGAGTGCGGCAGAGAAATTGTCTCGCACCAGGGACAAGATGCTTGCAGCCGCTTCTGTTCTCACGCCAATAGCCAGCATCCTCCCCTGTGATTTTGTCAAGGCAACCCCCACTGCAGAAACGGGGTCCGAGGTAGCGCACTGCACCCCTCTCCGCTGGTGTGGTAGCGATGGCCCCTGGAGTTAATTGCTGCCACTGTCAACTTGAGTTCCTCGCCAAGTAAATGCCGCATTACAGGTGAACAGGTGCTAAAACTTTTCTCTAGATTCAACCACACTCCCACCAGTGTCAAACCAACCGTCAGGGCTTCTGTAGCATTCTGCAGATTCAGATAGATGGCACGCGCCTCTTCGTGTGTGTGTGCCTTCCCACCTGTGGTCACTGTGTTACTCGTATCATCTGCGTAGCCTGTACCCTTAACATATGCAACACAAGGGTGTGGTATGGACAACAAACACCTTATTTGTTGCGGTAGGTCAGTTCTGCTCCGTTTTTTCAGCTGAGGCATTCCCAGGTCCACTGGCAGCAGACGTGGCAGAAGGTATCCATGCACTACGCTGTTAGAGTGTGCCTGAGCGGATGCGGTTGTGAATATGTACAGCAGGGGGCTAGATGGCGCCCCCTGTGCTACCCCCCCTTCAAATCGTAACTTTTTGTCCACATCTCCAACTTCGGACCATAGGCAGTGTTCACCACTCGAGAGTGTCCGACAATATGTGACATAATGCGTGATTCCACATCCGCAGGCACTCGAAACACACTGCATGCTGAACTGATTCCAGTATGGTTGATGGTGTCATATGCTGATGTCGTGTCGAGGAAAGCTTGGCAAGAGGTTATCTGTTCGCGCTGTGCGTGCCACTGAATGCCTGAGACTAGATCTGCAGGCCATTCTGGGGCCCCACCCTTGATGAATCCGTATGTGCCCTCTGGCGGTAGGCCATATTCTTGCAGCACTACCATGAGTCTACGGCTTATCACAGCGTCTACCAACTTAAAATTGGATCCAAAAATGTGATAGGACGTGTGCATCGCCTTGTCCATGTCTGAGTGAACGTTCTATTGGCGCATGTTTGCCATACTTGTTGTGTTTGCATAGATTTGAGATCTCATCCCTTCCGGAACGACCCACTGGCAGTCTAGACAATATCACGATTCAACCATGGTCTGACGCAACTTGTCCCTGTGCCACCGCTTCTAGTTATTTGTCTTGTCCTTTCAAACAGAAGAGCGCGACAAAGCGGCAGCAAGCACTTCAAGAGGTGGTATAGGGGCAAGTTGCGTCAGACCTTGGTTGACTCGTGATATTGTCTAGACCGGGTCGTTCCGGAGGGGATGAACCAGGTTTCGAGGTGATCAGAGGTCGGGAACCATGAACGGCGCACTCTTTATTCCAGGCTATCTTCTGGCATTTCTGAGAGATTAAAAAGTTTATTATAAGACAACCACCAATAGGGGAAAAAGATGATTATGATGGTGAAAACTCCTGGATCTCAGATGGGCTCCCTAGCAGCAGCAGGAGAAGGAGGAGAGGAGGTGGGAGGTGGGAGGGGGGAGAGTGGAGAGCGAAGGGAGGTGCAATCAAGGTCGTCGTTGACGTCGACGGCGCCAAAAGCGAGATCAAGGTCGAGAGAGGTTGCGACCCTGGATGAAGCGCCGAGGATTTCGCCTTCTACGACGGCAGCATTCGCACGAACATTCATTGGCTTCCTTGTTGACACCGTCAAAGCCAGAGGAGGGACAGCGAGCCGAGGGACTCGAAGAGGCGCTGTGATACGATGCTTGACTTTGCGTAGGCAGGTAGTTACACGGCCCGACGACGGAGGGGCAGAAGCAGAGTCACCCGGACTGGGAACGACGCCTGGAGGCATGCTAGAAACCAGCGAAGGATTGCCACCCCCCCCGACTGTACCTACACCAAGGCCAATGATAATATCGCTGCGGACAGAACCACTGACAGCAGTCGAGCTTGCAGGAGGGGTTCCCTGCTGACGAGGATGAGAGATGTCAACGGCGCTGCGGATGAGACAATCAGCCGCTGATCGAGGGCGAACAGAAGCGGCACTCATGGGGTGAGCGGTGCCATGTACCAACAAATGAGTGCGTATGGCTGAAGCGTA
>Ga0105053_10012018_pt1 | contig 10498 bp, 4 predicted proteins | sample BON01_FD_78093 | JGI IMG/M metagenome (GOLD analysis project Ga0105053, IMG submission 78093) | Freshwater microbial communities from Lake Bonney liftoff mats and glacier meltwater in Antarctica - BON-01 | ecosystem: Environmental > Aquatic > Freshwater > Ice > Glacier meltwater | place: Lake...
GAGGCTGCGGGTGCCGACGCGGCCCAGTCGGTCGACGCCGCGCTCAACGGCGCGCTCGTCGGCCTGGCCGGCCGCTTCCGCGAGTTTGAGGGCGCGTTCGAGGACGTCAAGGCCAAGTTTGGCCCGGCGGCCGCGGCCGAGGTCGCCGCGGACGCCGCGGCGGTCGAGGCGGCCGACGGGCCCGCGGCCGTGGCGCCGGTCGTTGACTTTGCGGCGGTCCTGGCGCCCGAGGAGGCGGCCCCGTAAAAACAATCCGAACGCTCTTTCTCTTTTGATTCTTTTTGTCACCCCGTCTTTGATCCACAAAAACTAGTCGTGACGTCAAAAAAAGATCTCCGTCGACACAAGGACGGAGACAACCTCTTTGTGCAATAGCAACAAGCCTAGCCCGATATCAACAACAGAAACAAGATCGCGATTGGGTGGTTACAAACGACGACGACCCAGAAAACAATAGAGGAGATCAAACAACGCCGACGGCGCCTCTCCTTGCTGCCAGAGCCGCCACCGCCAGACCCGCAGCCAAGCCCCCGCCCAGCGAGATGTGCCACGCCGTCGCAAACCGCTTCAGAGGCGCCACGAGGAGCGGCTCGCGGTGATTCCGCGCCGCAAAGTCGACCGTCCGCGCCGCGGCGCGCAGAGAGACGGTCGCCGCCAGCGCCACGGCGACGGGCGGCAGCGCGCCGGCCGCGACGCCGACGGCGGCCGCCGCGTAGGTCGCCGCGATCGCCCCTCTGAGGACCGCCACGCCCCTCTCCGTGCCCAGCCGCACGAGCGGGGACATCTTTCCCACGGCCCTGTCCCCGGCGGTCTGGTGAAAGTGGGAGCAGAAGAGGATGACGGTCGTGCTGCCGCCGACCACGGCCGCGAGCGCCCAGACGGCAGGGGGAACGGCGGACACGGCCGCCAGCGCGGCGGCGGCGGCGCCCTTCCCCACCACTCCCCACGCTGCCGCCGCTGGCGCCGCCGCCGCCGCCGCCGCCAGCGCCCCCTCGGGCGCCAGCGTCAGGTAGAACGCGGCCGTGGCCAGGGGGCCGAACGCCACGAAGCAGAGCGGCTCGCCCAGCCCCTTGTAGGACAGCCGGAACGGAGGGCCTTGGTACACGTAGCCGCAGGCCACGGCCGCGGCGAGCATGGCGGCCGCCGCCGGCGCCGCGCCAGGCGCCGCCGCCGCGCGCGACACCTCTGCCGCGAGCGCCGCGACGCCCGCGGCGAGGAACGCTAGCGACAGCAGCAGCACGGGCAGCGCCCGGCCGCCCGTGAGCGCGACCACCGACTCGGGCTTGCCCATGCCCGCCGCGTCGACGCCCGTGGACGCGTCGAAGGCGTCGTTGCTCAGGTTGAGCCAGGCAATGATGGCGGCGGCGGCGGCCGCCAGGCGCAGGGCGCGCGGCGCGAGCGACGACGGCGCAGAGGCGAGAGCGTCGGCCGCGGCGGCCGCCCCCGGCCCGTGCAGCAGCCCCACCGCCGCCGCCGCGACGGCCACGGGCACCAGGCCGACCGAGTACATGGGCGGCTTGACGGCCGCGAACCAGAGCGCCCGCCGGGACGCGGCCGTCATGGGGCCGTCGGTGGGCGCGGAGGGGAAGGAGGAGGCGGGGATGCTGCCGCCACTCAAATGGTGCTCCTGCAGCGGGCCGCCGGGCGGCGCGGCGTCCTCGGGCGGGGGGCGGGGGGCGCGCTGCGCGGTGCCGACGCCGAGCGACGGGGGCCCGCCGCCGCCGTCTGCTGCCTGGGTCTGCAAGGTGCGGCGGCGGCGCTTTGTAGGCAGGCGGACGACCGTCGGTCGCCGCAGCATCGTCGTGGACGCGCGCGCCGCGGCGGGGCGCGCGTCCCTCGTCGGGACAGCAGCGCCGCGCATCCCTCTCGCGGGTGGGGTGGTGGTCGAAGGTTGGGGGGCAAGGGGACCAAGGCTCGTTCCGATTTGCGCGGGGGGCAGAAGTATGGATCGGTACCGTGGAGCTCGGGGTTGATGTCGGGAGCGCGCGATTGAAGCGATTGGGGCTGGGAACGTGGGTGACTCCAGGTTCTTGAGCCCGACGCATGACGTCTTTCGCCGTCGCCTTTCGCCGTCGTTGCTTCACAGGTTCAAAAGGCGCACCCGCTCTCACACGCACACGAGCAGCCCGCTCGACCTTGTACCACCAATGAATTGACACTCATCAGCAAATAAACTAGCTCAGCCATCGCCTAGAGACTGACAGGTGTAGCGCTTTCGGAGGCACCCCTTGGCACTGAAGAAACGATGGCGCCGGGCCGCCGCGCAAGCGCCAGCGAGCAGCAGCAGGAGCAACGCGACGATGAGCAGCACCAGGCGCCCGCGCGCAAGCGTGCCCGAGTCGGTCGCAGCTCTGCTGCCGCCGCCACCGCCGCCGCCCCGCCAGCGCCGCCGCCGCCGCCGCCGCCGCACGCGCTCCTTCCGCCGCCGCGGCCGCGGCCGCGGCCTGGCGCTTCCGCCCGCCCCTCCCGCGTGAGCGCAGAGGAAGACGACGACGACGACGAGGACTTGGAGGACCTCGACGTGGACGCCGAGCTGATGCCGCCGCCAGGACAAGCAGCAGATGCAGCACCGCCGCCGCGGCGCGGGCGCGGGGCAGCGGCGGCGGCGGCGGCGGCGGCGAGCGCGGCGGCCGCCCGCTCGCCGTACGACCTGCGGCGCCCGGCGCTGCTGCGCGCGCTGCAGCACGAGCAGCGCGTGCTGGGCGAGATCGAGCGGCTCGTGCTGCGCGAGGCGCAGGCGCTGCAGGAGGAGGACCGGCGGCTCGAGCAGCTGCTGCGGCGGCGGCGGCAGCGGCGCGCGCTGCTGCTCGAGGCAGCGGCGAAAGCGGGGGGGCCGGGAGGCAAGGGCGGCGAGGGCGCCGGCGGCGGCGGAAGCGGTGCAGAGGCAGGCGAGGAGGAGGAGTTTGAGGGCGGGGGTGGTTCGCGCTCATTTGCAAGGCCCAACCGGCCAGGCGGGACCACCCATAAAGAGCCAAAAAGCCTGAAGGCTTCTTTCGAGCGGCGCTTGTCGTCGCCCGCTGGTTGTCGTCGGCACGCCGCTCGGAGCGACAACGCGTCGGCACGCACAAACTAAACTCTCTCATCATAAAAGCTATGACCTAATCCAATCCGGCGTCTGCGTCAGCCTCCAAACACTCCGCCCCGCGGCGCTTGTCGAGCTGATTCCCTTCGCGTTTCGACCCTTGTTCGCGGAGATTCGTCGAGGGCGCGCGTCCAACCACCTCGCTCAAACGCCTCTGTCCCCAGGTCCCCCTTTTTGTCCCCCCGCGCGCCCGCGCACCCAAGGGATTCGCGCATGCAGCGCGATGAATTTGGCTCCCCTACCCTCCCGGTGAGCGGCAGAGGCGCAGGGCGCGCCCGATTGCTCGCACAACCCTCTTTTCCTCCTCCTCGTCGTTGGAGAGAAGGCCTCCCCAGAGATAGGGCGACCGACGACCGCGGTTCCTCTCTCTCGACCGCGTCGACCCGCAAAGCGATTCTCCAATGGCCTCGTTCGGCACGCCGCCGGACAGTCCCATGCTCGCGGCGGGGCCTCCTCCACCCCAGGCCCCTGCGGCGGCGCCGACGCCGGGCACGCGGGCGGTTGCCTCGGTTGCCGCCGCCGCCTCGTCGCACGACGGCGGCGGCGGCGCGCTGCCCTTGCGGCCGCAGATGTCGTGGCCGCCCGGCGCCGTGCGCCTCGAGGGCTGGGGTTACAAAGGCACGCGCCTGAGCGACGCGCTGGTCGTGCGGCGCTGGCTGCGGCTGGCTGCCGGCGGGCGCCTCGCCTCGTGCCGGTCGCGCGGAGGCAGCGGCAGCGGCGGCGCAAACGGCAGCGGAGCCGGCGGCGGCGGCGGCGGCGGCGAGTTTTCGCCCGCGGCCGAGACGCGCGCGTGGCAGCTGCACCGCGGGTGCCGCCTGGAGCCGGAGCTGTGGCCGGCGGACGTCGACGCGTCCCAGGAGAGTGACCAGCAGCTGCAGCAGCAGCAGCAGCTGCCGCCGCCGCCGCCGCCGCAACACTCGTCCTCTTCTGGCGGCGGCGGCGGCGGCGGCGGCGGCGGCGGCGCGGGCGGCTCGCCCTCGCAGCTGCAGGTCCCGACGCCGCAGCGCAAGGTCGAGCGCCCGCGCGGCCGCTGGACCGTGACGGCCAAGGTGACGGGCGGCGATCCCGTCGACCTGGTGAGTGGGCCGACGAACGAGCGAGCGAGGGGGGGGGGGGCGGGGATGAAGGGCCAACAATCCTCCCATCTTGTCCAAACACACAAACAACAACGGCGCAAAGCACGCATATGCCCCCCTCCTTCCCGCTCGACGCCGACGCCGCCCCCTCCTCTGACGCCGCCCCCTCCCCTCCCCCCCCCCTTTCCCCTCTCACGCGACAAACACGCGCAGTTCTGCTTCTCCCTGCACTGGCCCGGCAGCTGGGTCCCCACCAAGGGCACCCCCTCGCTGCACCTCGGGTTCCGCGCGGCCGCCGAGGCCGCGCGCTGGCACGTCGCGCTGGCGGAGGAAATCGAGGCGCTGCGCTGCCGGGGCGGCGCCAGCGGCGGCGGCGTTGGCGGCGGCGGCGGCGCGCTCACGGCCGCCGACGGCGCCGCCGGCGGTTTTCTGCCGGCGGCGGGGGAGGGCTTCCGGCCCGAGCATCTCGCCGCCAGCTCGTCCTCCTCGGCGTCGCTGCACCGGCAGGACCACCACCGCCACCAGCCGCACTGGCACGCGCTCCCGGCGCAGGCGTCGCCGCCGCCCGCGCGGCGCGCCCTCGGACGCAGCAGGGCCAAGGGCGCGAGCGGCGCGGGCAGCGGCGAGGGCGAGGGCGGCGGCGCCGGCAGCGGCGAGGGCGGCGGCGGCGGCAGCGGCGAGGGCGGCGGCGGCGGCGGCCACACTTCCCTGGACGCTTGGCTCAGCCACGGCGGCGCCGGCGGCGCCCCGCGGCCTGCGCCGACCGAGTGGGCGGACGGCGACGGCGAGGAGACGACGCCGAGCCGCGGCGGCAGCAGCAGCGGCGGCAGCAGCCTCGGCGGCGACGACGGCGACAGCGAAGCCGGCGGCGGCGAAGACGGCGGCGGCATCGGCGGCGGCAGGGACGCGTTCAGCAGCCACGACGCGGGCGGGGTGGGGGGCGCCGGCGCCCTCGACGACCCCGATGACGGCGGCGTGCGCTGGGTGCCCTACCGCCACACCAACGGCGTCGCCATCTATCGGAACCGCGCCGCCGCGCCGCCGCTCCCAACGGCGGCGGCGGCGGCGGCGGCGGCGGCGGCGGGAGCGGCGGCGGCCCTGTCGCCCGTCGCGGCGGCAGCTGCGGCGGCCGCGGCTGCGGCGGCCGCCGCGGCGGCGCTCAAACCCGCCCCCGGCGGCCCCGCCTCCTCGTCCGCCGCCGGCCCCGCCTTCGGCGGCGAGTACATGGCCTCGGCCATCGTGCGCGGCGGTGTCGACGAGTGCCTGTCGGTGCTGCTGGACCCGCGCACCTCGGGCCGCACGTCCTTGCTCGGCCCCGCGGCGCGCGCCTGCGTGCTGCGCGAGGACGACGGCGGCGTCGGCGGCGGCGGCAGCGGCGGCATTGGCGGCGGCGGCGGCGGCGGCGTTGCGGCGGCGGCGGCGGCCGGGGGTGCCACGAATGTCGTGGCGGGCGCGGCTTGTCCTGCTGCGGGCGGCGCCGGCCCCCACGACCGGGCGCGTGGCCAAGAGGGGCCGCCCCTCTGTCTCTCTCCCGTTGGCGTCGGCGGCGTCGGTGGCGGCGGCGGCGTCGGCGGCGGCGGGCGGCAGGTTCTGCGGCTGCTGGTCGAGCCCGGCGCGGGCTGGGCGCAGCGGCTGTGCGCGCCGCGCGAGCTCGTCGTGGAGCGCCTCCTCAAGCGCGACGAGCACGGGGTCGCGGCGGTCCTGTTCTGCTCGACGTCGGAGCACGACGCCGAGCTGCGCGAGGCGGCGCGCAGGCCGCCCACGCGCGAGCGGCGGCGGCTGCGGCGCCTGGAGCAGCGCGCGGCGGTCGAGGCGGCGGCGGCGCAGGGCCGGGGCGCCGCGGGCGCGCTCGCCGCCCGGCTGCGGTTGGCCTGGCGCCGCCTCGTCGCCCTGCTGCTGGCGCTGCTGGCCGCGCCCGCGGCCTGGTGGTACGCCCCCGTGCGCGCGACCGTGCGCGGCGGGTACACCATCAGCCCGCGGGAGGCGGAGGGCGAGCGCACCTCCGCGGGAGCCGCGGCGGCGGGCGGCAGCGGCACCGGCGGCGGCGGCGCTGGCGGCGGCGGCGGCGGCGGCGGCGGCGTGCCGCCCGCCGCCGACGGCGAGAGCCTCGTGACGGCGGTGCTCAAGCTCGACCTGGGCGGCGCGTGCGGCTCCTCGTCGCGCCTGCTGTTTCCTTGGGCCGAGGCGTTCGGGTGCGTCGACGCCTACGTGGAGCGCATGCTGCTGGGCGTGATCCTGCTCAAGGACGAGGTCGAGCAGCGGCGGTTCATGGTGCCGCCGTTTGCGATGCTGGCGCAGGAGGAGGAGGAGGAGGACGAGGAGGAGCGGGTCGCGGCGGCGGCGGCGGCGGCGGCGGCGGCGGCGGCGGCCGGCGCGCGCCGGGCGTCGCCCGAGGAGGAGGAGGAGCGGCGGCGGCGCCTCGCCAGGCGCGCACGGCGGCGGCGCCGCGCGGCCGAGGCGGCTGCGGCCTCCGGTGATGGCGCTGCTGCTGCTGCTGCTGCCGCGGGCGGCTCGGCTGCGGCGGCAGCAACGGCGGGCGGCCTAGGGCGCCAGCCGTCGAGGCCTCGCCACGGCGGCGCTGGCGTGGGCGGCGGCGACGGCGGCAGCAACGGCAGCGGGCGCGGCGGGACAGCGGCGGCGACCGCGGCTGCCGGCGGCGGCGGCGCCGCCGCCGCCGCTGCCGGCGCCGGCGCTGGCGCGCACCTCCTCGCGGAATCAGCTGACGCCAACGAGCCGCCCGTGGGCGTCATGACGTGCGCGCGCTTCCTGCGCGCGCGCGGCCTGGCCCCGCCGCTGTCGCTGCTGCCTCCGGCCGACGGCGCTGACCACGCCGCCCAGGCCGCCGACGGCCCCCCTCCCCCTCCCCTGGCCGACCCCTACGCCGGCGGCAGCGCCGCCCCGGCCGCCTCCCTCTCCACCCTCGCGCCCAACTTCTGGTCCGAGCTGCACGTGCCCGGCGCGCCCGCCCCCTTCCGGCTGCGCGGCCCGTCCTACTTCTCAGACCGCGCCAAGGCGCCGCCCGGCAGCCCCCGCTTTTCGCTGGCGGCCGTCGACCTGGTCGCCACGCCCGGCGGCCCCCTGACGCACATCGCGCGCTTCATGCCCGTCGCCCGGCAGACGGGCGCCGCCTGGTCCTTCGTCGTCAACCTGATCATCCCGGGCACGCCGACGCTGTCGCTCGTGGCCGTGTTTGCGACGGAGCGCCACCCGCGGGAGCTCGGCCCGCCGCCCGAGGGCCGGCGGAGCGGCGCGGCCGGCGACGGCTGGCGCTCCGACCCGCAGGGCTGGTCGCCGGCCTCGTCCGCGGCGGCGGCCGCGGCCGCGGCAGCCCACTCGCCGCAGGCGTACGCGCGCGCGGCGGCGGACCCGGCGCACCCCTCTTACGCCGGCGGCGGCGCCAGCGGCAACGGCGGCGGCGGCAGCGGAAACGGCGGCGGGAGCGGAAACGGCGGCGGCGGGAACGGCCCCCCCGCTGCCGCCGCCGCCGCCGCCCCCGGCGTCGCCCCGGCCCCCTGGGCCCCCTTCGACCGCGCCCTCCACCGCTACTACCACGGCGACGACGCCACCCGCACCGCCATGCTCAAGCTCGTCCCCAGCCTCTCGGGCGGATCCTGGGTCGTCCGCCAGTCCGTCGGGACCGTCCCTGTGATCGTCGGAACAAAGCTCCGCGCCGAGTATTTTTCCGGCCCCGACGACCGCTACCTGGAGGCCAGCGTCGACGTCACCTCCTCCGCGGCCGCCGCCTACGTCACGGGCATGGTGCGCGGCGCCACGCGCTCCCTGGCCATAGACCTGGGGTTTGTGCTCGAGGCGCACGCCGCGCACGAGCTGCCCGAGGCGCTGCTCGGCGCCTTTCGGCTGCACCATCTGGACTGCGGCGGGGCGCGGGTGCTGGACACATCGGGCGGGGAGCTGGCGATGGCGCCGGCGGTCGGGGCGCCGCCGCCGTGGGCCGCGCGGGCGGGGGCGGGGGGCGGAGGAGGCGGAGGCGGGGCCGGTCCGGCGGCAGCTGCGGCTTTGGCTGCGCTCCCGGCGGATGCTGCGGGGGCCGTGGCGGGGGCCGCCCCTCTGCCCCCGCGGCCGCCCATGTCCGCGTCCGCCGCCTCGGGTCCCATTTCCCGCTCGCCGTCGCGGTCCTCGGCGGGCGGCGGCGGGCTCGGCATGGTGTCCGACCTCGAGGGGGCGCTGATGATGGCGACGTCGCCGGCGGCACAAGGGGCGGCAGCGCAAGGGGCGGCAGGGGCGGCAGGTGCGGCAGGGGCGTCGGCGGCGGCAGGGGCGGCGGCGTCTGCGAGCGCGGGCGACGGCGGCGCCGGCAAGGGGCCCTCCACCTCCCTCGCCTCCTCGCCCGCGTTTGAGGCGCGCCGGTTCCAGGCGCCCGCGTCTCCGGGCGGCGGCGTGGCGGCCGCGGTCGGCGTGCTTCTGCGGCGCCACACGGGCGGCGGGGCTGCGGCGGCGGCTGGCGGCGGCGGCGGCGGCGGCGGCAGCGTCGTCGGCGGCGGCGGCGGCGGCGGCGGCGCAGAGCAGGGCGCCGTCCCTTCGGGGGATGACTCGGACGTGCTCGAGCTCGGCGCGCCCGTCGTTCCCGCCGCGGCCGCGGCCGCGGCGCCTCCCTCGCGCCTGCGCGCGCCGCTCATGCTCATGCGCACGCTCAGCAGCGGCAGCGGCGGCGCGGCGGCGGCAGCAGCGGCAGCGGTAGCAGCAGCGGCGGCGGCGGCGGCAGGAGGAGGGGCGCCGGCAGCGGCGGCGCCAGCCTCGCCCGCCGCCAAGCACCTTCATCACCACCCTCACCACCACCATCACCACCACCACCAGGCAGTTCCCGCCCCTGCCTCGCCCGCCCAAGCGCCCATCGTCGTGCGCTCGGCGCCCGTGACCATCTTGGCGACGGCCGTCGGCGGCGGCGGCGGCGGCGGCGGCGGCGGCGGCGGCGGCGGCGGCGGCAGCGGTGGCGGCAGCGGCGGCCCTGTGGGCTCGCGCGCCCCTTTTGGCGCCACCCCGCGCCAGGCCGCGCCCGTCTCACTCTCGCCACACGCACGCACGCCCACGGGCGGCGGCGCTCCCGGCTGCGGCGGCGTCGGCGGCCTGCTGCGCAACTCGGGCCCCGTCGCCGCCGTCGGGAGCGTCGTCGCGGCCGTCGGCAGCGGCGTCGCCCGCCTCTTGCCGTTTGGCAGCGGCGGGGCCGGCGCAGGCGCCGGCAGCAGCGGCGGCAGTGGCGGCGGCGGCGGCCAACACCGCCGCACCGTCAGCGGCAGCGGGGGCGGCGCGGGCGTCCCGCCGCTCGCGGGCGCCCCGCCGCCACCGCCGCCGCCGCCGCCGCCGCAGCTGTCCGCGGGCGGCCTCACGCCCGTAGTGGGTCCGGCGCAGAGCGCCGGCGCCGGCGCCGCCGCCCCGCCCGGCCCGGCGGCGGCCAACAGCAAGACCGCGGCCGTGGCGGCGGTGGCGGCGGCCGACGGGCGCACGGGCAGCGTCTCGGCCGGCAAGCTCTCCGCCTCGGCCTACATCAACCGCGCGCACGCCGCGTGGCGCGTCGACCAGCGGCAGACGGCCGCGCGCGCGGGCAGCGCCACCACTGCCACGGGCAGCGGCGGCGGCAGCGGGACGAGCGCGAGCGGCGGCGGCGGCGTTTGCGGCGGCGGCGAGAGCGGCGGCGGCGGTCAGGCCGCTGCTCCTCCCTCGAGCCCCACCCGCCGCGGGCCCGGACCCCAGCACCGCCGCGGCGGCAGCGTCGGCAGCGTCGCGCCCCTGCTGGAGGCCGACGGGGCTGGTGGTGCTGGCGGTGGCGGCGGCGGCGGCGGCGGCGGTGGCGCTGCCGCGTCGTCTCCCGCGCTCGACGCGGGCGGCGCCGAGCCGCAGCCGCAGCAGCCGCAGCAGCCGCGTCCGCGCCGCTCCTCGGCGCTAAACCCCCAGGCCGCAAAGCCCCACCGCCGCCACTCGATCGGCATCTTCTGAGGATCGCGATAGGCGGTCCTTCTCCTTTTTGTGCTTTATTTTTTTCTCTCGGCGTTTCTCGAGTGTGCCATCGGATCGTCGGCGCGAGCGCTGGCGAGCGTCGCCGGGCGCCGCGCGCTGCGCGTTCTTGCTTCTCATCGATATTTCATCTCGTGCGATCTTTGTTAGTACATAGCTTCCTTTCTCATTGTCGAAATACTCAAGTACCGTATCGAAAATTACGAACTTCTCGACGTACTTGGCGAGAGCGACGGACTGATCATCACACACTCACCCGCGCCTCGCCACCCCCCCCCCCCCCCCCCCCTCCCCTCCACCCCCACCACCCCCCCCCCCCCCCCCACCCCCCCACCCCCCCCCGCCCCCCCCCCCCCCCCCCCCCCGCCCC
>Ga0105053_10012019_pt1 | contig 10498 bp, 19 predicted proteins | sample BON01_FD_78093 | JGI IMG/M metagenome (GOLD analysis project Ga0105053, IMG submission 78093) | Freshwater microbial communities from Lake Bonney liftoff mats and glacier meltwater in Antarctica - BON-01 | ecosystem: Environmental > Aquatic > Freshwater > Ice > Glacier meltwater | place: Lake...
GGAATACATCATTAAGATACCAATACTTGTTACCATCGGCATATTCGGCTGCTGGTCCGTCTTCACGATGTTTCTCACCATTAAGATACCAAATCTTACTACCATTAGCATATTCGGCTGCTGGTCCGTCTTCACGATGTTTCTCACCATTAAGATACCAAGCCTTATTACCATTAGTTTGAACTATAACTTTATATTCTATCATATCTAATTCCTTACTTAACGATTTTTACATCATACCCTAAGAGCTTTGATACTTCAGCAACAGTAAGTTCCTTAGTAGAATTCATGACTTCGTTTTCAGTAACTTCTACACCATTAAGATACCAATACTTTGTACCATTAGTATGTTCGGCTGCTGGACCATCTTCACGATGTTGCTTACCATTAAGATACCAAACCTTGCCACCATTGGCATATTCGGCTGCTGGTCCGTCTTCACGATGTTTCTCACCAGCAATATACCAATACTTGTTACCATCGGCATATTCGATTGCTGGTCCATCTTCACGATGACGTTTACCATTAAGATACCAATGTTTGTCCCCATTAGCAAGTTCGATTGCTGGTTCATCTTCACGATGTTGCTTACCATTAAGATACCAAGCCTTGCCGCCATTGGAATATTCGGCTGCTGGTCCATCTTCGCGATGGAGCTTACCATCAAGGTACCAATACTTTGTACCATTAGTTTGGACTATAACTTTATATTCTATCATATCTAATTCCTTACTTAACGATTTTTACATCATATCCAAGAAGCTTTGATACTTCAGCAACAGTAAGTTCCTTGCCAGGATTCATGACTTCGTTTTCGGTAACTCCTACACCATTAAGGTACCAAGACTTACCGCCACTAACATATTCAATTGCCGGTCCATCTTCGCGATGGCGCTTACCATTAAGATACCAAACCTTGCCACCACTAGCATATTCAACTGCGGGCCCATCTTCGCGATGGAGCTTACCATTAATGAACCACTCTTTGTCACCATTAGCCCATTCGATAGCGGGTCCATCTTCGCGATGGAGCTTACCATCAAGGTACCAATCTTTGTCACCATTCTCATGGGCTATAACTTTATATTCGATCATATTTAATTCCTTCTAAAAATCATAATCATAATCGTGATCAGCGAATGACTGAATACGTCGGTGATGATCACTTGGAGCTTCTAAACAATCCACACGACTTTCTGGATAATCTTCTTCAATGATGTTATAAGCTTCTTCGCGGGTTTCGGCATCGATATCGACACCAAATTCACAGCCAGTTTCGTCGATCATTACGGCGTGAAACTTAATCATTTTGAATTCCTTTGTTGTTTTGATATATTTCTTATATACTAAAACGAAAAGAATGTCAACCCTTAACTATTTTCACTTCATATCCAAGAAGCTTACTAATTTCAGCGACCGCAAGTTCCTTACCAGGATTGATGACTTTGTCTTCAGTAACTTCTACACCATCAAGGAACCAATACTTTGTACCATTAGCATATTCGATTGCTGGTCCATCTTTGCGATGTCTCTTACCATTAAGATACCATAGCTTGCCACCATCGGCATATTCAATAGCTGGACCATCTTCACGATGTCTCTTACCATCAAGGTACCAAAACTTGTCGCCATTCTCATATTCGATTGCTGGAGCATCTTCACGATGGTATTTCCCATTAAGGTACCAAATCTTATCACCATTCTCATGGACTTTAACTTTATATTCGATCATAATCCTAATCCTTTATTTACTTGATATATTTCTCATATATTAAACTTTAGGACGTGTCAACTATTAAATACCCAATGCTTCTCGATATGTATCAAGGATGGCGTCCATTTCATCGCGTGTATCTTTTTCGATGCGGCGGAGACGAACTATCTGGCGCATTACCTTAGGATCAAATCCATTACCCTTTGCTTCAGAATACACATCACGAATGTCATCACTAATGCCTTTCTTTTCTTCTTCAAGCCGCTCGATGCGTTCAATAGTAAGGCGAAGTTGGTCTGCTGCTACATTAATTGTCATAATTTAATCTTTCATTATTTGGTTGTTTATTTTATGGCATAAGTCTATATTAAAATCTATTAACATGTCGGTTACAGATTCGACGCTATTCAATGCTTCTTCATAACCATCATTTTCAGCTTGTTTGAATAAGTGGAAGAATAGTTTTCCTACAGCATCTTCCAATGGAGTCACTTCAATTTCTCTCATAGTATAATCTTTCTTTAATTGAGTCCCGAACAGGATTCGAACCTGCATACACGGATTTGCAGTCCGCTACGTAACCATTCCGCCACCGAGACATAATTTGGATCCCCGAGCTGGATTCGAACCAACGTTAATGGATTCAAAGTCCACTTTCCTACCGCTAGAAGATCAGGGAATATTATACAAACAATTTTAACGAACTGAGGTCATCCCAGATATGTTCTTCAGAAATAGGACCAATACCCAAACAAGTTGTAGTAGGTTCTCCGTTAAACACTGTAAGGCCTGCATCTGTGACCAAACTTGTTCCACAAATATATTTATACTTGTTTTGAAGAGCGACTAAATCTTCTACAGTATCTACCACAAGACTTATTTTATAAGATTTATCAGATGCTTCATATTCACGAGCCTGAGCATTCTTCACTAAACACATTGCGTATTCTCTCTGACAGCTCAAAATTTGTGGTGTATGTGGAATAGAAGAGTTTAAATCCCACCATGGCCCAGCATAAGGTTTCTTCGCATCCCAATAAGAATGAAGAAAAGCATGGCCGGCCTGAGAGGTCATTTTGCCACGAAGACCGTTCATCTTCTTTACGCTCTCTGCAGCAAATATACAATACATTTTAATCATCTTCAGAAACTTTCGAGCGCCAGATGTTCCGCGAATCTTCAGTGAGCTCGTCCCAAATAACCCTATCAGATTCGACGATTTCTGACATCCATGTATCAAATAGGTCTTCAGCAGCATCATCTATATCATTAGATGGAGTTACTACAGCCAAATGCTTGCGAATATAGCGCATCATAAGAAGACCCTTTTCTACTCGATTAAGAGTTGCAGCACCAACATCTTCAATTGGAACTGGAAAGATAAATGAACCAACTACAGTTTTATACCAAAGCTGAGAATCTTTGTAATACTGAAATTCGGCATTACCACGAACTAGTTCTTTAAGAGCTGGTTTATTAGCGCCATAGTGATCTCTTATAGCATCAATCCCGCTGAAACAATCTTCTAGTTCTCTTAGAGGTTTTTTAAGCCCGCCATCATCTGGATATTTTATTTTTTTCATTTTAAATACTTTCCGAGTCTTTATTCATTTCCATTTTGCGGATGTCTTCAGCTGAAAGCACCTTAACAGCATTTGCTTCTGAAGTATATGCCACAAGATCTTCTTCACTAATGCGAGTTAGAATATCGGGGCGAACTACGCTACGAAGATATTCTAGACGTTCACTGTCTCTATCGTGGCATTGAAGTCCACGAATTTGATGATCACACATGCGCAAATAATTAATTTCGTTTTTCATTTTAATTTCCTTCTTAATATAGTTCTTATATACTATTTCTAAAAAGTGTCAACCAATGTTTTTATCCAGAGCTTCAAGATTACTCTTTGACTTCTTAGCATACACTGTCAATTTTGGTCCAAGATAGTTGATAAGTGGTTGCTTACATTTTTCTTGAATCCATGATGTAGCATATGTGGATGCCCATTTTGGATTGTGGTGTGCTGTAGCTACGTACTGACCAATTTGATCCATGTCACATCGCGAACTGATTTTACCGTTAGTCTTTTTGACCAAGATAGACAGGTTATGAATCGCGAAGTAATATGCTGCCAGATGATGATCATCTTTTTCAAGTGATACGACTGATCCTGGAATTTTGACTTTGCTATAATGAGATACCATTGAAGCGCCTTCAATTCGCAGATCATCATGCCGAATAGCAAAAGATGTAAACTGATAAAATCCAAGTGAAAGATACTTATCACCCATTGCCGGAATGGAATGAATGTAATTTTCACCGGCATTTCTCAATAGAGTATCTAGAAAGACATAATTGAAATTACCACTGTGTGACGGAAACAATTCGGTCATTCCATATGCTGCAATGTGTTTGCCACGCATTTTGCCTGCGATTTTCTTAAGGGTCTTACATTCTTTCTTAGACATATCACGGCGATTGCAGTAACCCTTCCAATCAATGCCTCTATAACCACGTTTAATAGCTTGGTTAATATCTTCAACGAAATCTTTTACATTTGTTATAGAAGGATCAGCCGCATATCGATCAAGCACTTTTTGCTTATTCTTTAGTGTAGCTGGAGTAACATCAAATCGACGCTCTTTAGTAGCCCACATGTTCTCTAGATTGTCTTGGAAATTCACTTTCATAGAATCACCAATTGGTCCATATTGACCGAGATAAGCGCCGTTCAAACCACCCAATGCAGCATTTTTTAAGTATGATACATCGATGGTTTTCGTTTGGCTCGTTACAAAATGATTATTGCATATAGCAATATCTACTGTAACTGGTTTTTGTTGGATGATTGGTACTGGCATGATTGGTACTGGCATGATTGCTACAGCAATCACTGCAGCGGAAGGTCGGATCAAAAATTCGTAAAACATAATATTACCTTTCGTGTTAATAGAATTACTATAACACAAAATGGTTAATATATGGTTAATTTTTGAAAATAAATTTCATTAAAATGAAACGGTGTAGTAAAACTTGCTGCGGCTAACCCAAGCACAGTAGTCGGGTTTAGAAATGCGCTTGAATGTTTTCAAATCTAACTGTATGGGTTCACCGGCATAATTACTATCTACTAAAGCTTTCAAGCTTTCTACCCACTTGATTGAATTGATTTTATCATCATCTAAACTTTTGAAAGGACACTCAGTGAACATTTCATATGTTCGATTATGAGAATATTTTACCACACTATCAACATCACAAATGTTAAAGCGTGGTTTCGGTAAAATCCATAACCTATACCACTTTGGAACGGTAGTTCGTAGATTTTCTTTTTCTATATACCAAAAAACTACATCATCGGTTTTTTTGGTATAATCTTTTTCAATAGCTTCAAGACAATTCAATGACATTTCAAGCAAATTTGCTTTGCTTACTGGAACAAACCCATTCATCGTTTCAATTTCCTTCTTTGACGTCTGGTCAACGGCTTGCCGCTATCGAAATATTCGAGATCATCCCTTTTTCGGTGTGGCATTATTTGTTTATCTGATGGATGTCTGCGAATGGAATGTCTTACCGCACCGAAACCACCGAAATCATCTGCAGATAAATGATCGTCGTCATGCACGTATTCTTCGCTTATTGGTCTTGCTGCCAATCCAAGCGCTGCTGCAGCAATCAATCCGTTAAATCTGCTACGTCCTATCATATCACTTCTCCATAATGTGGTAGCCCCGAACGGTTTCGATCCGTCTTCTTCTGCGTGAAAAGCAGAGATCCTAGCCAGTAGACGACGGGGCCATGGAATTGGCTCTCTTCCAGGGACTCGAACCCTGAACAACGGAATTAACAGTCCCGCGCCCTTACCTGTAGGGCCCGAAGAGAATATAAGAGTGGTCGAGTACCGCGGTAACGATCCGCGCCTCCCAAGGTCCAAGCCCAGGGGATGCACCATACATGTACTCGTTAATTAATCTTGTGTTATATTTATACACATTATTGTGTATTGTCAACTACTTTTATAAAATCCCAATTATTTTTATCTAAATGTTTTTTAGCAAATTCAAGGCTTGGATATGGTGTTGTTTCTCCAGCCAATTTATTATAAATGCCACCAGAAACATATCCAACTAAAATAACATTTTCACCTGTTGTTCTATTTTTAGCTAAAATTTTAAACATGATATACGTATTTTTTATCACCAACTTCATATTCTATATCAACAGCCAATAATTGATCTGGTTTTTTATCAAATTGATGTGATGGTCTACTATAGTGTCTGTAAGATGTCTGATCAGCTCCACGTTTTTCGTGTGGTGAATCGTACAGATAATATGATAGTTTATATGCATTACTGTTGCTAAAATTTTCTGTGAGTCTATATTTTGAAATACTTGCGTATAAATTAACACCACCCCTATCAACTTCCGCCCAATAACCACGATATAGATTACAACTAGCAGCAATACTAAAACTTAGTGTTTGAATTTTTTCTACTGGATTTATTTCAAGTGTATCAGATACTCCAGCAATTCTGTATTCTATAGCATTCCTTATTCTGAAATCTTTCTCTTTTGTTTTTGAATTAATATAGTCAATCGGATTTTCGACGATTGCATAATTTGGAGTTATTTTAGAAAGTTTTGCAGACGACATAGTGTTGAATGATACTTTAGAATCTTTTTCTTGGAAGACATATCTCTTCTTTGCAGAAGTCGTAAGAGTACATGTTGTAGAGTCATACAACACATTGTAAAAATATCCAATGTAGATCATTTCTAGACCATTCTGGAAAAGACATAGATCGCCGGGATTAGCAACAGAAATTTTAGCTGTCGCCTTAGCAATCTTTGTATTTTTCATCCCTTCAATGTAGACTTCGCTATTTACTGGAACCAAGACGTTCTGAGCGCCCATCCTTCCCCAAATGCATTCTTCTTGAATATCACCGTTAATTAGTGTACATGTTCGTAGAATTTCTTCTACATTACCTGAAGTAATTTCAAGTTCAAAACCACGTGGGTCTTCAACACGCCATTTGTCTCTGCACGAGTTCCAACTAGAACTATGATTAACACTCTCACCGATATGAAATCCAGTCAACTTGCCGTTTTCATATGTCATTGCCGGAGTTGCATCGACGTCAATATATTCTGTAGTTCTCGAGTTGTATTGTCTCAATGCGTTACTAGACCATGAATTCACTGTTCCCATTCGTTTCTTCGCAGCTGAGTCAGTTCCATACGGAGTCATAAACCCAAGAAGGATGTCAGACTGTCGCTTTTGGAATCCGACGTAATGCTTGTCTGGAAATTTTATATTAGTAGTCATAACTGATATCTTTCAATAGTGGTGCTTCCCAGTCAGAAAGTGATGTCCAATCTGGTTTGTAGTCTTTGATTAATCGTTTCAATATTAAATGAGTGTGAGTTGAAATTATAACATCTGTATTATATGAACATTCTGTGGAAAGTGAATAAAGCATAGTCGTTATTTGTCTATTGACTCCAATCATAGCTTCAATATCGTATTCATGCATGCCGAGTTTGCGTTTCTTTTGATATCTTAAAACATCTGAAAGATCGGCGTTAGCAGCAAATGGTGCGAAGATAATCCATCTTGGTTGTTGGCACCGCCTTATCGAGCTCGATAATGCATAATCATAATTTCGATCCCAGCTGGCCCCATATGTCTTCAAAGCCTTCTGAACCAATTCGTTAAGATCATCTCCCGACATCGTAATATAAACTAAATTATCCACATCAAATTCCATTCTCTTTTATCATATTGACGATATCTTCATCTTGCATTTCATCCAAATCCATCGGCGATTTAAATCCCCTACCAACACAGTTGACTAGCATCTGTCCGGCTTTATCATTATCACCAATAGCTACTAAGTCGTGAGTGACTCTCATGAGCATAAACAATTTCAGCATTCTCTTTGGATCATTGGACAAAACTGCAAAAGCATTATATCCAAGTCTATGGAGCATTGCGGCTTTAAATACACCTTCAACAATGAAGATTGTCTTTTTAGCTTTATCGAATGCTTCCATGCCGAAGAAACCATCAGTGGCTGCTGGAAGATATGTAAAATACCGGCCAGTCTTCGGCTCATTTTTTACTTTCTTCAGATTAGATAAAGGTCTATATTGCTGATATCCGACAATCTTGCCGGTGAAATTATGAAGGAAGAAAGTGATCACATCTTCTTGGACGTCATACATAACGTTGTATAATGATGGGTCCATGCCCCGTCCAAGAAGATGTGATCTTAAATTCACTTCAATGATTTTACCTTAGCAATAACTTCGGCTTTAGTAACTCTCTTTCCATTAAGGTACCAAAACGTGTTACAACCATCACATTCCATTGCTGGTCCATCTTCACGATGGCGCTTACCATCAAGGTACCAATCTTTGTCACCATTAGCATATTCCACTGCTGGTCCATCTTCACGATGAAGCTTTCCATTAAGGTACCAGCACTTGTTGCCATTCTCATGGACTCTAACTGTATATCCGATCATAATTAATCCCTTTGTTTCTTAGTATAACTCTTATATACTATTTAGAAAAGAATGTCAAGTGTTTGCGTTAGCTCGTACTTCATCCAAAGATGTTTCATTGAACAATTCGCCATTATAGAATATTGGTCGCAGGATATCTTCGCTACTAGCTGGCATTTTAGATTTACGAATGGTTTCAAATTCACCATTATAATTCTTGATAAGAGCCAATTCGCCCCTCTTAGAGCGTTTGCCGCTGTCAGTAATTGGATCCTTATAAACATCAATCCATTCTTCATGAATTTCTGCTGCCGAGCATTTCATTGCAAACTTCTGATCGTCTCGATTGACCATCTGAAGAAGTGCTCCACCTTGACCAAAGACTAGATTGTCTGCAGAATATCCTTGTCTGATAGCTACACTCAAAATCTCTTTAATCGAATCAATGTTTACGCCATCACCTTGGAGTACTCTAACTCCATTAAGTACCTTATATCCCTTATCATTCGTGATAGACCCGAAATATTTTTCAAGGATTTGCAAGCATTTCAATACTACAACATGTGGTACACCAGAGTCTGGGCGAACTACTAGAGTCGCTCCACTTTCTTCAACATCTTTCTTCAAAACAGTACCCCACATTTCACATGCTTTATAGATATCGTAACTGTCAGATACTGCTGATACGATACCACCCGGTTTGCCGTTTTGTTTTACCATATTGCGATATGAATCTTCTTCTCTATCACGACCCCAACTCGTTACTGTCGAGTGTTCCATAGCAGGTACACTATAGCCAGCCATGTGGCAGTTGTAATATTCTCTACCATAACGAAGAGCTTCAACGGTGTCAGTTCCCATGAAGTTTACCAAGTGAGCCAATCCACCAATACCAGCAGACTCAAGACTTGATACGCCTCGAGCACCGAAATCGTGCAATTTGAATTGGATATCTTCTGGAGTTCCAGTAAGAGCCAGCGCTTTCAAAATTACTTTCTTTATTTCAAGACTGTTAGTTGCTACGGTTGTTGGGTACCAAATCGAACGCAATAGCGCCGTTTCAATAGGATTGGTAAGCCAGAAACAATTAGGATCGGTATTGATAACTGATGCCATAATGTTTCCAGTAGGAACTATCGTGCCTTCTGGTACAGCCGAAATCAATAGTGGTAAGTAACCTTTATGGTGGTCTAGGATGTATTCCCAGCCAGCTAGATTGAATGGTTCACCATGCTCTGGGATATAACTAAGAGCTTCATCGATAGTGTCTCGAGTGATAGGTTCTAGCAAATATTCTTTAATGAACATCTGTGGTCCAAAGAACAAAGTTTCTGCATATTTCCCACCACGACTTTCAATATAACTCGAAATCTTTGTCGTTCCTGGAGGATATTGATTGAATTGACTAAATTTATAGCTATCGCTATTCAGTATGATATTTGGTTTAAGCATGTAAAATTCCTTTACGTATTAAATCAGAGGGTCTATCCTTCTGATGGTTGATATTCTACCAGAGTAGCAGTGCTACCCAATGGTTCGATTCTTGTTGCGAAATCTTTTAGCATTGGTATAATTCGAGCCGAATCACCACCGGCAAGACCCATTCCAATATGTGGAAATCCAAATCTACAATTTGGCATTTCTGCAAGCTTCCTAAGAATAATATAGAAGCTTTCATATTCAAAATGATCAATTCCACGTGGAAGATAGTGTAATTGCGTGTAAGCATTTATAATAATGAACGGTGATTGTTTACCAACTGTTCCATATGTACTAAAACTACCAAGCTTTGCTACGGGTATTTTCCAAGTTTTCGTAGCTAATGTGTCGACTTCATACGTCTTTGGATATCTGGTTCGCAATTCTTTTGCGATACCTGATCCCATAACATTTTGACAGTTGCAACCGTGTACTATTGCATCGAATTCACCAGCTTCAGCTAGATCAATCAGGTTGCCTTTTCTGTATAGTAGTGACATTAGTCGTTATTCCTTGAAAATTTATAAACTGCATCATAAGATTCGTTATATGCTGGCTTATCGTATTCAACATTCCAACCAACAGCGCGATAACATTCTTCAAAATTGAGCCACCCGTCTACATAAATTGCTGATCTATATTTAACAACATCTACTTCATTATCAAGCTCAGCTGCCATATCTATAATTTCTTGCACTATAACTTTCTCTTTGATGTGAACTGTCGAATTAAGACTAACAATTTGACGTGATAAATTGTTATTAACGACATCGAAAACAAAGGATGGAATTA
>Ga0105053_10012020_pt1 | contig 10498 bp, 13 predicted proteins | sample BON01_FD_78093 | JGI IMG/M metagenome (GOLD analysis project Ga0105053, IMG submission 78093) | Freshwater microbial communities from Lake Bonney liftoff mats and glacier meltwater in Antarctica - BON-01 | ecosystem: Environmental > Aquatic > Freshwater > Ice > Glacier meltwater | place: Lake...
AGGCGGAATCGCTTCGCGATTCCGCCTGAAGGTGTGAATTTGCTCTATCTCGTTGATGTAGAGCGGATTCACACGATCACCCGAAACCATGAAATGGTTCCGGGTGATCGTGATCCGCTCTAGCCGTGGATGCCACCAGGCCTGACCGGCAGACCGCCTTCATGGTTCTCGGGTGCATTGCGGATTGAACGGCTTGAAGGCGCACCAGGACGGGTCGGGCTCCGGCAGAGGCTCGTCATCGGACCGTGACGCACCGCCTTCTGACCCCGCGCCTTCCATGAATTGCTGGAACTCGGGCGATTCCACGGCCCCGTCGATGCCGGCGACCAGTTCGCGCAGGTCCTGCGTGATGTCCATGCCGCAAACCCGCGCGCAGATGCTCATCTCGTTGTCATAACCGCTGTTGAGCACGACGCGCATATGGCCGCTCATGGCCTCGGCCAGGTCCCGGTCATAGGCATTTTCGATGATCGCGAAATAGACGCTCATCAGCCAGTCGGGGTCGCCGACCACGCAGTCGCACAGGATCGTGTAACCCAGCACCTTGCCCAGGTCCCTGGCTTCAGGGCGGTCGTCGGCCTGCGCCGCCCCGCGCCAGAGGCCGACACAGAGCAGAAAGGCGAAAGCGACGGGCAGACAGGTGCGGCGCGTGAAAGAAACCATAAAACTGTCTTTTTCCAATATGTTACCTAGGTTTCATAACGTCATATGGAAACTGACGTCACCGCATCAGTCGACACCGAACTTCCGGCAGTCGGGTCGCGACGGGCTCGATCGGCACAGCGAGGACGACCAGTTGTCACCGGTGCCCGCGGTCTCGTAGAGCGCACTGGTATCGCCTGCACGTTCACGGGCCAGCGTCTCGTCATCTATGGCTGTTTCGCCATCCTGGTTGGTTTCCTGCGCGATGGCCTCGGGCTCAAGCGGTTCGGGCAGGCTGGCGGCCGGCGCTGCAGCGGCGGCGCTTTCGGCATCGTCGCCGGTTTGCGCCGAGCGTTCGGGTTGCGCGGCAGGGGTCTCGTTGGTGGATGCCGGCAGGGCCTCAACGGTTGCCGCGGGTTCGGGTGGGGTTTCAGGCACCACCGCGGCCGCAACCTCCGGGGCCGGGCCCAGTTCGGCGCGGATACCGGAACTGTCGATGGCGCCGCCGTCGGCCCGGGCCAGGCTCTGCTGCAGTTCACCCACCACCGGCTGGTCGCAGATGCGCTTGCACAGGCTCATGTTGCGATCCCAGCCGTCCTTGAGTGCGCCCTGAAGCGGGGCCTGCAGGGCATCGGCATAGGCTTCGCCATAGGCGTCGGCGAAAAGCTCGCGATAGACGCCGAGGATCCAGTCCTGCTCGCCCACGACACAGCCGCAGTTCACGGTGTAGGCCAGCAGTTTGCCCATGTTCTCGGCATCGGGACGCTCGGCAGAGGCCGCGCCGCCCCAGAGAGGCCAAAGGACGAGAGGGGCCATCAACGCCCAACATATTTTGTTTAATATCATAAGCTTAAACAAGTTTTCCGGAGTGGTTTCTTAGAATCATGCCGCAAGATCATTCCGCGCCGACCCTGCGGCATGTCGGTCGCGTCGGACTGGTACGGCAGTACGCCGAAGACGCGACATAGTTACTACCGGACGTCGCAAACAGCGCGCTGAGATCAGGAGGGCCAGAATCGACTTCCGCCTCATCGACGGCTTCACTGGCGGCCGTTCCGGATGGCTCAGAAACCACGGCCGCAGGAATCTCCGGCTCCGGTGATTGCTCGGCTTGCGGCACAGCGGCGTCGGCTGCTGGCGCTGCGGCCACCGCTCCGGCCTCCTCTGGCGCAGCCTGAGGCGTGACGGTCGGTTCGTCGCCAACGACTGCATCGACCTCCGGCGCTACCGCTTCGGCAAGAGCGGGCGCCGCTTCAGCGGAAACCGGTGCATCCTCCGGGGCTGGTCCCAGTTCGGAGCGGATGGCCGAACCGTCGACCGTTCCGTCATCGGCGCGGGCCAGGCTCTGTTGCAGTTCGTGCACCACCGGCTGGTCGCAGATGCGCTTGCACAGGCTCATGTTGCGGTCCCAGCCGTCCTTGAGCGCGCCCTGGAGCGGCGCCTGCAGGGCATCGGCATAAGTCTCGCCATAGGCGTCGGCGAAAAGCTCGCGGTAGACGCCGAGGATCCAGTCCTGCTCGCCCACGACACAGCCGCAGTTCACGGTATAGGCCAGCAGCTTGCCCATGTTCTCGGCATCGGGGCGCTCGGCGGCACCTGCCCCCTGGCTGAGCGACACAAGGAAGAGCGCGGCAAACAGCGGGGATTTCATGGCGTTTCCCGGCATTGCGGATTGAACGGCTTGAAGGCGCACCAGGACGAAGCAGGTTTCTCCGCCGGCGCGTCATCGCTGCCGGGAACGCTGTATCCGGCGCCGTATTGGGCCAGATAATCATCATCGGGTTCGGCTGCGATCATGGCCAGAACCTCACCCAGATAAAGCGTGTAGTCGTTGGAACAGATGTAACCCGAGCAGACCGTGGCGGTGTTGCGGTAGAAGCCGTCCATGGTGGCGCGCATGTAGCCCGCCGCGGTGTCGGCGTAACTCTGGCCGGATTCCTCCACCATCATGGCGTAGAAGGCGACCTGCTGGTGGTTTGATTCATAGGGCAGGCATTCGCACATCAGCACGAAGCCGAGGAATTCCCCCAGGCGCTGCGGGCTGACCGAATCTTCTGCTTGCGCACCGGACCCGGCCAGAGCCAGGAGCAGCCCCAGGATCGTGCATCTGGCGGTCGTGCGCATGGGGGGATTTTCGCCACTGTGCAACGGCAAGACAAGAGATGATGACACGCTTTTTTTCAACCTGCCTGCGACGCGGGCCGGCGCGGCGGGCCTGAGCCAGCCGATCAGCGTATCAGCGGCGAAAGTTCCCGGAACGCATCGGTTCCGGCACGTTCGAGCCATTCGAACACGACCATCTCGACATTGACGATCGACGCCCCTTTGGCCTGCAGGCGCGCAAGGGCCAGTTCGCGGCTCGTGCCCGTGCGGCTGGAAACGGCATCGGCAACCACCGCGACGCCGTATCCCTCCGCCAGCAGGCCGAGCGCGGTCTGCAGGACGCAGACATGGGCCTCGACCCCGGCAAGAACGAACTGGTCGCGCTCCAGTCCGAGCAGAGCGGCACGTGCGGGATCCTCGGCAAAACCCGAAAACGCCAGCTTGTCGTGGCATTCGGGAGGGGCGACGGCTTCGTCGAACGGCGCGACAAGGCCGCCCAGGCCCTTGGGATACTGACGTGTCGCCAGAACCGGCACCTGCAGGCGCCGCGCGGCCTGCAGCAGGATTGCGCTACGGCAAACGACCGCTTCCCCGCCCTCGATGGCCGGCATCAACCGTTCCTGCAGATCGATCAGGACAAGGGCACTGCGGCCGGCTTCCATGCGCATGACATCATTCCGGTTGGTGGCTGCGGTCGGAACCAGTCAAAACCCTGCCGATACGACCTGTCGAGGGCTATCTGGCACACCCCGCCGGGAGGCTCGCCATGCGCTCTGGCGTTGACTATGGAGCCTATGGCGGGTATCACGCGCGCATATGAAAGAACATAAGGCATACCGGCGCCAGGCGCGCTGGAGCACACCCACCGAATGACATTCGAAGATCTGGGCCTGAGCCCCGAGATCCTGGCGGCCGTTACGAAGGCCGGTTACCGGGAACCCACACCGATCCAGCGACAGGCCATCCCGATCGCTCTTCAGGGACGCGACCTGCTGGGCTGCGCCCAGACCGGCACCGGCAAGACCGCCGCCTTCGTCCTTCCCATGATCGACATTCTGGCCGGCGGCCGCGCCAAGGCGCGTATGCCCCGGGCGCTGATCCTCTCGCCGACGCGCGAGCTGGCCCAGCAGACCATGGAGAACTTCGAGATCTACGCCGCCGATGTGGAGCTGACCCCGGCCCTGCTGATCGGTGGCAGCGACATGAAGAAGCAGGAGCAGGCGCTCAACGGCAACATCGACGTGCTGATCGCCACACCGGGACGCCTGCTCGACATGGTCGAGCGCGGCCATGTCCTGATGATGGGCGTCAAGCACCTGATCATCGACGAGGCCGACCGCATGCTCGACATGGGTTTCATCCCCGATATCGAGAAGATCGTCGAACGCCTGCCGCCGCTGCGCCAGACCCTGATGTTCTCGGCGACCATGCCGCGCGAGATCCGCAAGCTGGCCGAGCGCTTTCTGCACAACCCCAAGGAAGTCACCGTGGCGCCGCCCGCCTCGCCGGCCGAGACGGTCGAGCAGGTTCTGGTCGCCGTGGCCAACGAACGCGACAAGGGCAAGGCCCTGCGTTATCTGCTCGAGAACGAGCCGGTGACCTCGGCGATGATCTTCTCCAACCGGAAGAAGGACGTCGACAGCCTGCACCGCTCGCTCAAGCGATACGGCTACAACTGCGTGCGCATGCAGGGCGACATGGCCCAGCGCGAGCGCGAGGTCGCGCTGGGCGCCTTCAAGTCGGGCGAGGCCAAGATCATGGTCTGCACCGACGTTGCCGGACGCGGCATCGACGTCTTCGGCATCAGCCACGTCTTCTGCTTCGACGTGCCGGTGAGCGCGGAGGACTATGTCCACCGTATCGGGCGCACCGGACGCGCCGGCCATCGCGGCCACGCCTTTACCTTCGCCACGCCCGACGATGCCAAGGGCCTGGCCGCCGTGACCCGGCTGATCAAGCGTTCGCTGCCGGTGGTCGACCTCGAAGGCATCAAGACAGCCGAAATCCCCGGGTTCACGCCCGGCGCGGCCAACAAGCCCCGAACCGAAGCAGCCGATCCCGCCGTGGCGGAAGCCACCGCGCCGGAAGCTGTCGTGACGGAAGCCGTCGCACCGGAAGCCGCCGTTGCGGACGTGGCCACGGCAGAAGTCGAGCCTGTCGAGCCGGCGGTTGAGGCCGCAGTGGTCGAGACGGCAGCGCCCGAGGGCGAAGCCGTCGAAGCGCAGGCTCAGCCTGCGGAAGAAACCAAGGCACCGCGTCGCCGCCGCAGCCGTGGTGGCCGTGGCAAGAAGGCCGCCGAGGCGGATCCCGCCAAAGCCGAGGCCTCCACCGACGAAGCAGACAGCGCAGCCGACGATACGGCCCAAGAAGCCGCCGACGACGCGCAGAAGCCTGCCCGCCATTCCGACCCGCGCCCCGAGAAGGTCGCGGCGAGGAACGAGAAACCTGCTTCAAGGGACGGTCGGGTGGCGTTCGGCGACACCGATCAGGTTCCCGCTTTCCTGCTGCGCTCGGCCTTTCCCAACGACGTCGACGCGCGCTGATCATTCTTCCCTACAGGAGTGACGACCATGGCCCGTGGCGCTGCGATCCGTGATGCCCTGAAGTCCGGCCGCAAAATGCTGGGCGGCTGGACCAACATGAACAGCCCGATCGCCACGGAAATCATGGCCGGCGCGGGTTTCGACCTGATCATGATCGATCAGGAGCACGGCCCCGGCAACAACATGGACGCGATCCTGCAGCAGCAGGCGATCCGCGCCGCCGGCGACAGCCACAGCCTGCTGCGCGTCCACGACAACAACGTCCAGCTCATCAAGCAGGCGCTCGACACCGGCATCGACGGCCTGATGGTGCCCCAGGTCGAAACCGCCGAAGCCGCTGCCCAGGTCGCCGCGGCCTGCCGCTTCCCGCCCGTGGGCATCCGCGGTGTGGCGCCGGGCAACGTGCGTGCGGCCCGCTACGGCTATGACAAGGAAGCCTTCATCGCCAATCAGGGCGCGGATGTCTTCGTCGTCAGCCAGGTCGAAAGCGAGTTGACCGTGCGCAACCTGCCCGAGATCGGCAAGGTCGACGGCATCGACATGCTGTTCATCGGGCGCAACGATCTTGCCAGCTCTATCGGCCGCCTGGCCGACCTCAACGACCCGGCCGCCAAGCAGTTGCGCGAGGAAGCCGAGCGCCTGATCAAGGAGAGCGGCCGTTTCATGGGCGGTATCCCCGGCCCCGGCGACAGCGCCAAGGACATGTTCGCGCGCGGCTACGATCTGGTCATCGCCGCGGCCGACCACGCCCTGCTGCGCGATGGTGCCGTTGCCCTGGTTAAGGCCCACGCCGACCGCTGAGCGACCATGGCCGCGTTTGCACCGATCCTGAAGCGGGCGCAGAAGCGCACCGGCGGCCCGGACCGGCTGGAGGCCCAGCTCCCCTCGCCGCACCCGGCTGCCGAACTGGCCGCCGTGGCCGATGACCGCTACCTCTCCCAGATGTCGCTGCGCATCTTCCGCGCCGGGCTGCGCCATGCCCTGGTCGATTCCCGCTGGCCGGCCTTCGAGGCGGCCTTTCACGGCTTTGTCCCCGGGCGCATCACGCTGATGAGCGACGAGGACATGGAAGCCTGCATGGGCAATGCGGCGCTGATCCGCCATTGGGCCAAGCTCAGCGCGATCCGCGACAACGCCGCGGCGATGCAGAGGATCGCGCGCGAGCACGGCAGCTTCGGGCAATGGCTGGCCGACTGGCCGACGGCCGACACCGTCGGCCTGTGGGCCACGCTGGCCAAGGAGTTCAGCCAGCTTGGCGGCAACTCCGGCCCCTATTTCCTGCGCATGGTCGGCAAGGACACCTTCGTGCTGACCGACGATGTCACACGCGCCCTGATCGCGGCAGGCGTAGTCGAGAAAAAAGCCACGGGCAAGGCCGACAAGGCCCGGGTACAGGCAGCCTTCAACGGCTGGGCCAGGGAGACCGGACGCCCGCTCTGCCAGCTTTCGCGCATCCTCGCCTTCTCGGTGGACTAGCAGCGGAAACACGGTGCAGCATCGGCAATCCGCTGCCGACGAGATTGCCATGGCCCGCATCACCCGCTTCGACCACACCAGCTTCACGGTTGCCAACATCGACCGAACCGTGGCGTTCTGGCGCGATGTCATGGGCCTGGCGCTTGACGATCTCTCGCCCCGCACCCAGCCCTGGCTCGGCGAAGTTGTAGGCAGCCCGGGCGCGATCTCACGCATCGCCCACATGAGTGGCCATGGCTGCCACATGGAATTCATCGCCTATGACGATGGCTTTGCAGGAGAGAATGTCTTCGGCGCCGCGACGCGACCGGGTGCGGCCCATGTCGCCTTTTTCACCGACGACCTTGCCGGCATGGTCGCGCGCATTCTCGCCGCAGGCGGCAGCATGGTCGGCGCCATCACCTTCTGCGCCGCGCAGGGCCACAACACCGATTGCCTGGCGGCCTACGTTGCCGATCCCGAAGGCATCATCCTTGACCTGATCGAGGACCTGCCCGCCGGCGTACCGGCGGGCTGACCGTCACGACAGGCGGCGCATGATCCTGATCTTGACCAGATGGGATTCGGCCGAGACGCCGACGGTGGCAAAGCGGTTGCCGACAGCCTGGAAGCTGGGTTCCACGATCAGGCCGGCAAGCACCGCCCGGTCCATCGCCTCCTGAAGCCGAAGCGAAGCCTCGGTGATGTTCCCGGCGAGGTCCCGGTCGGCCAGTTCGGTCGGACGCCGGGCGGCATCAAGCGAGGTAACACTGGTGTCGTCGTGATCGATGAAATTCTGAGCCTGTGGCATCAGCCTTCTCCCTTCGGTGACCCCGCTACCCGCAGATGTTGCGGGCCGGTGGCTTTGCGTCCCGCCGTTGCCGACGGTTTGCCGTTTCGAGGAGGTCGCTCGCCCGTCAAACCGGGCGATCCCCCACTGAGGGGCAAGGTTGCACCGCACCCCAACGATTGCCAGTACGAACGCGCCCTGAGGTGATGGAAGTCACGCTTGGCATGCAGCAGCCGATCCGGGCCACATCTGGCCGCAGCAACGAGAGCGCGCTAGAGAGAGGGATCAGCAATAGGGAAAGCAGCCATGGCGTTCCGCGTTCTCGTTTCCGATCCCAAGATCGACGATCTGGCCCTGTTCGAGGCAGCAGGCCGCAGCGGCCTGGAGTTCGATCTGCGCGAAGTCGGCATGCCTGCCGACCTCTCCGACGAGACGCTGGGTGCCTGTGACGCCTTCTGCATGTTCAACGTCAAGCCGGTTGGCGCCGATGTCATCGACCGCATGAGCCGCTGCCGCCTGCTGGTGCGCGCGGGCGTCGGTTACGACAACGTCGACCTGGCCGCGGCCGCGCGCAACGGCATCCCGGTCGCCAACGTGCCCGATTACGGCATCAACGAGGTCGCCGATCACGCCCAGGCCCTGATGATGACCTTCACCCGCGGCATCCGCTTCTACGCCGCGCGCATGCAGGCCGGCCTGCCGCAGGGCTGGGGCTGGGACAACGCCTTCAACCGGCGGACCTACCGGCGCAGGGTCGGCATCGTCGGCCTGGGCCGCATCGGCAGCGCCTTTGCCCGCCGCTGCCAGGGCTTGGGCATGGAGGTGATGACCTTTGACCCCTACCTGCCCAGCGGCGCCGAGCTCTCGCTCAACGTCACCCGCGTCGCCTCTTTGAAAGAGCTTTTGGGCGCCTGCGACATCATCAGCATGCACGTGCCGCTGACGCCCGAAACCGAACGCATGATCGACCGCGAGGCGATCGCTGCCATGAAACCCGGCACCTTCCTGATCAACACCTCGCGCGGTCCGGTGATCGACCTCGACGCCGCCTACGCGGGCATGAAGGACGGGCCGATCGCGTGCATGGGGCTCGACGTCTATCCGGTCGAACCGGCCGATCCGCAGCATCCGCTGATCAAGGCCTGGCTGGCGCGCGAAGCCTGGATCGACGACCGTCTGGTGCTGACGCCCCATGCCGCTTTCTTCTCGCCCGACGCGGTGGTCGACATGCGCACCAAGGCCATCCACCTGATCGCCGACTATCTGGAAGGCAAACCCCTGCGCAACTGGGTCAATTCCGATTTGCTGCCCGCCGACAAGAGGCGCTGAGCAACCGCTCGTAGCGGTTGCCCGGCATCGGGGAGCATCTACAATCGCGGCGTGTGGGTGCCCGCCGACGGCGCCCACAGCCAAGGAGCAACGCACCATGCCGGCCATCCCGAGACTCCTGATCACCGCCCTGCTTGCAATCGGCATCAGCGGCTGCGCCCAAAACCGCCACGGCGGATCATCCATGCCCGAGCCGACGCGCAACCCCACGACGGCCGCCGACATTCTGGACAACTACCTCTTCGGCGGTCTGCTGCGCGCGGTCCAGAGCCTCGGGGGGCCAACGGTCGATCGGGTCAGGTTATGGATCGCCGATCCGCTTCGGGTCGCCATCTTTGCCCCCGAGCAGGACGAAGCCCTGGTGATCGCCGCGCTCGAGCGATACGCCGACCTCAGCGGCAAACGCTATGTCGTGACCCGTGACGACAGCGACATCGTTTTCGTCGTGCAGCGCAAGCTCTCCGACATCGATCTGGATCAGGCGGTATTCGAAGAAACCGACATCGGTTATCGGGTCGGCGACCCCTGGGATGATTCGAGCGAACATCTGACGCAAGAGACGGTCGCTCACTACGCCGAGGGCAATTCCGACATGCCCGACTACTTCCAGGGGGTCGATGACGATTTCGAGGTGACCTTCCTCTACGGCACGCCGGCCCGGCCCTTCGAGATGCCGGCCATGCTCGTGCTCATCGACACACCCGCCGAGCCCGCCGATGACGAACTCAGCCGCGGGATCTACAGCCATGTCGGGGCGACCCTCGTGCCGCACGCCCTGGTCGCCTCGCGCGACCCGCGCTACGACCTCTTCGACCCCCAGGCGCCCCGCGAAACGCGGCGCGCCATCCAGGCCTACTATGCCGCGGGCCTGCGCCCCGGCATGACCCGAGCGCAGGTCATGGAAAAGGTCACGGCGGCGCTGGCGAACATACCTTGAGTGCACCGGAAGCTGACGAGCGGAGACCCACATGACCGTGACGATCTATCACAACCCGCGCTGCTCGAAGTCGCGCGAGACGCTGGAACTGATCCGGGGAAAAGGCATCGAGCCCGAAATCGTGCTTTATCTGGAGACGCCGCCGGACGCCGACACGCTCGACCACCTGCTCACGCTCATGGGCAGGGAGCCGCGCGAGGCCATGCGGACCAAGGAAACGCCCTACAAGGAACTGGGCCTGTCGGACCCCGGCACGAGCCGCGAGGCGCTCATCGAGGCCATGGTGAACCACCCTGTCCTGATCGAGCGCCCGATTGTCGTCAGCGGCGGCAAGGCCGCCATGGGACGGCCGCCCGAGGCGGTGCTGGCGATCCTCTGATGCAGGCCCGCCTTGCGCAAATCCCGCTTTGCGGGGCCAAGCGAATCGCATAGCGTTTGCTCGCGTTCGCGGCGTCTGTTTCCCGCGCGTTTCCGATCCTTTTTCATCAGCGCCCGTCTTGCCGGCCCAGTCCGGAGGGCGGGCGTTCGTCGTCCACCACCGTGGGCGCGGCCGCAGGCCGTGCCTTGAGGACTCGCGCCATGATGCTGATCCGAAACTTCGTCGGCCCGTCCGCCATTCACGGCACCGGCATCTTTGCCGCCGAGGCGGTCGCGACCGGCACCGAGGTCTGGCGCTACCACCCGCAGTTCGACATCGTG
>Ga0105053_10012022_pt1 | contig 10495 bp, 6 predicted proteins | sample BON01_FD_78093 | JGI IMG/M metagenome (GOLD analysis project Ga0105053, IMG submission 78093) | Freshwater microbial communities from Lake Bonney liftoff mats and glacier meltwater in Antarctica - BON-01 | ecosystem: Environmental > Aquatic > Freshwater > Ice > Glacier meltwater | place: Lake...
CTGATGCGCGTGAATCAAGGTGCCCAAAGTCGAGCGGAGCGCGTGCGGCGATGACTCCAGCCGCTTCAACATTGCCGATCGGAGCAGGCCGGCATTGGAGAGCTGGTACCCCTCCATGTCGTCATCTGTCCGATAAGCACTGGTCACGTATCTCGCGAGCAACAAACGGTCGGGGTCGGCCGACCGCAACCGGTAGAGGTCATGCGGGTCGTCGAAGTCCGGCAGCTCGAGGGCGTAGATCATCGCGTCGATCAGCTCAATGTCCGACTGGTCGAGGTCGTAGTCGATGCGACGCACCTTCGCCTGCGGGAAGCGGACGAGCATAGGCCTGCCATCGGGCCCGGTTATCTCCTCGTTCGGGTAGAGCTCTTTGACGAACTTTCGTGTGCGGCGCACCGCGACTTGGTCCATGAGGTCGAAAAGGTGCTCGGGGGTGAGGTTCTCCGGGTCGATCGCGCGAGCGGCCTGAATGTACTTGCGGATTGAGGGGATGCCGATTGATGCAAATCGGGCATCATCGCGCACGAAGTACTTGATGAGAGTCTCAAGGTCACTCAGGGAGTTGTTCACCGGGGTGGCCGTGAGCAGGACGGTCTTCTTGGGGTACTTCCCGCTGAGGATGATGCGGTCTACTGCTTCGGACCGAGCGGTTCCTGCGTTGCGGAGGTTGTGTGCCTCGTCGACGACAATGAGGGCGTAGTCCTCCGACTGCTTAACGAACGCTTCGTCGTACCCGTTCGAGGTGGAATCGACCTTGTTTCGGATCTCCTCGTAGGACATAACGTCTACGCCCCGGAACCAGTGCTTCCGCAGGAATGGCTCCCACATCGAGTTGCGGAGGGCAGCTGGAGCGATGATGAGCACCCGTTGCCGATTCTGTTCAGTGGCCTTGTGGATAATTTCCGCGGCGAGGAACGTCTTGCCGAGCCCGACCTCATCAGCGACGAGAACCCCTCCGAGCTCGTCGAGCAATCGCTCCATCCGAGCGACGCCATCGGCCTGGAAACGTGTGAGATTGAAGGCGGTGGCCTTCGGCTGCGCTTCCTCGTCAAGGTGCAAACCGTACAGCTCCCAGAGCATGCGAAGAAAAACCGACCACGGTGTGTGGGCTGCCCACTGTTGCTCGTAGTACCCGGCAAGATCGTAGGTCTCGCTGGCGTCCCAAAGCTCCTCGAACCAGTCGCGCACGTTCTTGACGTAGTTGGGGTCACCGGCGGGATAACCGAGGTTGAGCTCCGCATTCCGTGAGAGTCCGGCGAGGGTCATGTTCGACGATCCGGCAAGCACGGCCGCGAGCGTGGAGTCGTCGCTGATATACGCCTTCCCATGGAGAAAGCCTTCAGTGAATCGGCGCACTTCGACACGAGGGCCGGCTTGAGTATTCTCGCTGCGAAGCCATTTGACCATCTGCTGAGCATTGCGAGAAGCGAGCCGCTCGAAGCCCATGGTGTCGCGTTCGGCCTTCATCCACGCGTCGTGCTCTGCGATTGCGGTTGCAACTCGTCCCACAACGCCTTCCTCCTCACTGGCGATCGCTCGCACGATGTCCTCCTGCGGCTCCGCTCCGAGGAGCAGCCGAATGCGAGGAACCTGCTCGAGCTCATCGGCGAGCAGCGCGAATCCAGCCGGGTTAATGTAGGCGGTCGCGATTGCGGCAGGGGGGGTGATGGCGAGCTTCGTTCGGATAATCCGATACATCTTGTTGACCTCGGCCGCGACTGTCATTGACGTATTGTTCGTCGCGAACGCTGGCAACTGATCCTCGGTCATGCCGTCTTCTTCCAGTTCGAGTAGTGCGCGAGAACGGTGTCGAGCCTCGCCTGATAATCCCAGCCGCGATGGAAAGTCTCAAAAACGTGGCATACCTGTTCCTCGGTGAGACCGTAAAGTAGCGATACGAGCGCGTCGAGTTCGGAAATGAGGTCTGATTTCACTGGGTCGTCTTTTGCGGTGCCCACATTCACCCCGACTTCATCGGCCCACTCCCGAAAGCGGTCGTCGACTGCGGCCAGTCTGGCGGTGACCTCGATGAGTCGGTCCGCGATGGCGGTGTGCCCTCGCGAAGGCACCGGGCTGGCGCCAAGTATCTCGAAGGAGAGGGTCTTTTCGACGTATCGGCGCATGTACCAATCGAAGGGAATGGAACTTAGTACCCCAAGGACAAATGCCTCATCGCGCTTGTCGCCGCGGATCTCCAGTAGATACGGCGCCTTGTGCGTGAGGATCACTAGTGGCGGGACGAGTGCTGTAACCATGGTTCTTTGATTGGACTGATTCGTAATATCCGCGAAGACGATCCGCGGCATGCGCACCGGAAGTTTCGACGGATCCACTTTGTCCTCAGCGGAAAGCTCGTTGAAAGCGGAACGGGCGTGACGTATCTGGGATGCGCGCTTTGACTCGAGCCGTGGCAACACGAGCGCGGATTTAGCTGTCGCGAACAGAGTTGTCGTCTCGGGCTGCCAAAGGCCGATCGAACCGCCTTTGTAGACGGGAAGGTCTCCTGACTCGTCGAAAACAAATGAATCGGCATCAGTCGTGGCGTTGAAGTCACCCTGAACAGGTCTGAAACGGAAGTCGTCTCGCCTGTCTACGAACCTTGGCGACCGTACCAGCGTGCGCAGCACGTCAGCCGAATCTGCTGACGGCAACCAGGGCAACGCGCTTCCCACCCCCCACCCCTGCACCTCTGCCGCGGGGAGGGTTGCGCGCCGTTCGGAACTGACGAACTCTGCCTCGGAGTTGAACGGGCCGAAGGTCTCTAAGTTTGTTTGCCCCTTCCCTCGGGTAACGGTGACGAGCGCAAACCTGTCCTGCGCGTGGACGTCCTCGAATACCCAGCCCCCGGTGTTATGGAGCATGGCCAGGGTTGCAAATGTCCCATCCTTGAAAACAGCTTCGCGCCAGGCGGCAGACCCGCTTGCAGATACTGCCGAGCGAGGTAGCACCAGCCCGACGGTGCCCTGGCGACGCACAAACCCCCAGTAACGCCAGCAGAAAGCCTTATAGAGATCAGGGTGCCCAGATCCAAGTCCCGGGTATGGCCCACTGAGCAATGCGGACCGCAACGAATCCGTGCGAGCTACCTCACGTGCGATTTCGTCTACGACGTCTGGCCTCTCGCTGCGGTGCAATTCCATCGCACTGCGCTGTCGTGCAACAGGAAGCCCGCGAAGCCCAGGGAAGCGGAGGGCCCACAACGCGCGCTCATCAACTTGAACCTTTTCCCAGGGCGGATTACCCAGGAGCACGTCGAACCCGGGCCGATCTCGAAGGAATACCTCTGGGAACAGCACGGGCATATGCGCTGGATTCAGCGAGGCGACAATGTCGGTCGGCTCTGTCGTCTCGACGAGGCGAGTCACGTGCTCTTCCTTGGTGATGGACACGGACCATTTTCCGAGGCGAACAGCGATCGCGGCGTCAAAGATGCGGCTGGCTGGAAGGGCCTTCGCTTTCGCTTTCGCGAGCAACTCGGCCGCTCGCTCAACCTCGGCCTTGCCGGCCTCGGAAGCGTTGGCGACATCCGCGAGCAAAGGTAGGGACTCCTTCAGGTAGTCAGTGACTGCTCGGCGGACCATGAGCTGATGGCCGGTCTCCCGACGTCCTGTCTCGAGCTCTCCGAAAAGACCTTCGTCGTCGCTTTCGGGCGCCTTCAAGGACCCGTAGCTCGTCGGTGCGCCGACCAGCGAATCGATCGCCTCGTCGATCGTGCCAATTCCGGTCAAGCTATTTGCGCACACGAGGCCGTGGTCGAGGTTGGACATGGGTAGGCCTGGGACGAAGGTGTGGATCCAAAGAGCGAGCCGGGCGAGCTCGACCGCAAGCGGATTAATATCCAACCCATAGATACAACGACGAGCGACTTGTCGACGCAGTAGCCCGACCTCGTCGACTTCCGACTTTGCAACTTCGTCGGTACCTAACGCCTCCCGTGCTACGCCGGCTATCGAGAGCAACTCTTGCCGCACGTCGGGGATGTCGTGCTCAGTTAGGAACGTTCGCATGAGAGCCTCGATCTTGTCGACCGCGGCGACGAGGAAGTGGCCCGAGCCCATCGCGAGGTCGGCCACTCGGAAGTCGAAGAACTCCGTGCGGGACACGGCTTCGCCCCTGCTCAAGCGTGCGGCGATGATGTCGAGATGGGCGCTCAACGCAGGAACGATTGCGCGCTCTATGAGGTGGTCTACAACGACCTTCGGAGTGAAGTACGAGCCGGTGGCCTTTCGCTCGCCTGAGGCGCTGTGGAAGTACACAGTCCCGCTTGCAGCTTCGACGTCATCATTGGGTCCCGCCGGAATCCAGGCGTCATTTCGATCCGTGGTCAGGTCGGCATTGGCGATAGAGAGCGATGACTCGAGTAGACCCTCGTAGATTGTGCCGAACTCGCGCACACTCAGCGCCCTGAAGTCGACGGGGCCGCGGTTTCCCTCATTCGTTTCGTCGACTAGTAGGTGCTGAAGCGCCGGGCCGAGTACAGAGTCGGGCAAGCTGAGGCGGGCAAGAAGGGCGCCCTCCTCGCTCCGGGTGGCGTCCGTCGCGAACAGACCACCGTTGTAGGCCGGCACCTGCCACTGCTTGTTGCCCTGATCGATTGCGTTCCACACCTGAACGAGGCCGAGCCAGATCGAGGCGGCATCGCCGAAATCGGCCTCGTTCACGACTTGATTCCGTTGTGCAATTGTTTTCAGGCTGTTGGCGGTGTAGCCCTCGTTGCGCCCGTACGGCAAGAGGCCGCGATCTTCGGCATAGGCCTGGAATAGCAGGCGGAAGAGGATTCGGAGCGTGAGCTTGTAGGCCATTTGCAGGCCCTCTGGATTCACGTTGATCCCGAGGTCGGGGAGGCGCCCTGCTACGGCCCGTGCAATCGGGGGGACGACCTCCTCATAGATGCGCTGCCGTAGGCGCAGACCAAGGCCGGTCGCATACCGGGCGCTGTCGTGGAGCAATTCATCAGTGGTGCCGCCCTTAGTTAATGCCTCAGCGGAAAACACCAATGTGAGAAGGGCGGATTGTTCATCGTCGATCGACGAGAGGTCAATCTCGAAGTAGGTCTCAACCTGCCCCTTCTGGCCGACACCGATTCCGTCTTTCCCCGGGTACAAGCGGATGTGATCCCGGCGGAGGCCAATCACCCAAGGCAATTCCTGACGCTGGGCTACGGCGAGTCCGAAGGCGATCGGAGTGAGCTGGTAGCGCGGCGACTTGGCATCGAAATGCTCTGACTCGTCGAGCAAGACGGCAACTGCGCGCGGTGCCTCAGACTCGCCGCCGGCCGCTGCGAGAATCAGGGTGCCGCCCGAGCCTGGTGTAGATCGGAACCCGAGCGCCTCAATCAAACGTTGGCCGCGGAGATCGAGTAGTGGCTTCGCCCGTGACGCCCTGAGTGTCCAGTCCGAACGAGTCGGGACGTTGTGCTCAAGGTGGTACTTGGCGAACAGGCCATTGTTCGTCCATCCGACTCCGCCAGAATCCACTTGCTGGCGGAGCGATGCAATCCGATTGAAGGCCGCCGTCGAGTCTGGCTCATCCAGGATCGACTGGAGCTGCCGGGTCGCCTGAGCACGCGGAAGTTCGATTGTTGGTGTCTGCGGGTCGGGACCGTATAGCCAGGTCCGGGTGCCATCAGTAGCGGCGACGACCAGCGAGATTGCTCGGTTGCCCTTGCGAAGTGTGAAGAGCTTGTCGAGTTGGGCTCGGGTAGGCGCGCTGACGACAGCGGCGGTGGCAATCTGAAAGCCGCCTAACCCGTCGGGGTCGGGACCGATGAATACTTTTTCGAGTGTCGTCCCCGAGGGCGCCGTGTCGTTCCACACAACGGTCTGCAGCGCGCTGAGTGTCATTTCGCTCTCATAAGTGCTCATCGGCTCTTCCCTAGGTGGCATTTGGGGACCGCAATTTGTCGTCCGTCATTGCGGAGATTGGTTCATGAGCAAGTGCTCGTGACCTTCGATAGAAAGTCGCCCGCGACATGCCTAAGTCGCGGGCAACTTGGGCTGCCGGCTCTCCGCTCTCAACTAAGAGAACGGCACTGCGGATCTGGCTATCGGTGACGCTTTGCGGGCGGCCGCCGAGATCCTTTCCCGCGTTACGGCGTTTGCTTACCGAGTCAACGATTCGCTCCCGCTTTATGTTGTGCTCCATCTGCGCGAGAGCCGCCATGATCGTGAACAACATCGACCCCATGGGCGTCGCGGTGTCGACGTCATCTCCTCCAAGGTTGAGCACGCGAAGGCCTGCACCACGTTCGCGCAGTTCTTGCGCCAAGTCGAGCATCTTCTGCGTCGACCCTCCGAGCCGATCCAAGGTAGTGATGACGAGTGTGTCGCCCGGCTCCAAGGAATCTTTTGCTTTGTCGAACTGGGGACGCGAGGCACGGGCGCCTGAGATGCCTCGGTCGACGTAGAGGTCATCGCGACGGACGCCGGCTGCGATGATGTCCGCTTCTTGCCGATCTGTCGACTGCGGCCGCGTCGACATACGGGCATAACCGATCAGCTTTGCCACAACTCTCCAAGGTGTCTCATAACTAACGACTGACAGATACATTCAATCACCCGCTTTAGACACATAGTTATGAGAATCGCCGTCCCGCGAAAATTGGCTCTCCAAGAGCGCGCGATCCGCGGGTTGTCGAGACGCCTCGTAATCCTAGGGTTACGCGATACTTCCCGACGCGCATGGCGCCCCATCATTGGGCTTTGGAGCGGACACGCATACGGGCGCGGGCGGTGCACGTGCGCGGCTACCGCGAGGGAGTGCGCGCGGAAGGACCGGTATGCGGACGTCTAATAGCTTTTTCCTAGTAACCCCGGTGACAAAGGCGCGGAGTTGCGGAGCAGGCGAGCAGTGTGCTGACGGCGCGGCCGCCTTGCGAGCCTTGCCGAGCGCCTGCGTGCTACTGACGCGGTGTCGTTCGCTTGATCACGCGCAGAGATGCGCTCCGATTGAACCCCGGAGCGCGTTCGCCCCGATTAGTTGTGGCGCGTTGGGGCTGGCCGCTGCGTGAGACTGGCTTGAGGACTCGTAAGGGCGGCTCCGCGATGTCGACGAGCTCGTTGCGATGGCCGCTCAGCGGACCCTCTGGCCGACCCGATGGACACCGAAGACGTCAGCGCGCAGCGGCAAAATCTCACACTCGATCGTCAACGTGCGATCGTTCAGATGCTGATGACCGTGGCGATCAAGCCAGTCGGGATTGAAAGTCGCCCGTGTCACCCCCACACATGCTCGACTTGCCTGAGATCACACCGCCGAGTAAACGTCTAGCTAACGACCGCAAGCTTAGTGGGCCGATATTCACGGAAATCGTTGTGAGCAAGTTTTTCCGCATGTAGAATAGCCGCATGATGCTTCTAAGTTTTACCGTTAGCAACCACAAGAGCATTCGGGATGAGATCACCGTTGACCTCGTTCGACCGTCGCTGCGGACGCTGCAGCCGAAGGACGCGGACTGGGCACGTGCGGTCTATCCGCTGACAGGCATCTTTGGCGGTAACGCGACTGGCAAGTCGGCTGTACTGGACGCCCTTCGATATGTCTTCACGGCGGTGCGACTTTCCGCCACGACGTGGCAAGCGTCGAAGTCCATACACCGGGCACCCTTCCGGCTTGATGGGACCTCTCGAACCTCGTCGAGTACGTATGAGCTTGATTTCGTTCACGATGGACGCCGGCATATGTACGGCTTCGAAGTCGATGTGGAGGGCATCAAGCGCGAGTGGATGAACGATGTGCCGGGCTCTCGCTGGCGGACGTTACTGAACCGCGACCGCGACGAACCCAAGATCAAGTTCCATGCGGCACTGCGCGGGCAAATCGAGGTGACGTCTCGTGAGCTCGTCCTCAGTCGGGCACTCCTTCTGAGTGACACGCCACTACACGCGATCGCTCAGGACCTGGTCTCACACTTCGACGCTGTGCTCGTCAAGGACTCCCATCGTGAAGCTCGCCTGAGGGATATCGCAGATTCGCTGGCAGAGAAAAAGATCACGTTTGCTGATCTGGAGGCGCTGCTCCAAGTTGCCGATATTGGTGTTGTGAAGGTGGGCATCGAGGAGACTAAGCTCCCAAAGCGCGTACGTCGCGCTTTGGTCCAGTTCCAACGTGATGTCCGCGCCGAAGACCCCGAAAAGGCAGAATCAGACAACCCGGGCGGCGAAAAGTCGGATGAACTAGATTCCGAACAGCTTGAACAAGTGATTCGGCACCTCGTCTTCACACATCGTGGCACGGCTGAGGAATGCCCAACGTTCTCGATCCAGGAAGAGAGCGACGGGACCATCGCATGGCTTGCCACCGCGGTACCCGCTCTTGAGACGCTCCGCCAAGGCGGGCTGCTCGTTGTCGACGAGATTGACTCGAGTCTGCATCCGCACTTGCTCGAAGTGCTTCTCGGGGCGTTCGCGGATCCAGGGGTCAACCTGAATCATTCGCAGTTGATCTTTACTAGCCACGAGTCGTATGTATTGTCTCCGCTAAGCGAGGTAAATTTTGAGCCGGAGCAGGTCTGGTTCACAGACAAGTCCCATGAAGGCGTCACCGAGCTCGCCTGTCTTGCGGACTTCCCCAAACATTCCGATGCCAACATCTCCCGGCGCTACCTCATGGGGCGCTACGGAGGCACCCCGCGCCTCTCGCCAAGCTCCTTTGCGGCTCTGATCCAGGCCGAGAAGGACTAAGGCGTGGCATCGGATCGAGGATATGGCCGCAGGACTAGGCCCAAGCGTAAAACGGTGCGACGAATACTCGTGGTCACTGAAGGAACGCGTACCGAACCGCAGTACGTCGAAGGTCTCAATACTTACCTGCGCAGTAAGGCGTCGACAACGATCGTCAAACCAGTGGGCGTCGGAAAGGACCCACTCCAGGTCGTCAAGAAGTGCGTTGAGCTACGTGATGCCGCAGCGGACGGCGAGAAGGCGTATGACATTTGGGTGTGCCTAGTGGATGTTGATTCTCACTCCACCCTCGAGGTCGCCGCCAGGCTCGCGCATGACGAGGCGGTCCTTCTGTTGATCTCAAACCCTAAGTTCGAGGCTTGGCTACGGTGGCATGCGGAAGACAAACGGTCCGCTCTCACATCCTCACAGCTAGACGAGCTCACAGAGAAACTGTATCTGATTAGAGACAAGTCGATTGCGCAGCATTTTCCATTTGACGCTGTCGAAAACGCCTGCATCATCGCGAGGCAAACCGATCCGGATATGGAGGCTGGCCGCAGAGGCCCCAACCCGTCCTCGGCGATGCCAATCTTGGTGGAACTCATGCGCGGTGACTCAACGAGCTGTTAAAGAGTGACCGAACACACCTAACGCAGGTCGTTGCACGCATCCACGACCGGCTACACCCCATGTTTTCCGCACACAAAGCAGACCCGTAAGACCACCTGTTCCTGGGGCCAGGTTGCCGCCATCGAAAACGGTCCCCTCGCTGATCTTTGGGCAAGCAGCGAAGACGCGCTCTATTTTCAACGCCAACAATTGGCAATCGAAAACGTCGACGTCGATTATTCCCGATGGGCTATTCCGTTGCCTGCGCAGCTTCCCGCCAATGGAAGTCACGATGAGGGATCAATTCCAGGCCACGAAGTGTCTCGTAACTCAGGTGTGCCGAAACCCATGAGATGCGACACAGCCGAGCCGTGCCAGGCCGGCTCCCGCCCCCGGCCGGGCACGGCGAGACACATCCGTACGACCCTAGGGCTGTAATAGTTGTCTGGCAGCCCGGCTAGCTCCAGTGCACGGCGCCAACTGATCGGGCTTGGTGTCGAAATACCTAAACGGGCACCTGCGGGCAAGTCTGCGGGATTACCCCATTAGCAGCGGGGTAGTGTCCACAGGCTGTCCGCTTTTCGGGGGCACTCTCTTGTTCACTAGCGGATGAGCGCGAATGCCTCCGGTTCGGCAAACCAGCGTGGGCCTGGGCAACGATCCGCCAAGCCACTCCGAACTCGGTGATGTCAGTGGAAACCTGCCACTCTCCGATCAGCTCAGGCTGTGCCCATTGCCTCTGTCAATACCTCCGGGAAGATGATTCATTGCCTCAACTGAGAACCTCCGCCAAGGTCACGCGTTCCAGGCCCGGTTGATAGCAGGTTTCACTGTGGCGGGTTTCTTCGCCAAGGCGAGGGTTTCAAGCTCGCCGGTCAACTCAACCAGCTCGTCAAGGATCCGGGACTTGCCCGCACGGTCAGCGCCCCGATAGGTGAGCGCTTTGTTCTTCGTCACAGCCTGCCGCTGTTTCATTGTTAGCTCCATAGAAACGGGCGTAACCCACATCCGTCACCGATCCTGTGGAACCACGCCGAAGCGGAGGTTTTCATCTGAGGCAACGTATGGGGCTACGCGGAGGTTTCTAATGAGTCAACGCGACCGGTGGCACCCTGCCAGCACACCTGGTATCGTTGACTTTTGGCTTGCCTAGCTCTGGGCTTTTCCTGGATCTAGGAACACATTCCCACCCTGACGGGGTCCCGCAGGAATGTTCTCTCGCC
>Ga0105053_10012026_pt1 | contig 10490 bp, 7 predicted proteins | sample BON01_FD_78093 | JGI IMG/M metagenome (GOLD analysis project Ga0105053, IMG submission 78093) | Freshwater microbial communities from Lake Bonney liftoff mats and glacier meltwater in Antarctica - BON-01 | ecosystem: Environmental > Aquatic > Freshwater > Ice > Glacier meltwater | place: Lake...
CACAGGTCAGGCGAGAGGGGTTCGCCAGGCATGCCGACTGCCGTGTCTACGGGACGGCCAGGGTTGACGCAGAGCTGCGATTGGCCCTGCAATTGGACATTTGCAACAGTCAGATTGTGTCATCACGGATCTACGTTGATGGCCCTGCTGCGGCCTCGGAATTGAGGAGGAGGAGGCAAGGTCACCTTTGTCTGTTCGCGTGAACAGACCCGTCACTCCAGATGCAAGTAGACGCAAGACTTTCGCTGAATTCAACTGGACATACAGCTCAAGATCAAAAGGATTGCAACAAATTCTAGCGCTCGATCTCAGGCTATACATGTACTTACCATCTGCTGCATGGACTGCGACATCTGCTGCTGCTGCATCGGCTGCGAAAAGATTGGTAAACGTCAGTCTATTGTCGGGCCTTGTTGGGTGTTTGACACGTAAAAGACCGTTATGCGCCATCGCAACGCATTTCAGTTGACACTTCCCGTGAGCGTCTCACACGTGTCACATACCGCAAAACTGCCAAGTTGAGACGAGGTTGCCATTTTTGAATGATGTGAATCTGCTCTTCAGCACGCGTTGGCCCGAGAAGCGAAAGGGTGTGCCGTCAAAAATATAACGATATACAAAATTTGACTCATCATTCGGTACGAATCCGCAATACTTTTGGGGATGTGCTTAATCTTGGTATTTAAACAAAACCTGAAAACCGATTTGGTACTAATTTTCTATGAGCAAAAAACTGCAATCACTTAATTTTGCTTGACGTCGTGGGTCCGGCGGCCACTATAACGGATATATTATGCATCTGGAATCCCAAATCACATCGTGCAAATATGTGGACAAAAGCAAGGCTATATAAACGTTTAGTAGTCATTGTGTACAAAATTTGGAAAATTCATCATGTAGTACCAACTTCAGTGAATAGGGTTCTTTTTTGAATTGGGAGAAGTTTTGGCAGAACATTAATTGCTGTACATGCATTGTTCTGCGGATCAAAGTTCTGAGAAGCCATTTCGAAAAAGACCTATTCTTATAAATTCTTGAGGTGCCGAAGTTGACATGGCTTCTCCGTTGATAACTCATTTGACTCCCCCTCCAAGGTGCGTATTATAATTGATGGCGAGGATGCATGTTAAGCGTGAGTCATATTCTACTCACTTTCTTATCCTTTGTCTCTCTCTAGCCCTCCGTTGTCGAACATGGGCTCAAAGCCTGTTGCAGCTGATGACCTCACCGGTGTCATTTGCGCGTAAATCTGTCAACATCCCCAGCCTTGATATTGTCGTCGTGCCCTTGTTGTTATGTTTGCTGTGTGCACGTGTGTCCGAAGGCATCGTGATCTACTACTCAGGCTGGTAGGCCCTGTCGTGTATCGTAGTATTCATGAAAACAAAAACACAGAGGCTCCAAAGAGCAGCAACTCGAATGCATCCGCACAATTTGGTGGATTTGTCATCAGCACGACCCAACCGGTCGTTCAGCAAGTGTCTGGTGAGTATGAGAGAGAGTGCGCGAGTGGCACTACGTCTTGTTTGCTGTTGTGTTGAAGTCTGTGCTGCGTGCCAAAAATACTGAGTCATGGATTGTTTTTTTCTATGCAGTGGTCTCTCCCTCCTCTTCTGTGTCCAGCAACCAGTACATGAACTCCACGGTACAATGTCTGTGTGCACGTCTGTGTTTTTGCTGTCTGTTTTGTCCGTGAGAGAAGAGAGTGAGCATTCCATGACATGTGTTTCAGACTCTCATGAGAGTCACCATACAGGGAGACTTGCCCAACAAAAACGAAAAATAGATTGTCCTTATATTCAAAGCCCTCTACGTTCACAGGGCTCCAAAGTTTAGGAGCCCAAGTAAAAGCTAACAACGAAAATCAAGACTGAAACACAAACTTGAAATGTGCCTCAAATCCGAATCAGCTCATTTTATGTGTATTCTATGAATTGATTCATATCATTCATGATAGACACACACTGACACACACACACACACACACACACACACACAAATACACACACAAACACGCTATAAGGCACCGTAAATTGCACTATAAGACACCGTATATTACATAATGATTCAGTCGATCACGCACTACATATTACATACTGATAGGGAGAGACTGTTTCAATTACATAATCGTGCACGCTATCAGGCACCGTATGTATGAGGCACCGTATATTACATAATGATCATGTCTACCAGGCACCATATATTATATACTGAGAGACAGAGACTGTTTGTATTACATATCATTATATAATCTTGCACTCTATGAGGCACCGTATGTATGAGGCACCATGTATTATATAATGATTGTGTCTATTAAGCACCGTATATTAGACTGCTTTTATTACATAATTGTGCACTCTCTGTGGCACCGTGTGTATGAGGAACCGTATTACATGATGGTCTTGTCTATCAGGCACTATACTACGTAATGAGAGAGCAAGACTGTTTTTATTACATAATCGTGCACGCTATCAAGCACCGTATGTATGAGGCACCGTATATTACAGAATGATTACGCCTATCAGGCACTATGTATTACATACTGAGAGACAGAGACTGTTTGTATTACATATCATTACATAATCTTGTACGCATTGAAGCACCATATGTTGAGGCATCGTATATTACATGATGATTATGTCTATTAGACTCCACATATTACATACTGAGAGAAAGAGACTGTTGTTATAACATAATCGTGCACTCTGTGAGGCACTATACCATATGTATTACATAATCGTGAGGCTCTATACCATATGTATGAGGCACCGTATATTACATGATAATTATGTCTATGAGGCACCATATATTACATAATATGAGAGAGAGGCTGTTTTTATTACATAATCGTGCACTTTCTGAGGCACCATATGTGAGAGGCACCGTATATGACATAATGATCATGGTGCCGCATAGAATTGCACTCATCGTATGGCCCAAGTACACGATATATGGTGGCTTTAGTTAGTAGGATCACTAAAATTATAGGTCTCTTTTGCAAAAGAGCCCTACAAAAGAGACAATATAATACTCTGCACAAGAGACCTGTAACTTAATCGATCCTACTGACCGTAGCCACCCCATATCTGTATATGCAGCACGAGTCCATGTGTGCATATGCATATCTAGATATATGTATTATATGTGTATACATATACATACATATATATGTATTTACATATACATATATCAAAAATGACATCACGATGACAAAAAGTATCATCAGTTTGAACACATGGGTTGGCCATGATAACTAGGCTTCCTCAATTCCTCGGTTTCTTTTGCAAAAGAGCCTTATATTTATAGCGGTCTTTTGCCAAAGAGATCTGACATTTTATGGAGCCTACTAATCCACCACTCCGAGGAAAATCAAAAGAGCCTTATATTTATAGCGCTCTTTCGCCAAAGAGATCATACCTCGGTGGTCATACCTCGGAGAGATCTGACATTTCATGAAGCCTACTAATCGTGACCGCTACGAGGTATATACGTCAATTCCTGAGTTTCTTTTGCAAAAGAACCTTATAGTTATAGCGCCCTTTTGCCAAAGAGATCTGATATTTCATGGAGCCTACTAATCGTGACAACTCCGAGGTATGCGTAATCAAAATTGAGGCATTGTGAATACGTGTAATACAAATTTAGTCATTATGTACAATGACTCAATTCAGATATTGCGTGGAGCCTAATACTCTGTTCGTGATAATCCCATATGCATAATCAAAATTGAGTCATTTGCTGACAATCCCATATGCATAATCAAATTTTAGTCATCATGCGTACGGGTAGTGCACCTTTAGTCAGTATGCGGAATAGCTTTCGAAAAAGAGCCCTATATGTGTAGGGCTCTTTTGCACGGGAGATCTGACTTTCCATGGCGCCTACTAATCATGACCACTCCATGTACATGATTACAATTTAGTCATTATACATACGGGTAATACAAATTTAAGCATTATGCATAATAACTTTCGGCGATGAGCCTTATAATTGTAGGGCTCTTTTGCACGGGAGATCTGACTTTCCATGGCGCCTACTAATCGTGACCACTCCATGCATATGATTACAACTTAGTAATTATGCATACGGGTAATACAAATGTAATCGTCTTGCACTTGAGTAGTAGTATCCCATTATTGTCCTCTTATTCTTACTTTCTTCATCCAATGCCCCTCCCCTAAAAACACACACAAATGCACGCGCCAGACACACAAATTCACGCATGTATGAATTTTAAATTGACCATGATTGTATTCCCCCCCTCCAAACCCTCTTCAACACACACAACCATGCTGCGTATAGCCTGTCGAGGTCATGATTGGATACTCTGGGGTAAGATGTGTGTGTATGTGTGTGTGCGTTGTGTGTGTATGCGCGTGCAAGTGTGGTTGCGTGTGCTTTGCGCTGCATGCGTGCGTGTGTGCGTGTGCTTGTGCATGTACGTGTGTGTTTGTCTGTGTGTGCGTGTGAGTGCTCCAGCGCGCGCACGCGCTCTGCCTCTCTCCTTCTGGTGACCGTGAACTGTCCCCCCCCCCCTTGTTTCCTCATCTGTCTGTTTTAATTTTACGCGAGTACTGCACAATTTGTACTAATATAACATGTATGTATGCGACTGTCTTCTGCGACTGTGCCTGTGGCGTGTGTGTTTACGTATGTGTGTTTATTTGTGTGTGTTTACGTGTGCGTGTGTGGCGTGACTGTGTCTGTGGTGAATGTGTGTGTATTTGTGCGTGTGTGGCGTGTGCGTGCAGGACATCATTGACACGCAGACCTGCGCGGTAAGAGTCTTCAAAAAAAAGAACACACAGAAATCACACAACATAATGCCAAAAACGTCATAATTACCACTACACTCTTCGCCTTCAAACCATTAGCCCTATATTCCATCAAAGAGACCTACACTCCACCAAAAGAAGCCCACATTCCATCAATTGAGCCCAACTGCTCTATCAAAAGAGCCTTGTTCTCCAGAAGAGAGGCTTATCTTTCATCAATTGAGCCGTGTACTTCACAAAAAGAGCCCTATATTCCATCGAAAGAGCCCTATATTTTTCTATTGATGATCAAATGTTTCATCACAAAACCTAGGTTCTGTCAAAAGAGGCCACCAAAAGAGGCCCATATTCCGTATGCTCCATCAAAAGAGCCCTATATTCTTTTGATGATCAGATGTTTTATCACAACAGGGCTGACGCACATTGCCTTTAAAAGTCCACATTTGGGTCCCGATGTAGCACATGGTGGTACTATGTGCCCACAACTTCCTGTTCTCATCAAATTTCCTGTATCTCATCAAAAAATACCCACTTTCCATCATGAAATCCCTACTGTCCTCCTTAAAACGCTGTATTCCGTTAAAATAGCCCTACATTCCATCAAAAGAGCCTGCAATTCCACCCAAGAAGCCCTACATTCCGCCAAAAATTCCCTATTTTCCTGAAAACTTTTGATTTCATATATTTGTGTGTGCAGGTGCTGGGACTTCCTACAGGCTCGCAGTGGGGCTCTAATGCATCTTCCGTACGGTATTCTGCCAAAAGAGTCCTGCATTCTATCAAAAGAGCCCTGCATTTCCAACAGGCTCGCAGTGGGGCACTATTGCTGTCACGTACACGCACACATAGTTCACACACACATATTTCACACATACATAGTTCACACACACATATTTCACACATACATATTTTACACACACATATTTCACACATACATATTTTACACACACATATTTGACACATACATATTTTACACACACATATTTCACACATACATATTTTACACGCACATATTTCACTGTACCATATGTGACACATGACGTGTTCAAATGTGTGACATGACGTAACTCATCCATGAGCATGACATGACTCATCCATATGCGAAACGTGACTCCTTTATCTGTGTGATGAGCCTCGTCAATATGCATGATGCCTAATTTTTCCCAAAGTGATACCATTACCCTCTCCCCCCCCCCTCGCCATGCACACACACACTCTCTCTCACCTACACACTCTCCCAAGACATTCTGAACACTCTCTCTCACATACACACTTTCCCAAGATATTCTGCACACTCTCTCTCATGTACACACTTTCCCAAGATATTCTGCACTCGCCGCGTGGGTTGGATGCGGTTTTACAACAAAAAAAGGGGACTCTTTATTTAACATAAGAGACTCGTCTCCTATTACGTCTAACAGGCGACTCGTCATTTGAAATGAGAGACTCGTTGTTTGAAACAAGAGACTCGTGACGTGACATGACGAGGCCGAGTGACAAAAGAAGACAAGACAGCAGTGTTGAAGAGCTATGCAAAATGAGTCTCATTATTTGAAATGACGAGTCCAAGACTCGTCATTTGAAATAACGAGTCCAAAGGACGAAGTTCAAATGACGAGTCTCTTATTTGAAATGACGAGTCTCTGATATGTTTTCAACTGACGAGTCTCTTATTTTAAGTGACCTGACTCGTTCATACGTGTGATATGACGCACACATATTTATGGCATGAGTCATTCATATGTGTGACATGACTCATCCATATGCGGGACAAGAACTGATTCATATGTGTGACATGACATGACATGTGTGTGTTGTGTGTGTGTGTGCGTGTGCTAAGCCTAAGACCCGCAAGGAACGAACCAGCCGCGGGATTGTTTCGGTTGAAATTTCCTTTTTTTGGACAATCAAAAAAATCGTATATATAGATATTCCTTCGTTTTTGCAGCCAGGAATACATGCAGTCACGAGGAATCTCGGTTGACTTGATCTTTTTTTTTTTTTGGAGGTTTTGCAGTCAGGAATACATGCAGGGAACAAACAAGGCGCGGGAAAACTCACCCTACTGCCACAACGAGGAGCATGCTGATTTATCTTTATTTTTTTTAGCAGTCAAAAATATACGCAAGGAATATAAATAAGGCGCGGGACATCTCGTACCCTACTCCTATGATGAAGGGCATGTCTGATTTTACATTTTTCGCCCCTTTTTGGGATTTCTTTGCAGCCAGGAATATTTGCAAGGAACGAACCAGTCGCGGGACATCTCGCACCCTACTTCCATGATGAGGGGCGCGCCTGATTTTATGTATTTTCCCTGTTTCTTTTGTGTTGTGTCGCCAGGAATACACGCCAGTCACGGGAAATCTCGTACCCTTAATACCATCATAAAAAAAATGAATGATTTTGCATTTTTTGTTTTTGAATTTTGTAATAGATACAAGGAACAAACCATTCGCGGGACATCCCGTATCCTACTCCCATGATGAGGGGCATGTCTGACATGATGACGGGCATGTCTGATTTTATATATTTCATTCCTTTTTCTTTTTGTGTTTTCGCAGCCAGGAATACATGCAAGGAACGAACCAGTCGCGGGACATCTCGTACCCTACTCCCATGATGAGGGGTATGCCTGATTTCATCCAGCCTCCGCCTTTCGCTTACTAGGTAACTGAGGTCTATGCACTCACATACTTATATGTGTGTATATGTATTGGACATACATATATAGGGTAACGACGACGGATGTCTTATTTTCGTATGTCATTTTCCGCCAAAGAGCCCTATGATTAGTTCTTATATGTGCGTATTTATTATATACATATATATTGTTAGGCCAAGACACAGAGGATTTCTTATTTTGATAGGTCGTATTCCGCAAAAGAGCCCTACAATCAGTGGCTCTTTTGCGGAAAGACACCTGCACCTGAATGCATCCTATGCATTTTCTCCACTCTGTGCCAAGGGATGCAGACCGTGAGATTAACGACGTGGTGAGTCATTTGTATGTATATATGTAAATTTATAGATATAAATATGTATGTACCTTCTCCGCGTACTCACTCACATGTAAATGTATAGATATAAATATGTATATACTTTCTCTGCGTACTCACTTACATACACACTGATTTAGGAACCTAGGCCTATGTACTCGCATAAACACCCCACATACATGCGTGCATGTACACTGATGTGTCTGCGTGTGAGAAAATCACCATAGCACTCCGCCTCACCACAACACACTGTAACATACTGCAACACCCTCTATTTTCCCCCCGACTCTTTTGCAAATCCAAGGCAGTTTCTCCTCCTCTTTGCTGCGAATCCTGTGCAGTTACTCTTCCTCTGCAGATACTCCTCCATCGCTGGAGGAGTAACAGATTGAAGGAGGATAAGTGCGGTTACTCCTCCAGGAGTCAATGCAGTTACTCCTCCTTCGCAGGAGGAGTAAGAGATTAAAGGAAGAGTAACTGCAGATACTCCTTCTTCGCTGGAGGAATAAAAGATTGAAGGAGGAGTAACTTCAGTTACCCCTCCTTCGCTGGAAGAGTCACAGATTAAAAGAGGAGTGACTGGAGTTAATCCTTCTGAAACCTGACACGAACTCACCGCATCACTGCAACATAGCGCAATATTTATTTGTATTTCTCTACTTCACCCGAACCCATCAATGTTTTATGTTCACTCACTGCCTGGTTGCCAGATTTGAGAAAACTATTTTTCAATGTTCAATACAAATATCAAAAATCTTGTGCGGAGGATCAGATGCTCCAAGATGTGATCCTCCGCACAAGATTATGCAGTACTAGTTTTATTACTCAACTTGGTTGCGTTCTTGATTTCCGCCTGATCAATATGATCAGGAGCAAACCTTTTGTACCACTTAGGTAACAGCCCCAAAAGGGCACATTGGCGGGGCTGGCCCTAAGATATCTTCACATGATTCATAGGGTCGGGCGGCCTCTCCGAGTGCAGCACACTTGCGCCAACACACTTGCGCCTCCTCTCATCCAATACACCTACTTTACAGTATGCACATGAATGAGACACGAACTCCCTATGAGTGAGTCACGAACTGCATGTGAGTCGATTATGCTCATCTACTTTACAGCCTTCTTGCCTGCTCTAATCTGATCCGATGCACCTTTTCCACCCCATATCCTGCACTCGCGGTAACATGAGTCACGAACTCCACATGCAGGAGTCACGAACACATCGATATAAATGAGTCACAGACTCCATATGAGTGAGTCAACAACTACATTTGAGTGAAGCATATTCATCTACTTCACAGTATCCTGCACAGTAATATAAGTCACGAACTCCATATATATGAGTCACGAACATATCCAGATCAATGATGCACGAACTCCACATGAGTGGGTCTGGTTGTCAACTCCATATGAGTGAATCACATTCGCCCACTTCACAGTATCCTTGTACTCGCGGTAATCTCCACGTGTATGAGTCACAGACATGTCGGTATAAAGAAGTCACAAACTCCACATGAATGAGTCACGAACTCCACATGAATGAGTCACGAACTCCATACGAGTGGCTCCTCTAGTCAGATCCGATACATCCACTACACAGTACCCTGTACTCGCGGAAATGTGAGTCACAAACTTCACATACATGAGTCACAAACATGTCGAGATAAACGAATTGTATATGAATGAGTCACGAACTCCACATGAGTCAGTCGCGAACTCCACATGAGCCAAATTAGTCAATTCTGGTCTCACCTACTTCAAAACCTCCTTAACACGCGATTTCTCTGTTATGTGTCTAAGTTTCCACAAACATACGTGCGCACACACGCATGCACACACACGCAGGTGTCTTATGTAGGGAGGAAACAAGAGACCAAAGACATGCTTCCCCTTGGTTAATGTGTTGGCTAGTTCCAAATTATATCAGAAAAATGATTAGATGGAGAGAGTTGGAGGGAGGAAACCAAGGAAATGGCGGAGTAGAAAGAGAAAGAAAGTGCGCTTCCTTGGTTGTGTGTGTTTTGATTTAGTCACGAGTTCCATGTAGTAGGAAGAGATGAAAGGAAAGAGGGGGAATGAGAGGACCGTGAAGATGGTGGGGGGAGAGAGAGCACGACAGATAGGTGAGACATGAAGAGAAGGGGAAAAAAATGGTTTAGATTCTCTGATACACTCACCAGGGTCACAGTTTTATCATTGCCAATCTAGTTTGGGATTTGTCGATCTTCTTGGCCATCTCACTGCAACACACTGCCACGCACTTGTAACAGTGTGTTCAGAAGTGTTGTAACAATGCGTTCAGAAGTGTTACAGCGTATGAAACACACACAATGCTAAAATAATTTCGCCTGTTCAGAGACAAGTCGCCTACGACCCACGGATACACACTCCCAGCGCTGTCGTGACATCCACAGTCACCTGCATACAGTGAGCGTGTTTTTTTTTGATGCTCAATGATAACACTCGAGGGAAAACTGGAGTCACCGCCGACCGTGACAAGATTGAGTTGAGGTTGTTTAATTCTAGTTCGATCTTTAATATAACCCTTCGCGAAGAGTTATTCTCTTTACCGAAGAAAAACCAAACATGCTGCCTTGTCCTGGTTTCATGGTGCTAGTCACCTGAGTCAAGTTCCTTGGAGAGAAGTTGAAGGTCACTATTCCCCTGGTGATGAGCCTTCTGTAACGCTCGCGCAGTTGCACAACGAGCATAGCTC
>Ga0105053_10012032_pt1 | contig 10489 bp, 13 predicted proteins | sample BON01_FD_78093 | JGI IMG/M metagenome (GOLD analysis project Ga0105053, IMG submission 78093) | Freshwater microbial communities from Lake Bonney liftoff mats and glacier meltwater in Antarctica - BON-01 | ecosystem: Environmental > Aquatic > Freshwater > Ice > Glacier meltwater | place: Lake...
AGCAGAGCTGCATTAAGCGAGCACGCAGGAATCCAAGCCCGAAAATGATCAAGGTGACTGTTCACGAAGAAACGAGAGGTCAATGAAAAAAACGACCAAACCCTGTAACAGTTCACACACAATCACGACAGCGCGGCGAACAGACAACATCCCGCTCATCTGCACTAGTGCGGGGCCGATCCACCCAGTTCATAGCCAACCCATGTTGCTGGCCACAAAGGCCATGCCTGAAACGAGGTTACATTTCTGCCATTTTCCCGCCGTTTTGCAAGGAATCAAGAAACTGGTCGGAGCCCGAGCAAGGCAACTAGTGGTACCAATCCATGCTCACCGAAGTCGACAACTCACGTCGGTGCAAGGTATACGAAGTGATCGACAAGGTGACTGCCGCAACGCTCAAAGAGCTGGGTCATACTATCTTTCCCATCCTCATCAATTTTCTGACCAAACGCATCAAGGACTCGACTCCTCAATATGAATGTATGGATGGATGAATGTATTGACAAACGCAAAACACAAATCTGTTTTGGTGGCCATCGATGTGTCGCAGGGCGAGGTTTCTGTAGACTGGATGACTATGCGCCAGTATCCACCTGGAGGCGGATCAAGTTACAACTAGCCATGGCTGCGATCCACAGTCTTAAATTGAAAGCTTTTGATTGCACCGCGGCATATTTGCAAACACATCTCAAAAAAGAGTTGTATGTCAGGCTTCTGCATGGCCTCGTAGAGCTGCTTGGAGGAGATAAGGACAATGTTTGGAAAGTCAACCAAGCTTTGTATGGATACCCTGTAGCCTCTGCTCTGTGGTATCAAAAACTCTTCACGTACCTCAAAGAATATGGTTTCTTCCAGCTAGGTAATTCTGCGACTTTGTTCATCCTACCCAAAGCGCCAGGCCTAATCCTGCTTAACGTATATTCAGATGACGGGCTAGGTGCAACCGATAGCGAACAAACGTGGCAAGATTTGATGCAAGATTTCAAGTATAAGTTCGATCTTGAAGAGAAGGATGCAGACGATTTTCTGGTGTGTGGAATCATATCTGGGTGTGGAATCATACAAGACGAGTCCGGAGCAATCCACCTCGATTCGTCCAAATACGTACGAGAGATGCTCGTGAAATACGACGTGGATCGAGCAGTTTGCTCACCCCTTCCCATGCCGGAACGTACGATTGTATGCATGCCCGATGATGATGACGAAAGCGATGATCAACGCACCAACCTATTTCAACAAATCTCAGGATGGAATTTTTCTCGTAGTCTCCTGCGACCAGAGCTCCAGTTCTATGCAGCGCATTTCTGTAAAGTCGTGAGTAGACCCACCGAAGAACACATGGGACTGGCTCGCCAAGTGCTGATGTATCTCAAGGGTACTGTCCATGACAAACTGACTTTCAGACCAGCAGGATGCGACGGATTCACCGTGGCCTATGTATCTCTCATGTCTTTCTCGGATAGTGACTGGGCATGTGAGGTGGACACCTGCAGATCTCATGGATGCCACGTAGTGATGTTTGCCGGTGCCGCGATCGCGTGGCGCAACAAGACGCAGAAGTCCGTCATGTTGAGCACAGCCGCTGCAGACTACTAGGAAAGATCGGAGGCGAGTCGTGAGATTGCGTTCGTGCAAGGCCTTCTAGAAGACTTGTACAAGACTAAACTGCCTCCCAACCCCTTGTATATTGATAATACAGCTGCAATTGCCATGGGCAAGCTTCCTCAATTCACGGAAAGTCAGAAACACATCCCGATTCGTATTTGTCACCTCAAGGAATGCGCAGCACATGGACTAATTGAGCTCCAGCCGATACCGACACGTCACGAACCCGCCGACATCAGCACCAAGGCTTTGTGGCATTCCCGTGCTTCCATCGCCTCAAGGAGGTGCTTTTTGGAAAAGTACGCTTCAACGACTTAATATCATATAATCAAAGCATATGTGCATATGTAGAGAATAGGGGGGATGTGGTAGGTACTTCTATGCATACCTAGACATAGCTCGAGCTATAATAGAGGCACCATGCGAGTGACTGTTTGTTTTGATAAATCTCATCTCAAACAAATGGTGGCTTGAAGAGTGATCAATTCTACGTCAAGGACGTATACATCAATCAAGGTCGCCGACGCCGAAACCACTAGGCGCCGTCTCCACAGTGTCAAAGAAGTGGGTAATCATCATGGACAGGAGGCAGGACAAAAATGCGGCTTTGTCTTAAGCAGAAACAAGTGGACCTTCGGCTCAAGATCGTTACTTTGCCAGGAGTTTAGGAGGAGGCGCGAAGAAACAGCTTGGAGCACAGAGAAGAATAGAGACAAGTCTAGTACTTATGATGTTTATGTTATGTGTAAAGACGTACATTGTTTCTAATAAATTGTTTTGGAATTGAATTGGTGTTGTGCGATTTGTATTTCACGGTTTGATCAAAGGGTCTGTTATTTGACACCTTCTTCATTGCTTCGTTTTACCATTTGTCGCTGTGATCACTGAGTATTTGAATTTGAATCGTTTTCAACACCAATGAATTGGTAGACTAAGCATTACAATGAAATAAAACGCCCTACAATCAAGATTGTTTACATACGCCGCAGGAAAAATCTACGAAACAAAATGCGACGCAAGCAAAAAGAATTGATTGAATCCTGATGGGTAGTCTGTCCTGTTGAGGTAGCATGTAATTTATTATTTACAAATCACAGCTCAGAATCTTATTTGTTTAATAAATACATTAAATTATGGATTTGATTCTGTCATTCATTGAATCATTCATTATTTGATGAATTAATTCACCTTGCCAAGTTGGGCCGGCCCAGAGTACGTTGTTTGCCCCATTGTTAAACTCCACTCCCACCGTCTGTATAGTTTGCCTAGCACAAACGAGCTTTGTATCCAGTGTGGACAACTTATCCTGTCCCAGTATTGAATGTATAGCCTGAATACATTAAGAGGCGCGTCACAGCGTGCTTGATTTTCACTACAAAATATTTCCTTCTGTTCTACTATCATTCAAATTCTCTTGACCGCATTAGTAAGCCCACTGAATCTGGATCTGCCGATCGCCGTAGGTTCTTTAAATAAGGTCACAAGGTAGTCACTGGTGGGATGGCTTTGCTTTGAATATCAGATACACTTCAGATCCTACTGGAAAAGATGCGAATCCCATTAAGATTGTGTCAGGCTGGCCATGGCCAGCCTGAGTCTGTTCGTTTGGTGCCTGCACACTTTTCAAAGATAGAACTTTCTTTTTTGGTGTATATGTTCGTGAAATGGTATGCATCTTTGGCTTATAAGGTTCCAACAAGCAAGACTCTATAACTACCAAGATACGTTGCAAACCCCTCCATAGTACCTCCGCCCTTCAGTGTGGAAGGCACCATGAAAGAAGTGTCTGTCAAGACATTGCCTTTTTGGTGACTGCTTTTTCGATTCGAACGAGATAATCTTCATGACATGCGCGTTTTTAAACACTCCTCAAAACAGGATACAACCAAGAAACCCTCTGCGATGATTAATACTTCACAAAAAGAACGAAAACCCCCCAAAAGTTTGATCCAAAAAAAAAAACTGAATGGATTTTGACCTGAAATGGCCCAAACAGTTGTCTCGTTTCCTGCAGCATCAGCAAGTTGAGCTCAAGTTGGCTGAAAGTTGTGCCCAACCAAGAAATGCAAACATGCAAATGATCTTTGAATCTGCGACATACTGTCTCTTACTGTCCATGCGTGTCCAAAAATTCACGTGTAGATCCAGTTCTCGACGCAATCCGTGACACATACACATTGGCACAAACAACACACGACCATAAATTTGTGTCGACACGCCAGTGATGCCTTTGTACGTGTCAAGCATGTATTTGCAATCACGAGGACGAAGTTGGTAGTCGTTTGTGTACATAATCACATCACCTCTGTATGATGGGCTAATTCTACATTTAAGCAGATTTCTGGACGCATTAGGTGTATGCACACAAATTCTGCAATCTATCAGTGAGGCATGAGTCAACACAGACTTGCTGGCATTGCCATTCTGCTCATTTGTTTGGTGGAAATGCTTCCTTTTGGCACAGGGGACATTGTCATGCATGCCAATCTGAAGATAGTGCCAATTCGTATGATGATAACAAAACGACTGAAATCAACAAGAAGCTGGGTATTGGTGGCTGCGCTCCGGGGAGGAGGGGGGCAGGAGGATGGAAAACAGCAGAGTGCCCGTTTACAGGAGGTCAAGTGCGCGCATTCACACACATATTGGCACGCACACAATGCCACACATACACACACACCAGCACACACATGCAAAAATAAAGCAGCAGTGGTATGTAAATGTACCTTATTGATGACGTATGATGGAGATTCAGGGGAGAGGGTCGATAGTCGTGAGACTATTGGTGAAGGTTAAGGCTTGTTTATTGAAGAACAGCTTAGCTCACACGCTAGAAGCATGGCATAGTTCGAGGGTAAACGAATCACTGAGAAGTGATGATATATATATTGATCTGCCACGGCGGAATACGCCTGCAGCTTCCAGAGAATGCCCCTGCAGCCTCCAGATTATTAAGTACTAGTCTATAAATTATGGTACTAATAAACGACTGTCATTGAATGATGCGTCTCTTGGATTGGGCTAGTTTGTGCTCTTGATTCAGTCTTGTTTGACATGATGGTCTTGGAATCATGATGGTCTTGATGCTCTTGTCATCGCGAACTAGGCGAACTGTCGTGCATCCGACTTGAGACTTCATCAACGTACACGCAAACTCACGTATATATACAGTTTCTTGGACTTCAGCTGATGGTGGTGGTCAAGAATAGGCAAGCTAATGAGTTGCGAGATCTTATCCCAGAAGCAATATCAATAGGTGATACGCTTGACCTGCAGGATACGGTAAGAGCCCCTCATTGACACAAATTCAACCACATTTTCATACAGTCCCCAAATCAACCCACCACTCATCCCAATTTCACTCACTCGAGAGGATGTTTTGGCTCTTGGAGAGTGGTGTGGCAGTGCTGGCCCTATGTGTGTGTGTGTGTATGTGTGTGTGTGTGTGTGTGTGTGTGTGTGTGTGTGTGTGTGTGTGTGTGTGTGTATGTATATGTACATATGTAAATGTACATATGCAAATGCGTACATATGGATATGACTGTATATATGTATCATGATATAGATGTACATGGGTTTGTGTATGTGTGCATACGTGTGTGTGTGCTTCACTCGCAGACGATCGAAGGTTGCGTGCTTGAAGCGCATAGGTTCGCTGCAGAAATTCGGGATGAACAAGGGCTGCGGCAGTTTCTGCAGAAATACCCTTTCAGCAGCATCCGAGTCCAATTTATCGCAGACCATGCAGGAGGCTCCAGATGAACAGCATGTGCATTTCTTTTTGAGGATTGGGAATGCCCTGTCCAGCCCGCCTGCTCGTCCTGGTCTCCGCCTCGAGCGAGCAGGATGCCCATTCGAATTGGCACCTTGCAGTTCAAAACCATCAAGTCAGCACAGGTGCACACCCGGGGCGTGATTAAGACAGCGTGGCAGAAGAGAGCCAGCAACGGCGCCGCCACCGTGAGCGTGCAGGACCCCGACTTCGAGTTCTTCCAGTCGTTTATCCAGAACCACCCCAACAAGCACAGCAAGTTTGGGGGGGCAGGCGTGTGCGGATTCGAGGTGCGCGAGAACAGGATGGCCCAAGACGCCTTCGGCATGTACGCGAATGTTGTGGGGCCCGGCCTCGTCGACTTCTCATGGCTGGTGTGCTGCGGGTTCAAGCCACGGGCCCTGTCCGGTCTGCTCAGTGCCATGCGCATGGCTGTCAGGCCGAGCATGCTCAAGTTCCGCAAGCACGCTCTACCGGCATGCGTGCTCTGCCCCGCGGGCTCGCCCGCCACCCTGTTGCACGTCGATCACGCAGCCCCGAGCTTCCGCGAGCTCTCTGCCGCCTTCATCACAGCTACCACACCACCCACCGAGTTCGACAGCCACGCAGACCTGCACATGAAGGTGTTCCGGCGCGAGGACCAGGTGTACACGTGGAACTGGCAGCGCAATCACGACGAGCACGCAACGCTGCGAATGCTCTGCCCCACGTGCAACCTGACCCGACAGCGCAAGTGACAGAGACAGAGAGATAGGGTGTACAAGTGTTAGTTCAAAATGAAACCAAAATCAATTTATCAAAAAGTACACAACAATAGAGTTGAACAACTCTGGGTGTTCAAGGGGCAAAGCCTGGTGTGGGAATATCCAGCAGCAACGCTCAAACTTGCATTAGGAATATTGTGCCACAGCTCCTTAGTCAGAGGCCAAATGTAAGACCTGTCTTTTTCTCCCTACATCACCAAGGTTCTTGGAGAAATGCAGCTGAGGGAATCCCTGCCCGACCAAGATTGCATCGCACTAACACTCGGGGGTTATTCCAGGATAATTTGAAAGCACTCAGGTATCAAAACTACGTTAGCTCAACGAGGGTGTACCAAAAAGTGCTCAACGTATTTCTGCACAGTGGTTTGTGCCAGTGCATGGTGTGCAACCTCGTGATTATCAGAGATGTGTGGATATTGCAACCAAGACTAGTTCATATGCAGCACTTGCTGGCCCGGCAGACCCGGTTCCATACAAAAGCAGTTTCTTCACCCATCTCGGCACACTAGCAACTATCTCCTGTGCCATCATCTCACCAATTGATTGTTCAAGAAGATGGAAAATGCCAATGCCCTCTTTGTCTAGTGGAGGTAGCAGACAATCTGATAGCAGCCAGCGCAAAGCTTGATCTGCAGGACAAGGTACGCGAGAGTGGCATGACATGCGGGCAGTACTGGCACTCCATGTGTGTATAGTTGTGCGTTGTCGCATGGTGTAAATATATATATGTATATGTATATTCTAATGTCTCTCTCTCTCTCTCTCTTTCTCTTTTTCTCTCTCTCTCTCTCTCTCTCTTTCTCTGTAAATGTATGTATTTATATACATATATCTATATTTACACCCCAATTTGGGCAAACAGCATTAATTGAGACAAGCAGAAACGGCCACGTTTCAGCAACAGGCAAGTTGACAGTACACAATGCCAAGATGAACCTGCAGGACCAGGTGGAAAAGAGGCGTGGATGTGTGTTTATGTGATGCACGTGTGTGTTTGGGTGTGTGTGTGTGTTTATGTTTGTTTGTGCGTGCATGTAAGTGCTGCAAGCGCAACAGCATTAGAACCAGCATACACAAAAGCACACATCATAGTACATATCAAGCAAATCTATCCATGAATACACATTCATGTAAACACACACGCACGCATACACTTTGCAGAAAGGCATGTCAGCACGAATGATGGCGCGCTGATACGGCCATGTTGGACTTGTAATGGAGTTGATAGCAGCTGGCACCAAGCTTGACCTGCAAAAAAAAGCAGGAGCAAACAATGTGTCATGCGGATAGTACACGCAAACATTCTGGTGTACATGCAAATCACGTGATAAATTACTGTGCGTGCGCATATACCATAAGTATATATATGTGCATAAAATATGCTTTATTCATGTATGTAGATAAAGGAATGTGACGGTAGATCTTGTTCGTGTGCGTGTTGTCAATACGCTTTATCGCCCTCCCCCATGCACAATGTGGAGATATCGAAATTGAGCAATCCTAAAAAAATCGCCAGATAGAAAAATATTGTTCTTTTATGTACTTTCAGGAATGGTGAGTATCTGCAAATTAAAAACTGCAGATTGCTATAGTAGAAATGTAAGTATGGTAGTTACTTGTAATTTTCAAAGCAATGGAGACATGTCCTAACATGACATTGCAATGCGCGACAATTGCTGGCAAAGATAGACTTTTCGTCAATGCGTCGGCCACCATTTTGTGTGTGCGTAGTTGCACGAATTTTTCAATTTCAATCTTGACTAACTCCCGAATAAAGTATCGACGTATATGAATGTGTCGAGAAAATTTTCGGCGCACTGGATTTTCGCTCATAACAATGCATGCCAGGTTGTCTTCGAAGATTTCAGTTGCGGCAAATTGCTGGTATCCGGAAATTTCGGAGTGTTTCATGCAGATACATTACCTCTTGGACTGTCTGGCTGGCTGCGACGAAGTCAGCTTCTGAAGTCGAAAGACGTTATCTTGTCGGCGACCTTTCCACGAAATGGGGCCACCGTTCATCATCAAGATGTAGTCTGCGTGTGATTGGCGGGTGTCTGTGTCGCCTGCCCAATCAGGGTCGACCCGAATCCCCAACTCCCTTACACAGCAGCTTTCCATGCGTGTATGTGATGGTTTCGTACCATTTATCTCGTAGATAACGTAGAACGTGTTCGGCTGCCTTCACGTGCGGCTGGCCTGAAAATTGGTCGAATAGTCGAACGCGGAAGCAGTGAATCCATGGATACGTACTAGTGCTTCCAAGATGGTGGATGAGGGATCCATAGTCTCTTCAACTGAAATTAACTCGAGCGCATCCGAGATGTTGGTTGAATCGGTGCAAGCAATCGGAACAGATTTCTGTTTGGAAGACAGTTTGCGCTGAGCATTGTCAGATTTTTTTTGTTGGGCAATGTTCTGTCTTTTCATGAGACTGACTGTTGACGTTTTATTGTCCAGTTTGCCAATGGCTGCCCGACAGGCGTCGCATGACACGGCCAATTTTGGTAGCGGAGGTGTTGTAGGTCAAACAATCTTAAGCAACAAAATTCCCAATTTTCTATTACTACCTTACAACTCATCGTATTACCTCGACTTGTATCATTTGCCAAACTTGTTTCAAACACGTGGTACAAAAACCCTACCTGACTTATCTATGTATCTTATCTTCTTACCAATGCACGATTGGTGCAAACTAGAAAATCTTCTTACCAATGCACGATTGGTGCACACTAGATACACAAGAGTCCTTTCAAAAAAGATGCCCCCTCCCTAAAGCACAATATTTCGCTTGAAAGCACTAGCGCTAACCAGCACGTCTCGATCCGAATGTCAACTTGTTTCGCAGAACACCCCACGTGGCTAGAAACAAGACTCAATCTGATGATGCTTTGCACGTTAGCCACTCTGATCCTTTATGATTTGTTGGAAGTCTGCTGCTGACAGTTTGTCCGCCACCACTGATGACGACACAACACGGGGATGGGTCAACGCTGTATGACGAGCCGTAGAATGAGCATGCTCTTATTCAAATCAAACCCGTAAAACCTACAACGTGCTCGCTCATCTTCTAAAACATAGTTCACTAAAAAGAACAGCTCAATTTGTGTCGTTCGAGACTGGTCAAAAAAGACCTAAACTAGCCTGGACTAAACTATCTTGTTTGTGATCCGATCTTGTTTGTGGGCGGCTGATGGTGCGCGACGGTAGATCTTGTTCGTGGGCGTGTTGTCTCTACGCTTCATCGCTCAAAATATGACGTTTCTCACTTGACGCGTGACGGCAACTCTGTTCCGTGGGTGCTGTATCGCTAACATAAAAGGTTCAGAATCACAGAGAAAGTGTGACCTCGATCCAGTGTCTTTCTTCGTAAATCGTTTATAGGGCAGGCGACCGGATGGAGTCGCAATGAATGAGGCTCTGCAGATCGTGTATATGTTAGAATTTAAGCGGTCAACAGACAGGGACGAGGGGTTCCTAGAGGTGAAAGAAGCAGAAACAAATAAGCAGCACAAAAGCATCATCTGTGCTCTCAGAGCACTTGCTCCCATGTGGGAATTTGAGCAGATTAACTTTGCTGTGGGTAACCGCAGATCTATTGCAGAAAGCGACTTCTACATCAAGCTCAAAAAGGTTGATGTACCAGGAGAAAAGAAAGACAAAATCTTCACCGGACATGTGACACAGATACGCGAAGCGCCTGATCGGGTGATTCTGTCCTTTCTCCAGCAGGTGCAAGGACTTGCGAGGCCAACCGCAGAGGGATCGAGGGAGAACATTACGCACAATGTGCACGTGTAAGGAGTTGTAAAGAGGAACACACGCTCACCGTGGCAGAGCGTCAAAGCTGGGGCCATCGAACGATAGTGGAATCAGGATTGTAAACTGCAAACCACAACTCAAGACCCCTTCAGAGTCTGGAAGACGGACACACTCATTGTGTTTTACTTATTTGTATTGTATTCTGTCACGAGTCCCGGGCCAAAACTTATCACTTCACTGCTTGCTTTACGTCACCATGAACATCTGTTTCTATTTCTACTTTAATTTTGCACGTGACGTCGTCACGGGTTTGCTTAAATTTGTTGATATTCATCACTTTACCTATACATTTTCACACGCGCACACATAGGCGCACACACACAAACACACATGTATGATCAGCACACAGGTCAAATGGCGAGAATCAGGCAAAGGAAATTGGTTGGGAGGGGCGGAACTCACTCTGCATGTGGGGTACTCAGATGTGAGCCCGGGTGTCGGGACGAGACACCTGGAGAGCCCGGAAGAAATCCAGATGTACTGTAGTGATAGTATACATATATACCGTGCGGTGTACGAAGTACAC
>Ga0105053_10012034_pt1 | contig 10487 bp, 16 predicted proteins | sample BON01_FD_78093 | JGI IMG/M metagenome (GOLD analysis project Ga0105053, IMG submission 78093) | Freshwater microbial communities from Lake Bonney liftoff mats and glacier meltwater in Antarctica - BON-01 | ecosystem: Environmental > Aquatic > Freshwater > Ice > Glacier meltwater | place: Lake...
AATTGCCCATGAACCAGACTTTCAACGTGCAGGGCATGACCTGCGCCCACTGCGAAAAAGCCGTGACCACCGCCATCAAAATCCTGGACCCACAAGCCCAGGTGCGCATCGACCGAAGCCAGAACCGGGTGGAGGTTGACACCACGCAAACGCGCGACGCAGTGACCGAGGCGATTCGCGAAGAGGGTTACAGCGTTTCCGAATGACCAACCCAGAACATGCGAGCCAGAGGGCTCTGGCGGCGGTCACCACATGGCCAGTAAACATCGGGCAGGCCGCGCGCCTGAGCAGCATTTCACCCAAGATGCTGCGCCACTATGAGTCACTTGGTCTGCTCGGTGCGGTACACCGAACCGAGAGCAATTACCGGCAATACAGTCTGGCCGATGTGCACACGCTGCGCTTCATCCGCCGCGCCCGCGACATGGGTTTCAGCCTGGTCGACATCGCCGGGCTGGTCGGTCTTTGGCACAACCGCAAGCGCAGCAGCGCCAGCGTCAAGCGCATCGCCCAGCAACACCAGCAAGTTCTCAGCGAGCGCATCGAAGCACTGCAAGCCATGCAGCGCAGCCTGGAAACCCTGCTCTGCCTGTGCCCAGGCGACGGTCGGCCCGATTGCCCCATCCTGGACGACCTGGCCCACCCCTGACATCCAGCCAGCATGCACAGACACAAACAAATCCGTATTTTTTAACGCTCCGCCAACCAGCCAAGCCCCGTCTCAGCGGGGCTTTTTTGCACCTGCTTTCTGGAGGGGCAACTTGGAATTCCCCAGCTTCGCCACATGGCAAGGCACAAGTCTGCTTTCAGGCGCTAAATTGACACAAGAAATCGCCACAAAAACCCCGAGGAGACAAAGCACCATGCTGACCGCTTACATCACCCACACCGACTGTGTGCTGCACAACATGGGCGAGCACCACCCCGAGTGCCCCGAGCGTTTGGGCGCCATCAACGACCACCTGTTGGTCAAGGGGTTGCTCGACTACATGGTCCCGTACGACGCTCCGCTGGCCACCCAGCAGCAGCTGGCCCGCGCCCACGCCTCGCTTTACGTGCGCGAAATTTTTGCTGCCTCGCCCACCGAAGGCTTGCACGTGGTCGACCCCGACACCAACATGTGCCCGCACACCCTAAACGCTGCCCTGCGCGCGGCCGGCGCGGCGGTTGAAGCAACCGACCTGGTGCTCGCGGGGAGTGCCACCACTGCTTTCTGCTCGGTGCGCCCGCCTGGCCACCACGCCGAGCGCAGCGCTGCCATGGGTTTTTGCTTTTTCAACAACGTGGCGGTCGGTATTCGCCACGCGCTCGATGTGCATGCCCTGCAGCGGGTAGCGCTGATCGACTTCGATGTGCACCACGGCAACGGCAGCGAAGACATTTTTCGCGGCGACGAGCGTGTGCTGATGTGCTCGATTTTCGAAAAAGGCTTGTATCCGTTTAACGGCGAAAAAGCGGTCGGTTCCAACATGGTCAATGTGGGCCTGCCCAGCCGCAGCGGCAGCGGTGCTTTTCGCGATGCCGTGACCCAACACTGGCTGCCTGCACTCGATGCCTTTGCGCCGCAGATCATCTACATCTCAGCCGGCTTTGATGCCCACCGCGAGGACGACATGGGCAACCTCGGTCTGGTCGAAGCCGATTACGAATGGGTTACCCGCCAGCTCATGGGTGTGGCACAGCGCCACTGCCAAGGTCGGGTGATCTCTTGCCTGGAAGGCGGTTATGTGCTCAGCGCGCTGGCGCGCAGCGTTGCTGCTCATGTAAAGGTGCTGATCGGCGCTGACTGACCTCCCCTCTTACAGCCCGAAAACATCGCGGTTTTTGGCGCCAAAGACGCCTCGCCAGAGAACCAAACAAGCCAGGCTCTTCTGCTGCTGGCAGCACCCACTGCCCAGCGCGGCAGCGGCCAGCCTGTGTTAGTCGACACCCACACCACCGGTACCCTGGCCGATCCGGCCCACATCCGGGCCGACCTTGCCATCATTGCGCTGTATGACAGCAAAGCGGTTAAGGCGCTGGAGGTGGCCGGGCGCATCAAAGATTGAGCAACACAAGACTCGGTTGGCTTTTCCACTGTGATCTCGCTCGGCTCCAACACCTCGGTCAACCTGTACCAGGTGTTGGACTTGCAAGCCTGCAACGACCAGACCCACAGCATCGCGGTCTACCTGGAAGGCATCTCCAACGCACACCGCTTCATGAGCGCTTTGCGCGTAGCGGCCAACGTCGAACCGGTTGTGGTGCTGAAAGCAGGGCGCAACTTGGCTGGCCTCAAAGCCGCAAAAACCCACAGCGGCACCATCGTTGGAAGCCACGAGGTGTTTCACGCACCACAGCGCCGCGCTGCACCGCGGTGGTGCGGTGCGGTGCGGGTGCGGTGCGGGTGCGCTCCTATGTCAAGCTGTTCTCCGCTTCCAAGCGCCTGGCTTCGATCCAACGGCCAGTGGGCAAGCGGCTGGCTGTCGTTTGCAACTGCTGTGGCCCCGGTGTACTGGCAGCCGGCTGGCTGTGTGAAGTCGGGCCCACGCTGGGTACGTTCTCGGCTGAGACCATCACCAAACTGAAACCCCAATTGCCAGCAGTGGCATCGCTGCACAACCTGATCGATCTCTTCGAAGAAGCCGGCACCAAACACCACCGCCTGGCGATCGACGCCGCCGCCCACCACAAGGCGTTTGGCGGTGTGCTGGTGCTGCACCCGCCCAAATCGGGCATCAACGCTGCCAAGACAGCCCAGGCGATGGCCAGGGTGAAGGCCGGCTGGGCAAACCGCTGCGGTGCTTCTGAATCGGTGACGCCTCGGTGGGTGAGAGGCGCAGGGTGCTGGCGCGGGGTGACATACCCGTTCTCCACACGCTCAAAGTGGCAGTGGGCTCGCTTGGCAACATTGCCAGCTTTTATGAAAACCAACAGCTGCTGTAGCAAACGTCGCCAACCAAACCAGCTTGGCGCACAGTGCCAACTAGGCAATGAAGCAATGAAGCAATGATGATCGCCACTCAGTCTGGCTGTCCGGCGGCTCTCAAGATCGACCCTCTCGACACCAGCCACAAGAAAGATGAAAACGGGGTGGCGCTCGACATGGTGAGTTCCACCGGGGTGCGCGCCGTTTATCAAGCCACGATCCAGGCGGTGGGCAAGCACAAGCCGCAGATCGGCATCAACAGCGTTACCGTTCAGAAAATGGTGCGCAGCCAGCGCGGTCATGTGCTCAACATCGGTCTCACCACAGACAACCCGTTCGGCCCGGTGTTTGCGTGCGGCGCCGGCGGCACCACGATTGGGCCCATCAACCACTGTGCGATGGAGCTGCTGCCACTCAACCAGTTCCTGGCACGCCGCCTGATCAAGCGCTTGCGCGTTGCAGGAACCCTGGGCAAATGGCGCGGCGCCAGCGCAGTGGACCAACAAATGTAGGAACAAATGCTGTTGGAGGTGTTGGAAATGGTCTGCCAGCTGCCCCAGCTGCACGAAATGGACAACAACCCCATCACCACGAACGCATCTTGTGCGCTGGCAGCACACACCCGCATCGAGGTCGATGGTGCACCGTTCACCGTCCACAACCAAGCCCGTCTGGCCATTCCACTCACCCGGCACGCTGTGCGCAGCTTTGGCTGCTGCAAAGCGGAGGCAGCAGGTACACGATCGGCCTGATCCACCCTGTTGATGCTCGGTTGCCACAAAAACTGATGCAAAGCTTTTCACCTGGGCGCCGTCTACCAAAGGGGTGACCTCTAACCTCAGGCCCCCTTCGAATGACCTCGACGTCAAGTTGTTCAAACACAGTTTTGAAGGCATTTTGTGGGCTGTAGGGCGAGCTGTGGTTTGAGCTTTCTTATTCTTCTAAACCAATCTTATAAATTAGTAGTAGTAGTAGAGAGCAGCTTGTTCTGTGGATAAGCCGTTTTTTTCGTTGTAAAACAAACGCTTATGGTTTGTATAACGTTGTTTATGGTGGCCTGTCTGCTCGTCGGTCATTTGGGGACAAAAGCGGTCTCTGACATCCTGCTGTGGATAACCATACAGATATTAAAAAGTTATACACATGTCTGTGTACAAACTTTGTCCACCGTCAACCGCTGCCAGTCGCAAACGCGTTTTGACCCCAAATCTTGTGATGGGCTGTCACCGCTGATGCTCAGAGCCCACAGTTACAAGAATTCGGGTTTACAGGCCCTGGCTTGTCCATCAAAAAGTGGCGCACCACCACAACAGCCAACGGGCTACAGAGAAAAGCCCATTCCAGCCAATCAAAAAAGTGGGGTCAGTACAGCCGTTCGGTGGGATTCAGGTCGTTCATTTGGCGCTACAAGGGTCCGTGTTTTTCTCTTGCTCTTAATCATTCTTATAAATTAGTAGCAGTAGTAGAGGGCGCTGTATTCAGTGGACAAGTCACTTTTTTGATTGGATATCAAGCACTTACCCTCTGTGCAACGCTGTTCAAATCGACTGGTTTTCTAGTCCCTGATTTGGGGATAACATCTGGTTTTTACACTGTGTTGTGGATAACAATGGAGTTGTTAGAAAGTTATTCACAGAGTTGTGTGTAACGCTTGGGCATCTACCCTCACGCCGGTGTAAATCCAGGGAGAGCCGCTGGCGAAGGGCGCTGTGTCCTGACCATTGGCGATATCTGCACCGCTCCTTGCGTTGCGCAGGGTGTTGAACAGGGTGCTTGCTGCGTGCGTCACCACAAGCGCAAGGGCTACGGTGTTGTGCTTGTGGCAGATGACGCAATCTCGGGTTCGGGTTCGGGTTCGGGTTCGGGTACGGCGCGCGCGGCTCTGCTTTGACCTTGTCTGTGCCACAGAGCGGCATCAAGTCCGGCGATGGCGCACAGAGACAGGTGATCGCAGGTGAACACTTTCGGCGGCTTTCTTTCGCACAGGGCGCTGGTAACATGCGCGATTGACCGGTTTGCCACCCTGGGCGCCAGCCTGTCCCCGTTCTGATACATGACCACCATCCTCAGCGCCACCGCTCCCTCCTGCTTTGAAATCAAGAGTGCCAACCTGCCTTTGGTGGCCCTGTTGCTCAAGTCGCCAGATCTGGACCGTCTGGGCCAAGAGTTGGCCCAGCGGTTCGGTGACATGCCCGATTTCTTCGATAACGATCCGCTGGTGGTCGATCTGTCGCCCCTGCTGGCCGGTGAAGACAGCGATGCAATCGATTTCAAAACGCTTTCCGTTTTGTTGCGTGCCTACCGCCTGCAGCCGCTGGCGGTGCGCGGCGGCTCCAAGGTGCAGATGGCCGCCGCTGCGCTGGCAGGATTCATTGCGGCATCAGACGCCCATGTGCAACGCACCGCCAGCGCAATCGACCGGGCAGGCCCAGCAAGTGAAGCCGACCACACAGCGACAGAGCCCACCCCCGTTGCGATGCCACCGACACCTGGTGCGCTGGTGATCGACAAGCCGCTGCGCTCGGGCCAACAGGTGTATGCACGCGGTCGCGACCTTGTTGTCTTGGCCATGGTGAATCCAGGCGCGGAGGTGATCGCCGATGGCCACATCCACGTCTACGCACCACTGCGAGGCAGGGCGATTGCGGGCGCACGCGGCAATGGCGACGCGCGCATTTTTGCCTTGTCGATGGCGCCTGAGCTGATTTCGATTGCGGGCATCTACCGCACCATCGAAAGCCCGTTGCCCGCTGCGGTGCTCGGCAAACCTGCCCAGGTGCGCTTGGTGGCCGATCCCGATGGCGACAAGCTTGTGATAGATGCCATCAGCAGCTGAACCGCTTGCGACTGTGCCGACCTTTCTTTTGTTCCAATTCTGCGAGAGACACACTTCACCATGACAAGAATTGTTGTTGTCACATCTGGCAAAGGCGGTGTGGGCAAAACCACCACCAGCGCGAGCTTCGCCACTGGCCTGGCCTTGCGCGGTCTCAAAACGGCAGTCATTGACTTCGACGTTGGGCTGCGCAACCTCGATCTCATCATGGGCTGCGAGCGACGTGTGGTTTACGACCTGATCAATGTGATTCAGGGTGAGGCCAACCTGAACCAAGCGCTCATCAAGGACAAACAATGCGACAACCTGTTTGTTCTGGCTGCCAGCCAGACGCGCGATAAAGACGCGCTGTCGCAAGATGGTGTGGAGAAGGTGCTCAACGACCTCAAGGGAATGGGGTTCGACTACATTGTGTGCGACTCGCCAGCCGGCATCGAAACCGGTGCATTGATGGCAATGCACTTCGCCGACGAAGCGCTGGTTGTCACCAACCCCGAGGTGTCCAGCGTGCGCGATTCAGACCGTATCCTGGGCATGCTCAGCAGCAAAACGCTGCGTGCCATTGAAGGCAAAGAGCCAATTCAGGAGCACCTCCTGATTACCCGATACAACCCGAATCGCGTGGCTGAGGGCCAGATGCTCTCGTTAGAAGACATTCAAGACATCCTGCGTATCAAGCTGATTGGTGTGATTCCCGAAAGTGACAGCGTGCTTACCGCCTCAAACCAGGGCACACCAGTCATCCACCTCAAGGGCAGCGATGTTGCCGAGGCCTACAACGACGTGATTGACCGTTTCCTGGGTGCAGAAAAACCGCTGCGTTTTATCGAGGCTGGAAAAGCCAACTTTCTCAAACGCTTGTTTGGGGGAAAGTGAGGTGATGTCGTTTCTATCTTTTCTGATTGGCGAAAAAAAGCAGACTGCCAGCGTTGCCAGAGAACGGCTCCAGATTATCTTGGCGCACGAGCGCAGTGGCCGCAGCGCCGCCGAACCTGATTACTTGCCCGCATTGCAGCGAGAGCTGGTGGCGGTGATCTGCAAATACATCAAGATCAATCCAAGCGACATCAAGGTCCAGCTAGAACGTCAGGACAATCTGGATGTGCTGGAAGTCAAGATTGAGCTGCCCGACCGCAAGTGAGTGGCTGTCGCAAGCCATTGCTGTGCGGCGCAGCGTGGGATTCGTCGATGAAAGCTGTCTCTGATGTACGCTTTGCTTCCCTGCAGGCTGATCGAGATCCTCAATGTTGCCCGAAGTCTGGGCAAGCTCAGCACCATTTTCGGCGTGCCAATTCGCTATGTTCTCGGCAACAAGGTGCGCCATCTTGGTTTGGCTTTGGCCCTGGACAGTCATGGGCTGTGCTGTGCTGGGGCAGGTTGGCCGACCTGGTTTGGCTGGCGTCACCGGTTCGTGTGTACCTGTCGATGGAGGCGCGGGAGGCTACCTTCGTCAAGTTGGGTTAAGTCCGCGCCGGGTTTGACGATCTTTTCGGGCCCAAGGGGGCGATGGGTTTGAAAAACTGCACAACAAGATGCGAGCTGTGTCGCTGTTGACGCTGCGTTCCCAGCTGCTGGAGAGGAGCTGGATGGTGAGCCTGAGGCTGTGCTTGCACACCTTGATCCTGGACCGCTCGGGGCAGCCTCGATTGCCCAAGTGCACTGCGCGCGAATGCACAGCAACAGCGAGATGGTGGAAAAAATCTGCCGTTCCAGCATCGGTGAGACCATCGCTGCCGACCTGCGCTTGCTCGCGCGCTTGACCACCCTGGCTGAAACCGAGCTGTTGCAATTGTGCCCCTACCGGCTGCAGCAGATGGTAAGTGAATCCGCGCGCTCCTTGTAGCGCGAGCTTGTTTTGGACGCCGAATGCCGCAATGCTGAGCACATTGCAGCCAGTCTGGCTCCTTGCCTTTTACCGTGTTGCCCAGGGTCTGCCGGGTGCCTAGCCACAAGAACATCAACGTGCCAGACTCCTTCGTTGGTGTAGCCAGCGATGCGCTGGCTTTGCTTGATCGCCAGGGGCTGAGCCGCCGGTTACTGGCCCATTGTGGCGGCCAGGTGGTGCTCAAAATGGTTGTGGAAAATGGTTTTTCTATGTCGATCCCACCCAGGCCATGTGTTTTATCCAAACGACAACCGCGTTACCTTCTTCGACTTCTGCACGGTTGGCTGCTTCTTTGGGCAACACTGCAACAAGGTGCTAAAGAGGTTGCTCGGTGTGAGCGAGTGGGACGCCCAAGCAGTAGATGATGCGATGCCTGACAAAACTTGCAATAAGCACAGTGCGCTTCTGGCAACGCGATCAAGGACTTCATCAACCAGTGCCATGCCATGCCGCAGGCCAAGATCCACCTGGGCCAGATGCTGGCCGGCGTGACCACACACTTGCACGACCACCAGATCGCTTTGGCGACCAACATCGTGATGTTCATCAAAGCGTTTGTCACGCTTGAAGGCATGGGCCACAACCTCGACCCAGTGTTTCACATGACCACCGACGCCCTGCCCCTGCCCACTGCGTGCTGCGAGAGCGTTACCAGCTGCGGTTGATGATGCGACCGGGCTGGGGCCAGCCGGGTCGAACCCTGACCATGGTCTAGCAGCTGCCACGCGACCTTTCGCGCCTGCTGTGCAATGCGCGTCGAGGCTGGCTGTGCGTGAGCCATCAAACAGATCTCGAACTCAACCGCTTCACTGCGGCGCTGGGCGTCGCCAGGCTCATCATTGGCTCGTCGTTTGTAATGGCGGTACCAGTCAGCTCCACGCCCTTTTGCCTGCCCGCTTGCGGGTTCCTCGGTTTCGCCAGCGCATTTGTCGTCGGCGTGTGGCGGGTGCGCCCGGTAAGTCGCAGCAGCCGGCGCTGTGACCTGGACAACGGGGACTGACTGGGAACTGAGTGGGAACTGACTTTATCGCCCAGGTGACAACAATTCCACATCGCAATATAATGAAAGGCTCGCCTCAGGCGATTGACCGCGCAACCTTGCAAAAAATATGGAAGACGGCGCTCCTACCCCTGGCAGAGGGGCTTTTGGTCTTTCTCCTCCATGGCGCGACGCCCACTCTCTCACAGTGTGGTGAAATTCTCCCTGCTGTTGTTCTGTCTGCTGCCATGGATGGGCTACCGGCGCCAACGCAGTGTTGAAAATTCGCTGTGACGCTGGACAAGTCAGTTGGGTACCCCGGCACCCAGGGCCTGCCAATTTTTGGGTGCATCCCCGCTTGGCCGCACAGGCTGCGGGTTTGTTCCATTTGGTGTTTTTGATGATTTCTACGATTTCTGTTTCTGCAACGAAGCCTTTCTCCTCGCTTTCTATGGGCAAGTACCGTATTGCGGCATGCCCGCATTCCTTGCCCTGCGGTCGTTTTGTGGCCCAGGTGTCCATCGCCAGTGGCACCGGCAGTGCATCCACCGACCGCGTGATGCGTTTTGTGGACGATTTCGCCACCTTCGATGATGCTGCGCGCTACGCGCTGGCGCAAGGTGTTGACTGGGTGAACGACACGCTGCGTGTGCGAGGTGATCATCCCCATCCAAACGTGGCACTTTCGCCGCGCCAACCTATCTGTATTTGAACCCGAAGGACTGACTTATGGCCAAAGAAGAACTGATCGACATGATGGGCATCGTCAACGAGGTGCTGCCCGACACGCGTTTTCGCGTGACGCTGGACAACGGACACCAGTTGATTGCCTATTCCGCTGGCAAGATGAAGAAGAACCACATCCGCATCCTTGCGGGTGACCGTGTGTCTCTGGAACTCTCGCCTTACGACCTCACCAAAGGGCGTATCAATTTTCGCCACATTGAGGGCCGCGGCCCGATGGTGCCGCGCAAGCCTCGCTGATCCGAGGCCAGGCGGTGAGGGCGTTTAGATGTCCGTGTCGCGCACCATGAGCAGCCGCCCCCGGGGCGGCTTTTCCACGTCTGTGTCCAACCAGGCAGGCAGGCATTGGCCGAAGCCAGCTGGTACACCACAAGGCCAACTGGCTCAAACCAGGTGTTGGGCGCGCCGCTCCCGCACAGCTGCCGCAAGCCCTTGTAGCACCGGCACGGTTTGCGCCCAGCCGATGCAGGCGTCGGTCACGCTCACCCCCGGCTGTAGCGGCTGGCCAGCCACGATGTCTTGGCGGCCCTCGTGCAGGTGGCTTTCCACCATCACGCCGCATATGCGCGCGTCACCAGTTGCGATCTGCTGCGCCACCGCCTCGCTCACCTCGATCTGTTTGCGGTGCTGTTTGCTGCTGTTGGCGTGTGACACGTCCACCATCACCTGCTCGCGCAGGCCCGCTGTTTTCAGCAGCGCGCAAGCAGCGTTGACGTCGGCCGCGCTGTAGTTGGGCTGTTTGCCGCCGCGCAAGATGATGTGGCAGTCGGCGTTGCCACGGGTCTCGAAGATGGCGGCCTGGCCCATCTTGGTCATGCCCATGAAGGCGTGTTGCGCGTTCGCGGCCTGGATCGCGTCGCCCGCCACCTTCACACCGCCGTCAGTGCCGTTCTTGAAACCCACCGGACACGAGAGGCCGCTGGCAAGTTGGCGGTGGCTCTGGCTCTCGGTGGTGCGCGCGCCGATCGCGCCCCAGCTCACCAGGTCGCTGATGAACTGCGGCGAGAGCAGGTCAAGGAACTCGGTGCCCACCGGCAATCCAGTGGCCAGCAGGTCAAGCAGCAACTTGCGCGCCAGCTCAAGGCCCTCGTTGATCGCGAAGCTGCCGTCCAGGTGAGGGGCGTTGATGTAGCCC
>Ga0105053_10012039_pt1 | contig 10482 bp, 8 predicted proteins | sample BON01_FD_78093 | JGI IMG/M metagenome (GOLD analysis project Ga0105053, IMG submission 78093) | Freshwater microbial communities from Lake Bonney liftoff mats and glacier meltwater in Antarctica - BON-01 | ecosystem: Environmental > Aquatic > Freshwater > Ice > Glacier meltwater | place: Lake...
GAATGTATTATTTTAATGAATGTATTATTTTAATGAATGTATTATTTTAATGAATGTATTATTTTAATGAATGTATTATTTTAATGAATGTATTATTTTAATGAATGTATTATTTTAATGAATCACATGTAAGCGTGATTTCCGATTAAAATTGGTCTAGCTCCATTGCGCTTCGCTTATTACCGCGACCAATTTTAATCTATTCTATTCTATTCTATTTTAGACTACGAACATTCACCAATGGTTTACCATCTGCCGCACGTTTCTTAAGTTCGTCGCTGTCTTCAGTTTCAAAATGAATAACATCCTCGCTAACCTTACCTTCGCGATCGATTGATACAACATTCGACATAATCATATCATCAGGTGTTTCCAATTCCTTGCGCATGCGTTTTACTGTCTTCATATGATATTCTAATTTACGTGATTCAACATCGGTAAGCGGACGGATAGTTGAAATCGAATTTAACTTTTCAATTTGTGTATCTTCTTCCATAATTGCTTCCAATTCCTTAAAGTTCAGTCCTTGCTTCGATGCCATATCCATACGCATCTTAATTTCATTGCTAAGAAGTGGTGGTTGACTACCCTTACCTGAGACACTATTTGTTTGAATCCATTGGCTAAGTCCAGGTGCATCTGGTCCTTCTTTCTCAATGTTTTCCATCTTCTTACGCTCAACTCTACCATTGAGAATCTTGGTACCCAGCAATCGATCGGCAACATTCCTTTCATCAATGCGCTTAAGAATTTCATTGTTACGATTATATACAACACTTGCATCACGATTTTTGCGCCATGGTGCTACAAAGGTATAATGGCCATTCATAATTGTAAACAACTCTTCTTGAATATTGTTCTTAACAGCATATTCCTCGAGTTGCTTACGAATTTGTTCTTCTGTTCCCTGAAGTGTTTCATGCAAACCAATAACACATTCGATTTCTGGCTTCTCATCATAAATTGTATTGACAATTTCGCGAATTGCTTCATAGTTGTCGGAAAAGTATCGATTGAACTTATAATAAATATCCGCAGCAGGGACTTTCTTTGCAGCCATCAACACTTCCTCATTATCGCCAATTGGTGACAAATACATTTGGAATTTTTCTTGATTTTCCCATACCATACTCATAATTTCTCTGAATTGTTGATTCTCAGGTCGTAGCATAAATTTAACAGAGTTGAAAGCCTCTTGTGTTCGAGTAATATCAATAACAGCAGGCAAATGTTCCTTCTCGGGGATAACTGGAGATGACAACAAGGCTTCATATGACAAACGACTAGTATCGGCCTCATGAACTGTACGAGTTTGTTCATTAACAATAACCTTTTTCATGTCAATCAAATTATCTGGTTTAAGACTGGGTGAAATATAATCAGATACATTAAATTGCATAACACGATCCAGGAATTTTGAGATGATTTTCTGAGTTTCAGCATTTGACAACATCAAACGTCGCTTAAATGAATTTGGTGATGGATGTTTACGAACAGTTTGAGCAGCTTCTTCAGGTCCTTGATACTTATTACATTCGATAACTGAACGTTCTACTCGTTTGCTTGCATCCTTTCCCATTTCTGCGAGGGCAATACTTAGCAAATATTTAAGTTCAGCAATATCACTTCGATACTTTCGGACCGTTTTGTTAAGATTGATAAGTTCATCTAGCTGTTCTTGAGTTGCAGTTTTCTTGTCAATAAGCAAATTTGCATCTAGGGCCTTTAGTTCAAGGTCGTTTGCTTCCTTTGTGTAAGTCTTAATACGTTCAGTCATAACATTGCATCGCATAAGCATATGCTGCACTGAATCAAGTTCGGCATTGAATGGCTGTAGTTGCTCATTGTCACCCTCCAATGTAACTTCACGTTCTCGTTCAGGAATTTCGTATTCTTTTTGCACATGAAAAAGAAATCCAGAAAATGCAGTAACAACAAGTTTAGTAAGATAATTTTGCTTATTGTTAGTAAATGAAACAATAGCAGCCTTATATACACCAGACTTCTCCGATTCCATTCCCTTTAATCCCTGATACGGGCGAATTTTAGCAGACAACTCTGCTAGTTCATCACTGCTAAAATCGTTAAGAACATTATAGTTGACCGTTGCTGGATTTTCATTACATTCCTTAATGAAATCATCGACTTTACCCATTTTTATTGTATAGTACAATAAATATTACAACAAATGAATATTACAACAAATGAATAGTACAACAAATGAATAGTACAATAAATATTATAATAATTTTTCAATTGGACTTATTAATTAATTTTATTGTAAAAATATTTTTTAGATTGTTTTGAATAATTATTCAAAATTGCTATAGTATCAATAGTATATTTTTGTCCGATTATAGTTCGATACTTTTTCGAAAAATAAAATAATTAATTATATTGACAGCCGAAATTATAAATGGAAAATATCAGTCGTCAAATATTTAATAAAATAGCATGTGCAAAGGATATAATGAAGGCTGTGCAAAAGATAGAACCTCTTCAAGAGTTTTCCGATGTAAAATTAGAGGAGTTAGATGAAATATATCATGATTTTATTACATCGACTTGCCATTTGATAAGTGATTTGGTCAACAAAGATATTACACCTCAAAAGGCAAATATGGAGTTTGCAACAATTTTATCGAAAGAGAACTATGCTAGACATATCGATTTTGTGGTGGAATCGTGCCAAAATTATCTTGAAAGTGTAGGTGTATCAATGAAGAAAATTAATAAAAAGATAAAAAATCCATCACCCTCATGTAATAAATATGTTAAGCGTAAAAGTGGTCATCTTTTATATCATGAGGATGATATTTGTAAATCAATAACAGAAGCAGATATGTTTAAAATAAAAGAGATATTATGCAAGTATCCATACAGCAAAAAGGATGCTCGCGGTAATATTGTAATTGATGAACTTGATGGTAATGTAACTATTATTAATATGATGATATGTATGAGTTGTGGTAACGATTATGTTATTGATACTAAAAAAACTGAGTTGCAGTGTAGCTGTGGTAATGTTAATAGTCTGCTTGGTATTCATTTCGATGACAATTATTATCATGATGAGTATAAACCACGCATAGTAACATTCAATCCTAATAAGCATTATCATAAGTGGATGAAGTACATTCTTGCATTGGAACCAGATGAAGATATAGGTGATCCCGACGATCCCGACAATCATTGTGGAGAAAAATTGATACGTGATATAAATGAGCTTATTACCAGAGATAAAAAAATATTAAGAACAATAACAGTTGTCGATGTACGGCATATGTTAGCACGTTTAGGTAAATCAAATCTATACAAAAATTGCGCTCTAATTATGAAGAAACTTACAGGTATCGGACCACCAGAATATGATATACAAACAATGATAATGTTAGAAATGACATTTGTTGAAGTTGTTGAAATCATTAATAAACTTCATAAAGAAGATACATCAAATAAAACATACTATCCAAATTACATAGCTCGATTAATAGATATAAAAATACCGGAATCGGATGTAGAAAAGCGTCGAGCGTTATACTATATTTATGTTCAAAGTGAAGAAACGGTTATGGCTAACGATGAAGACTGGAAATTGATCTGTAATATTTCAGGTAAGATCGAATATCGACCACTTGATAGAAGAATTGGTGAGAAATATGAGCCATCATAATCTAGACGGAAATTAATACCAAATAATACTGAATAATGTCGATTAATGTTTGTTAATGACGATTAATGTCGATTAATGTCGATTAATGTCGATTAATGTTTGCTAATGTCGATTAATGTTGATTAATGTTGATAATGTCGATTAATGTTTATTACTATTGTCCATATTTGTCTATTTTTGTCTATTTTTGTCCATATTTGTCTATTTTTGTCTATATTTGTCTAATTTTTGTCTAATTTTTGAAGATTGAGTGTAAGCGAAATCTCCGACTAAAATGCCAGCGTAAGTAAGCGAAGCGCTACGAAGCTATAGGCATTTTAGGCTATTTTAGGATAATATTACCTTGTATGATGCTATACCACCCTTTGGTATTCCCCTGGTCATTTGATACATTATTGGACATATTTCTGAATTTTTACTGGACTCTGTTGTTGTATTTACTTGTGTATCGGATGGTTTACTACAACCTGCGCATAACTCATGGTCGAGACTAGCAGCAGCATGTCCAAATTCGTGATTAATAACATATTCCCAATATTGTGGTTTAGTTAATTCACTTTGAGGACATCCACTTATCCAATTGTCATAATTAATATCTATCTCAGGATGTGATGTGCCAAACTTTGATGTTATAGAAAATTTAATTGGTGTACCATCTGGATAATATTCTGTTTTTCCTAGCTGATCTTTTAACTCGTCATTAGATGTAAGTCTAATAATAACATCTGCTTTTTTCTTATCAAATACACGTACAATATCAAAATACTGTCTCCATCCGATATATCCATTATCACATCTAGTTGTAAGTATATCCGACACTTCATATTCAAAATCATCATCGCTTAGACTATTTTCTAAATCTATAAAGAAAGTCTTTTTTGGCTTTGCTTGTTGTTTTATTAACATCTCGTCTTCATCTAAACATTTAGAATTAATTAATGTTTCATCGTTATCACCTGTAATTAATGTTTCACCATTAACACCTGTAATTAATGTTTCACCATTATCACCTGTAATTAATGTTTCACCGTTACCACCCATAATTAATGTTTCTCTACTAATATTTTTGTTATTTTTTGTATTTAAAGTAAATGATTTTTTTCTTCTATAGTACAGTATACCAAGAATAACAAATACAACAATAATGATAAAAGTGATAACAGCTAATACTAAATAATTCATCGTAGATTATTACACTTAAAATCACAAAATGAATATATATAAGGTATATTTTACAATAAATAAAAAATACGCGTAATAATTAATAAACTCAATAAACTCAATATGTAAACGTCTATGCACCTAGTAAATAGTCTAAAGACTATTTACTAGGCTTATGTCCTATACATATTGAGTTTGGTCGATTTTTTCTCCTTTTTATCCTTCTTACGCATTAGCGTAAATTCAGTAGTGCGTCACTAATATTGTATTGTTAGTGTAAACTATACTATTCGTATCACATTGATAAAACATTAATGGGCGACCAGCGCTAGGTCCTGTTTACCCCATTAAGCAGCAGCACGTCATAACTACTTTAACAAATATAGTCTTAGTTATATGAGTTATTTTTTTAATTAATACTGGTTAATGGATCGATCAATACAATATTAAATACCATCACTGAATTTACGCGAATGTGTAAAAAAAGATAAAGGAAATAAAAGGGAAAGAAGATAGATCAAACTCAATATGTATAGGGCATAAGCCTAGTAAATAGTCGAAAGACTATTTATTGGGTGCATAGACGTTTACATATTGAGTTTATTGAGTTTATTGAGTTTATTGAGTTTATTAGAACCACATATAACCAATAAATATCGATATAATCGATATGATATATATTAATTGTATAATATCATCCGTTGTCATTAGTCTACGATGATGTGGTATGTATATTAGTTCTTGTGATTCTTGTGATTCTTGCGATTCTTGCGATGTAACTTGAGGTGTAACTTGAGGTGAATCTTGATTAATATTTTGTTGTATTACAAGGTTTTCTAATGCATTAGTTAATTTATCAGTTAATTTATCAGTTAATTTATTAGTTGATGTATTAGTTAATTTATTAGTTGATGTATTAGTTAATTCATTTACCATGTTATACGATTTAAGACATGATATACTATGGGATTTAAGAATGTTTTCTAAATCGGTGGTTGTAAATATAATTTTTTTAGACGCGGCTACAAAAATTTCTTGTTGCGATGGATACTCACATGGTTGTATTTGATCAATATCCAAGTCATTGACTAATTGCAGTTTTTTCATAATAACATATATGGCACTAAATGGTAACGTACTTTCATCTGTACCATGCATATGATCGTTGATTAACATATCCATTTTACAATCTTTACTGTGGTCTGTTTGTAATTCAGCAACTGGTAATTCATATGTATTATATAATAAATTATACCTTTCAAATACAGCTGAAAGTGTTGTATTTATGTTTATTTGTAGAGAAATATTATTAAGTTTATCGTATTGCCCTTTGAATATACAACGGTTTAATATAACACTAGATACATTAATAGAATATCTATGTAAAAATACTGTTTTACTCTCTACATAATGTGTAAATTCATAATGTTCTGTAATGTTTTCTGTAATGTTTTCTGTACTGTCTTGTGTACTGTTTTCTGTACTGTCTTGTGTACTGTCTTGTGTAATATCTTGTGATTCAGATGATATATTTGTTACTTCGTTATAACGCGGAAACATATGTAAAAATTCATCTGCGTTATACCGAAGCGTAGATGATGTATATGTCGACATATCATATTGTTGTTGAATACGTGTAAAGCCATCTTTATTTGTTGGTGTTGGTTGATTTACTTGTTGATTTGAATGTTTGACCGTAATTGCAATACTGATCACATTAGGAATAACTTCAGTAATTACCACATTTTTATTCTTGCACCCGAAACAAACTTGTTTGGTTGTTCGATCATGAATTTTAGTAAGACTTTCCGTAAACATTTTGATAATTAATATAACAATGTACTAATGCGTAATAAATGTGTTTAAATATTATCTAACACAATCCTTAATAATTTTATAGTTCAAATTGGGTTCATTGTTATAATAATATAATAAATAATTGTCATATGCGATAAAACTATTGATAAACTTATTACATAATGAGTTTAAGTATAAATGCAATTAATATAATTCCAACTAATGCAAATGAATTAATTTTCGGCAATATCGCATCCATAGTCGTTTTCATGTATGTTGATATTGTTGCTATTCTTGCAATTATTCTTGCAATTATTCTTGCAATTATTCTTGCAGTCGTTAATGTGTATCTTGCTGTATCAGTCGATGGCCGTACCGGAATTATATCAGATTCTTGAATTACATACATGTTAATAAACAATATCAAATTAAATATGATATATTGACAAATGTTTGCCAATGTACCCGATTTCTTCCCTATATATACAGTTGTAAACGCGTTAATAGGTGTAAACGCATTAGCAGGTGTAAACGCGTTAATAGGTGTAAACGCGTTAGCAGGTGTAAACGCGTTAACAGGTGTAAACGCATTAGCAGGTGTAAACGCGTTAACAGGTGTAGATGTAGTTACTGGTGTAGATATGGTTACAGGTGCAGATGTAGTTACAGGTGTATTAACTGATGCAGTTACAGGTGTAGATGCAGTTACTGGTGTATTAACCGATTCAATATATTCTCTGTATATGTGTGGGCTTAAAAGTTTAATCACATTTGTAAACATTTCCATAATGTTTAATGCGTTACGATTATTCGATTTCTTTAGTTCATTTACAATATCTGTGAATTTTTCGAGTGTGAATACATTACGCGCCATTAATGTCTTAATTGTATAATCGATCGCATCTCTACGTTTAGTGTACATTGATTCTATTTCAATATCAGATAGTGTTGGCATCGATTGTGATTTATTAGTATTCAATGGATTATAATAACGATCTCTTGAAGTAGTATTAAGATCAGGACAAACAGGACTTGGGGATTCAAACTTTTCGTCATTCATAACATGAATTTGACTCGGTGAAAAATAATGTTGTGGTAACGTCCCATCAACATAATTAAGTTTATGGAGTACTAAAGTTGCTATTTGATATCGATTAGTTGATTGATACATCGATTGCATTAGGTTAGATTGTGACGATGAATATTGTTGACCATTGTCAAAGATATTTTTCTTAAAAGGTTCATTACGACAACTTGGATGGAACATATAAATGTACTCGGTTAGTTCAGGACCATCGACATAAATTCCATACTTATTCAATACTATGCATGCAGTATCGTACCGATATTCAATAGTTTCACTAACTTCGTATGTATCACCCATATAATGCACCGTAAACTTTGTTTCGATGAGTAATTCAGTTGGATAAATCGTAACAGTCTTAACGGAATCATCAAAATCATCATCGCGAGTGTATGAAAAGATAACACAGTTTGCATTTGCGGATAAATTATAAACACCCATTATTACAACAGATTAAGTTGTTTGGATGAGTTGCGTATATAATTCTAATAATCATTTATACATGTGTTCAATTGAATTTATTTCTGTAAAAATATTAATTATCCATATGGGTAACAATAGTACATCATTAACAGTCACGATCGAATTGAATATATAGTTGTTACTTACTATTATTGTTACTTGCTATTATATTGTAAATACAAAAAAAGTTTTAAACAACTCAAGAGTAGACTCGAGGGTAGACATAATTAAGGGAAGGTCTTAAGAAACCGAGACGCTCGGTGAATTTAGTGTCTTAAATGGAAGCACTCAGAAATTATGGAACATGGCTTTTTAACATACGTGATTCAAATCCATACGATCTTATTAAACCTGGATTATATTTGGGTAGTTATTTAGCATCTAAACCGAAAGAAGTTAAATTCTTTGATACTGTTGTTAATTGCAGTAAATCTCTAACAATATACAAGTCGGAGCCAGGATCAATTTATAGACTTCCTGTTAACGACGATTCACAAATTATCTCATCAATTGATCTATGCAAATATGCACAATTAGTACTACCGCATATTAATCTGGCAATTTTAGAAGATAAAAAAGTTCTGGTTCACTGCAGAGCAGGTATGCAAAGATCAGCTGCAGTGGTTGCAATGTATCTAATGAAATACTATGAAATGTCGGTTGAGGAAGCAATAGAATATATTAAGTCTATACGGGACGTAGCATTTGATCCAATCCCTAAATTTATATATACTCTTCGGCTGTTCGAGGCCAACGGACTCGATAAACACAGCAAATAGACGTCTACTCATCACATACTATGATCGAAGATCATAGTATGTAACTCATTCCCTACTATTTGCTGTGTTTGGCCAATCTTCTTTTTCTTTTTTACGCTTTCACGTAGTTACATTAATAATTAGTGTTCTTGGTATTCTTGGTATTCTTGGTATTCTTGGTATTCTTGACATTATTAAGTTTATAATAGACGCTATTATCAAGTTATTTACGCGAAAGCGTAGAGAGAAGAAAAAGGGCAAAGGATCGACCAAACACATCAAATAGTAGGGAATGAGTTACATGGTATGATCGAAGATCATACGATGTGACGAGTAGACGTCTATTTGATGTGTTTATTTGCTGTGGTTTTGCATAGTCAGAATTGAACACTTTTTTGTTTTGTATTTTCGCTGTCAACTGCACTCCGAAAGCTCTTCAAGCCCCAAGCTCACTCAAGCACTCAAGATGTCTTCAACCCAATCAATTGCTCGCTCACGATATGCCGCCGACCCTCGTGTCGCTCTTCGTACCAGCAATCCTCAACAAGCCCGCGTTCTTGCGCGTATGCAACGTGTACATGCTGCTAATCCACCAGTTGCAGTCGGAGCCCTCATCGCGGCTCCACTGACTTCTATGCAGCGTGTGACTCTCGTTCATTCCGCACCCAAGGGTTCTACTGATACTACGGACGGTATGAAAACTACTGGCCAGATGATCGATCGCCGTGCGCGTCTACTTCAGCAAGCAATTAATGGAAAGGTTGTGCCACCCACCCCACTACACCTCCAACAACCCCCAATTGAAATGTTGAAACTCCTTGGTGTTGTTGATCGACAAGTTGCAGCAATGCATGGTCCCGATCGATTTGACACCAATGCGCGCTCTGCCGTCTACGTCAATCTACACCGATTGAAGTTTGCATTAACCAAGCTCCGAAGCCACCGCGTGGTTCTCGTGATTGAGGCTCCTGCCTCGACTATGCGCCGCGCAAAGCCTTGCGAACTCTCCCTTTGGGATCGTGAGGCTGACACCGAGAAGTTTGCGTCGATGAAATTTCAATTGAATGTGGGTCGTCTTAACGATGGTGCGCTTGCTCGCGTTAACCAATGCATTTCTATCTTTGAAGAGGATTATCGCGTTCGAGGGTTGTCATTGCCAAAGCTTGTGTCTGAGATGGGTCAGTAATGACTTGTTTTAAATACCGCGCCGACAGTGACCAATTCTTGATCCCTTGATCTTGCTTATTCTTGTTCTTTGCATGCCTTTGCATGCCTTTGCAACTTTGCACATTTTTGTGTATTTTTTTGCATTTAATTTAGAACATCAAGCTACTTTATGTATCAGTTTTCTAAGACCGTCCATAGGTCATGATTATTCACATTTACTAATTATTTAATGCTATATTTGTAACATATAAAAACCAAATGACTTACACTAATGACTTACACTAATGACTTACACTAATGACTTACACTAATGACTTACACTAATGACTTACACTAATGACTTACACTAATGACTTACACTAATGACTTACACTAATGAC
>Ga0105053_10012041_pt1 | contig 10481 bp, 15 predicted proteins | sample BON01_FD_78093 | JGI IMG/M metagenome (GOLD analysis project Ga0105053, IMG submission 78093) | Freshwater microbial communities from Lake Bonney liftoff mats and glacier meltwater in Antarctica - BON-01 | ecosystem: Environmental > Aquatic > Freshwater > Ice > Glacier meltwater | place: Lake...
AACTATTTTTCTCTTTCCCTCCCTCCCTTCCTCCCTCTTTCTACTCACTCACCATAATACGCATTCACCAACGCGGAATAACTGCTATTACGATCTTTTTGGGTGGTGTGCGCGTCGCTTTGCAACCGATTATAATTATCAATGACACTATCGACCTTGATCCCTTGCTTTGCTTCTTGGCAGGTAAATTTTGCCATCAGTTTTCGGGTTTCCGACAAAGGGTCAGACTCACAGGTGGTGAGGAGGAGAAGGGAGAGGAGGGCGTAGCCACCTAGGGAGGGAGGGAGGGAGGGAGGATTGTCAATGACACTGTCCACGATGATGCCTTGCTTTGCTTCTTGACACGTAAATGTTGCCATTGATTTCCTTGTCTCCGAAAGAGGGTCGAATTCACACGCGGTGAGAAGGAGGAGGGTGAGGAGGGCATAACCACCTATTAGGGTAAAAAGGGAGGGAGGGAGGGAGGGAGGGAGGGTTATCATGCTTCTCTTCTTGACACGTAAATTTTGCCAATAATTTCCGGGTTTCCCACAAGGGATCGGACTCGCAGGTGGTGAGAAGGAGGAGGGAGAGGAAGGCGTAGTCACCTACGGGAGGGAAGGAGGGAGGATCAGGGACATACGCAAAGCCGGCAGAATTATCGGGAAGAGGAAGAGGAGCGGCCCACGGGGTTGACAATATGTATTTACAGACCCATATAGGTCAGTGGAGTCATCTTAAAACCGCGTAGAAAAAAGAAATCATCTGAGTCTCTTGAATTGTGAAGAGGGGGAGAAACGTACCAAAGCCTAGGGCTATCATGAGGGCAGCGACGGCGAAATGGCAATGCTCGGGGAAGGACGACGACAAATGCTTGTGCGTTAGGGCCGAGGCGCAAGCCACCAGGATTGGCAGGAGGGGGAAGCGTGGACCGGTGGTGCTGGACATGATGAGGAAGACTGCTGCTAGGACAGGCAACGACGACCGTGAAGGTAAATGCGTCGGCGGGGTTGTGGGCAGCAGCAAAGGTCTAGACGCCGTGTCGTGTTCGTCTGGGACAGGTCCGACCGGGTCTTCCTATGGTGATTGTGATAAGAGAATACGGAAAATGCATTACAACTGTGAATCCTGCATCTCTGGCGTCTTTGTACAGCGTCTGAAGCAGCGGTACATTCATGCATGTGGTGTCTTGGGCCGAAACGTCGTGAAGAAGCAGAATGCTGCTGCTGCTGATGACGACGATGATAAAGCTTTGAATTAGGCGCAGCTCCACCCCAGGGCCAGCAACGAGGGCAACACCACCAGGGCCTTGACCAGCATAACCTGTGTGAGGGTGGGGATGATGTTGTCGTGGGCATCTGGACAAGCGGGGGGGGCAATAATATTTCACAGAACGCCGCGTGATGCGTGCGCGTCATCGCCGATTTCGACCTCCTGCCCATGTCTCCCTTGTCTTGTGATCACACAAGCATCAGGAACTCAAGTCACTTAACCACTATTTGACCACCACGCACAGAACGAGGACGACGACGAGCAGGGAAAGGAGTTCTTGAGCCGGCCCCGCCTTTTTACGAGCCGTTGTTGCCATTGTTTGCCTCGCATAACCACCGCACGTCCCAAGGATCAAAAGCCCTGAGGCGGATGCCCTAAGGAGTCCTACGACGGCCATGGCCAAGCACATCTGCGTTCCGTTCTTTGTCCAGCTTCTGGTCCTTACCATCATCTTTCTGCCTCAATCGTCAGCCTGGGTAAGTAAGTGCGACGCATACTCAAGGCAGCCCACCTCTCCCAGACTCACCCCCTCTACTCTCTCTCTCCTTCCGTACCCTCACAGAAACTCGGCGGGGGTAGTAAATCTGCCACTAGCACCAGCAGCAGAACCAGCGGCAACCCGTCCCTTCAAGCCTTGGATCAAGAGCTGGTCGAGCTGGCAGAACTCATTCGCTTGCAGACCGAGAAGCTCCGCCTACTCGAGGCCTACCGAAGGCAAGTCGCCGCCGGGGCCGTTGAAGTCAAAGGAGATGGTTCCGTAGCCTCGCAATGCGCAGCACCCGTCTTTATGCCACCATCTTTGTCGATCAGCAGCAGCATTGACGGTGGCAGCAAAAGCAACGCCCTGGCCGAAGACTACCTCGTGCGCTTGGCTGTTTTGCCTGCGACCGGGCGTGTGAGCGAGGGTGCGGAGGGCACAGCAGGCGCGGAGGCAAGAGAGGATGGACGAGTGACGGCGGTAAAGATGCTGACGTTCCAGCGGGTCCGAGACAAGGTAGTGCCACGGGGTAGCCACATGCAAAACAGCAAGGCCATGAACGTGCTGGTTGTGGCACGCGCCGACCTAGGCAGCAGCATGAAGGAAGGAAAGAAAAAGAAGCGGAGCAGCGATAGCAGCACCAGCACCAGCACCGGTCGCGCTCCTTGGCTGTCCTTCTACGATCTACAAGGCCAGCTCCTGGGTCAGTACACGTCACCTGGCCACGCCAGTGCGGTCATTACTACTTTGGCGTTTGAGGCCGTCGGTGGCGAGGACGCTTTGCTTGTCACGGGCGCGCGGGACGGATCCCTGAGCCTACACAATGTGCAGTTATGGAAAGACGGAAAGATTGTAGCAGGGCAACGACCCGCTGTTTCGTCTGTCTCGTCCTCAAAGCCTCCCTCCTTTGTTGTGCCGCCCAATGTTACGTCTTCGGAGGGCTTCGGCATTCAGATCGTTCACGAGGCCATTTTGCTCTCGTCGGACTCTTACACCCACGATGACATAGCAGCAAAAGTACCACCACCAGCAGCAACCGCAGCCACAGCAGCAGGCAGTCTAGGCTCACCGGTGTTAAGCGCGCTTCTCTATCAGCATCGAGGCTATGGCTGGATGGTGTTTTCCGGGGATGTAGCCGGCAACATTCAGTGCCATTTCCGAAACGGGACTTTGTTTAAGGTAGGGACTCCAGAGAGGCTGTGCAGGCTCGCGAAGTTTCCCCCCAAATATATTGCCCTCTGCTTACAAAGACAAGATAGCTGGATATCAAAGTTTACTATTTATCTAAACACCACATAGCGCGCACCTAACTGACTCCAAACTCGCTCACGCACAGGCGATCTACACGGGCCACCCTATCCACGACCTAACGCGCAACGGCAAGACTATTCTTTTCACTGCTGACAGGTAAGGCAAAATTCTATTCTGAAGCTAGAAGGGCGTGCGCGCACATTTGTAGACTGCGCCCCTTTCTCATCTACCTCCTTTCTCAATCACAGGGACGTGCACTTTCTGAGCGCCATGACACTGGCACCCTTCAGCACAGCCTATTGCGGTGGACGACACGGACCCCTGCGAAGTCTTGCTTGGGACTCGCTTGCCCCGCAGGTGCTATACGCCTCCACAGCTCACGGCGACCTCTTGACCTTTGATACCAGCCCACCTCACGCGCGGCGGGGCCAACCGCAAAAGCAACAACAGCAGATGTATGGCGGAGGTGCCGTTGAGGGCAACTGCGCCTTGGTCAAGAAGCTGGCATCACGCACTGGAGGTAAGAGCAGGGAAGGGAAGAGATTTTATGTATTTTTATCTGTGAATCATTTGAGACTATGAACGCTAATTTGCGAGTATGATAGTGTCTTTTGATAAAATTAATCACATTATTCCCCCAACAAACACAAACCACGCGACACAACAGGTTCCGCGCCCCTCTCCCTCGCCACTGTGCCCGGTGGGTACTTGCTGGCGGTTTCCACGCGTGGGGACATCTTCGCGTACAACACCACCGGACTGCGCGACACTGCCTCGCCCATGCCGTTGGTCTTTCACCTCAACTACCCTCCTCCGCCTCCTCCGTTGGACGACAAGGGGAGTCCCGGCATTCTCTTCTCGGCGTCGCTCGGGAGGGCGACGAATGTTGGAGCCGCCGCGGCACTCACTCGCATGTCTCCCACCTTTGTTGTGCACATGGGAGAAGGTGGAAGTGGGACCCCATCACCAGATAAGCAAACAAGTAGAAGCAACGACGATGGACATTTGGTGCTGTTTGAGGCCATCTTACCCTATCGCAGGCCCAGGGGTTTGGAATTTAGCTGGATCCGTCTTCCGCTTATGTGTCTGGCGTTGGGCTTGGTTTTCTTTTGGCATTTCTCAAAAGAGAGACGTGGTAAACGGCCAGGGCTTGCGGGAATAGAGCGGAACCCCATGCCAGAGCCGGCACAACTGCGCAACATTGGTTTGCGGCCCAACGGAAGGCGCATGTATGATCTGATTGAGGAAGACGAGGACGAGCTTGACGAGCGCGACGGGGTCGAACCGGGGGGGAGGGCAGGAGCAGAGGACGAGGACGAGCACAATCGCCAATTGCGCGGACTCTTGCGGGCACGCCAGGCGCGAAACTTTGCATTTTGATAAGGAATGGAGACTGTTGTAGTAAACAAACGGCATTTAAATAGACATAAAAAATAATGCAAACTGAAAATTCGTGTCCTGCTTGGGTCTTTTGATTTTTGGCCCTTTTCTTTCCTTTCCACTCACTCTGATGAGTAACAGCCCTCCTCCAATCGGGATTGAATAAGAAAAGCCGCGTAGGAAGTGGGCAACCATATAATGCGTTCCAGGCACATTTATCGACAAGGTTGCCGTATCCATGTTCGGCTTCACAGGGGTTGCTGAGTGTGAATAGGGGCATTTCCCCTCTATTCTCTGCCCAGGAGAGAAAGAAAAAGAGAAGGGATGAAAACTAAAGAGAGTCACTGCCCCCACCCACAAACCAGGCCAATCAAACCAGGACTATCAGAGGCTTGTCCTCAAAAGGTTTTCATGCAATCGATCACCTACTAACACAAAAAGGGTCCGCTACGAGCATCACCCTTGAAAGAAAACCTCTTCCCTCCTTTTTTTGGGGGGCGGGGAGCGAAGGCTCTCTCAACTTTCTTGCGTCTCTCATACCGACCACAATGCAGGACCACGCCATAACACAGCCTTGGGCACAGGCTCTGGGGTACGGGTGTGCATGCCTAAATGTGCCAGGCCTCGAAGCCGCGGTTTGGTTACGGGTCGCTATATTTCTTACGGCCCTTTCAGCCGTGGTCGTTTTCTCCCCTCCTTGCTTCTCGGACCCCTCTTTTCTTCTCCGCCCGTACTGCCTGCCTCTGCAGGCTCGACCACCTTGCATCGCAGGCCCTAGGCACCACCACGCCAGCCTGGCCAGTCACGAGGGCAGTGAGGCGTAGCGTGTCATAGTCTGCTCGCGATTTTCACTCTCTTCTCCTTCCCACCGCACACACGCACACAGCCGACAAAGCGCGCGGGAAACCCCAACGAAGAAGTGCTCACGCCCGCGTCCCAACGGACCAACCAAGCCGCCAAAACCACCGCCACCACCCTCCTCACCCTCCAACACGCAAGCATGATGAAAGAAGAGGCCTTAGCGAAGGACACGAAGCTGTCCAAGGCGTTTGAGCACGACAAGGACCCCGAGACCGTCATGCGGGCCGCGGCTGGCGGCAAAGGCAGCGGCGTCTCCAACAAGCCCTACCGCTATATTGAAAACTATTCGCTCAAGGGCGTCAAGGTATGGATTTGTCTGGTTGAGAGGAGGGGTTGGGGACGGCTGCATAGATGAAAGGTTGGGGGCATGTCGCAAGGCCAAAGCTGAAAAGCCTAAAAAGCCCGATATGCGTGAATTCGCGCGCGTGTATGTGCATGGGGCGGGTTCTCTGCGTTTCTATGTATGTACTTTGTCTGTGTCTTGTGTTTTAGGAGTTACTAATGTGGTGCCTTACATTTGAACCACCATTTGCCGGCATAAAACAGTTTAACTCACCGCGCGCAAACACACACACACCCCGCGACACTAACAGGGCAATCTTGAGAGCCTGAATCAGTTGCACAAGCGGAGCAAGCTGAATATGATGCTTTACGGGTAAGTGTGCGTGCGTTCTTGTTTGTTTGTCGATCGCCCTCTCCTTTTTCTTCCAGTGCAGGTTTTCTGAACAATATGCCTTCCTCAGCCATTTCACTCACCGCGCGTTTCCCCCTACACACAAACACTCTCACAGCAACATCGTCCCTGCGCCCGGCGCCCCGGCGAGCACGCCCTCCAAGTTGGCGGTTGAAGTGCCCGTGCAGACCTGGAGCATCTACGCGCACCCGCAAGCGCAGTACCAAGGCCTGTGGCTTCATTCCAAGCTTGGCGAGTACCGGCTCACGGCGCCCTCGGCTGAGTACGCGCCGTACGCCCAGGACTTTGCCCGTTGTGTCCGATATGCTGTGGCGATCCACTTGTTTGTCACGGACGTGATTGGCGTCGACGACGCGGAGGACGACCAGATGATGGATTTGGAGATGTTGATGGGCATGATGACTGAGCAGAACCTCGACATGGCCTTCATTCGCCAAAACGGCTCGGCACTCTATGATCTGTTGCGGGATCTGATGATGAACAAGAAGTTCAAGTTCATGCTTGAGCTCAGCAAGATGCGCACGCCCGCCGTCGTGGCCTCTACTTCCTCCTCCTCTTCCTCCTCCGCCGGTGGTGCCGCTGCTATCCACGCCAGCAGCAGCAGCAGCAGCAGCAACAGCAGCAGTAGCAATCGCGCCACCCATGGTAGCAGCGCGAGCGGCAAGCCCTCCCCGTCGGAGGCGCGCGCAGCGCGCGTGGCGCTCGCGGCCAGGGCGGCAGCGGTGGCATCGCCAGGAGAAGGGAGCATTGACGCGAACGCGGCGGCGGGTTCGGCAGGGATGGACGAAGGACCCGCCAGCGAGGTTGAGGAGGAGGAGGAGGCTGAGGCGCCCAAGAAGAAGCAGAGAAGAAGGCGGCGCAAGGCTGAGGCTGGTGGGAGCGGGGCTGGGGGGTTGTCGTCGGCGCATGCCGCTTCGTCTTCAAGTCACGGCGCTGCTTCCTCTTCCTCGTCGAGCGGACACCACCACCAGCACCACACCGAGCCCCCTCCTCCCCAAAACAGCAACACGGAAGAAGACGCATTACTGACTTTGCCCGGCTGCTCGTTCTTGAACTTGTCGAGCGAAGTCCCCAAGCTTATGAACACCCTTTCGGGGCACAACCGTCGTTTGCTCGTTGCCATCGAGCAGCAACGTACCGCGGAGGTGATCGCGAAGCAACTGGGGGAGTTTGAGCGAATATTGAATGGGTTGGCCGACGTGGACTTTGAGCCGATGCACTACCTCCTCTCCGGAATCCATGGAGGGGAAGCTTTTTTCATTCCCTTGTTTGATCTGTACCGGCTGTTGAAACGCGTGCGGTTGACCTGCCCTGAGCAGTATAAGCCGCGAGTGGCTGCGTTGCGTTTCCGTTTGGTAGAGGAGTTCACCGCGCCGGTGCTGCGGGATGTGTGGCTCATTCAGAACAGGGGGAGCGTCCGAACGGAGGTGCGTGCGTTGAAAGACGCGGAGAAAATGAAGTGGGTCCAAGCGAAGCTGAAGCGGTTGAATCTGGTGCTGGTGGAGCTACGGAAGGTGAGGGAGGCCGAGAAGGAGGTCGCGAGGAAGGAGCAGGTGCAACGGCGGAAGGAGCGAGCGGTGCGAAGGGAGGAGTGGGAGAAGGGGCATGAATCTAGGAAGGAGGCCCGGCGGGAAGGGAAGGCGGCGGGCAAGGAGGCGGCACGGGAGGCAAAGCGGGCAGCAGGAGCAGCAGCAGCAGCAGCAGGGCTGGGGGAGGGGGAGATGAGAATGGAGATTGAGGTGGGGGGGGATGTGGAGGAGAATGAGGACGTGTCTCGTGGGGAGAAACGAGGGGCGACGGAGGGGGGAATGGAGGGTGGGCCGGCGGCAAAGCGGGGGGGGATTATCTCTCCGGATTCGGCGAGGACGGATGATAGTTTGTTGTCGTCGTTTCAGAAGGGACCGGAGGAGAGCAAGTGCACGTTGAGCCCTATGGTATATGGTGGTGGTCGTGCCTCGTCTGCGAATGGAGGGGGGGCGTCGGCCAAGCCGGGGTTGATGGCAGGTGGGAGCAGCAGCAGTAGCAGCAGGAGCAGCAGCGGTAGTAGCAGCAGCACCACGCGTGGCGCGCAGGCTGTGCTGTGACGGTGGGCAAGGAAAGGAGGGAGGGAGGAAGGGAGGGAGGGAAGGAGGGAGAGAGTGGTGGTAGAATGGGGAAATGATTGAAAAAAAGAGGGAGTGTAGTAGTATTTGTGTGATGTGTTTCTGTGCGTGAGAGTGTGTTTGTCCGTGTTGACGCCGAGAGAGGAAGAAGAAGCGAGCGAGGAGTAGCAGCAGCAGCAGTACGTGGCTGACACCAAAAAGTAGTTTATGCGAAATGCGAAAAGAAAAACCAAGAAGTAGTGGGAGTACGTGACGGCGTGTACGAGAGAGCGAGCGAGAGAAAAAGAGAGGAGAAGAGGCACCAGAGCAAGAAGAAAACCCCATCCCACCCACAAGAAGCATCAGGACCAACACAAAAAAAAAGGGGTCCGGAGGACAACAATAACAACACAGACAGTAAGCAACAAGCAAGCCGTCACCATTATCGCTCCAACCCACCAACCATCGCTGCTGCGCCTGCCTGCCCACGGCATCTGCGCGCGCGCGGATTAAAAGAGGACGAACACGGAGAAGAAGCGGGAAAAAAGGAGCGAGAAACGAGGAAGAGGGGAGGGCGGCACCAAAGAAAAAGCCAAAGCAACAGCAACAGCAACAGCAACAAAAGAGAAAGATAGAAACAGGCTAATCACGAAGAAGACTCCAATTGCGTAACTGTCATTTGCTTGATCATTTCGTTCGTTGAATAAAACTTTCTTCATCCTCGTCTCTCCATCTATTTACACATACTGCTGCTGCTCCTGCTGCTGCTGCTCCTACTCCTCCATCTCCTCCGCAGCAGCATCCACTGCCAACAAAGCAGCCGCTACCCGCCGGTCCTCCTGATTCAAAATGTTAAAGGTAGAACACGCGGACGTCGTGTCCATATGCTCGACCGCCACGCCATTCGCAGCGAGGAACGCCAGCGTGGCAGGGGCCAGAGGGCGATCGACAAACTCTTCCCACGTGCCAACCACCAAGATCTCAATCGGGGGCTTGACCACCAGCAAGGGCGCCAAGGACTCGGGCGTGATCTCTTCCACCTTCCGCGGCTTCCACAAGAAGCAGGCCGAGGGCAAGGCCAGGATGGACCCCCGGTAGTTGATGTCTCGGACCTCGAAGCCTCCTCCGTCATAGCCCAGCAAGAACGTTCGATCCCTCCCCGTTTCCTCGTCCCCCGACGCTAGAAGATCAAAGCCCTTGCCCAAATCTGCCAGGCCACGTCTTTGCTGCTGCTGGTGTCTTGAGCTTGACGACGAGGAGGACAGGAGGAGGAACGAGGATGATGAGGCGGGCCGTTGCTGCGGCGAAGTGATCATAGAGGGCGGCCTGACCCGTCTTACGAGACGCGGCAACATTGCTTGGCTTGTGCACGTCCTGTTGCCTGTGTATGGGGTGTGGTGGTGGCGATTGTGAGAAAATCGCGCGGCTGACTTTGGCCTAGAAGGGAGGAGGAGGAGGGGGAGAGGAGGCGACGAGCGAAGAAGCTCTCCGTCATGCTTCTTGCGCTTCTTCTTTGCCAGCAGTGGCACATTTACAAGCCGAGGAGGAGGAGGAGGAGGTGGATGAGGAGGCGGTGAGGGACGTGCAGAGAAAGAGCGGGCTAATTGTGCCCAGGCGAAAGCCCTGGCTTGAGAACCCCTTCTCACACGCTCCCCTCGGCCTCCCCTACCCCGGCCTCCCCTTCCTCCCAACAGGCAGCAGCAGCAACATGCATCCTGGCTGCTTCTACAGCAACCAAACTCACACCCCCTTCTTGCCCTCCCCCACCATCCCCACCACAGCCAGGCCGAGGGACTTGGAGTGTTGCCTTAGGGGCGGAGGAAACCATTAGTGACAACGAGAGGTGCGTGAGAGGGAGGGGGGAGAGGGGCAGGGGAGCGCATGCGAGGAGGGCATCTGTGTTTGTGTGCGTGCTGCTGCCAGGAGTGCAGGGCAAGCAACGACGGCTCGTAGCGCCTCTCTCTGTGTGTGCGTGTGTGTGTTGCTATCATGCCAGGAGGAGACGCGACCAACAACTGACCATGGCTTCCTCCTCCCATCCCTCCACCCCATCGAACAAATACACACACACAGCACCAGGCAGCGGGCCCCAACCAAGCGACGCCGCCCGTCCGTAGACGAAACGGAGGAAGAAACCGAAAGCACGACCACCAACAACAGCCAGAGGAGCAGCAGGAGCAACAGCAGCAGTAGCAGCAGCGGCGGGCCGCAGCCGCTGCCGCCGCCGCCGCCGCCTCCCCCGCAGCCGCAGCACCCGCCGCAGCAACCACCGCAACAACAGCAGCAGCAGCACCACATTCCCCCCTCATCACCGTTGCCGCCGTTAATAGGACCCTTGCGGCCTCCTGTTGCTCCACCTCTCCTCCAGCAGCAGCAGCCGCCTGGTCTCCTCCCGCGCCCTCGGACTCATCCCCGTCCCTTGCTTCCAGCGCGAGCGGAGATTTTCGGGGAGGAAAATGAGGGCGAGGACGAAGAGGACGAGGAA
>Ga0105053_10012042_pt1 | contig 10481 bp, 9 predicted proteins | sample BON01_FD_78093 | JGI IMG/M metagenome (GOLD analysis project Ga0105053, IMG submission 78093) | Freshwater microbial communities from Lake Bonney liftoff mats and glacier meltwater in Antarctica - BON-01 | ecosystem: Environmental > Aquatic > Freshwater > Ice > Glacier meltwater | place: Lake...
CACATTTAAATATATGAATATACATATATACACATATCTCCAACACATACCCCGTGTATATAGAGCGGTCACTGCGATCAGAATGACAACTGCGATTCAGCATGTTCTGCGCATTTTGTGTATGTACACATATCAGACGTCAGAATTCACATGTACACACGTAAGATGTCAGAATCTAAATGCGCTTAATAATGAGCGCGTGTGGCAGTGTGTGGCAGTGTGTTGCAGTGTGTTGAAGGGATCCATAATCGATTCAGCATGTCCTGCGCATTGTATACATGTACACCTGTAAAATGTCAGAACGTACACCCTCAAAGAGACACCTTTAAAGAGACTGTGTAGGTTGCATAATCGATTCAGAATGTTCCATTGTGTGTACACGTACGTTGCAGCGGGTTGCAGCGGGTTGCAGCGGGTTGCAGCGGGTTGCAGCGGGTTGCAGTGTGTTGCAGTGTGTTGCAGTGTGTTGCAGTGTGTTGCAGTGTGTTGCAGTGTGTTGCAGTACGTTGAAGTGTGTTGCAGTATGGTGCAACGCGATAGGATGTTGCAGTACGTTGAAGTGTGTTGCAGTATGGTGCAACGCGATAGGATACAAAATGCCACACCATACGATTCAAAATGTTCTACATGTCACAAATATCTATAGAATGTCAAATTTCGCCTTGTATATGCCACGTTTGTTTTTAATTTGGCGATAAATTCTGACTTACCGAGGGAATTTCGCGCAACACATCACGCAGACACTCCTGTTTCACAATCCGCTCCTGCTCTAGTTTCTGTGTTGCAGAAACAAATGTTACTTTAACCGTCATCGTAAACAAATGTTACTTTAACCGTTATCGAATCTGGATCCTCATATCATACGTGAATGAGTCATGTCGCTTATGAAGTCACGGCACATATGATAAGTGAGTCATGTCACACATAAATGAGTCACATCATACATGAATGTGTCACGTCACGAATGAGGAATGGGTCATATGACACGGAAGTGAGTCATGTCAAACGTGAATGAGTACCATCAGGTTATATATGACAATTCGTCATGTCACACGTGAATGAGTCACGTCAGGTGATATATGACGATTCGTCATGTCACACGAACGAGTCACGTCACATAGGAATGAGTCACGTCACATAGGAATGAGTCACGTCACATACGAATGAGTCACGTCACATAGGAATGAGTCACGTCACATAGGAATGAGTCACGTCACATAGGAATGAGTCACGTCACATAGGAATGAGTCACGTCACATGGACGAGTCACGTCACATACGAATGAGTCACGTCACATATGAATCAGTCGCGTCACGTATGACGATTGAATGAGTCACACGTGCATGAGTCATGTCACACGTGCATGAGTCATGTCACACGTAGATGCGTCACGGCACATTTGATGAATGGGTCATATGTGAATGGGTCTTGTCACGTGTAAATGAGTCACGTCACGTATGATGAATGAGTCCTATCACGCGTTCAGAAGTCATGACACATATGAATGACTCACTTCATATTTCATGAATGAATCATGTCAAACGTGAATGAGTCATGTCAAATTGAATGCGTCGCGTCACTTATGATTAATGAGCCATGTCACGCGTGATTGAGTCATGTTGTACATGAATGAGTCGAGCAACATATGAATCAGGCATGTCGCACATGAATGAGTCATGTCACATATGAATGAGCCACGTCACGTATGATGAGTCATGTCACCCGTGAATGAGTCATGTCACGCGTGAATGAGTTATGTCACGCGTGAATGAGTCATGTCACCTGTGACTCATATCTATGTGAAATGACTTATTCCTATGTGACGTGACTCATTCCTACGTGACGTGACTCTTTCACGCGTGACATGACTCATTCACGGGTGACGTGACTCATTCCCATGTGACATGACTCATTTTCGGGTGACATGACTCATTCACGGGTGACATGACTCATTCACGCGTGACATGACTCATTCAAACGTGACATGACTCATTCACGCGTGACATGACTCATAAAAATGAGTCATGACTCATTTTTACGTGACGTGACTCATTCCTATGTGACGTGACTCATTTCTACGTGACGGGACTCATATCTGTGTGACGTGACTCATTCGTATGTGACGTGACTCATTCGTACGTGACGTGACTCATTCCCATGTGACGTGACTCATTTGTACGTGACGTGACTCAATCCTATGTGACGTGACTCATTCCTACGTGACGTGACTCATTCCTGTGTGATGTGACTCATTCGTATGTGACGTGACTCATTCCCATGTGACATGACTCCTTCCTGTGTGACGTGACACATATCTATGTGAAATAACTCATTCCTACGTGACGTGACTCATTCGTATGTGACGCGACTCATTCCTATGTGACATGACACATTTTTACGTGACTTGACTCATTCCTATGTGACGTGACTCGTTCCCATGTGACGTGACTCATTTCTATGTGACGTGACTCATTCGTATGTGACGTGACTCATTCGTATGTGACGTGCCTCATTCGTATGTGATGTGAATGAGTGATGTCACGCGTGAATCAGTCATGTCACAGGTGAATGAGTCATGTCACATATAAACGAGTCATGTCATACGTAAATGAATCACGTCACACGTGAGTGAGTCATGTCACATATAAATGAGTCATGTCACACGTAAATGAGTCATGTCACATATGAACAAGTCATGTCCCATGTGAATAAGTCATGTCACGTATAAATGAGTCATATCGCACGTGAATGGGTCATGTCACCCGTGAGTGAGTCAAGTCACACGTGAATGAGTCATGTCACCCGTGAATGAGTCGTGTCCCCCGTGAATGAGTCATGTCACACATGAATGAGTCATGTGACACATGAATGAGTCATGTCACACGGGAATGAGTCGTGTCCAGAGCCTGTCAATAACGCACTGCAACACTCTGCAATACACTGCAACACACTGCAATACATTGCAACACACTGCGACACACTGCAACACACTGACATACACTGCCATACACTGAAGTACACTGCAACACACTGCAACACACTACAACACACTGCAACCCACTGCAACACACTGCAACACACTGCAACACACTGACATACACTCTGCAGGACACTGCGACACACTGCAACACTATGCAACACAGTGCAACACAATACAAGACAATGCAGCACGATGCGACACACTGCAACACACTGCAACACACTGCAACATGCTGCAACATACTGCAACGCACTGCAACACTCCAGAGCCTTTCTAGGTTAGTGATTTCAAAGCCCTTGAAGCACCGTATTGTCAAATATGAAGTCATGTCACACACAAATGAGTCATGTCATTGTGAAGTCTTGTCACATGAACATATGATAAAAGTAACATCAATCAATGAGTCATATTACTCTGAAATCATGTCACATGTGAATGGTATGCCTCATATGAATGATTAGCTCTCATATGAATGAGTCTTGTCACATACGAATGAGTCATGTCATTCGTATAAATGAATGAATCATGTCACTCGTACATATAAATGAACTGTTGGATGTAAACATCCATGTGCACGTAAACATGTATGCTCATGAATATAAATATGTCCACATATATGTACACGCGTATGCATGTATAATATGTACATATCCATGTATGTACATACTCATAGAACCTGTTCTGCCGGACAGAGAAGCCGCTGATTCACGTATGTTGGTGAGGATGAGGGTCGCGGCTGTAATATATTACATATATAATACGCATATAGACCTTTTAGTCATAGCCTAGACTATCCTGTTGAAATCATAGAAGCATTATTCACTCATGTAAATGTATAAAGTCGCATTTGTTTGTATGTACATATAAACAGCCACCAACACACGTGTGTCTGTGTGTTTGCGGCGCATGCGTTTTATACACATCTAGTCTGGGTCAGGGCTCTTCTTGAATACTCTTTGTCAATTTGTGTATGCACAGACTGTGACAGACAAGTTATTCAAGCCACAACCTAACATATAAAGAGGTGTGGCGCTTCTGAGTTTGATTGTGTTTGTGTGTGTGTTTACTGTTTCTGAGATTACACAGTGTTGTACCTGACTTGAATGGTGCAGGCCTTTAATTCCAAATTTGCTCATGTATTGCGCTACGACTCCTTTTCCATAAACACACTTTTTGCACAGCATCTGCTCATGTGCCAATTTCTTACTCCTCAGACACACACCCTGATGGGTCATGGCATTAAAACATGCCTGCTATTTCCTGAATTTACGGTTGATCTTTAGTCGGTTGTTCCCAATTAACTTTGTCTAATGACTACTGTCTCTTACCTGCGATTTACCCTTGGCATCATGCACACGTGTCCGCGGGCCATCGCATAGGGCTGCGCACCTTTGACATTCGTTCGTCATGTAGGAGTTGCCAAACACGTCAGTCGTGTAGGAATTGCCAAACAGCTCATCAACAGAGAGGCGTTGTCCTCCTATTTCCTGTGTTGATGACAAACAAGATTAGATGGAATGAAGATCCCAGCCAGCGAGCCTTTTGCGATCAAGACACGGGCTGGCGTCGACACGTCGCGTCATTTTCTGTTGTTTGCTAAGCCTCCACTGTACCTCGCACGGATAGTGGCTGACTTCTTCAATTCAGCCAGACGCATGGGGAGATGCGTTGGAAAAGCATAGGCGGGCTTCTTCAGAATCTTCTTCCGAACAATCCGACCTCGGCGGATGACGAAGATTCACAAAGATCAAATTCGATCAAATTTGATTGATGCAGATTCATGACAACGAGAGACGGATTTCTTGAATTCCAGGTTTGGTCGTCGAGCTGTTGACTCAAATTCTTTTATTTACACTTTCAAACATTTATAGCTCTTTTGAAAGTTCTGGATCCACAAAGTGCTTTCATCTTGGTACAAACTTATGGCCATTTCAGAATATTAGAATGAATCTCTCGGATCCAAGACTTCGTGACAGGTACGAGCAAGATTCTGGACCGGCGAGATGTAGGAGTCCTGGATGAGGCCGCGAGTCACTGCCGACTTCCGATTTGAAAACGTGTTGGCACAATTAGTCGGATGTCGTCACTGCTCAGCCGCATGCTGTTCGAACACATGGAGCTTTCAGCAAAGCTACTGGACCATTTCTTACGAAGTAATCAAAGCAACATCAATCAATCAATGCAAAAAAAAACCCAAGTCATGCACGGACCTAGATCCAAGTCTCCTCTACATTTTGATATTAAAAACACATACCAGATTCTTACGGAAAAAACAAAATCTAGCGCTTAGCGTGTGCTTCCCGCAACCCTGCTTGAGCGATGGCCGCAGGTTGACCGTGTCAAGATCAAGTTTGAATTGCTACCGAAAAATTGGTTCGTTCGAACAAAACCCAACCCTGCCTCATCGAAACAAAAATTCGAATTGATTATTCCACGTGGGGGTGGTGGAAAATTCATCTACTGAGTGTGTGTTTAGTGTGGTCATGGTGGATATGTATGATCTAAGTTGGTGGTGGATTTACTTGGTCTTCAGAAGTTGTTTGTCACCTATCTATGGGGTGTTCTGAACCTGAAAAATTACAGTCCGAGCATGAAAACCTCGAAAAATACAAAGTCAAGTCTCAAGAATTCGAGCCTGTAAATGTAAGTTTCAAGAATCAAGCCAAGTCTGATGAGTCTGAAATTCTTGATTCTGACCAGTCAAGTGTTGGTGTGAAAAGTAAAAATCTTTACCCTTTCCTCGCTCCACTCACCCCCTCCACCCAATGTTATTTATTCCCGATTCTGATATGCTTTTTCCATGTTGAAACTCACAAAGTTTTCACCTCCATATGGGGGTCTCACGTTTTACTACACAAGCCATGACATGAACAGGTTCATGAAGAGGGTCCTAGAGGATTTTCGGTGATTCATCTGTCACCATAGCTCAGTGGTGGAGAGCGCGGCACTCAAGAAAGTTAGTGTGTTACATAGTGTGAAGATGCATACACAGAGACCTCAACAAACATGGGCAAATCCTCGACGTCAAGGCCCACACAATATATCATCGTATGTTTAGCAAAACAGGCACAGCACGTACATAGAGCAAGACGCGTGTGGTGTCGTTAGTGTACACTCTCCGTGTAGGTACTGCTGTCATACTTTTATTTGCCAGTGTCACAAATATCACGTCAAACATACATCTAAATAATGCAACCTAGACCGTGTGAAGAGTGAATCTAAAAGGGATACCAACGAGACGCCAACTTGTGCAGTGTCTGTGCGCACCCCACAAACGAACGTGCTTTGGCGAGGGGTGGAGGAGGGTACAACCAAGGCTTTTGTATATAACCATCCTAAACGAGTCTCATGTCACAGAGACAGAAAGAAAAACACTGACACAACAATTTTATTCAGAATCTGAAACAGTCATATAGTAAACCCTCAAAAGAAAACTTATTACACCAATGATGCGCTACTCTACTAGACTATTTCTAGTAATCAAAGCAATATCTATCAATCAGATTTTGTTTTGAAAGGTTTGCTATATGAGTGTCTCAGATTCTGAATAAAACTGTATTTTCAGTGTTTCTCTTTCCAAAGGCTGTCTCTGTGACAAATGACAAGTGTATGCATTTTGTATATGAATCCATTGGTCCCACGTACTCATTTTTAAGATCTATGAGGAACCTTTTTAAAGTCGGGTCGACAGCGCGTGTGCTGGGCCTGGAATTCTTAGCCTGTCCCAATTAATTTTGTCCCTCAAACCTTGTCTTTACTCTCTGCTGCACAATTGTTTCGGGTTCCTTTCACTTGCTCCCTTGTGCTGTTTTGTCCCCGACCTCTTGACAGGCTTTCAACGTGACACCCGGTCCGCTTTCATATGTGATGGCAGACTCAGTTCTATCGCCGACACACTCTTTACACCTACAACCTGTACAACCAGTCAGATCTTGCTGGCTCCTCCGTTGCTGCTGCTTAGAGATGCTGCTGCTACTGCGGGGTTTACACCTACTCCTCTATTGCTGATGCTCACAGATGCTCCTGCCTTCGTATTCTCTACACTCGTTCCCCTGTTGCTGGTGCTCGCAGATGTAGCTGCCCGCTGCAGTGCTAACACCTGTTTTGATGTCGTTGATACTTGCACAGGCTCACCTGACGAGACTTCTTAGCAGCAGCAGGACAACCATGGCTTAGATGTGCTGCCAGCATCCCGCTCTTTTGTACAATGTTTTTTGCTTGGGTCCCCGCCCTCTGTGTGCTCATCTTGCCCTCTTTTTTGCTTTGAGCAGGTGCTGCTGCAGGTCGACTCTGGCTCTTCTCCAGCAGCACCTGCCAGTCTGAGTCTGCCCAGGCTGTGCAAATTGTTTGCGCGTCGAGCTGCAGTATGATACCTACGAGTTGGAAGCTTACAGAGTCGGATTTGCAAGATGTTCCTTAGCAAACTTAGTATGCCTCTCTCATTGCTGTGAAGTAGCCAGGAACCGATCAACTTGGAACTGAGAGACAGCAGCAGCCAGGTCTATATCAAAATAATCGACGTTCGAGAGCACACGGCACACAAATCTGCATAATGTGAATCCAGGCATGAATACCTTCTCAGTTGTTAGGTAAAAATGGTTGAACCATGCACACAAATATACACACACGCGTATACCTGATTTTCAAGTGTACTTAGATATAACCTGTATATATGGTGCTGAATAATCACCATATCTCAGATATGATCAATATTGGTCGTCACCATTGCTCTAATATCATCACTGATCTGACCATGGTTGCCTTTTTTGTGTGTGCGTGTGCGCAAGAGATAGAAACCATATGCATTGTATTTGTAAAGAGTTTCACCATTTGTCCAGTTATGAAAAGAACGAAGCAAGTGGCTAGATGATGCTGATGAGCCTGATGGTCAAGCATTGTTCTTCCATGTGGCATCACCTTCATCTTCTCATGCTAAGGCTGAATATTCGAATTCATCGCAGTAAAGTGAAGTGTCTGCCTGTCTATGTCTACGTGGCTGTTTCTGTGTGAATGTTTGTGACTGTGTCTTGGTGTCTTTGTGCGTCTATCCGAGGTTGTGTCTGATGATTCTGAGTGCTTACATTACTTTAAAACGTATTTTAGTAACCTTAATTGAGGGTCCATATGCTCAAATTGGTTTCACGCTGGACATGTTCGAGTACACGGTATTACATTGACAATGTTTACTTTTCTTTTTCGAAAGAAACAAATGTTAAAGAAAAAAAGCAGTCAGACCAAGATCTCATCTTGCCTTTAGCAAATATATTCACACGTGTACTTTGTACACATGTACGAATATGTATTTGTTGGGCTCTCCAGGTGTCTCGTCCCAACCCCTGGGCTCACATCCAAGTACCCCACGTGCAGTGTGTGTGTGTGTGTGTGCGTATACGCATACATACACTCACATACACTCTAACCCAAAAATAGAGAAAATACTGACAACATCTCTACTTTTCTCATGTCAAAAACAACGCCCAACACCATCAATAAGTGCCCTGCATGGACTACCTGAACCCCGACACCCTCGTCCCCCAACGCTAATGGACCAACTGCGCATACACGAGAACGTGTGCACCCCCTGCAGAGAGTGTCACGGTTCATAACCATGTATACTAGTGTCAAAAACACCCGTATAATGTACACACTTATCCATGCACTGGTGCTCAAGAAACATGTTTAGTGCATGCCACACCCACCACAACAAATGCACATAAACCCGTGCATGCACGCCTATGCCGACGGTTTAGCAACTAGTTTGCCATTAAAACCCAATTCGAACTATCTTGGATCTTGAAAACTTTGATGGAATCCGGAGACATATTTATCTGTGGATTTCTGACTTCGGGGATCGAACCTGAGCCGCGAGGTTCGAACACAAGTAACTAACCACTCGGCCAAATTGTCATCAAGTTTTACTTGTGTACGAACCTCGTGGCTCGGGTTCGATCCCCGAAGTCAGAAATCCAGAGATAAATATTTCTCCGGATTCCATCGAACTTCTTTCCTTTCTTCGGCAAACAAAAAAGATTCAGTTGAACCATGATGACGCTTTCGCTGAACTGAACGTCCAACACAGAGCATGCTGGTTTAACACCCAGACTGACTGCGCAGCCCCCGCCCCTCATCCGCTGTCCAACCTCCTGTGTTTGCATACTGTGCCCCTTTGTTCTGCCCAAGAGACCAACAAAATCCATTCCAGCCTATAACGCAGTCGCGGCTGCGATGTCGCACAGGCATCCAATGATCCAATCATCCACGTTGGGGTGGCAGCCACCCAGCTAGCCAATGGCTCGTCCTCGCTGTACGTCATGGACGCGACCCATCACAGAATACTGTTTTACCAAAAAATTCACGAGCTTTGCAAGTGTGTCTGTCAGTGGGGCAAAGAAGCATACTACAGGCCAACCAAAGATAAATTAATCAATGTAATTGATTGAACCGCACAAAGCATGATTCATTTTTTGGCGACGCCCGCTGCGAATTTTTGAAAATGTGTCTTAAGTAGCATGTCAGAGAAAGCATTTTTGGGGGTTTTTGGTGGTTATTTGGTTGTCTAACTCCCTCAAAAAGAGGTGTTTTAGTAAACAAGAATTTACTCACTCTTTGTCAGCTATGATCGTCACAGCGTCGAACTGTGCGTTCTGACCTGTTCTTTTAAACACAGCAATCTGAGTGCTTGTTCACTGTTGAGTTAACACCCCACACATACATGCATCAGAGGGAGACTCTTTGTTTTTCTAAAGTCGTTTGCGTTTCACTGTCACAGCTACACTGAGTCGATTGAGATTATATTAATAAAAGCATCTCTGAAGTGGTTTCAGTAAAATTGAGACAAAGCTGCAAGCTGCGGGGGGTGCACGGCAAAAGTTTGTTTTGCAGGCGTTGGCATGCTTGTAATTTATTATGGTCACGGCATTATGAAAGAAAATGCGCCGCAGGCAAATTTCTTTCATGAAACAAAATGCGCTGCAGGCAAGACTTGTCATATAAATGCAATGCAGGCCCAAAAATTCGGGCTGATTCCTGATGGGCAGTCTGTCTTGTTGATGTAATGTGTAATTCATTTTTTTACAGTTCACAGTTCAGAATCGTATTTCTTTGGTTGATTTAAGTAAAGTAATGAATTAATTACCAAATTAATTTGTAGACAAACATTCTGAAACGTTGTTTGCTGTAAAGGTTTCTATGTATGTGTCTAAGTTTGTGGCTATGTCTACGTCTGTGTCTATGTCAGTATAGAGTTTCTATCACGATCTGCGTCTGTTTGTTTGTCCATTGTCTATGTGTCTCTGTGTCTGTGTCTGTGTCTGTGTCTGTATCTGTCCCTATTTCTATCTCTTGCTCTCTGTCTGTCTATGTTTGTGTCTGTGTCTATGGCTATGTTTGTGTCTATGTCTGTGTCTGTGTCTGTGTCTGTGTCTGTGTCTGTGTCTGTGTTTGTGTCTATGTCTATGTCTGTGTCTGTGTCTGTGTCTGTGTCTGTGTCTGTGTCTGTGTC
>Ga0105053_10012044_pt1 | contig 10481 bp, 10 predicted proteins | sample BON01_FD_78093 | JGI IMG/M metagenome (GOLD analysis project Ga0105053, IMG submission 78093) | Freshwater microbial communities from Lake Bonney liftoff mats and glacier meltwater in Antarctica - BON-01 | ecosystem: Environmental > Aquatic > Freshwater > Ice > Glacier meltwater | place: Lake...
CGACGGGGCAAAGCTCGGTCGTATCCGTATTGCGTCCCGCAGAAAATTCTCGTGAGGGCGTTATCCACTGGGCGAATCACCGCAAGAATAAAGTATTGACCCCTTTTCCGACCGTCAAAGTTTCATCTCTCAGGTCTCAGCTCTCAAGTTTCAAGTTTGTTCCTTCCCCCCTTTTTTAGGTCTCCTCTGATTGACGGCGCTCCTCTTTTCCCTAAGCATTTTTTACGATGAACTTGGCTGAAATCCCTTCTTCGGAATTGTCGCGCCTGTGCGAAGAGTTTCACGTGCGGGAATTGTTTGTGTTCGGATCAGTGGCATCGGGGAAGCTTTCGCCTACCAGCGACTTGGACTTCGTCGTCAAGTTTGCCCACGACTACCCCGAGGGGGCTTTCGAGCAATTCATGGGCTTTCAAGAGGCTCTGGAGCGTCACTTTGGTCGTCCGGTGGATTTGCTGACCCTTAAGCCTTTCCGTAACCCCTTATTCCAAGCCGAAGTTGATCGGACCAAAAAGCTGGTTTATGCCGCATAGCTCCAGAAAGCTTCTTTTGGATTTGGTTTTGGCCTGTGAGGAGATCACGGAGTTTTGTACGGGCAAGGAACTCCCGGATTTCCAAGCCGACCGGTTGTTGCAACTGGCTCTCGAACGTCAGTTCGAGATAATTGGGGAGGCGCTCAATCGCTTGGAGCGTATCGAACCTGAAAGACTAGCGGTTGCCATCCCGGAATACCGAAAGATCATCGGCTTTCGCAATGTCATATCCCACGGTTACGATGTTGTGGATGACGCTGCCCTGTGGGATTTTGCCGTAAATCGTGTGCCTGAGTTGCTGAAAAAGGTTCGCAACTACGGGGACTAGCAGAGCCGCAGAGCATTCAACCCAACATGATCGATCTTGGCGTCCTTCCCGCCTTCGCGTCTCTGCGTTAAATTCCGTATTCCTCGCCATTTCCCAATCATTTCAACGCCAAGCCGGACGCGAGAAAGCGAAGCCTCTTCGGGTGCGTGTGAGGAAATAAAAAGGACCAATAACTCTCCGCTTTCTCATACTCCAGTTTCACGTCTCAGCTTTCAGGTCTTCAGCACTCTCTCAGCCCTCAGGTTTCCGTTCCGGTTCTCATTTCAGGTTTCAGGTTTTCCAATAATCTCAGGTTTCAAGTTTCCGCCTTCAGGTTTTCAGCCGGTCTCTTAGACCTCCGAGCCAATGCTCGAACTCAGCCCAGTCCAATTCAGCCCCAGTCGCGCTTCTGCCCAAGACGCGACGGGGCAAAGCTCGGTCGTATCCGTATTGCGTCCCGCAGAAAATTCTCGTGAGGGCGTTATCCACTGGGCGAATCACCGCAAGAATAAATTATTGACCCCTTTTCCGACCTCTATAGATAATAAATAGATGTATGTAACCTACTAAAAATCAAAAATACCGAATATAAACTATTGTGAAACAATCGAGAGTGTATATAATCAGCACCAAGCCAACGCGTTCCGGACAAAAACTAAGTATATAAACTAGACTAGAATAAAAAGTTAGCTAAACTGTAAATGAAATCGGGGAAAAATAAAATGAGAAATCTAGAAATTGGTATAATTGGTGGAGGAATATCTGGAGTTTCAGTTGCGCAAGAGATGCGTGGGAAAGCTGAACCCGTCATTTATGAAACAGAGGAGAGCTTGGGAGGTTTAATTAGATGTAAAAGAACCAATGACTGCCTGTATCATCTTGTCGGGGGTCACGTTTTTAATTCGAAAACGCCACAGGTGACAGAATGGTTCAAAAAGCGTTTTAATGATAGTGATTTTAATCTCTTGAATCGAAATGCGAAAATAAATATATTCGATCGCCTAGTCGGATACCCGATCGAAAATCATATTTACCAGTTGCCTGAAGCACTGCAAAGAAAAATAATAGAGGAATTAATAGAGCCGAATTCACGAAACGAAAGCGAGACGAAATTCTTCGGTAATTTTCTGTTAAATAAATTTGGGAAAACACTATATAAAAACTACTTCTATCCATACAATCAAAAGATATGGAATCAGGATCTAAACCTTATACCTATCGCTTCTTTGGAGGGAAAATTGCCTTCGCCGAGCAAGGGTGAAATAGTATTCGATAATTTCAATCGAAAATCAGAAAAACGAATGGTCCATTCCACTTTCAGTTACCCACGTGAAGGTGGTTCTCAATATATAATAGACAGCCTAGCATCTCAGATAGCGCAGAGACGATCGACGAAGATAGTTTCGATCGTTCCGTTTCACAGTAAAGTGATTCTAAATAATACTTTTAGCCATGACATGATTATTTATACGGGTGACATCACGCGTCTCGGCATGATTCTAAGCGGTATTGATGATGAATTAAATGGTACTCTGGCGACTCTTTCGAAGCTAAAATCTCGTGGTATAGCGAATGCATTTTGTGAATGCGATCCGACCGACTTGTCCTGGATGTATCTACCGAATTCCGATACTCCAGCTCATCGCATAATATACACAGGAACATTTGCAGAATCAAATAATAGAGGTTCTACTAGAATTACGTGTGTTGTGGAGTTTGCTAAAGAACTCAATAACGCCGAACTAGTTTCTGTATTAAGCCGACTCCCTGGCAATATGAAATTGATCGAAACAAATTCAATTGAGAAAGCATATATAATTCAATCAGATGACACCCGTGAAATTATAGATAAAGCAAAAAAGCAGCTTGAAAAATACAACATCTACCTTCTTGGACGTTTTGCTGAATGGGAGTACTATAATATGGACAAGTGTATCGAAGCTGCAATCTCTTTAGGAGTTAAACTGAAAGAAAAATACTATGTTTAAGTTGCGGCACAGTTTTATTACTTGGGACTGTTCCTTTCGAAATTTTTTTCACAGTGTTTGCTCGTTGACCAGACAGGACTACGACCTCAGTCAAATTGAAATAATTGTAATCGAACAACGAAGTCGAGAGATCTCTAACGCTTACAATATAAAGTGGGGTTGTAAAACACTATATGACACGGTCAGACTTTTAAGGGAACATATAGATATTCGTGTAGTTTATCTGGATGAAGACCCAACAGAGTTGTACCATTGGGGTAGGTGTCTGAATCGAGGCATAGATCTAGCGAGAGGGGAAATTATTTCAACATGCGATGCCGACATGATATTCCAGAAAAACTTTTTGTCAGCGTTAGATGAATTTCATTATAATGAAAGTCCTGTTGTGGTAAATCTCGAAAGGAGGATGGCAGTTTCTCCTGCTTTAGTGGGCTTAGATAAATGGACTACAGCATCGACTGAATACGGGGACGTCCTCAAATTGTGTCCCCACTTTGATGCTCCAGTGCCAACTGTTGTATCCAACAAAGCTCCACTGATAAGCGCGCCTCGTCAGGTTTGGCAATTAACCGGCGGATTTGACGAGCACCCGATTTGGGGCACGGGTCTCTCTCGAAACGGTCAAGAACTTGTTTCAAGGATGGAAATTGTGATTGGCAAGCGGAGCCTCGCCCTCCCTGGCCAAGTTGCAGTTCACCCTTGGCACCCTAGTGGTTTTAATCGAAGAATTGGTCGAAACATTATGATACTAGAAATCCATGAACGGATTGGTCAGGCCTCAAGAGTAAAAAACATCAATGACTGGAGGTATCGCATTAATATAAATGATTTTTACAGAAAAAAGTATAACACGCTTTTTTTAGGGCATTGGAAGATTAAGCAATTAGGACGATTTATAACCATCTATTACGCTTTTTACGGGTACTTAATGTATTGCCTGAGATGTCTACGCGACTATGTATCACAAAGACCGTTAATAAATGGATTTTCAGTCAATAAACCGACTAAATAGAATCAAGTTAAAGTTTTAAATCAATCAAGGTGTTTGGTTTTAAATATCCTACGAATTATATAATATATATTTTCTCATATAATACATAAAATGATTCTTTTAAATTCTGTTTAAGATAGTATGCTAACTTCACTTACACTTTATATGCCAAGCTTGCTACTTTGTGCAAATGCACGTCGCTGGCAGAATAGTAAAAATTGAATGGTGCAGACTCTGCTATCAACACTTACATTTCATGTCTTCGAATTATTTGTGCGGTGATCTATGAGTAATCTTTTTAGCGAAAAATATATTCTTGTCTGTGTACGATTTGCCGTCCTGATTCTCGTTTACTTTTCAAATCTGATACTTGCAAGAATCGTATCTGAAACGAGTTTCGGCAATTTTATGATAGCAACAAGTGTAGTGACGGTTGTATATATAGTCATATCTCTAGGATATGAGAAGTCACTAACAAAACTTATTGTTAGATATCGTGGCGACTTAGAGAATCAAAGCCTTTTGTTTCAGAAGGTTGTTGTGACATATTTACAAGGTTTACTCCTATGTTTACTGATATTATTTATCGTCATATATTCCGGTATCATACCGAGCATAGCGGTTAATTTCCCTTATTTGGCATTGAGTTATGGTCTGATGTGCGCAGGTTTCGGTGTCAACGGTTTATGCTATCGCTTGTATCTCGGAAGAGGTGACACAATATATTCAGAATTCTATTTCCGTCTTTTGCCAAGGGCGATCTTTGTGGCATGTATAAGCGGCTGCTTTTTTTTCACGAGATCGGGTGATGTAGCAACATTCAATGAGTATGCTATTTATGGGATTTTTGCAGGAAGCTACGTCTTAAGTGTCTTCCCTGCAGCCAAAATTTTAAGCCGTTTGCAAACACCTATGGCAAGTTTAAGTAATCTTCGTAAGCGTAATTCTATCTGGCTAAAGAAGTCATTGCGATTCTGGCCACTTGTGGTTCTTGGTGTGGTGATTGGTAATATAGATATACTCTTAGTTGGTCATTTTGTCGGCGCTAAGGAAGCGGGTGCGTTTAGTGTCCTAGTGCGAATAACTACTCTCCAACTTTTTGTGTTGGTATCTCTCAACGGTCAATTTTCTGCAGAAGCGGCGCTCTTTGCTCGATCTAGAGATCTTAACCGATTAAAGGGGAAATTTAAAGATACGCAATTCTTTGGTTGCGTTTCTTCTCTTGTTATTTATATTGTCATACTAGTTTTTGGAAAAGATTTACTATCACTATTCTACGCGTCCTACACAGAATTTTATTCACTTTTAATTATATTAGGTTTTGCTTGTTTGTTAAACTCTTTTGTCGGGCCTGTTGGTGTTCTACTCGAAATGGGAGGTGGAGAAATATATGCACTCCAACTGACTTTCGGCGTATTTCTAGCCAAATTAGTTTTGGCTTCTTGCTTGTTACCGAATTTTGGTATTTGGGGCGCCGTAATAGGATATTCATTTATAATGGTTCTTATAAATATTATATATGCGTGGGTCGTCTGGAAGCGTTTCTCAGTGTCGGCATTTGACATTTTTAGACGGAGCTAATTATACAACTTTTGATCGGTAAATTATGGTAATAAATATTACTCTATATAACGGTGCATACAATTAATTCTTATTTAAAAATGAATCATGGGTTTATAATAAGTTTACCTCGCTCAGGATCTACCTTGCTGCAGCGTTTGTTACTCGCAAATTATGAAACGGTTATACCTCCAGAACCATGGTTGTTATTGCCGCTTCTGATGGCTGAAGAAGAAAGTGCGAGTCGTTCAGTATATGGCAGCAAAATTTGCGCCAGGGCATGGAATGACTTTTTTGTAGGAAAACGGGAAACGAAAAATGAGGCGATCCGGTCATTTTATAACGTTTGTATGACTGGATACCTAACAGAAAGTGTAAAGGATAGTGTGTTTTTTGATAAGACTCCAAGATACACTTTAATTGGCCCAAAGTTGCTGGAATTATTTCCTAACAGTTACTACATAGTAATATGGAGAAATCCAGTCGATATTATGCTTTCAATGGTGAATACTTGGAGAAAAGGTAGGCCAATGATGGAGTGTTATATGATTGATCTGATTAGAGGAATACAGGGTTGGTTGGAAATAGTAGATAGCAAAAAGGATGGTATAATAAAGGTCAAATACGGAGATCTTTGTGCAGAACCAATCGGAAAGCTAAAAGAAATAGCAGCCAAGTATAACTTGAAGCTTAGAAATGATTCAATTACTTCAGATTTAGGAGATACGGTAAATGGGTTAGGTGATCCTGTAGGCCAAAATAAATTTGGAAACAATGTGCGTAAGAATTCAAATTCAATCAAACGTAAAAAAGTACCCTTCTTTGTTAAACTTCAAATTCGACGCTACCTTAAGGAAATACCAGAGGGATACTTTGCAGCTGGTAACACATCATCGGAAGCAATGTTAGTTTACTTAGATTCAATGGACGTAACCATTGGGAGTATTGTGCTCGATGGATTGTATTTTTCTCTAAATCGACTGCAAAGGTTAATGCAAGTTCATTGCTGGTTGCCTGGTGTTCGCAAAGAAAAGCGATATTTATATATGTAATTATGCTTTAGTATGTGATGATATAAAGTGTTTAGTAAATTTCTTAAAAAATAGTCAATTTTGTAATAATTCCTTAAGCTTAATGTGACAAAAATACTTTTATACGAATCAAAAGCAACAGGGCATCATCCATTATATCTAAGGGCTGTAATAGAGGCACTTGATAACAGTGAGCGTGAATTCTCAATTGTCCTCGCAGTTAATCCTTCACTGCTCCCTTATATTCGAAAATCGCAGATAATTGAGTGTGTATTTACATTGAGTAGAATTCACTGCGATAAATACAAAGGAACGGGAATAAGTAATATCCGTTCTATAAAGGAAAGTTTAATGGCAAATGAGATAGCAGAAAAATATACATGTGATGCTATATTTTTTATGGACTTAAATTTGGTTCAAGGTCTTGGTGCACTTTTTGTTAATCGAACTTATGGCGGCATATATTTTGGACACCCGAAATATATTGTAAGCGTCTTTAAGGATGTAAGAAATGTATTCCTCTCTTATACTCGGAAAATACTTAAACAAATACTGCTTAACCTATTTATAGTTAGCGGTAAGACGAAATATATTGGGGTGATTGTTCCTTTTGGGACAGACTTTAAACCAAAGTATCGGTTCAATACATTCGTAGGTCCAATTTATGATCCAATTTTGTCTTCTACACTCGTGGGAAAATGCAACAAGTATGAATTGGAACGTAAGCCTAATAAAACTATAAATGTAATTATAGCGGGAGGAATTTCTAAGAATAAATTAATTTTAGAACAAGCCAAGTTACTCAGAAGTGTAGGCTATAAAAATTCATGGACAATTCATTTGCACGTTGTTGGGAAGGTTGGCCGGGACAAAGCTTTACTTGAAAATATCCATGCAATTGATGACAGGCATGGTTTTTTCAGAGTCAAAGCAACAGGTGATTACATAGATGATGAGGAGTTCCGTAAAGTTCTTCAAGAGGCGTCATATGTTAGTGTGGTATATAAAAATACAGAATATGCTAGTGGTGTGTTGGGAATCGCTGCTGCAGTTGGGACTCCAGTGATTGCCTTAAGGGGCACACTTGTTTCCGAGGCAGTCGAAAAATTTAATCTAGGTTACGTAATTGAATCATTGTGTGTTAATGAGCTAGAGAGGATTATCATAAATAATAGTTATAGTGATTCTGACAGTATTGCGCATCCGGAATCAGTCATACGGCGTAAGGAATACTTGGATGGTGCAAGAATGGAAAATTTCGAAAAGCAAATTATGGCAGCTTTAAGCAATCTGGCTCATGAAATATAGACTTTCGGCTTACATATGGCCTGTGATTTTTGTCGGGTTTCTGCTTTCAGGCCGTTGGTCTTTGACGCGCATATATGAAACTATGCAATTAAATGTATATTTTATGGAGCCTCGAATGCTCTTTGCCTCTTTATTAGTAGTTGCCTCGCTGTTATTCATAGATCGGCTTACCGTCAGAGGTTGTGTGATAATTGGTAGCTTTGGTGCTTTCGCGCTTGTTTGGTTGATAAGTGCCGCATACGCCCCGGAGGGCGCATTATCAATTGGTAAAGCTATTGATATTATATATCTTTCAATTGGAGTGATTTCTGCACTAGTTCTGTTCAATGCTCCGGGACGGTTGCGAGCGCTAGTTCGCGTGCTATATTTTGCTCTCATCAGTATGGCAGTTCTTGCAACTATCATGATTTTTTTGGGGCAAGGTGGGCGTATCGCCATTCTGGGTGGTGGGCCAAATATTTTTGGTAGGAATATGGCAATATTATGTATGTTGAGTATCATTTATAATGATCATTCTATATCGAGACAGCGCTTACCGTATAAATTGTCTGTGTTGCTTGGTGGATCATTGCTCCTATTAACGCAGTCACGGGGTGCGGTGTTCTCACTCGGATGCGCGCTTATCGCTTACTATGTCTTTGTGGGAAAAATTAGGCCATTTGTAATCTTTCGTGCCGTATTTGCAGGTTCTGTTTTGGGTCTGGTCGTATGGTTTACTGATCTTAAAGTTACTTTACTAGGTCCTATTGCATCACGTTTTACATACTATGGATATGGGGAAGGTATGCTTGGTGCTCGGTATGATCTTTTTGTAGGTGCATTTAATATGTGGAGAGAAAATTGGCTATTGGGCAAAGGTATAGGTACGACTTCGATATCTATAGGATTTTACCCTCATAATGTTCTACTGGAAATTCTTGCTGAGGTTGGGCTTGTCGGACTTGTTGCTCTAATTGTATTTATTGCTGCATCCTTATCGACAAAGGGCATCCGTAGACCGTTTTTGAATATTCCTGTATTGATTATTGCCATTGTTGTCTTTGCAGGTGCTCAGTTTAGTGGTGATATATATGACAGCAGATTTCTTTTCAGTGTCCTTCCGTTATTATGGAGTGAGAATGTCTTAATGAAATTCAAAACAAACTCTGGGGTAAGTATAATCAGATAAATTTATTTTTATCTTGAAAATTCTCTACATACATCAGCATTTTTGCACACCACATAGTTCTGGAGGGGTTCGTAGTTACGAGTTCGCCCGACGTTGGGTTGAAGCGGGACATGAGGTGGAGGTTGTTACGGGGTCGGGTCATGATCCGACTTTTCCTGCTAACGGTATTACCGTATTGGATGGGATTACCGTTCGGTGCGTTGGGGTTAAGTATCATGCTAAGATGGGATTTATCCGTAGGCTTTGGGCATTTTTACTTTTTGCACTCAAGGCGTCTTGGCGAGCTGCTCGCTCGCGAGATTGCGATTTGGTCTTGGCGACAAGCACCCCGCTGACGATTGCGATACCTGCGTTGTGCGCTAAGTGGATAGCGAGGCGTCCCATGATTTTTGAAGTTCGAGATGTCTGGCCGGATGCCGCCATAGATATTGGTCAGCTAAAAAGCCCGCTTCTGATCGGGTTGGCTCGATACCTGGAGAAGACCGTATACCACGTCGCTAATCACATTGTGCCGCTCTCTACAGGCATGCAGGATCGGATTTCGCGAAAGGGAGTTGAAAGGGCCAAAATGACGATGATCCCGAATTGCTGTGATTTAGAACGATTTTCTCATGGGAATCGAAGTCGATTTCGCAAGGAATTTGAATGTGAAGATAAATTTGTTATCCTGTATGTGGGTGCAATCAACGCAGCCAATCACATTGAGGCTCTGGCTGATTCCATTGATCTACTTCAAACTGAGGAAAATTGGGAATGGTGGTTCGTCGGAGGTGGCAACCGCTTTGATTGGCTCGAACAGCAGGCGCGACTCAGGAACTGGCACGGGGTGCGATTATTAGGGCCTCAGTCCCGGGATGAAGTTGTGGATTATGCGGCCGGAGCGGACTGCGGAGTGGTTTCGTTCATCCCACAGCCCGTCTATTATGAAAATTCTCCCAATAAGTTTTTCGACTATATTTCGGCCTCACTTCCAGTAGTATTTAGCCGTTCAACTTGGTTGGAAGGCGTGATTGCTGAGTATGAGGCGGGATTCATTGGTGCGGACGGGGATGCCCGTCAATTAGCAGATCACTTGCTGGGGTTGAAGCATGATCCTGTTTTAAGAAAGCGGATGGGCCGTGATGCGCGACGAATGGCTGAAGAACGGTTTTCTCGTGATGAGATGGCGAAGAAGTATCTGGAACTCTTCGATCGTGTGATTGCTGACTCAGTTAAGAGATGAAGGCTTCGAACTTATTGAAGTGATGCTTGCTAACCTGACCGACTTGCTTCTGGGAAATCGGCTGAATCTGCGGTAAACAAACCAAAGTCTTGAGATCAACATGACTGAAAAACAAAGAAGCGGTGACGACGTCTATGACTCGTTGCTATCAATCATAAACACCGTTCGAGAGCACAAAGGCCTGTCGGCTTTGCCGATGATTAATCCCGAAATGCGCATGCGGGAGGATGTCGGATTTGAATCGCTCGACTTCGCGGAATTGACCGTGCGGCAGGTGAGGGTGGGACTTGCATGCTGTTGAACCTTGGTCGCACTTTGTCACATGAAGCTTTCTCTTGAATTTTCCGACACCGCGTTCGCGAGCCTGCGGCAACCG
>Ga0105053_10012052_pt1 | contig 10476 bp, 6 predicted proteins | sample BON01_FD_78093 | JGI IMG/M metagenome (GOLD analysis project Ga0105053, IMG submission 78093) | Freshwater microbial communities from Lake Bonney liftoff mats and glacier meltwater in Antarctica - BON-01 | ecosystem: Environmental > Aquatic > Freshwater > Ice > Glacier meltwater | place: Lake...
AGGTTTGCGATCGTGCTTTTGCCGCCGCCGCTGGCTCCGACGAGCGCGATGGTCTGGCCGGATTGGACGCTGAGGTTAAAATCTTTGAGCACCGGAGTGCCATCCGAGTAGGCGAAATCGACGTGGCGGAATTCGAGGTTCTCGACGCCATCGGGGTAGCCGTCCGGCGCGGTGCCGGGCGGGTGGTCTTGGGTTTCGAGGCGTTTCCTGACCGCTTCGCTATCGCTGATTCCGGGTACGGTGGCGAGCAGGCTGAGCACGCGCTCGCCGGCGGCTTGGGCGCCCTGCATCTGCACGAGGACCTGGGCGATGCGGTTGATGGGATTGAAGAACTGGCCGGCGTAGAAGATGAATGCGACCAGAGTTCCGAGCGTCAGTTTTTCATCGATCACATCCGCACCACCGCGCCAGAGGGCGATGCCGGCGGCGAGGCTGCCGAGGGTGAGGACGATGGGTATGTAGACGGCGGATTGCAGCGCGTTCTGCATCGAGACGGCATACATCTGATTGGAAAGGCTTTGGAACTCGCTGAGGTTTTCCTTTTCCCGCACCAGCGCCTTGCTGGTGCGGAGTCCTTGTAGCGCCTCGGCGAAGGAGGCGGTGATCATGGAGTTAAACTTGCGGGTCTCGCGCGAGCTGAGCAGCAGTTTTTTCTGGAAGATGGCGCTGACGTAGATCAACGGCGGCACGACGGATAGGATCAGCAGGCCGAGCACGGGATGCAGCACGACGAGGATGACGGCGATCATGACAACGAGGCACAAGGCCCAGACCAGATCGAGGCTGCCCCACGAGATGATGCGGGCGAGCTTGTCGCAATCGGAGGTGAGGCGCGAGATCAGCCAACCGGTGGGGCGGTGGTCGAAGTAGGCGAATTCCAGTTCCTGGAGGCGTTTAAAGCTTTCCGCGCGGATGTCGTGGCTCATGTGGTTGGAGAGTCCGCCAGCGGAGTTGATGAAGATCAGGACGCCACCGGAAAGCAAGAGGGTGAGGATTCCGTAGACCGTGATGTGCGGCCATAGGTTCAGCACGTTTCCGGCTTCCACGACGTCGTCCACCGCCCAGCGGGTGACTAGGGCGAAACTGGCGTCCACCAGCGCGATTCCTACGGCGGAAATCGCGAGCGGGACGAGCAGGCGCTTGTAGGGGAGGGCGTGGCGGAACACGCGCATCCACAAGCTCAGGTCGAGCTTGTCGCTGAAAACATCTTCCTGCGGTTCTTCTTTCATTGGGCGGTGGTGGAATCTAACATTTCATCTTCAAGCGAGTTCTGGATGGTCCAGAGGCGGCGGTAGAGGCCGTCCTGTGCGCTGAGTTCGGCGTGGGTGCCGTGCTGGATGATACGGCCGCCTTCGAGCACGATGACCTTGTCGGCATGCGCGAGTGTCGAGAGCCGGTGGGCGATGACGAGGGTGGTGCGCTTGCCATGGCGGCTGCGCAGGGCATCGAGGATGGTGAATTCGGTTTCCGCATCGACGGCGCTCAGGGCGTCGTCCAACAGGAGGACAGGGGTGTCTTGTAAGAGGGCACGAGCCAAGGCGACGCGCTGGCGCTGGCCACCCGAGAGGGTGACGCCGCGCTCGCCGACTAGGGTTGAGTAGCCGGAGGGGAAACCGTTGATCGTGTCGTGGATGTCCGCCACGCGTGCGGCTTCGTTGATCTCGCCGCTGATCGCGCCGTTGCGACCGAGACGGATGTTTTCGCCTATGGTTTTCGAGAACAGGAACGGTTCCTGCATCACGACGCTGAACTGCGAGCGCACCCACTGGCGGTCGAGATCGCGCAGCTCATGGCCGTCGAATTTGATCGAGCCTGAGCTGTAGTCGTAGAGACGTAGTAGCAAGTGCATGACGGTGGATTTTCCCGAGCCGGATGGGCCGAGAATCGCCAGGGTTTCGCCCGGCTCGACGGTGAACGAGATTCCGTTGATTGCTGGGGTTGCCTCGCCGTGGCCGAAAATCAGATCGGCGACTTCGATTTTCCCGGCAGGGGATGCAGGCACTACAGGGCGGTCAGGAACGCTTTCCTCTGGCACCGCGAGGATTTCGCCAAGGCGGGTCAGCGCGACCACGGATTTTCCGAGATCCGTCAGGGTTCTGCCCATCTGGCGTACCGGCCATAGCAGCATGTTGAGGAACATGATGAAGGCGAACAGGGTGCCGACAGTGAGGGTGCCTTGGGAAATGAAATAGGCTCCGGTGAAAAGCACGATGCCCTGCTGGGTGATCACGATCAGATCCGAGGTGGACCAATACCAGCTCATGACCCGCAGCAGGCGCAGGTTGCGGTCGCGGTATTGTTGGTTGGGCACGGCGAATTTCGCGATCTCAAAATCCTGGCGGGCGAAGGCGCGGACGACGCGGAGCCCAGTAAGGTTTTCCTGCACTACCCGGGTGACTTGGCCTTCCGACTCTGCGACCTCGGTGAAAAGGTGTTTCACTTTCCCCATGTAGATGTAGCCGAAGAAGATGATGGGACCGATCAGCACGAAAGAAGCGAGCGTCATCCGCCCGTCGAGCATGACCATGATGGGAAGGGCTGTTAGGAGCAGGAGTATGGCATTGCTGACGTCCACCACCTGGGTGGAAATGGCGAGGCGCAGTGTTTCGACATCGGAGGTGCAGCGCTGGATGAGGTCGCCGGTTTCCGCGCGGTCGTGATAGCTCGCGGGCAGGTGCTGGAGGTGATCGTAAAGCCTGTCCTTCAAACGGCGCGCGATCCCCTCCGATGCGTCCGCCGCGAAACGTCCTTTCAGATAGCTGAATCCACCGGCGACGAGCGTGAGCAGTAGCATCAGTAAAGCAGGGAACCACAGGCGCTGCCGGATGAAGTCTTCACCACCCATCAGTCCGATGATGCGCGAGGTCAGGCGACCTTCTCGGGGCTCCTGCGAGAGGGCGAAATCGATGGTCGCGCTGGCGATCAAGGGTGTGATGTAGTTGATGGCAGTGAAGGCGAACAACGCGGCGATCGCCCACGCGTATTTACCGCGGAAGCCGAGCATGAGTTGCCAGAGCAGGGCTGCTGGAGATGGTTGGGAAGACTTGGACATTGAGAATGGAATAAGAAAGCCCGTTGTCGAAGCGGGCGGCTTCCAACCTCATATGTCAAGCATCCTGCGATCCATTTTTGAGGTTGCCTGGAATTGGTTTTAAACCATCAGACAGCGCCCCACTCTTGGGATCCAGGAGGGTCGGTTTAGGATAACGGGAATCGCGTTCATGAAGGTTGAAAGTGTGATGCGAACAATAAATCTTAACCAACGGTTAGCCACCCGTTTTCTGAGAGACAAGAAAAATATAGGATTCTCAAAGATGCGACCAAGGATGATCAGTCTCGCATTAGACGCGCACTTTTCTTCCTGGCGTGGCTCAGTTACCTGCGGCTTGACGTCGCAAGGGTGCATGCCATCTTATATTTGAATTTACTATCACCCCCATGCCAGACCAGATTGAATTGGAAAATATCGAGCCCGATGAAGAAGAGGCGGTTCGCGGGGCATCTCACCTTTCAGCCAAGCTGATTTATCAGGTTGTCCGCCGCGAGGGTGACGAGGAACTGCTGCGTCCCAAAGTATCCCTGTTTTGGTCGGGTATGGCAGCCGGTGTCTGTATCAGCTTTTCGGTTATCGGAGAGGCGCTGTTCAGGACATACCTTCCGGACTCGACGTGGCTGCCGCTGCTGGAAAGCCTAGGCTATTCCTTCGGCTTTTTGATCGTCATCATCGGTCGGATGCAGTTGTTCACGGAGAATACACTGACGACGGTGCTGCCGCTGCTGGCGCGACCGAGCCTCTATAACTTCTGGTGTGTCGCTCGGCTCTGGGGGATCGTGCTGGGAGCTAACGTGATCGGCTGTTTCATTGCGGCCGCTTTCATCGCCTTCATGCCCACGTTCGGGCCGGATATGATAGCGAGCATCACCGAAATCAGCAAACACGCGACGGGAAACAGTGCATGGATTGCCTTTGCCAAGGCAGTACCGGCGGGACTTCTGATTGCAGCACTCGTTTGGATGCTGGCGGCAGGCGAAGAGGATAATTTCTTCATCATCATTCTGATGACATGGTTGATTGCCGCTGGCGGCTTCACCCACATCATCGCCGGTTCAGTCGAGATGGCCTTCCTGCTGCTGACCGGACAGATGGGGCTGAGTGCCGGGATCTTCGGGTTTTTCCTTCCTGTGTTTTTGGGAAACGTTTTTGGCGGAACATTCGTCTTCAGCCTGATTACGTGGGGGCAGGTCCGTGAAGAGGTCAAGGATGTCAGTGACTAGGGGTGGAACTGAAAGTGGTGGGCAGGATGGTTTCCAACCGTGGGGAGAAGGGTGTTTTCTACCTGTCCGCCCGTGGCCTTGGCGTAGGAGGAACCCCTTTTTATGAAGTGGAGTCTTCACTGCCTATCCTCCGCGAAGGGCTTGGAAAGACCCTTCTCCTTATATTCTTAGGTTGGAGTTTAAGGACTGTGCACTCCACTTTCAGGAAGGCACGGGCTGGTTGGACTTGGATGAAGCTCTTTTTGGGCAAAGCTTTATCTGGCTAGCTTGAGCCGCTGGGTTGCGGTTGCTGAGACTTCGTGGTAATAGGCGGCGTTTTCCGGATTTTTGATATCCACATCGTAGTTGGGGATCATTGCTTTCAGCCTGGTCTTTCCCGCGTCGGTTTCGAGCAGTTTTGGGAAGCATTTCTTGTTCACTTCGAGCACAATGTGCACCGAGACGGATGCTCCAGGAGATGCGCCCAGGAGGGCCGAGATGGTGTGATCCGCATTGGTGATGACCTCGGTGCCGTAGTGAACGATTCCGGCTTCACCGTCGGTCTTTTTGATTGCTTGCACGCGGATGCCGGCGTCGATGAGTTTCCAGTCTTTGGCTTCGGCACCGGGGTAGAAGACGTGGAGAACTTTCATGCGATCCGCCATGCTCTGGGTTCCTTGCTGGACTAGGTATTTCACGAGATCGAGGTTGTGGATGCCGATCTTGAGGAGGGTTGCGATGTTGTCCGGTTTCACCGAAAGGGGTAGGTCAAAGAAGCTACCTTTCTTGTGGAGGAACTTGGTGGTCCAGGCGGCGAAGGGGCCGAAGAGCAGGGTCTTCTTGCCGTCGAGGATACGCGTGTCGAGGTGGGGGACGGCCATGGTAGGGGCGGCGCCGAGAGGCTGGCCATAGACCTTGGCCTCGTGGCGGGCGACGATTTCCGGGTTGTCGCATACCAGCCACTGGCCACCGATAGGGAAGCCGCCGAGGCCTTTTGCTTCAGGGATTCCACTTTTTTGGAGAAGGGGCAGACTGCCGCCGCCAGCGCCGACGAAGACGAATTTCGCGGTGTTGTGTTTCACTTCACCGGTTTTGAGATCCTTGGCTTTTAGTTTCCAGCCGGTGGCGGTTTTATCGAGATCAATGACACGGTGGCCGGTTGCGATTCCGCAGCCATCCTGTTGTTCGAGCCAGTCGAGCAGCTTGCGGGAGATGTTCCCGAAATTCACGTCGGTGCCGGAATCCATTTTTGTCGCGGCGATCGGGATACCATCACGTTTTTCCGTGAGTAGCGGTGCCCATCCGGAGATGGTCCCATGTTCCGTGCTGTATTCCATTTCAGAGAAGAAATGGTGTGCCGCCATGCCTTCGTAGCGTGCTTTGAGGAAATCCACCTGTTCCTGCCCGTGGACGAAGCTCAAATGAGGAACCGGGTTGATGAACTCCTCGGGTTTTTCCACCATGCCTTCAGAGACCGCGTAGCCCCAGAACTGGCGTGAGTACTCGAATTGTTCGAAAATTTTGACCACGTTGGAGACATCAACGCTGCCATCCGCCTCGCGTTTGGGAGTGTAGCTGAGCTCGCAAATACCGGCATGTCCGGTGCCTGCATTGTTCCAGCCATGTGAGCTTTCCTGGGCGGCGTCTTCAGTGACTTCGTAAACCTGGATTTTGAGTTCCGGGTCGAGCTTTTTGAGCAGGGCTCCGAGATTCGCGGACATGACTCCGCTGCCGATCAGGACAACGTCGGGATTTTCAATGTGTGAGGAATAGTTCATTCGCGTGGCAAGCTTTGCATCATTTTTCGGAACTATCTACTCTCATATTTACCGCTGAGATCGTAAATTTCAGAGGTGTTACTGGCAGGTTCTCACTCGAATCACTTGAATGATTCTTTCTGGGTGGTGATAAGGGGGGGGCAGGATGACCAAGCCACGCTTCTTCGGATTTCTGAAACGGTCCTACCTCCAAACATGCCCGGGGAATTTTTTCGCCACGGTGGGGCGATGCTTCGACCATTCACGGGCGAGGAAGCGTGGCCAGTCGGTGGTGGTGGCGAGGCGTTTGCCATCGGGGGTGCAGAGGTTGAGTGTTACGGGTAGGCGGTCTTCGCAGAGGCTGGGATGCTCTTTGAGAGCCCAGCAGTCTTGGATTTTCACCAAGGTTTCCGGTGAGCCGTTCACATAGGAAATTTTCAGGGAGGGGCCGTCGAGAAATGGGATGGAAGCGGGTAGTAATTCATTGAGCCAATCGATCTGGCCTTTTTCCAGATGACGGTGAAAGGCGGGGATGAGAGGTGCGGCTTGGGCTTCTTTGACTAAAGAAAGGCCATTGAAGGCGCGAGCTAGGCAGGTGGTAATGGCATTTTCGTCGATGGGCGCAAATTCGAGTTCGGGCAAGGTGGCGTGCACGAGGTTCACGCGGGCGATGAATTGTTTCAGGCGATGATCCATGAGTGGCAGACTGAAGGCTCCGGCGCGCTGTGCTTCGGCAAGGCAGCGTCCGCTGGCTGCGGGATCGAGGTCGCGTTGCTGGGGTTTCCGCTCAATGACCAGATCCCGATAGCGGGTGAGGCTGGTGGCGGCGACGCGCTTATGAGTGGCATCGAAGAGGTGCTCGACGGTGGTGGTGAGATGCTGGGGAAACATCTCGGCGATCCACTCGGGTTTCACCGCGGTGGCTAGGCTGAGAAGGGTCAGGGAGGTGGGGCCGCGGGAGGGTGCTTGGCGCAGGCTGGCGGCGACGAAATAGGGGGCGTCCTGGACTACGCTTTCACGGACGAGTTGGCCTTGACGTTGCTCGGTGAGGTCGCAGGCTGGCTTTGCGGGTTCGCGGCGTTTTGCGAGCTGATCGACGAAGCCGGCCATGAGACAGCGGAGGAGGGGATGGTTGTTTTTCGGCGGGTTTGTGGCGTGTTCGTCGCGGTTGTAAAGGCGCTGTTGGTGGGCGGCTTGTAGGATTTGTTTGTAGGTTTCCTCCACTTGGCGGGCGACCTGAGCGTTGATGCCGTGGCTGCGGCAGCGCTCGAAGCTGAAGCGATTTTCCCGGGCGAACTCGTAGGCGCGCATCAGGGTGAGGAAATCGGATTCTTCGCTTTCCTCGAACATTTGGCGGACATCTTGGGTGCGTGTGTCATCGCAATCCAGGCGGGTGAGCAGATCGCGACCACTGACGAGGGCTGCGCACAGGGCGGCATCGGGCACGCAGCCGCGCTGGCTGGCTTCGATCAACATGCGGGAGTAACGCGGATGCATGGGCAGGCGCAGCATTTTCCTGCCGATGGCGGTGAGTTCCGCATCATCCAAGGCACCGAGCATGGTGAGCAGGCTTTCGGCGCGCTCGACCGCCTGGGTGTCGGGTTTGTCCAACCAGTCGAAGGTGGCGGCTTTGCGGATGCCGAGCGAGTGGAGGAGGAGGACGACCTCGGCGAGGTCGCTGCGCTGGATCTCCGGGGTGTTGCGTTCTTCGCAGTCCTTGTGGCTGATCACGGTCCACAAGCGATGGCAAGTGCCGGGTGCGGTGCGGCCGGCGCGGCCTTTGCGTTGGTCGGCACTGGCCCGGCTGATGGGTTCCAATAAAAGCGTGCCGATGCCGCGTTCGGCATCGTAGCGAGCCACGCGGGCAATGCCGCTGTCGACGACATGGCGGATGCCATCGATGGTGATGCTGGTCTCTGCAACGTTGGTGGCGACGATAACTTTTCGTAAACTGTTCGGCGCAAAGGCACGGTCCTGTTCCTGCGGTTCAAGTGCGCCGTGCAAGGGGATGCAAGCGACTCGCTCTTGAGTTTTTAGGCCGCGCAACGCGTCTAGGGTGCCGTTGATTTCGCCGCGCCCTGGCATGAAGACGAGGATGTCGCCGGGGGCGTTTTCAGTGATGATGCGCTCGACCGCCTCGGCTGCTTGGGTGGTGATGGCACGCTGATCTGGGAGGGGGAGATAGCCGACTTCTACGGGATAGTTCTGGCCTTCGGAGATGAGGATGGGGCAGTGATCGAGATACTCGGCGACCGGCTCGGCATCGAGCGTGGCGGACATCACCAGCATCGCCAGATCGGGGCGCTGGGTCTGTTGCAAGAGTTTCACCAAAGCGAGCGCGACATCACTGAGCAGGTTCCGCTCGTGGAACTCGTCAAAAACCACCGCGCCGATGTTCGCCAGCGTGCGATCATCCTGTAGCCAGCGCAGGAGGATGCCTTCGGTGACGAAGCAGATGCGGGTGCCAACGCTGGTGTGATCGTCAAAGCGGATTTGATAGCCGACCTCAGCGCCGAGTTTGGCATCCCGTTCCCAGGCGACGCGGGTGGCCACGGTGCGGGCGGCGACGCGGCGGGGTTGCAGTACGACGATCATCTTGTCGCCCGCGATGCCTGCATCGAGCAGCATCTGCGGCACCTGGGTGGTTTTGCCCGAACCCGTGGGCGCGACGAGCACCAAGCGATTGCCGGCTTGCATGGTATGCAGGATTTCGGAATGGATTTTCCAGATGGGGAGTGAGGTGGGAGCAGGCATAAGGTGGTGCGGCCCACGCTAGGACTTAGCGAGGGAAATGGAAACACGAAGCTGGGTCACGCAGCTGGCGATTCGTCCGGGAATTTTGACCGTTTTCAAAAAAGATGTCACAAAACAGCTGGCGAAACGCAATCAAGGGTAGAAGCCATGAAAGCCGCTATTCAAATTTCCCCACCAAAACCCATCATGACCCGTGAAATCTTCTCCGGATTAGTCCGTGAAAACCACGCCACGCTGACCGCTTACGCCAGAATGATCACCGGTGACGGGGTGAAAGCTGGGGAGGTCGTGCAGGATGCCTTTGTCACCGCCTGGCGGAATATCGGGAAGTTCGATGTGACGCGGGATATCTCAAGCTGGTTGCGGGGGATTGTGCGCAACAAGTGGCGGGAAGCGTGTCGCCTGGGGAATCGTGAGATCAGCATGGATGAGGAGACTCTCGAAGCGATAGAATGTACCATTGTCGAATGGCAGGCGGATAGACCGGAAGTGTTCGACCGGCTCGCGCATTGTCGCGGCCAATTGCCCAGCGCCTTGGCGGAGAGCATCGATGTTTTTTATGACGAACAACTGAGCACCGCAGAAGCCGCGGTGCGTCTCGAAATCAATGCAGCAACCTTGCGAAAACGTCTTGAACGAGGCCGCGAAGCGCTGCGCCAATGCCTGCAACTGAAAACCACAAACGCTTAAAATTATGAAACCGGATCAAGAAAAACTAGAAGACCAATTGCTCGACGCACTGTTGCACGAGCAGAACCGCAGGGGCAGGGATGAGTCCCTTGATGATATTGAAACCGCGATTGATGACAATCTCCGCTCGAACCATGTGCACGTTCAACCAAAATGGCCGAAGCGATTGGGAGCTATTGCCGCGACGATTGCCCTGGGTGGACTCACCGTGTTTTGGGTGGATAGATTCCAGAAAGATGAGGATGCGCTGGCGATGCTTGAGGTCCAAGAATCTCGTCAGCGGGAAAGTGCCGAATTAAGTATGGCGATCCGAGATCTTGAGGAAAAAGTTGACGAAAGTCGTAAGGTGCTAACGACGTTAAGTAGAACCAAGGAGGTTAAATACAGGAGCGAAGGTGAGCTCAAAGGAGATGCGCTAGAACGCGGCCTTGATGCACAGGACTATGCTGAAGCGAAGCGTGATTTTGAAGCTAGCCAAGAGCAGCTAACGCAAATGAAACTCAGGCAATTGGCGGATTCTAACGCTCAGGTGGATTCCACACTGGCCGCTAATGAGCCGATAGTGGCTGCGAGTGTGAAAAAACCATCTGCACCGGCCGGATCGAAGGCCAAAGTGATTTCCAGTGCTCCGGCATCACCGAATTCCATCCCGGTTCCAGAGATTGCTTTGAATAGCCCTTCTGCGGATTATGGAGACGGTGCAGATTTTGGCCAAGGTTGGGGAGGCGCAGGGAATGGCGTGAGAGGGGGATTTGGCCGTATCCCTGACACTATGCGAAGAGGGCGAGGAGCGCTTCGTGATGAATCAAAGAACACCGAGCGCTACGGAAAGCTCATCGACCCCATCTGGCAGCGCCCGACGGAGAATCCTTTATCCACCTTTTCCATCGACGTCGATACGGCATCGTATGCGAACATCCGGCGGCTCATCCGCGAAGGCCGTCAGATTCCTGCCGATGCGGTGCGGATCGAAGAATGCATCAATGCTTTTAAGTATGACTACGAACCACCTGCCGGAGAC
>Ga0105053_10012058_pt1 | contig 10475 bp, 13 predicted proteins | sample BON01_FD_78093 | JGI IMG/M metagenome (GOLD analysis project Ga0105053, IMG submission 78093) | Freshwater microbial communities from Lake Bonney liftoff mats and glacier meltwater in Antarctica - BON-01 | ecosystem: Environmental > Aquatic > Freshwater > Ice > Glacier meltwater | place: Lake...
ATACTCTTTCGACTCGCTCGTGAAGTTCGTCGGCCTCCAAAACTATTCCTTAGCTCCTAAGCATTTGTACGTGCTCACGGTATGGGGAATTGCGTGCGGACAATTTGTCTTCGGTTTTGTCGAAACGCCCAAGAGATCCCACTAAATACTTTGGATCTCTCTCGACGCTAATCCAATTTCGATTTCGGCTCTCCGCTACCATTCCCAACGTGTTGCTACCACCAAAACAATCCGCAACTAGATCGCCTTCAGTTGTCAGGAAATCCAGGAAGAACTCGGCAAGCCCTTTAGGCATTCGTGCTGGGTGTGGCCGCATATCTATCGCCTTGCACCAATCTAGGTAGCTCCTGGAATCGCTTGTGTTCGCGAAACTCAATAAATTTGAAGGAATGGCACCTCCGTTATCAGCTAAGAACGATGTGCTGCTAATTTTGTGCGCGCTCGGTCGTGTTCCCGCGTTGTATGCTTGCCTTTTCAAGAGTTTCTTCATCCCCTCACTGTAAGGCTGCGCGACTTTTCGATTGTCTGCCTCAATCCAAGGATCTTTCGCAAACCACCAAACATGCGTGTAGGAATCCTTGACGCGAACTCTGTTCACAGTCACCCATTGGGCAGGGCCTGGTAATCTCGCTGGATTATTGCAAATAAATTGTTGACACACTGCAAAGCCACTTTTACTCGCAATCTCCATGAGGGAGCGCAGAGGAAGAGTCGACATCGAGGGCTCACCTCTCTCCCACGAATTCCCTATTTCAACAACAAGTGATCCATCAGGTCGAAGCCATGAACCAACTTTGTGAAAGACTTCAGAGATCCACTCCAAGTATTTCTCCCCCTCCAAGTTCCCATATTCCTTTGGTTTTAGGAGTGGGAAGGGAGGAGATGTCAAAACCAACTTCACTTGTCCATGTAACTCAAGAGCGTACCTAGATGCGGTAAAGGACTCCACATCTGATTCATAGGCTGTACCTAGACGAGTCCGATAAGCAACTCTTGTGCGATTACTATTCACTTATTACATCCAAAACTTCGCTTGGAAAGCCAATGTGAATGTTTCGTTTTATCATCTCTCTCAGCCCAGCATCTCCAAGCCTTCGGATTTGGTCCCATATATCTGGAGATGGGGAAAGCAGATTCACAAGTTTTGACAACCTCTCGTCTGGGTCAAGTGTTCCACGATTCCAAATCGTGGAAAAACTTCCAGAATCACTGGTGGGAGTTATTCCAGCTGCAAGGGCAAAAGCCACAGCAAATTTGAATGCGTCGTAATTGTGAGTAAACCAGCCAGCGGACATAACTCGGTCGAGAGCATCGCGTCCCTCGGTGGTCAGCCCAACGGTTGTTCTCGCGGCTGTTTCATAAAGTTCAGTCATGACAAAACTTCTATCGCAGTCGAGGAAGAATCAACCCGACGCAGGCTATATTCCCTACCGACTTTATTGCTCAGATGCATGAGGTCACGCTCGCGGACAAATTCACCTGACTGAACGAATAAAATTGACTGCGTTTTTCTCGAGGACAACCATCGCAGAATGTTGGCTCTATGGGTGTTATCTAACCTGCCGAACGGTGTATCCATCACTATTGGTGCCTGCTCAACTGAACATTCGCCGAGCGCGCCAATTAAAGAAATCGTTACTATTTCGGATGCACCTGCCGAACGTTTTCTGATCTCTCTGTCTTTATCATCAACTATTGTCAAGTAGTAGTTACCGCTAATTCGCAACGACGAATAATCTGACTCGCTTATTAACTGTTGAAAAATTCCACTTGCCGCCACTTGGACTTGTTCCCGCATACTATTTCGGAAAGTTGAAATAGATTGATTCACATAATCAAGAAGCCGCTCATAAACTTCCATTTCTGCACTTGCTCTATTCGCCGCTGGTGTTGACTCTGCAAGTTTCTTCAATTGCGCTTTCTTAGCCTGAATCGCATCATCTTTCATTTTCTTTAACTTCACCAAAGTTTCACTAACTTGGCTCTGCTGAAATTTGTGTGCAAGTAGATCTTCCTCTAAAGAAATAACATCAAACTCGGGGTCACCGATTCTCGCACTGTAGCGCTGAATTTCAGCCTTCATTTGATTGAGACGCAAATCGATTGTCCTTACGGCCCTCTCCTTGGAAATAATTTGATCAAGCACCGAGGAAGCGCCCGCATAAGGGCGAAGTACGTCCACTTTTTGAGTAGCGTCTTCGATTGAAGTTGGTGCAGACATTTCACTAAGACTGGATTGCAAATGCTCAAGTTTTTTCTGCATTAAACTGGTCGCTTCAGGGGGCATATCTTGTCCACACATCTCACAAACGTGCGTTCCAAGTTGAAGTTCGACTTGTCGCAGCTGCTCTTGCAACGTCGCTTTCTCTCTAATGAACTCAATGCCAGCGTTCTGTTCAAATTCGAATTGATTAAGCAGCGAAGGTAGGGTTCCCGCTAGCGGAATCCACCATGCATGCTCCATTATTGACCGTAATTCTTCCAGGTTTCCCTTTCTGTCTTCTTCCAGCCTCGGGTAATCAATCTCCAGTCCGTTCCTTGCGACCACGAAGTCTCTAATATCCACAATCTTTGACAATTGATCTTCACTGATCTCAATCTTTGATTTGAGTTCGGAGAACAATTTCTCTAGCTCTCGTATGTCAGCTTCATGTCCTTTTATCGCATCCTCATTTGCAGCCAGCTGATCCTGGAGTTTCTTATTTTCATTCCTGGCCTTGATGTGTTTTTTTGTCTGCTCTCCAGCCAGATCGAGAAGGTACTCAACGTCATCTCGCAGATTTAATAAGGCAGGTACCCCTAGAGCAAGTTCAATCTGCTCGCGCATGAACATTCCTGACTCATCAGCTTTGAGCATTTCCTCGAATTGATCTAATCTCTCACCGTCAAAAAGGAAAAAATCTGCAACCTTCGCATCTAAAATGGAGCTAATGCGATGATCAATCTGGCTGATTGCAATAGTCTCCCCGCCTATTTCCTTCATTAATGGAGGATCTAAAACTACATTGACCTGTGTACCAGAACCTTTGGCCTTGGTTGCCTGAGCCATCCTGGAGATCTCGTAATGCTTGCCTGCGTGTTCAAACCAAAGTGTTGCTCCGAAGGTGAAGGTTTCTTGGCTATCTCGGGCATCCCAGTTTGCAAAATCCCCAATATTTCGCTCTTGCAATTCGTTTGTCATATTTGGATTTCCGTACAAAGCCCACCGTAAAGCCCGCATGATCGAGGTTTTTCCCCTCATATTTTCTCCGTGTATCAGGACCACGGGCGCCTCGTCAGGGCATTCAAACTCGAGTTCTTGCTGACCAACGAATGGTCCCCAATTTTGAAGATTCAGCCGCATAAGTTTCATTTTTGCCGTCTGCGTTCTTCCACCGCGGTGACTTCTTTGTCAAGAATGTTTACCAATTGCCTTCGTACCTGAGTCCGATTTTCAGTATCAAATTGATGCTTCCAGGCGAAATCCATGACTAACTTTAAAGTGTAATTATTGAGTCTCTCACCACTCTTGTCAGATCCCGCAGCTTCTTCTATCGCCTTGACAGCCTCACTTAAGCCTATTTCAACTTCACTCATTTTCATCGTCCCCCAGGTCAGCAGATTCAAAGGCAGGTGCAGAAAGTATTTGTTCTTGGTCAGTGCCACTGACCAACAATTCGAGTTTAGTGCGCCCACTGACATTTCGTGCTCCTCCCGCAAATTCCAAGGCCCTAAAGGCCTCTGTTCCTGCCAAGAGCCGCTTGTCATCTCCTAGAACCACAACATCAAAGAGCCGTGCTGAAAACTTTGAGGGCGATCGTCGCAATATTCGCCCTCTCCGTTGGACGAACTCTCGTGGATTACTCGTGCTCGCTAAAATTAATGCACTGTCAATGGCCGGGATATCTACTCCCTCATCCAAACACTTTATGGCCAAAAGTACGCCCCCTTTTTGGAAATGCTGAAATATTTCACTGCTGCGGTGACTGTTCCCACTGTGGTATTCAAGTAGTGGCCATGGTCCACCTTCGAGCATTTCCCGAACCTCTGCGAGATGCTGCTTACTTTCACAATATATGAGCCAATGATTTCCGGGCTTATAGTGTTCATCCAAAATGCGGCGCGCCAAGCCAGCCTTGGCTTGAGCCCTCTTGAGTATTCGGGCTCGCTGTCTTGCTAACGCAACGAATCGATCCGTTTGCCGGCCCTCGTTGATGGCCATCTCCTTTGCCATTGCGGCAGAAATGGTGCTCCATTCATCAGACTCGTCCTCAGTGAGTTCCACTGACTCTAAGTAATAGTCATACGGAACAAGGACATTCGACCTAATTGCGTCATTAAGGGTGAAAGCTGGTTCTAGGTTGTTTACGAAATACTCGTGAATTAGACGAGTACCTATCTCATCCCCATACCTGTCAGGTGTGGCACTCAAGCCGAGACGACCCCCCGCCTTTAGTCCAAAAAGGATCCTCGTATCTGGAGCTCCCATTCGATGGACTTCATCGGCAACTACAAGTAGATTTTCGTGAACCCTTAATTTCGTCAGAAAATCTGGGGTAATCGCTGTTTGGTATGTCGCAAGCACGATACGTGGCCCTAGTTGGGCGTCATCTGCTGTAGCCGAAGAAAGAATCTTTAGCCAATCCTGCTTGGAATGACCGGCACCCGCCAAAACCAAAGGCACATCACCCATTTCAGATTGAATTTCTTCCCGCCACTGGTTGAAAAGAAGTTCTGATGGGACAAGTACCAATGCAGAGCGCCCTGAGCTAATCCAACCTCGTACTGCCTCGATTCCAACGAGCGTCTTTCCACCACCCGTTGCGAATTGAACTAGTCCTTTAAAATTGTTTAACTCCCAGGATTCAAGGACTTGTACTTGGTGGTTCCTTAGCTGCCTTTTCTCTGCGGCGTCATAGGGTTTCGATGTGCCCTTTTTAGTCTCTCTTACATACCGCTTAGAAGCTAGTAAGCGTCGTACATCATCCAGTGACGAATCTAGATCTACGGTTCCAACTGCTTGGGTAATGATCGCTGCGGAGGCTGACGCGCTTTCAACGCGCAGTCCGACTCTCAAGTTTTCCCACATTTCATCAAAATCATTGAGGTGCCGCGACGACCTTTGGTCCTGCTCAACATTCATCCAAGAGCAAAAAGTTTCGATTTGTTCGTGATTGGCATATCCGGACCATGCTGAGGCCGTCTCATTTGCGCTCCCCACGAACGAGAGCCTGTTGTTATCTTCATCTCTGAAAATGCCAACCTTGTCGTGGAAAAGCCCACTATTCGAAATTGGCCTCGCAAATTTTATTTGGAGAATTTTTTCGGACAACAGGCCACTCATGACTTTTGTTAGGGCAGCAGCCAGGTCATCTGCTTGAATTAATTTTTCAATGTCATTGGTTAAAGTACTTGCAGAGCCCAACTGTCCTGTGGCACTGGGCTCAAGTCGAAGTGCGTCAGATTCCGACACGTATGGCGAACAGATCAGTCGCAAACTTCCTTTATTCGAGACGAAGCTCGAATATGCCAATGGTGCTATTGCGATTAACGAGGAGCTGAAATAACCAGCAGCTCTGTCATATTTTATGGAGGCGCTTAATGCCGGGACATAAAAATCTTCAAGCAAATGAGATTGACTGGTTGAGTAATTTGAATCAAAGTTGATCCGTGCCAAATTCATGATCCCCATTTTCCCTGTGCCAGCAAACTGGCCCAGATCCCAATCCTCTCGAATACCACTGACATTCCGGCGCTACTCCGCGCGAATTACAAAGAATAAGGTTTAAGGCCTATGCAGACAAGGTCTTTATCGGGATCGAGAGAAGCGAGGCCGTTAGACGCGCTTCCAGACTTTCTCCAGGGAATCTAGCCTTCATTGGCCCCACGTGCTGACGCCAGCGCGATGGATGTCTGGGCCTACCGTCCACTGTCCAAGCGAATTCATGTCCAAAACTCATAGCCTCATTAACAAGCCAATCTATTTGGTTATTGAAATTATGCCTCGTACCATTCGCAAATCCGCCGAGGCTCCACGCGGCGAAGAGTGAATCACTCTCACCAAGGGCTTTCGCAATTGCCGGTCGACTTCGAAGCCAGATGCGGGATTCGGATCCAATCGAGTTCAATTCGGGCAAGTCTCTTGATGGAATACTCACCAGATTTTGGATCGCATAGGAGTCAAACTCAAGAAGAGTCGTCATTAATTCAACATTTCGTTCCGTCACTGTTGAACTATTTTTCATAGGTGGATTTAGCAAAAAGTATGTGATGTGCAAGGGATCAATCCTTATCCCGATTTGTCAGAAGTTCAAAATGATAGGCCGTTAAGCGACAATTCTTGGGCATTTTCAATTCGTAGTTCACCATACTTCGAATTTAAAGACTCTTGAACATGCTGTCATATATTAGAGAATACCAAAGCCAGAAAATTAAGCACCGAGTGACGAAGGGGTTCGGTCTTCGAATATTTGCCAGTTCCAGTTTGTAATCCGAGGGCCCCAGAATCGGTGACCCCATGAGTTTACGTTGATTCTGTCGATCTCATCTAAAAATCCGACTATTCCCAGATTAGGTACTGAAAATAAAGTCACCACATGACAGCTCGACCTATTTCCCCTCATTTATAGTCCAAATTTGCATTCGCATCAAATTATTATTGTGCATCATTGCGCTAAGTCGGCTGACGAAACTTTTCGCAATTTTATAAATTCGGCGAGCGCAAGGAGCATCACCAGTAGTTAATTTATGTCCATATGCAAAAAAAGGGCCAGGACAAGTATCCACTTTCAGAACACAGCACGATTTCCAAGTACTGCGCGTCATTCTCGTGGATTTACCCTTAATTGGAAGTCCTTTAACGTGCAAAGGATCGGCTTTATTCAAAGCACTGAACCGAGGTGCCATATTTCATCTTGGGGATTCGACTACCTCACTTTTCTCCCTTAACCCATCCTCACTTTCATTTTTTTCGTGAAGTGAAATTCAAACTTTTTGATTATGGAAATCGAGCAGACACGGCAATGAAAGTTCAGATCTTCGAGCAGCGGCTGTGATGCGGAGCATCACAAGGACGGGCACGGTTTAAGTGACTAGCCACAAGGAAGTCGGGCTTCCGAAGTGGATTCAGAACAATCACAAGGCGGCATCCATTCAATGCCGCCCTAATTCCAACACGTATCAATTGATGCCATCCTCAGCCAGAGGATGGTGTTCACACTGATTATGGATACGGTCTTCCCAGCACTCTTGCTTTTGTTTGGGCATCCGCTTCGGCTTCAGCCAACGCTTCCATTTGTTCTTCAGTTAGTTCTTCCGTATGTGTTTCAGGAAGCGCTTCATAACGCGCTTCCGTTTGTTCTTCATAAGGTGCTTCAGGTAGTGCTTCAGAGATGACCTCTTGTATTGGAAAGTAGCGTGATTCAAGATCCGCAGGATCAAGTTCGGGCATCTTTTCGTCTTCATCGATGAGACCGCCATCAATGTCGGCTACGACTGAGGCCTTATACGTTGCTCTATCGGCTTGCTGACGACTTGTAATGTCACGTAGAACCTTCGAGTTCACCCAAAGTATCGGTGAACTGTTCATCCGCCTAATCCGCCTTACTAATCCCACTCCGATCAGCCATTCGAGATGATTCCTTAACGGGGTTCGCCCGATACCAGTGTGAGTCTGGAGGTGTGACATGGTCCACCAAAGGCCGTTCTTGGACTTACCTTCGACGTACGAATGTTCACCCTCAGTTGCAATAGTAAACAAAATATTTCGCAAATCGCTCCGTCTCCGTTGCCCACCTTTTCCACTACCTTTGGGCAGGAGAATCTCCCGACAGTCGAAAATCACCTGCGCAAATGGATTGTTTGCCGTCTTTTTACCATTCATTTCATTTCCATTCCATTAGTTGTGAGACAGTCATCAGTCCCGAATCGTTTTAGTCGTTTTATGTCCATGTGGGAGTTTGTTTCTCTGGAAGGTCTAGATACTCGAGGTTCCTTTTCTGTCCCCGCTATCGCGACGACACGCCGTGAAAAGTGCCCTCAAGTCCCGACTTTCACGCACCTCTAGCCTTCGTAATTGCTTCGATTTCGGCTTCGAGCATTTCCAGCGAAGAAACCTTCCCTCGGGCTGTCGTGTTGCCACGACAGCCCGAGGTTGGGCAAGTGATGTGAAGACCTGCAATACCGACTGTTTCGAAGGTGCAGGACTTACCAGAACACATGTACTCGCGAAATTTATACTTCTTGAATTCCTTCCGTAGTTCGCTACGCAGGGACACTTTCGCTCCCCTCTACCCATGCATCGATTTCAGTTATCCTGAATCGAACTGATCGACCACCGGGCAACCTGTGGAAAGGGATCGGGTTTCTAAGGTCGTGTGTCTTCTTACGAATGAAAGAGGCGCTTGACCCCAAGTGGATAGCGACTTCGTCGATTCTCACGAACGGTTCATTTGATTTCATATTGAGCCTTTCTCTATAGTTAGTCCTTGCGGACTACCAACACACATTAACTCACTTCTATTGGTAACGGGTGACGCATACCTTGACAGCGTGTCGAATTCTGATAGGTTGTGTTCATGGGAAGCAACGAGCAGTTTGATTTCGAAGTTGGTACTGACACATGTGCAGCCGCGTTTTACGCGGATGGCCTGCAAGTCGTAGCCCTTTATGAACTCGAGGACGGTTACCTGACACCGCATCCAGGTGAGATCAGAATTTGGAGAGCAACAAACGCATTGCCCGCACAGGAATTAAAAGAAATACGGGAAGGTTGGAGTGGGCAACCTCCCAGCAACCAGACACTCGGAATCGGATCAGAGGAAGTTCGAGGTGTCCCAGTTGGCAAAATCTTCAGAGCAATGCAATCGAAGATCAGTCAAGACACTCTCGTTGAGAAAGATTCTTTCGAAGTTCCCTCGATCGAAGAAACAGAGCAAATCATTTTGGCTCGATTAATTCCTGAAGAGTGGCGGAACAGCAGAGACTTCCGGTCTCACGCACGCGAGTTGCGGGCAATCAAGGTATATCTCCACGATGTCTACGCAGAGCAGAGCATTCAACCGATGCGGGCTGTCAGCGACAGCGAAAAGGTCACGATTGAGAATGCCCGCAAGATCATTGATCAGTCCCGCAATCATGGGTATTTGACGAGAGCCAATGGTGGTGTTGGTGGAACCGTGACCGATAAAGCAAGGTCATCCGCAAACATCATGATGCTCGCAAGCGCGGAAGCAAAGGGGGACAAGAAATGAGTGTCAATAAACGAGGTGCTTCCTACGAAGTCCGTTGGCGTGCTGGCACTATCCAGCATTCAAAGAGTGGCTTCCCGACCAAGCGAGCAGCACAGGCCTACGAGGCTGAGCAGTTGCAACGGATCAAGTCGCACACCTTCACGGCTCCCCGTGAAGCCAAGATAAGCATGAATGAACTTGCTCAAGAATGGTTCGTCACCAAGGATGTTTCCGATCGCACCATGCTTGGTTACAAAGAAGTTTGGAAGAACCTGATTGCTCCTACATGGTCGAGTATCAAACTTGAGAATGTAAAGCCCGATGGAGTGACCAAGTGGGTCACTACTCTTAATCGGCAATATTCAGCCGCACGTGTGCGTAAGGCATTCACAGTGTTTAAGCAGATCCTTGATCTAGCAGTGATGGGCGAGAAACTCATGAACAATCCTGCTGATCGGGCAAAGCAAATAGTGGGGAAAGGACTGCTACCGAGAATCGTCAACGTTGATAATGACACTCGACTAACAAATGATCAGGTCCTGGACTTGGCTGAAGCCGCTGGTCAGTATCGCGTGATGCTTCTAGTTATGGCTTACACGGGAGTTCGATTCGGTGAAGCCAGTGCATTGCAAGCAGGCGATGTTGATTTGGTTACCAATCGACTTCATGTTCGCCGTGCCTACTCAGACGTAGCAGGCAAACTTCAAGTCGTTCCCCCGAAGAGTGGGAAACCAAGGACGATACCTATCCCCGCCTACTTGCACGCTCCCTTTATGGAAGCACTGTATGCCTGCGAGTCCTCCGACTCGCTTCTCTTCACTGCCCAAAAAGGTGGACCGCTGCACTATCGACGTTGGAGGGCATTCTTTGACAAGGCAGCGGAGGCCGCTGGCCTTCACGGCTTAAAGCCTCACGACTTGAGAAGGACTTACGCGACGCTCTCGATTCAGGCAGGAGTCGGACCCAAGGCGTTACAGGCAGCAATGGGGCATTCAGACATACGCTTGACCATGGACACCTACGCAGGGGTATTCGAACTCGATAAGGATGATCATGCTGCTCGCCTTTCGGCAGCAGCCGAGAAGGCATTTGAAGATAAATGTTCGCAAAATGTTCGCACATCGACTGAAAACAAGCCAAATCCGTGGAGCCGCCTCGGAGATTCGAACTCCGGACCTACGCATTACGAGTGCGTTGCTCTACCCCTGAGCTAAGGCGGCTTGCCCGATTGGGCTTACCAAGGTTACTTGGTGGGCTTGAAACCAC
>Ga0105053_10012062_pt1 | contig 10471 bp, 10 predicted proteins | sample BON01_FD_78093 | JGI IMG/M metagenome (GOLD analysis project Ga0105053, IMG submission 78093) | Freshwater microbial communities from Lake Bonney liftoff mats and glacier meltwater in Antarctica - BON-01 | ecosystem: Environmental > Aquatic > Freshwater > Ice > Glacier meltwater | place: Lake...
CTGGTTGAGCGGGCGCGGCAGGCTGCCGGGTGGCGTATCGCGCTCCAGTGTCTCGAGGGTGGCGCGATGGCCTTCCGCTTCTGCCTGGTCAAATGCCTGCAGCGGCAGAAGATATCCGTCCCGTCGATAAGAGGCGACCTGATCGGCGGTGAGCGAAGCGGCCATGGCGGCGTTCCCCAAGTATAGGCGCCATCATGGCCACACTTGGGTAAAGGAACAATCACATCTCAGCCACAAAATCAGGAGCCGTATCGCGACGATACATCAGGCCGCGTCGAGATGTTCCGACAATGGGACATCGTGCTCGATCGCGTGGCGTGCCGCGCGGTTGATGTAGGCCGCAACCAGATCGTTCAGGCGCTTGAAATTCTTCGCGACGATGGCGCCATGCATGGCGCAAAGACCACTCAGAAGGGCCTGATGCCCGTGGGCATGACGCATGACGTCGTAACCGGGCAAGGCCTCCATGGCCCTTTCCTCACGGGCGAAGTGGCAACCCAGAACATCGCGCAGAGTCTCCAGCGCCAGCAGGGCCGAGAGCGTATCGTCGCGGGATACAGCGGTTTCCATCGCGCGTGTGAGGTTCACGATGGCGCGGAGATGGCCATTGGCGACATTAAAAGGGCGTGCAGGTGGCATGTGCGCAGCACCGGTTTGAACAGCTTCAATCACAAGTCTTTCTCCAGAGGACCATCCCAGGCCTGGTCCGAAGTGGAACAAAGCAACCGGCATGCCAGCGGCAGTGACCGACGTCACAAATCCTTCATCGGGCCTTCCGGTGTAGGCTGCGATCACGACAACGGCTGCGGCGAGAGGCCATGCGGATAGCCACATTCAACCTGGAGAATCTGGGTGCGACCCATCGGGGCGATCAGGAGGTGGCCGCCCGCCTGGCCCGGTTGCGGCCCCAGTTGCTGCGCCTGGATGCCGATGTCCTGTGCATCCAGGAGGTCAATGCCCCCAGGGACGGCGCCGGCGGCGAGCGGACCCTGAGCGCGCTCGACCACCTGCTGGAAGAGACCCCCTATGCCGGCTATGCCCGCTGCGCCAGCCACCATCCCGACGGGCATGCGCCCATGGACCGGCACAACCTGGTGATCGCCAGCCGTCTGCCGCTGCGTACCTGCCGCCAGGTCTTTCACGACCTGGTGCCGCCGCCCCGCCATGGCCTGCTGCGCGACGGCCATGATGCAGGCGCCCTGCTACGATGGGAACGCCCCCTGCTCCACGCGACCCTGGCGCTGCCCGGCGGCCGCGATCTGCATGTCGTGAACCTGCACCTGCGGGCGCCACTGGCGGTGGCCCTGCCGGGTCACAAGACCGGGCCGTTCTCCTGGGACACGACGGCCGCCTGGGCCGAGGGTTTCATGATCGCCGCGCTCAAGCGCAGCGGCCAGGCCCTGGAGGCACGGCTGACGGTCGACGCCATCCTTGATGACAATCCCGAAGCACTGATCGTGGTCGCGGGCGATTTCAATGCCGGCGCGGCAGAGACGCCGACGCGCATCCTGATGGCCGGCCCCGACGACACCGGCAACGAGACCCTGGCCGGGCGTTCGCTGGTCGCCCTGGAACAGAGCGTGCCGCGCGAGCAGCGCTTCACGGTGATCCACGGCGGCCAGCACGTGATGCTCGACCACCTGCTGGCATCCCGGGCGCTGGCGGCGACCTGCCGCGGCATGGAGATCCACAACACGGCGCTCAGCGACGAACTGATCGCCTACGCCATGGCCTCCGACAGCCCGGAATCCTACCACGCACCCGTGGTCGCGGATTTCGACCTGGATTAGAGCAAATCACTTTCGGGCGGATTCAATCCGAAGCGATCCTGCACTGATTCATGGAAGCGGAGACCGAGCCGATCAGGCCTTCTACTCGGCGGCCTGCGCCGTGGGTATGTAACGCGAACCTTCGAAGGCCGGCATGACCTCGTCGATGAAGAGCTGCAGCGAGCGCTTCTGCACGTCATGGGGCAGGCCGAAGCTGGCGCGGTAGAAGAAGTTGTCGACGCCGAGCGCCTCGTAGGGCTTGAGCTTGGCGATCACCTCGTCGGGCGTGCCGAAGATCAGGTCGCGGTGCATGGCCTGGTCGTCGTATTCCTCGCGGTTGGCCAGATCCTTGAGGTCGACCGGATCGGCAAAGCCGTTCTTGACCTCGCCAAGCTGCTTGAACAGGTTCTCGAAGATGCCCGAGACGTTCTTGACCGCGTCGACGAACACCGGCCAGTCTTCACTTTTTTCATAGACCGCGGTGTGCCGCATGGTGGCAAAACGCGGGCGCTCGACGCCGGGCGAGCGGGCCAGCGCCTCCTCGAACTGGGCCTTGTACTTGACCACTTCCGAGAACGGCTTGGTCAGCGCCCAGGACATGATGTTGCAGCCCAGCGGCAGGGCCCAGTCGTAGGTCGTGGGGTGGCGCGCGGCGACCCACAGCGGGGGATGGGGCTTCTGCAGCGGCTTGGGCGCCACCGTCGAGGACGGGAACTTCCAGAACTCGCCGTCATGGGTGACGTCGCCGGCCCAGAGCTGCTTCAGCAGGGGCAGCATCTCCTGCATGTAGGCGACACCCTTGTGCTGGTCCATGCCGCCCATCATGCGGTCGAACTCGCGCTGGTAGGCGCCGCGCCCGATGCCGAACTCGACACGCCCGCCCGAAATCAGATCGAGCATGCCGACCTCGCCGGCCAGCTTGATGGGGTGCCAGTAGGGCGCCTGCACCACGGCGGTACCGACGCGGATGTTGTCGGTATTGGAGGCAAACCAGGCCAGGAGCTGGAAGGGCGACGGGCCGATCGTCATCTCGATGGCATGGTGTTCGGAAGCCCAGACGACCTCGAAGCCGCCACGGTCGGCCATCTGCACCATCTCGAGGATGTGGCGGGCCGCCTTTTCCATGTCCTGGTCGGGGCTGTAACGCTCCAGGTCGATGACAAGGCTGAACTTCATGATGCTCTCCGGATGCCCGCTTTTGGTGGGCGCAGGATGAAGTCACGGCAGGTCAGGGGTAAAGAGCACTTTGCTTCGCGCTACCGTGATCGAGGGGTTACGCATCTCTTCATGATGTCATCGCTCGGCTCAATCTTCCGGTCAAGCCGGACAATGACGGATTGGGGGGCCTGTAACGACAACGGCCCCGCCCGGAAGGTCCGGACGGGGCCGCTGGAAATCAGGCCGGTCGGCTGGTTACTTGCTAAGGCCGAGCGTCTTGCGGGCCTCGTCGGGGCCGACGACGCGGCCGCCCATGCGCTCGATGATCTCGGTCGCGCGCTGGACCAGATCGCCGTTGGAGGCGAGCACGCCGCGGTCGAGGTAGATGTTGTCCTCAAGGCCGACACGGACGTTGCCGCCCAGCAGCATGGCCTGGGCGACCATGGGCATCTGCATGCGGCTGATGCCGAAGCCGGCCCAGTTGGCGCTCTTGGGCAGGCCGTCGGCCATGGCCATCATCGAGCGGGTATCGGCGCCGGCACCCCAGGGGATGCCGAGGCAGACCTGGAACAGCGCGGGATCGGCCAGCAGGCCCTCGTCGTACATGGCGTGGGCCAGACGGACCTGACCCAGATCGAAGACCTCGATCTCGGGCTTCACACCCAGTTCCTTGATCTCGATCGCCATCTCGCGGCACCAGGACGCCGGGTTGATGTAGACCTCGTTGCCGTTGCCGAAGTTGAGCGAGCCGCAGTCGAGCGTGCAGATTTCCGGGCGGATGCGGCGGACATGCTCGAGACGCTCCTTGGCGCCGATCAGGTCCGAGCCGGGGCCAGCGGTGCCGTCGGCGAGCGGGTTGAAATCGCCGCCCATGCCGGCGGTCAGGTTGAGGATGACGTTGACGCCGTCCTGCTTGATCAGGTTGACCGTCTCCTCGAAGAGATCGGCATTACGCGAGCCTTTGCCGGTTTCGGGGTCGCGGACATGGATATGGGTGATCGCAGCGCCGGCGTTGGCGGCCTCGATCGCGGAATCGGCGATCTGGCGCGGCGTGACCGGAACCTTGTTGCTCTTGCCCGTGGTGTCGCCGGCGCCGGTGATGGCGCAGGAAATGATGACGTCGGTATTCATGGGTCGTCGTACTCCGGGAGTGGGGTGTTGAATCAGGCGGGGCAGTTGGCGCGGATGTAACGGATGGCCAGGGGCGTCAGGCGCTCCTGGACCCAGGCCGTGATCGCGCGGTCGTCTTGTGTCCAGGCGCGCGGGCCGGCGATGACGCAGGGCTCGAGGATACCCCAGAGCACGCCGTTCTCCATGAGCGGGGCGTGCACAAGGCCGCGGTGCTGGAAGTTCTCGATCTCGTAAGGCGCATTGACCAACGCGGAGTCGGCCTTTTCGATGTCGTCGATATAGAGCGCCTCGGGATTGATCAGCGCCATCGCGAACATCGGATCGTCGCTGGCGACCTGATCCTGATCCATCGGCGCCCAGCCGGCATCGGGCCGGTTGAAGGCCCACTCGGGCCGCGCGACCCACTGATGGGTGCAGCGCGCCAGCTTGGCGACCGGCTGGTAAAGGAACAGCAGGCAACGGTCGGCGCCGATGGCACGGCCGTAGTGTTCCATCAGGCGGCCGAAGCTCTCCTCGAGCGGTTCGGGCTGTTCGAAGAGGGTCTGCAGATCAGCGGGGATGGCGGTCATGGAAGTCCTTCGAATTTCGCGGCTTGTCGCGCGGCGCGGCGCCCGCCGTCAAGCCTGCGCCGTGGCCGGAGCATCAAGCTCCAGCCGGTTGGTGGCATCGCCGCGGCTGACCAGTGCGCTCCAGCGGGCCGAGGCGCCCGGCATGTAGGCCCGCGCCATGGCGGGGTAGGACGCCTGGTACCAGAGCATGCCCAGTTCGGTCGCGTCCGAGTCGGCAAAGGCCTCGTCCTGGGGCGTCTCGTCGATCTCGACGACCACACGTTCGGGCGAAATCTCGATCTCGCGCACCGGCCAGATCAGGCGCATGGGCAGGTCATGATCGGCGATGAAGGATTCCAGCGAAACGGTGCGGCCGCGTTCTTCGTGGCGCTCGCGCAGGCGGCGCCCGCGTTCGGCACCCCAATTGGCCAGCGCCTGCGCAACAGCCTCCCTGCCCGCCTCGCCATGGCGTTCGATGATCGGGCGGGCGCAGGTGAAGAAGTGGCCGCCGAGCAGGCGGTTGCTGCGCTTCAGGGATTTCCAGGCGCCCTCGATCTCGCTGGCGGCGCGGTAATCGTCCGACAGGCGCTCACCCAGTTCCGTGGTGGCGCCGGGATCGTGCGGCGCGGACTCCGGCGGCATGATCCAGCGGAAGTGGCAGTGGTCGTCGCCCTTCATCAGGTTCTCGTGGATCGTGACATTGCCGTCCGGGTGGTAGGTGCGGGCGGCGGCCTGATGAAACTCGTCGCAGTACCAGTGACCCATCTGGTGGAACTCGCCTTCCTTCCAGGCCTGCGAGGCCGGGCAGTGGAAGACGTCGAACTCGACGTCGTTGGGCGTGTAGCGGCCCTGGTCGGCGATGGTGTCCTTGGCGACATAGGTGCTGGCGTTGTCCCAGCAGCGCATCAGGGTTTCCATGTTGACCGGCTTGCCCAGCGCGTGATGGGCCTCCTGCATCTCCTGCCCGCGCCAGTGGCCGAAGGCGCGCAGACCCAGGCGCACGCTGCGTTCGCCATCGCGTCCGAAGCGTTCCGTGGCGACGCGCGCCAAGTGCATGTAGATGCGCGCCTGGGCTTTCAGCATCGTGTCCATGGAATCGAGGATGTCGGGCAACGCGGCATCGTTGGGCATGGTCAGCATGGCGCGACTTCAGCCCTTGCCCAGCAGTTCCAGGGCAACCGCCGTCACGCCGGGCGTATCGAGCCGGTAATGGGCATAGAGCCCGGCCGGCGGGCCGATCAGCGCGAACTCGTCGGGCATGCCGTGGCGGCGGAAGGGCACACGCTCACATTCGACCAGGACCTCGGCGACCGCACTGCCCAGGCCACCGATGATGTTGTGTTCCTCGACCGTGAGGATGGCCCCGGTCTCGGCCGCAGCAGCCCGGATCTCGGCCTCGTCGAGCGGCTTGATCGTGTGCATGTCGACGACGCGCGTCTCGATGCCCTGCCCGGCCAGGTTTTCGGCGGCATCGAGTGCGGCGCGGACCTGGGCGCCGGTGGCGATGATGGTGAGATCGCCGCCTTCGCGCAGGCGGATCGCCTTGCCGAAGGTGATGGCGGGCACCTCTCCATAAACCTCGGGATCGCGGCCGCGGCCCATGCGGATGTACATGGCGCCGGGGTGGTCGAGAGAGGCCCGCAGCACGGCGCGCAGGTGGTTGGCATCGGTCGTGCAGACCACGGTGAGTCCCGCGATCGTGCGCATCATGGCGATGTCTTCGAGCGCATGGTGGCTGGTGCCGTAGAAGCCCATCGACATGCCCGAATGATGGCCGAGCACACGCACCGGCAGATCGGGATAGGCGCAATCGGTGCGTATCTGCTCGGCGCAGAGGATGGCGCAGAAGGCCGCGAAGGTCGCGGCATAGGGCACCTGACCGGCCGAGGCCATGCCGGCCGCAGCGGTGATCATGTTCTTTTCGGCGATGCCGAAGTCGAAGAAACGATCCGGGTGGCGGTCGCGGAATTCGGTCGTGCGGTTGGCACTGGCCAGATCGGCGGTCAGGACCATGACGCGTGGATCGCGGTCGGCCAGATCACCCAGTTCCTCGCCCAGCACGAAGGCCGGCAGGCGCGAGGCCGGCGTGCCCTTGACCGAACGGCTTTCCTTGAGATCGCTGACGCCGGTGAACAGGCCCGAAAGAGCGGCGCCCTGCTCGCTGCTGGCTTCGTTGCTCATGGCCGGACCTCCGTGGCGGTGACCGGTTTCAGCCCGGCCTGGATTTCCTCGATCACGGCGTCGTAATCGCGCCCGACCAGATTGCCGACGTGCCAGTTGAGCGAGAGTTCCATCATCTGGACACCACGGCCCTTGATGGTGTCGGCGACGATCATCTGGGGTTTGCCCGTGGTGCCGCGCGGCAGGGCATCGAAGGCGCCAAGCACGGCGTCGATATCATGGCCGTCGATGCGCTGGACTTCCCAGCCGAAGCTGGCGAAACGTTCGTGGATCGGTTCGACGCCCATGATGTCGGCGGTGGCGCCGTCGATCTGCAACCGGTTGGCATCGACGATGGCGACCAGGTTCCCGACGCCGAAATGGCTGGCGGCCATGGCCGCTTCCCAGACCTGGCCCTCATTGAGTTCGCCGTCGCCCAGCATGCAATAAACGCGGTAGTCGCGCTTCTGCGGGCGGGCGGCCAGCGCGATGCCGAGGCAGACCGAAAGACCGTGGCCGAGCGAACCCGAGCTGAAATCGCAGCCGGGAATCTTCTTCATGTCGGGGTGATCGCCGAAGGCGCTGCCCAGGCGTGTGTAGTCGTCGAGCAGCCTGGGGTCGAAGTAACCCAGATCGGCCAGGATCGGGTAAAGGCCGATGGCGATGTGCCCCTTCGACAGCACGAAACGATCACGGTCGGCCCAGAGCGGCTCGGCAGGATTGATCCGCAGGTGCCCGTAATAGAGGCAGGCCAGCAGCTCCGCCGCCGAGAAGGTGCTGGAATAATGGCCGGCACCGGCGATCCTGGTCAGCCGCACCGTTTCCAGGCGCACGAACTTGGCGCGCTCCTCGAGGAACTCCCTGCTGACGTTGCGGCCGTGTGCCGCTGTCTGTGCTGTCATCTCGCTCTCCCTTGTGCCCGGAGCGATCCTGCCACGGTCGGCGCCATCGCGCACGGCTCATGCTGCGTCCGTCCTGCTGGCGATAGATGCGCTTTTTCGCCACGATGGACCGCGAATCGACAGGACGGCGCTGCGCCATGAACGACCCCGCCCCCCGCCAGCTCGGCTTCGTGCTGATCCCGCGCTTCAACATGACCGCGCTGACGGCCACGCTGGAGCCGCTGCGCATCGCCAACTACATCAGCGGGCGGCCGCTTTATGCCTGGCGTTTCCTGTCACCGGGCGGGCAGACGATGACCGCGAGCAACGGCATGGAGCTGGGCACCGCCCCCCTGCCCCGCACCAGCGATCTCGACGCCGCCTTCGTCTGCGGAAGCTGGAACGCCCAGCACCACGAGGACGCCGCCCTCCTGGGCTGGCTGCGCCGGCAGGACCGCGCCGGGGTGGCGCTGGGCGCGATGGACATCGGCACCTGGATCCTGGCCCGCGCCGGCCTGCTCGACGGCCATCGCGCGACGATCCACTGGTACGCCATCCACGCCTTCGCCGAGGCCTTTCCGGCGATCACGGTGAGCGAGCAGCTTTTTGTCACCGATCGCAACCGCACGACCATCGCCGGCGGCATCGCCGGGCTCGACGCCATGCTGGCCGATGTGCGGGCGCGCCATGGCGACCAGCTTGCCCTGGAGATTGCCGATCAGGTGATGCACCACCCGGTGCGCGAGGCCACGGCCCCCCAGCGCACCGCACTGGGCGGCAGGCGCGAGGTTGCCCATCCGCTGCTGCGCCGGGCCGTGGCCATGATGGAGCAACACCTGGAGGAGCCGCTGGCGATCCCCGTCATCGCGGCCCGCCTGAAGGTATCGCAGAGGAAACTCGAACGCCTGTTCCGCGCCCATACCGGGACCTCGGCCGTGGGCCATTACCGCATGCTGCGGCTGGAACTGGCGCGGGTGATGCTGACCCATACCGCCCTGCCGGTGCGCGACGTTGCCCTGGCCTGCGGCTTCTCCAGCCTCTCCCATTTCGCCAAGTCGTTTTCGGCCCAGTTCGGCAAACGCCCGCGCGACTACCGCGAAGCCTGGCCCGACGACGCCAGCGTGCCGCTGTGGCCGGGGGTGACGGCGGGGCTGATGGAGCGGGCGGGGAAACGGGGCTGAGGCTGCCCCCTCATCCTCCCGTCCCTTCGGGCCGGGTCCCTCCTTCTCCCCGTGGGGGAGAAGGGCCTGGATGGCGCCACCCTTGCCCCTCTCCCGCCTGCGAGAGAGGGAGGGACCCGCCGCGCAGCGGTGGGAGGGTGAGGGCCGGTCGACTCAGCCCTTCTTGCGCGCCTTGGCAATGGCGACGAGGCCGCTGTTCATTTCGCGCGTAAGTGTGCGGAAGTTCTGGCCGCCGTCGGCCTTCTCGGGGCTTAGGCTGCCCCCTCCTCCTCCCGTCCCTTCGGGCCGGGCCCCTCCTTCTCCCCGTGGGGGAGAAGGGCTTGGATGGCGTCACCCTTGCCCCTCTCCCGCTGGCGGGAGAGGGAGGGGCCCGCCGCGCAGCGGTGGGAGGGTGAGGGCCAGTCCGCTCAGTCCTTCTTGCGCGCCTTGCCCAGGGCCTTGGCGATGGCGACGAGGCCGCTGTTCATTTCGCGGGTCAGCGTGCGGAAGTCCTGGCCGCCGGCGGCCTTCTCGGCGCCCTCGACGACGATCTCGGTGAGTTCGGACGTCAGTTCGGGGGCCACCAGACGGGTCCAGGGGAACTTCAGGGCCGGGCCGAACTGTTCCAGGCAATAGCGCATGCCACCCTCGCCGCCGCCGACATGATAGACCATGCAGGGACCCATGATCGCCCAGCGCGGGCCGGGGCCGTTGACGATGGCGGTGTCGATCTGTTCGACCGTGGCTTCGCCGGCGTTGATCATGTGGAGGGCTTCGCGCCAGATCGCCTCCTGCAGACGGGTGGCGACAAAACCGGGCACCTCCTTGTCCATCACCAGCGGCGCCTTGCCGGCGTATTCATAGAAACGGCCGGCCCACTGCACGGCCTCGGGATCGCTCTTTTTGCCGCCGACGATCTCGACCAGGGGCATCAGGTAGGGCGGGTTGAAGGGGTGGCCCGTGACGGTGCGTTCGGGCGTGGCGCATGTCTCCTGGATCTGCGACATCGTCAGGCCGGAGGTGGAGGAGGAGATGACGACGTCGGCGGGCACCAGGGCGCCCATCTTCTCGTACATGGACTGCTTGAGCGCCAGATTCTCCGGCACGCTTTCCTGCACGAAATCGGCGTTTGCACAGGCCTGCGCCAGATCGGTGGTCACGGTGAGACGGTCGCGCGAGGCGCCGTCGGCCAGGCCCAGTTCCTCCAGGCTCTCCCAGGCGGCATCGATCAGGCCGCGGAGTTTTTCCTCCTCGGCGCCATCGAAGATCCAGGCGGTGACGTCATAACCCTGGGCCAGGAAATAGGCCGCCCAGCCGGCGCCGATCGGGCCGGCGCCCAGGGTGGTGATGTTGCGGACGTCTTCGACAGCCTTGCGTGCCATGGGGTTCCTCGTTGGTTCAGGAAATGCCCCCTCTCCCCTTGCGGGAGAGGGTCGGGGTGAGGGGTCGACGCGCGGAAGCGCGGGAAGAATCGGAAGTTGAACGATGCGGCGCAGCCATCCCCCTCACCCAGCTTCGCCTAGGCGCGCCGGAACGGCGCACCAAGGCTGCGCAACCCTCTCCCACGCCGGGGAGAGGGGAAAGAAGGAAGTCGCGTCCGGAGAGCCACAACGTCACTTGCCCTTGAACTGCGGTTTGCGCTTTTCGACGAAGGCGCGGACGCC
>Ga0105053_10012079_pt1 | contig 10459 bp, 7 predicted proteins | sample BON01_FD_78093 | JGI IMG/M metagenome (GOLD analysis project Ga0105053, IMG submission 78093) | Freshwater microbial communities from Lake Bonney liftoff mats and glacier meltwater in Antarctica - BON-01 | ecosystem: Environmental > Aquatic > Freshwater > Ice > Glacier meltwater | place: Lake...
ATCGCAAAACTGAACACCGCCAATCCCGTATAAGGGATGTAGCTGAGGACCTAAATTTGGTACCTATAGTGACAGGGGGTTTTAGGACGTTCTGTTATTAATAAACATCTTACACATCATCAGAAAGTACTCGACATCTGCCTACCCATGGACTACATCGCATGTGCGAACGTACAAGTCGAAGTGAGAGATGCGGGCTTTTCTATCAACTAAGCCACCAAATTCAATCGCATCGCCAATCCAAAATATACAACCGCCATGTACGCTCCCTTCGGACAAGATGCGACGGTCGAAAACTACCTTAAGCCTCACTTCATGGATGGATTCATCAAAAGGGAGGACTACCTATTCATCACGACTGGATGCCAACAGTACAAGAAGGAGATGGCATACTCAGGAACTCACTCATCAGATGAAAATAACTTGGACAAAGTATATGATTATGGTGATCCCCTCACTCAGTGGCAGCCACCCCGCATTGAAGGCGAAATCATCGAAAACCTTTACGCGAATAGCTTCCTCATCGGCAGGCAGCTCAAGCCCTTCGTTGACATCATCACCATGAACGCGTCGCATCACACCAATTTCGATCACGCATACGTTCTCAACGTCCACTTCAACAAGTCTGCCATCGAATCCAACGTCACAGCGGCATCCGCCAAACGACAGAGGGTTTAGCAAGTGTGCGGTCCATTCTTGGGCCGCCGTGCACGGCCAGATCGAGATCATGAGTACTAAGTCGTGTATTAATAAAGACAAATATCAGTACCTTGACTCCTCGCTGAAACATGCACAAACACATACACACACTTGTCTAATGGTGCTACATACAAATTTGCAAAAATCATCCGGCTCACACTTCGCCGTGGTAGATTTAGGCACATCAATGCACATATTGCAATACCGCTTGTCAGAAGATCATACAGCCGTTTCTGTATATATCGTTTCCGCATATGAAATGTGCACGAACACATACGCACACTTGTCTAATAGTGCTACATACAACAAATGGTGCTACATACAAATGTGCAACTATCACCCGGCTCACACTTCGCCTGGTAGATTCAGGCACATCAATGCACATATTGCAATACTGCTTATATGTAATACCGCAACTTGTCTGAAGATCATAGAGCTGTTTTAAGATGAGGTGACTTCAACTGTGTAGCACGAGCACAAAACGGAAGATTAATTCATCTAGTAGATCCATCAGCAGCCCTAGTCATTCCTGACAGCCACAGAAACCTATACTTTGTGCGCCACGCTCAACTTGCTGGACACACAGTCATATTGGGTGCACAAGCCGGACTATTACCATACGGCGAAAAAGAAATCTCCGTTCCCTTTCTCGAAGACAAATCATCCAGCCTCTGGCTGCTACCATTGCTACCCCCGCCGCAAGCACACACCGGCGTCTATCCAATCTACATCGCTCAGCCATCAACAGGACACGCCCACAGGCATGAATACAAAGATTCGGAACAAGGCACGAACAGATCAAAAAGGCGAATATATTAACCATCCGAAGCAAGCTCTCCTAGAAGAGCATCTGACGAACCACGTCGTCTGTGCCAAAGACGAGCATTATTCTGCAGGCACAGCTAAAACAGCCGCTTACAATCTACGACACAGTGCACGAGCCATGATGCTACACGGAAATGTGCCTAAACGCTTCTGGTACTTCGCCATAGCACATGTGGCATAAGTACACAACGAGACATCACCGTCTCGCCTAGACAAATCCAAAACGATATTCGATCTACGATTTTCCAAAAGAGCAGATCTCACACAAATGCCACCCTACGGCTGCTTCGCCACCGTATACAAAAAAATAGACGCACCCTTCAAGATCAAAGCCTAGATCTACCATCCGATCAAAGAGTCTTATCGGCATAGCGAAACACCACGGCGTAATCGGATACTATGTGAGCGACGGATCATTAATCGTTGTCACACGACAAAATCTAGTCTTCGATGAATACTTGTACCCGTTGCACCAGAAACCACTCTCTGTTCCAGCCTGGCAGACATTTCACAATCTGACACAAGCAGCAGCACAAGGTAGTACGCAACAAGCGACTCCATCAACAGAGCAACAATCAGCACAGGAATACGCCTCATCAGACTCAAACATGGACGACTCCCCTCGTACATAAATTCAAGAAGTCAACGATACAATCAACCAGGAAAAGACCGACAAACAAGATTCGTTCGAATCTGATCTGGAATCTGATGATGATAGCAACGAAAGCACTCGCATCTCATCAAGACAAAAGCACCCTCCTGCAGTCTTCAAAGCGAGACCTGAAAATCCCATCGCAGAAAGAAAAACAAATTTTCTCAAACACTACAAATCCGACAAAGCATATTCGGATAACCGTAAATCACTCCTGAACATCGCATTAAAATTCAACGGAAAGATCACTGAATAATATCCAGCCAGTGACAACTACTCTATCACGTATCAAGACGGCCATTACAGAAGTAATGTCTCACTCAAACGTCTTGGAATACGTAAAAAGCACCAAGCAATACGAGGCCCATCACAAAAACCAACCTGCACTCTTCTACGCCTTTCACACAGCTGTGTCATCAAACACGATTCAATCAAACAACGTACCAGAAAACTACAAAGACGCCCGAGCCACACCAGACGTTGCTGATCGGATGAAAGCCTGCAGACGTACAAATGGGCAAACTAGGATTCCTCGGATGCTGGGAGGTCCTACCACGATCATCTCTCCCTCAAAACGCATCAGTCATGAAAAGGCGATGGACGTTCAGATAAAAGACAAACAAACCTGGAGACCTGAAATCGGCCAGCCCTCGATCGAGATTCGTAGCCAAAGGCTATTCTCAAGTCCAAGGTCTACACTACTTCGAAAATTATGTTCCAATAGCTTCCTTCATAACAATACGTCTACTATTCGCACTCACAAGTATGCCCAACTTTAAAGTACTGCACTATGACGTGTCTGTCGCTTTCATTCAAAGCAAACTCGATTCATATCATCCACCCGTTTACTGTCAATGGGCCGAAAGATACGAAGATCGACGCAAATATGTTTATCACCTTCACCGTCGCTATACGGCATGAAAGACAGTCCTCGAGGATTGTGCCAGCTCTTCGCAAGCGTCCGTACAGAATTCGGTCTAACAGGTCTAACACGCCCCAAAAGCGACGAATGCTTCTTCGTAAAATTCATCAACAACTCAAAGAGTCGAATCCAAAACATACGACCTGACCTGGCCAATATTATCGAAGCCACTGCCTTCGTGCCCGAGAACGATAGAATCTATTCTGACTGCCCGCACGCTACAGCGATACTAATAATCGCCAGCTACATCGATGACAATCTTGCATTCAGGGATTGCGAAGCACTAGCTGCAGAATTTGAAATACATTGCGAAGTCAAATTTCCTATGAATGCCAAGGGACCCTATAATTGGTATCTATCCGTCAAAAATGACCGTGATCCAACAACAGGCGCAGTGTCAGCTCACCAGCACCTCTACATTGACAAACTCCTTAGAAAATGGGGCATTCACCAGTGCAACCCACTGCTTACACCATTTCCACAAAAGGCCAATGACATTGTCAAAGTACTCACAAAACCAGTAACAATTCACGACGAGAAACTGCACAGAATACCAAGCTCTGGTTGGCACTTTCTTCTATCTGCAAGTACACACCTTTCCAGAAATATCCTGGGCAGTCTCAGTACTAAGCAAATACAAGATTCGACCCAGCCCAACTCATCTAGTGATAGCCACGAAACATTCACAGGTGCTACCTCAAAGGGCGCAAGAATGTCACTCTACGATGGTGCGCTCAAGATTGCACCGGCGCACACTTGCCAGGCACAATGTATGGATATGCCGACGCATCCTTTGCCGACACAATCTCACATCGACATTTCTCAGTCGGATACGTCTTCTTGCTCAACGGCGCCGCTATCTCCTGGCACGCGAGGAGAACTTCTCGAATCGTTCTTAACGCAGCAGAAGCCGAGCTCTACAGTCTCTCTAGTGCCACTCAGGAAGCCAGTTATCTCTGCAAAGTGTGCAACGAGCTAGGATTCCTGCAAAGCAGCCCGACTATTATGTAAGAGGATTGTCAGGCAGCAGTCGCTTTAACCAAAGAAAACAGATTTTGCAATCGTAGCAAACACATCTCCCTTTGCTGGAGCTGTGTTGTCGAAAGATAAAGTCTTACCATTGGCGACATAGCCGTTGTCAGTTTCCCCTGTTGGTGGTTGTATTTCAATAAACTTTTCTCTCTCTCTCTATCAGCCGCACTGGTATGCTTGCAGACACATTCTGCTCGCCTCGACCCGCATCGAGCTTTATACCATTCTGCAACACAATATTTAGACATCCACAGATGCCCACCGCATTGCTACCAACTTAGGACATGGACGCCTCCTGCTCGATTTTGGTTCATGCCGACTCTCAATACCCAACGGTTCGCTACCGTTCTTACACATCCATCGACATGCTTTAGTCATGCATAATACCACTATTGTGTGACTGTCTATCAATCTGATGTGAAATATGAGCTCTAAAGTGTTTGTCAGGAAAACTTAATACTCATTAAATTTATTCTTATTCCCTTTCTCATACATCCATCGACATGCTTTAGTCATGCAGAATACCACTATTGTGTGACTGTCCATCAATCTGATGTGCAATCTGAACTACACAGTGTTTACAAATTTGACACTCATGGGTTTTAATCTTTGCAAGAATTTACTTGCATACAGCAAAATTTCATTATGCAGACCTGAATTTTAAGTACGGCTCTTCAAAATGATGTATCTGCACGCTCACTCCAAAGCAAAACTTATCTCATGGGATTTATTTTTGTTTCTTCAATAACAATGAGATCATCTAATTAACTAACAAATAAGTGATGAAAGGATTTGCAATCGCTAATTAATCTATACGAAATAGCATATTCATTATCATTAATATGGGTCTTATTTCCTCCCCATTCATATGAGAATATTATACATAAGTTTACTTGAATACAGAAATCTCCACAAATTATTTCACGCGAGCTCCCTTCATTCTTAGTGAGGAGGAGTCTTCAAGTGTGTAAAATCATCAAGAACATAAAGTTCTAAATCTCATCCATCCAACAATATTCTACTAAGAATTACCGTAAAGTAATCCATACTCAATTAATCCTCCCATAAGTTATAATTATCTTCGTGAGGAGGAGTCTGACAAATCCATATCTCTTATGTAGCAAATTAATCTAAATTCAGAAGATTTCAGTTTTGCCAAGTACCATTTAATTAGATTTAGGAATCACAAATACATTTATATCTTATTTAAGGAGTTGACTATTTCTATTCAGTGATTAGTCAGCTTTCCCTTGACCATAGATTGAATGTGGCTGCCTGTTTAACCGTTCCAGGAGATGTATTAAGCCCTGACTTCAATTGCGTGCGACTAAATTCAACAGCTCCAGCAGTGTACTACGTCATTGACACATAGCGGATTCTAGGACCAGCGCCCATAATTCGCAATCCTGTGCACCCCTCGATTCCATATGGCGTCCTGTCCAAGAGGGCGCGGGACTTTCCACATGCCAAGGAAGATTTCAAGGCCGGACGAGGCGATGGAAGCAGTCAATGGATTGTGAACATGTGGGCACTCATGTAGAGTTCACATAAGCCTACTCCAGGTGCTTGTGTGGGACGGGACATGGTGCACCGCTGCGAGAGTACTGATAGTCTGAATTCACGCTGTTTTGATTGAGGGACATTTTAGACTGCCTCTCCCCCCCCCAAACCACTGGTATGCATGGCTTCCCAATGAATGGTTTGAGTGTGTGTTCCCGTCAATATGTGGCTTGCAGTGGGGAAAACAACCGTACTATAGGCCGGCCAAAGGTTAATTAATTAATTAATTTATTCATTAATTGATGAATTAAGTCATTAATTAAAAGAAGAAGATTCTGAGTTGTAATTTGTGAAAAATAAATTACATACTACACAGAGTACCCATTAGGACTTCATTAAAAATATGGCCTGCGGCGCATTTTTTCATACTCTTTTTGCTGAAACCGGGATGCATTTGATTTGAAATTTCTTGTTCTGTCTACCAATCCATTGGTGGTGAAAATGATTCCAACTCCAATACTGAGTGATCATAAGGACATAATCTGTACCAAACAGTAATTGAGAAAGTGTCAAATAACAAACCCTTTGTCAAATCAAACCTCTTGAGATACAAATCGCATAACACCATTTCAATTCCAAAACAGTTTATAAGAAACAACGTACAACAGGGGAAATGCCTCACCCAAAGCCTACAGATTTGGATATGACCAAGCACTCAGATTACTTTGTTTGAAAGGACACGTCAGAGCATGTGGCTCGACGCTGTGACTTCACCGTTGATAAAAAGCGAGTGAATTCTGGTGTACTAAAACACCTCTTTTTGGAGGGAGTTGAGCATCCAAAAATATCACCCAAAACCCCCGGAAATGCACTCTCCGACGCGCTACTAATGTCACGTTTTCAAAATTTCGCCGCAAAAAAAACCAGTTTTTTGAAACCGCGCTCTGCGCAGTTTTAATTAATGAATTAATTAAATTAATTTGGCCAAACATTGTTTCCTTCACTGGTGGGTTGCCCACATGGTATATGGGGGAGACTTGTCATTCAAGCGCAGGAATCATCTCCGTTGCGCATGGAAAGGCGCGCTGCGGCGACAGTTTCCTTCTCATAATGCCCAAGTCTCATCCCACGATCATGGCACACGGCAGCGAGAGTTGTGAATTGTTGAAACTAAGTTGTCCTTCCTCTCACCTATCTCTGTTTTGTCTTCCATGTTGTTCATTGTGCAAATCCAGGTCGGATTGCAAATCCATCATTCGCTGATATCAATTCAGAGTATGGGTGGCTGGCAGCACTAATCAAGGAGTATCAGTGGCTGACTGATGTCAACTTTCTTGATTTTTGGACATTCAATGTAGAGTTGGAATTTCTCAGTCTTTTTCTGCATGGACTCAAAACAGGGGGTCTCAAAAGAGGGGAGTCTAGGAATGTGTTGAAAGTGGCAAACCTTGCTCTCAAAGACATACCTTGGGTGGCAATTTACTGCAAAGAGCGTGACATGACTGTCAAGGGTACAAAACAACATGCAGACGACATGAAAAGAGTAGTTGAATGTCTGCAGGGGGGAAACGTGTTGGGTGCAAAGGAAGAAAGTGCGTGGGCCCTGAAACCCCCCACAAATTCAGAATGATTTTTGGTAGGCAAAGTTTGGGCAATCCCAAGGATTGCATTGACATCTCTTGTGAAAAAAGCTACAAAAGCAAGACTTGACTCCTTAAGTTTGGCAGAGGCCAAACAAGAGTATTTAGATGTGGCAGGATTACATGCAGCCACGACACTAGCTACAACGCACGCAACCTACAATAAGGGTCAAGGTGCTGCCATACAGCACTTCAACACTACAACGATGAAATTCCTGGAACGCGGGTTGATGAGGCAACAGGAGAAAAAGTGGTTCGGCCTGGCAACAAATTGTGACCTTCATGGTGGGTCAAAGGTTCTTTGTAGACTGAACAGACTTGCACACCAATAGGGGCTGCTCGAAAATATGTGACAACCAGTACTGATATGTAAATTTTGAATTACGTAGTCCGTCTAGAAACGTGTCGCATCGCAACAAACACACAAGGAGTGTGGAAATGTACTCTTCCTCTGACCATTCTCCCTCTTCAGTTGCTGGCAAAATCCGCAGTGTTCATGTCTGACCTCGACAAAATGTCACAGCAATAATTTTATAGTCAAGACACAATTTCCAGACCCTCTTTGAATAAATTGCACAACATATACAAAAATTTCACAATATATAAGTACACTACGCAACATACGAAATAATATTACACAACATATGATTTCATTTCATAATTTCACAACATATACAAAATTCTTACACCATATATCAGTACACTACGCAACATACGAAATAATATTACACAACATATGGTTTCATCTTCTAATTACACAACATATACAGAATTCTTATACAACATATCAGTACACTACGCAACATATAAAATAAAAAGTACTGCATATATACGAAGGAATAAGGACATATGACCATGTTTAGTGTTAAAATGAAACCATATGTTGTGTAATATTATTTCATATGTTGCGTAGTGTACTGATATGTTGTATAAGAATTCTGTATATGTTGTGTAATTAGAAAATGAAACCATATGTTGTGTAATATTATTTCGTACTAGTATGTTGCGTAGTGTACTGATATGTTGTATAAGAATTTTGTATATGTTGTGTAATGATAAAACGAAATCATATGTTGTGTAATATTATTTCGTATGTTGCGTAGTGTACTGACATGTTGTGTAGGAATTTTGTATATGTTGTGTAATAATTACACAACATATCAACGTTGTTGAAAGGTTACAATATGTTGTTGCAGGATTATAACACTGTCATATGTTGTGTAAGAAACTCCATATGTTCTGTAAAATTAGACAACATATGATTTGCGATGTATGTTTCTGATGGGTGGGGTATGGTCGGATGGTAGGTAGGAGTGAAGTGATGTGAGGTGGAAGGGTGGTGTGTGGAAGTGAGGTCGCAGTGTCTTGCCGCACCTGCACGAGGATTGCACATTGGTTTCCCACCAAACCACTAGCGCGCATAAAGAAGTGAATTCCCGCCAAACCTGCAAAAAAAAAACCAAAACAAAGAATTGAAGGAAAACCAAAACCATCAGAATCAGATATTCAGGAAACCGCAAGCCCCTTAAAAAACAGGAAAAAAAGAATTAAGAGAGCAAAACTTAGAAAGCCAACTACCAACAGATTAGGCTGGCCTAAGCTTAACCCCATTCACCCCAAAAGACCGGCGTTGCCGCGCCCCACAAACAGAGCAACTCGGAAAACCCACGAACCCCATCAGAACAGGAAGAAAAGAATTGCAACACAACGAAATTCAGGCAATCAAGTGCCAACATGTTAGGCTGGCCTAAACCTGTAAGGCACCCCCAAAGAATTCTTGCGTTCTCTCTTCTTTTGCTTTCTTTCTTTCTTTCTTGGGTGGCTAATACCCAACTTAATCACTGGACTAAGGGGGTAGTGAGCACCCGATTCTGTTGCAAGCCTGGTTTAAAGGCTTTCTTTTTAGGACTTTAGTCACATTGCATCTGTTACAATCACACTACACCAGGACAATACTCAAGGTAAAGCGAAAGGAGATTGACAGGGTCAAAGCTGCTGCCAGGTTTTAAAACCTGAACATCAGTAACGCCCTTAATATCTTAAGTAAGATGAACAAGTTGTGATCAGTGGACGCACCGTGTCAATCTAATGCCGACTCGTGCTGTACCTGACCTGAGCGGGCGGTACCTAGCCGAGTTGACAATTTGCTGTACATCCAAGCTTGGGTACGCAGAGGGCAAATATATGAACTAACCGACAGCTAGCTACGGCAGAGGTAAGCCTGCAGATGAAGTCAGACACGTATATATACACTAAGCGCAATCTAGACCGTTTGAAGGATGAATCTAATGTCATGTAGGGTAGTATTGAGTCAGAAGGTACACAGAGCAAGACGAGTATGGTGGCGTACCTGGGTGGTGGGACATTTTCCATGTGGATACTGTCATCATACTTTTATTTTTCACAAATTTAGTATGATACGTATCATCATCAGTTGAGACAAAACAACAAACGTGATTTACCAAGCATCGCAAACTAGACCTTTCAAGTTTGGTTGTAACCGGCACTTCCGAAGGCTTTTGTTCTTTCTTTGTTTCTTGGGTTTCGAAGACCCAACCTAATCACTGGACTGGCAAGGACCAGGATGACAGCAGTCAAGATGCCGACCACGGCTATCAGTTTAATAACATAAGTTTCATCGACGATATCTCGATTTTTGCTGAGACCCCAGAAGGAATGCAAACTTTGCTAGACGTGGTGCAAGAGTTCACAACATGGTGTGGCATGTAGATCAACGTTAAAAAAACTTTCTTGCTCGTAATTGACAAGGATCGAAAGAGAAGGGGAAGCACTCCGGCACCAGATCTGAGGATAAATGGTGAACGTCTCAAAACGCTAGACATCAATGACGCTTGCCGGTACCTAGGTTACTGGGGCACGGGGAATGGTGACATGAGCGCCACAAGAGAGGTAGTACGTGAAAAAGCGAGAGTGGCGCGTGACCTAATCAAAAGTCACCCGCTGACGCCAGAACTTTCTGCCGAACTCTTCGCACAGAAAGGAATCGGCGCCTTCTGGTTCTCGGCAGCCCTCATGAATGGTCGCAGAGTGAGTTGGAGGGTCTGCAAAAATCTGGGTACAAGCGTAAAAAAACGCATGGCACGTACCATGGTCAAGCGCAAACTCTCTGTACACCTTCCCAACTGCAGAGGGTGGCCATGAGTGCCCCCTGCCGTCAGGAGTACTCAC
>Ga0105053_10012082_pt1 | contig 10457 bp, 12 predicted proteins | sample BON01_FD_78093 | JGI IMG/M metagenome (GOLD analysis project Ga0105053, IMG submission 78093) | Freshwater microbial communities from Lake Bonney liftoff mats and glacier meltwater in Antarctica - BON-01 | ecosystem: Environmental > Aquatic > Freshwater > Ice > Glacier meltwater | place: Lake...
TTTGAGATTGGAGAAACGACACTCCAAATGCAATAGGCTGTATATCTGTGTATGTGTGTGTATGTTCTCCTGTATTGAGAGAATATTGTATGCTAGTACATCTACTTGGGTGCACGTGTGTATGCGTGTGTGTGAGCGTGTGCTCATGTATTACAGGCGCCTGACTACTTCAACGGCACTGTGAGTACATTGTATAAAATGTATACACACACACACACAAACACACACACACACTTAGGTGGACGACCCGAAGCGGCCGTTCGCAGCAATCGTGGGGGGCTCCAAAGTGTCGTCGAAGATCGGTGTGATAGAGTCGCTCATGGGCAAGTGCGATAAGATCATCATTGGCGGTGGCATGGTCTTCACTTTCCTCAAGGCCCGTGGCCTCAACACTGGCTCCTCCCTTGTGAGTAGTGTGTTGCAGTGTGTTGCAGTGTGTTGCAGTGTGTTGCAGTGTGTTGCACGTGGCCTCGACACTGGCTCCTCCCTTGTGAGTAGTGTGTTGCAATGTATTGCAGTGTGTTGCAGTGTGTTACACACGGCCTCAAAACTGGCTCCTGTCTCGTGAGTATTAACATACGACAGATGTGTCACGAACTCTTCCATGTCATACATGGCACGAACTCTGTCATAGACAGATGTGTCACGAACTCTATCATGTGTCATACATGGCACAAACGCTGTCATAGACAGATGTGTCACGAACTCTAGCATATGTCATACATGGCACGAACTCTGTCATAGACAGATGTATCACGAACTCTGTCGTGGACGGATGTATCACGAACTATGTCATATGTCAAATGTGTCAAAATCTCCATCATATGCGCGCTGTTCCTCAACACCAGCTCCTTGCGGATAGTGGGTCTATCCGCAAAAGAGCACTATATGTCCGCAAATGGGCCCAACGTATCCGCCAAAAAAAAAAAAATGTACCTGCAAAAGAGCCCCATTTATCCATGAGAGCGGTCTATCACATGATGTGATGCATCACTGATGGTGTATCACATCACGTGTTGGCGATTCCGCGAAGGAGTGACATGCGTGTTGCACTGGTTTTATCGCTTCAGCTTTATGAATCACATGATGTAATACACTATCGGTAGGGTATCATATCATATCATCCTCGTTGCACTGGTTTTGTCGCTTCAACTTTGTGAATCACATGATGTAATATGCTATTGGTAGTGTATCATATCATCTCATCCACCGCCCATATGGATACATGGGACTGTTTTGCATATACATTTTTTTTTGGATTCATGGGGCTCTTTTTGTAGATATATATACATGTATATTTTTGCGGATACCATCGCCAATGATTGGCAGTGGAATGGTCTTTGTTTTGTTTGTGAAGTGTGTGGGTTCGTGAGTGTGTTCAAGGTGTGTGTTGTAATATTTTTGTCCAGCGTATTGGTCAGTGAGAGCGTTCACTGCGTGTGTTGCACGTGTGCTGTTGCAATGTGTTGTTGCAGTGTGCTGCTGCAAAGTGCGTTGAGACTGCAGTGAGAGTGTTCAAGGGCAGCAGTCTCAGCACACTGTAACACACTGTAGCACATTGCAACACACTGTAAGACACTACAACACACTACAACGCACTTGCAAGAGTCTGCAGTCTCAAGGCACCAGTTTACATGTAGATAAGTCACGTCACATATATGTCACATGTGAACGAGTGGTGTCACGTATGTATGAATGTCGTGTCACATATGAACTGAGATCACAGGTCGAAGAGGACAAGATTGCGCTTGCAAAGGAACTTGAAGCCAAGGCTAAGGCAAAGGGAGGTATGTTGTGACATGGTATGTTGTGACATGGGTATGTTGTGGCTACGATCAGTAGCCTCCTTAAAATCATAGCTCTCTTTTGCAGAATATCGTCTCTTTTATAGGTCGCTTTTGCAAAAGAGACCTATAATTTTAAGGAGCCTACTACTCGAAGCCACCCCATATGTTGTCTTTTGACGTGTGTTGCAGTGTGTTGTAGGGTGTTGCAATGCTCGTAAAGCAGCTCGAAACCAAGGATAAGGCTGGGGGTGATATATGTTGTGTGCTTATGTGTGTGTGCGTGAGAGAGAGGAGGACATGCGCCAAGGCTATGGCTAGAGGGGTGGTATATTGTGCGTGTGTGTGTGTGAGAGATAGGGAGATAAATATATATACGTCACCTTAGCGTGAACACACATATTTTTGTCTGTGAATGATAACATTCATACTGCCGACCTTCATGACAACAGCACGCACCCTTACACTATGTATACTCACACACACTCGCCCTCAGCATATATATATATATATATATACGTCAAAACAGTTTTCTCAGTGCGAACACATATTTTTATCTGTCAATAGTTACATTCATCCTGCTGACCTTCGTGACACTAGCGCGCACCCTTACTATGTGTATACACACTCACATTCACTCTCAATGTATAAGTTCATATATACATCAGAACACTGGCGCGCACCCTTACCATGTTTACACACACTCACTATGAAAATGAAATATATATTTATATACACATAAAAGCACTGGCGCGCACCCTCATCATGTGTACACACTCTCACACTCACACCCAACATGCATATTGATATACACATCAAAACACTGGCGCGCACCCTTACCATGTGTACACACACTCAAACTAATTAACAGAATATATATTGACATACACATCAAAGCACTAGCGCAAACAATCATCATCTGTACACACACCCACACTCACACCCAACAACATACATATTGATATATACGTCGAAACAGTCAAGTTCATCCTGCCGACCGACGTGGTACTGGCCGACAAGTTTGCGGCAGATGCCAACACCAAGGTGTGTTGCAGTGTGTTGTAGAGTGTTGCTGCAGACAAGTTCGTGGCAGATGCGAACACTAAGGAGTGTTGCAGTGTGTTGTAGAGTGTTGTAAAGTGTTGTTGCAGACAAGTTCGTGGTGAATACTAACGCCAAGGTGTGTTGCAGAGTGTTGCTAATGACTCATTCATGTATACAGGTGGCCAAGGTGGAGGATATTCCGGATGGCTGGATGGGTCTCGATAATGGTCCAGAGTCCACCAAAATGATCCAGGTCTGTTGCAGCGTGTTGCAGCGTGTTGCAACGTGTGTATGTGTCTTATAGTGTGTTGCGTTGCAATGTATCAATGGGTCTCGACAACAGCACCAAGTCCACCAAAATGGTCCAGGTTTGTTGCAGCGTGTTGCAGCGTGTTGCGTTGATGTGTGTCAATGGGTCTCGATAACGAGGCATTCACATGTGTGACATGACGCATTCGTACGGAAAAATATCACACATATGAATGCGTCACGTCACACGTATGAATGAGTGATGCCACACATATGAATGATTCTTGTCACACATGGCACATGCGGGCAGAGCTGTAGGAATGCAAAACCGTGCCACACATATGAATGATTCATAATGCACAACCATGCCACACATATGAATGTCACACACGCAGGCAGAGCTGTCGGAATGCAAAACCATCATCTGGAACGGCCCCATGGGCGTCTTTGAGATGGAAAAGGTAAAAGAGCCCTACATACACTCAAAAGAGCCCCACGTTCACTCAAAAAAGCCCTTCATTCACTCACACGGGCCCTATGTACACTAAAAAAAACCCTACATACATTCAAAAGAGCCCAACAAACACTCACAACAGCCTCAAGGGAGTGCGAGAGATAGCAAGAATTCTTAAAAAAAAAAAGTGAGCTCGCACCCGAATTGACCATGTAAAATGACTATGAAACTGACTTTTGAAAATGTTGCAGTTTGCGGCGGGAACCAATGAGGTTGCCAAGACCCTCGCTGAGTGCACTGCCAAGGTGAGTGTTGACACACGTGTAATACGACGCATTCATACACGTGTAACATGACTCATTCACATGTGTGACACAACACATCATCACGATAGGGGTGTATCACAATCATCGGCGGCGGGGATTCCGTGGCAGCCGTCGAGCAGGCAGGTCTGGCCGACCAAATGTCGCACATCTCCACTGGTGGCGGAGCTTCATTGGAGTTGCTTGAGGGCCTTGTCTTACCGGGTGTTGCTGCCCTCGACTCAAAGGATGGCCCCACCACACCTGCCCCCAAAGTAGCCGCACCCAAAGCAGCCGCACCCAAAGCAGCCGCACCCGAAGCAGCCGCACCCAAAGCAGCCGCACCCAAAGCAGCCGCACCCAAAGCAGATGCACCCGAAGCAGCCGCACCCAAAGCAGCCGCACCCAAAGCAGCCGCCAAGAAGGGCGCGGCAGTAGCGCCGCCCTCAGTGGGCTTCTCGGGTGTCCCCGGGGATTTCAGGCGTCCCGAAGTCAACTTCCCTTCTGGCTTCCCTGCGGCCACCAAAACGCAGACTTCTCTGGGTTTGTCGGATCCTCGTGTACCCGGTCACCGCGATATGTTTGGCGGCAAGCAAGTTGCAGTGTCGCTTGCGTTGGCTGCACTCCTGTTCCAGCCCATCGCCGAATCGGGCATGTACTCTATGGATGCCTCGGGCCACCTTAACAAGGGGTCCTTCAACAACCTAGAGGTCCCTGCCATGGGCGAGCGCAAAACTGTGCCCACCCTCGAGGCTTTCTTCCCCTTCAAGAAGTAAGTAGTGCAACACACTGCAACATACTGCAACATACTGCAACACGCTGCAACATACTGCAACACACTGCAACACACAGTGCCTCCCCTCAAGGCCTTGTTCCTCTTCCGCAAGTAAGGGCACGTAGAAGCAACACCGTCTCAGCCTGAGAGATTGACGCTTCGTATGTGTATGTGTGTGTGTACGCGGCAGGAATGGCGTGGACGCATCAGGCACCCTCTTCGGGCCAGGCTCACAGATTGTTGTAAAGAACCCATTCAAGGGGTGCGACGCCATGTACGGCTCGTGCCACACGTTCCTTGACGAAATCTCAGACGCTCTCAAGGGTACCAACGCCGGTGAGATCCCGCGCACCGAGAACAAGGCCACCCCTGCATTCCCCTGGGCCTATGAAAAGGCTGCCTGGAAAAAGTAGATGTGCCACTGCCGATCACGGTGTGCTGCGGATTTTCGCTCGAGGGGTCCTCCTGCTCCCATTGAGGAGTAACGAGACTGTTTTTATTACATAATTGTACAGACATATGACTTGGGAGTGTTCTTTTGGAAACACTCTACTCTATTAGAACGCATCAAACTTACCTCCACCCAGTAGAACACGCAAGACTTTCTGACACTCTGGACTTTCTGACACTCTACACCCAATTGTGTGTGTGCGCGCGTTTTGGGTTCTAAAATCTAGGGTTGAAGGTTGAGGGAAATTCTCCCCTTGCAGATGCACCTGCCGGTCGCAGGACTATTTTTTGAGACCGAAAATCGAACAATTTTTCCTGAAGTAAATTTACTCGAAGGAAACATCCTTCGTGTTTCAGATAATGTTAGTTTAAAGAAATTTTCCTGAACGCTTAAAACAAAGGACGCGTCAGAAGAGGTGGTCCAGGGCAAGCCAGAGAGACAAGAGTACATTTGAAACATTAATGATCTAAACTCGATAAGCCTCACCTTGCCACCGCGCCAGCACTCTATGGCCCGTCGACGGGAAAGCAAGGGGGAAAAAACAAATACAAAATGTTCGGTTGGAGAACCAAAGTACCTTTGGAGAAAATTTGGAACCTTAAAATGCTCCTTCGTGACAAGATCTCGTTCGTAGGCGATCATACCAGTGGCGTACTGCAGATCTTGTTACTGAGCGCTTTATCGTAAGTAAATCAAGTAATCTCACCAAATGGATCGAACTCACTTAAGCTCAAGAAACGAAGGCAAATCCAGAGATTTTAGTTGGGGTTGTGCTTTTTATTTCTATTTTTCGAAAAGAGCCGTTCAAATATCTGAGATCAACATTGGAAGATTAAAAATAGAAGCCAGTGATTTTTGGCTCCACAGGAACAAGTAGTTCAGAAGTCAACTGTTCTTGAGATTTACCTGGATATCCTTTCAGGAAATATTCTTCAGAAAAATTAGTCGGAGACTGTACGAACCTACGGAAATTTTTGAAATTACATAATCAAACAGAAGGACAGGGACAACTTGCCAACCATACCTGCTGCGATGTGCATTAGAACGCAGATCTCGAAATTGCGGCCATAGAACACCAAGAGGACACAAATATAGTACCAATGGTGATTCTACGAGCCAGGAGGGCCATCGAAAAAGACACTGAAATTCTAACTCGATACTGGCACAAAGAAAAGGATGCGAGGCAGAACATATTTGAATGTCAATGCTGCGCATGCACCAACCACACGACGACGACGACGACTACACAGACAGAGATAGCCGACTCGAGTACAACCGAAGACCTGGCTCCTGGATTGGACAACACACATGGAGAGATCCAGGGCCTAGAAATCACCTCTATACCTCATCACAGAGGGAGTCAGGACGACTCCGCCAGGGCCGTAGAGGACTACCCAGAGTCGGAAATGGACAATATGGATTGGAATGACCTGGAACAAATCCCCCTGAAGGGAACCATTATCAGGATAAAACAGGGAGAGAAAACACCCTCACTTCCTCAGAAGACCTCACTACACTCAGGCCTGGACACACGGCAAAGAAACTCAGAAGGCCAACAAGATACAAGCACCAACCACAAGTGGGAGGTGTTTCCCAACCTAACTGAAGGGATTAAAAACATTGCCACAGATACAACCGACCGTACCATGCAGCCATCAGAAACTCCTTGGATTAATGGGGACCCTCATTTCATCACAACACCACATTACAGCCACGAAGAAGAACGCAGGTCTACAGAGGACGACTACTCAGACTGGGAGTTGGATAACCTAGATTGGGAAGTTTTAGAACACCCCCCCCATGAGGTACTATTACCAACCACAAGCGCAATAGCTCACCATCTCTCAGTCCTACGTGTGAACAGAGACAAACACATTTGCTTCTGTGCCCAACAAACTGATGGTGTAAAAACTCATTGCCTCGCCTCGCGGGAAAATCCAGGGTTGTCAAGGACTATGGACTCAGAAGCGGAAATGCCGAGCTTATCTCGAACACGTACATCACCAGAGGGGAAATCGTTGCAGTCTTCGGAGAGACAACATCAATATGGTCTCAAGACGACGTCTGCGAGTTCGAACGTGCTGCGGAAAAGCAAAATGCGAGTGGAAGTGATGGGAAAAAATGCAAGTTCTACGTGAGTGGGAGCAATCCAGAAAAACAGTGTAACCTTCTAGTAGTACCTTGTGTGGATGCAGATCTGGTCCTGTCTTTGGAAATCACCCCATCCCTCCGACATTCGCTGCAAAGTCGATCCAAATGGAAAAGCGTGGGGCAATTCGCGAATCACACGTGCTGCAAACGACACCAAAACGTTTAGTTACAGCTCATCACGGTGCAAACAATGCAGGAAGATGCCGATGGCCACGTCCTCACTGGGCCGTTGTCAAACCCAACGTGGCTGTAGTTTTACAAGCGACACGCGAAATCCAGCCAGGGGAATTCATTAGATACCAGTACACTGACCAATCAGAACACGTGAATAAGACCTTGGACTGTGCGTGCTGCTTTCACGTTGGCCTGTGTCAGCCCCATGGGCAGAAATCCATACTCGAGAAGCTGGCAGCAACACCGAAACAATCTTTCCCAGCAACAAGGACGCCCAAGGTCGGTTAGTGATAGTTAAAACTGGGGGCGTCACCCAGCAATGGAGGGTCAGCAGCATCAAGATAGCCACTTGCACCTTGGTAACAATTAAGTTTAAAAACGTCGAAATGATAGTGGATGAAAACGTCGAAATGATAGTGGATAAGAGCTGGTTTGTGTTTGATGCGAACTTTGGCTCCTTGTTTCTACAGCGACTTGGTTTCTTTGGTGATATGGCTCTCAAGCGTACAACAAACTCATATGAAATCTGGCGAGACATCCTCAACCCAGCGAGGATGATGGATGGCTAGGCTCTAATGGTATTGCTGGAATGGACAATCTATGGGTTCTGTGACAAAAAACTAGGCCTGCAGGCGTCACAAAGCAAGATGTGGCTGGCTGACAGGTCTTTTTGGCAGTCCTGGGTAGAGGAAGACGAACCCCAGCACATACTGACAGTCAAATGTATCAAATGGGTATATATGAAAGAAGAGCGAGCGTGGGGTAATGAAATGCTGAATGACAAATTAAGCACGGCTCTGGACACTTGCTTCTTCGAACAGACGGTGGCAGTCCATGGGATCACTACAGTATCACAACAAAGCAGAGATTCCCTACTAATGCATGCCAACTTGCCAACACAGCACTGGACAAGCAGTGCCTTGAAAGGTTTGCAGCTCATGACCAATGATTACATCAAAGGCAAAGCTGGGGTTTACATGACGCTGGAAGGTTTCTCAAACTACAGAAAATGCGAACGCATGGTTGCACAATTTTCAGTTCCCTTTCACCTGCTCGATCATTTCATCATCCCAATAAACGTCTGAGAGTCCCACTGGTTTCCAGCGCACATGGACGTAAAATCCCGACGCATGATCTTTCTGGACTCGAGTCACGCTTACAGTGCTGCTGACTGCCCACGACAGAAAATGCTTGTATGGATATTCTACAGAATGGCATGGACAGCCCACGCTAAGGCAGATGCCCCAGCTCCTTCCTGGGTTGTGCACCCAATGAGGATCACGTTGATGCACCCACGACTGACAGAACTAACACCAGCAATGGTACAGGCACTCGGGAAGCAGAAGGACATAACGGGAAGCAGAAGGACATAACCATCAACAACATCACTGCAACAATAGATGATCACATTGTTATGAAATGGACGCGGAGAGGCGTGCGCCCATGGTCGGCCGGGGACCAAACTCCTGATCCATCTGGCCACAATTGGACAGAACAGGAGCAACAGGTTACGCCCCAGCAAAACAATTTCGTGAATACTCATTCCACCAGCCTCACATGTGGCGTATACACAGTACTGAGCTCGTTGTATGCGGTGAGAGAATGGTCAGTCGACTTCGTCGAACAATCTCACATTAGCAACGCACGGAACTGGATGGCAGCAGTATGCCACGAAATCAAGGAAACAGTGAGCCTGGAACGATACAAGTGTGGCGAAAGTTACGTGCAATGTGGACGGCCAGCTCCCCCCTGCTCTAAATGTGAGAAAACCCACGCCAGGAAAGCATCAGCAGGCGAAACTGGCACTGAGCAGGGCGGGGGGCAAGCGAGCCAAGTGTGATAGTAGCTGTGGGAAAGGCGGAAGAAACAGACAAAATGTCCAATATCCCAGGAAAGCTGCCAAAAAAATCAATACTCAACTTGACATCAGATACGCTTTTTTCGACCCAGCACCCGGTCCAAGGGTAAGGTTATCAGCTGCCAGCCTCATCAACCCTCTCCAAGCTCCGGTCCTTCGGCAAGAGGTCGACCACGATCCTATGCCCAAGGATGAATATGAAGGGAGCAGTGAGTAAAGCAGAGGGGACACCGCTGCAGCAAACAGTAGTGCCCTCCCACCTCGCGACCTTCTGCCCCTTCAGCTAAAGACAAATCCCCCTCTGCTACAGGCTGCGAAAATACAGATTTTCACTCCCAATAAAGATGAGAGGAGGCTGAATCCATCTGGAAAGCCCGAGCCGCACACCAGAGGAAGCCTTTTCCCTTCCAAAATCGGGTCGAGGTCTGTGAAATACCTGCAACGCGTGCTTCCTGAATGCTAATATTCAGTGCCTTGGGGCCATTGCTAAAATAAATGGATTTCAGACCTCAACAAAGAAGCCTATGACGACAGAAGACAGACTCCTTCGTCGCATCAGGGAAATCCAAAAAATATAGTCAGCATACACATCTTTCCCCTCATACAGCAATTTCTCAGTCTCATCCACTACAAAAAGGGGGAACCAGCCGATGCTCACGAATTTCTGATTGACTTAATTAATGACGTAAGCGAACACATTTCGCAATTGTTCCAAGGCCAAATGTTCTCGACAATATAATGCTCCCTACTCGAAAGATCGATGGTCAGCACTGAGAACACACAAGATATCTCCCTTCAGGTCGACGAAGAGGCGAACTCGTCACTTGAAGACAGCCTGCATGACTTCTTCCAATCGGAGACACTGGAAGGGGAAAACGCATACTGGTGCGACACCTGCAAAACGACCTGTCGAGCGACTAAACCCCTCTCCTACACATGAACCCCTACGATCTTAATAATCCACTTAAAACGATTGATACTGGGGAAAAAAATACAGACCCACATCCCCTTTGGCACTACCTTAGATCTTGAACCGTACATGACACCAAGACCATCACAACCCCATGGGCTGGAATTGGTGGGCATTATTTCACATCACGGCACACAAAGGACAATGGGCATTACACAGCAATAACAAGGCGATGCGACGAGTGGACTCTCTTCAATGGAATCTCTTCAATGATGCCATTGTGGTACAAACTCCGAGGCAACAAA
>Ga0105053_10012084_pt1 | contig 10456 bp, 5 predicted proteins | sample BON01_FD_78093 | JGI IMG/M metagenome (GOLD analysis project Ga0105053, IMG submission 78093) | Freshwater microbial communities from Lake Bonney liftoff mats and glacier meltwater in Antarctica - BON-01 | ecosystem: Environmental > Aquatic > Freshwater > Ice > Glacier meltwater | place: Lake...
ATATATATATATATATATATATATATATATATATATATATATATATATATATATATATATATATATATATACATATACATATATATATTTTCTTAATATTTTATAATATACGTGTGTGTACTGTGTGTGTGTGTCGTGTTCGTGTTTCTGTGTGCATATATACATATGCACATACATCACATATATATGTTGTTAGTAAAGTATCTCACACAACGCCGACGCACGGGCCCCGCCAAATAACTGCATAAGAAGATAGCCTTATACGACCCCCGTGCCTGTGCCTGTGCCTATAGTGAGCGCAGAAAGTTTGTTTATATAGCACGCACTGCACGCCGCACGCCACGAGCACGTCCGCCGCCGGCGCAGCGCACAGCGCAGCCGCAAGAGACACGAGCACGAGTATACGAAGAAGAACGTACACGACGCACACAGGCCAGCAGGCGGCAGCTGCCAACACCAAGCCAACGCGAGCGAAAAAAAGAGGGCACAGCAGCACACACAAGAAGAGCAAACCATACGGCGACGCGCTTCATGCGGATGCGGATCTCAAGACACGCATCACAGAGCACAAAGAGGGATACATACGGCATTCAAAGTACAGTGTTCGATAACTCGAAGTCCGAAAGCCACCACCCGGTGTCCGTCTGTCTTATGCTCGTAAGGCTCCACGCCCCACGAGAAGTCACAGAGCCGGGAACAGTCTCTTCTCTCGTCATAGGCATCCCAATGACGTAATTCATGCTGCTGGCTTGCGACCTAGCTCAATGGCGAGGAGGCGCCACAGTGGTCAGGGAGCCGACCCTCGACCATCATCGCGCATGGAGAGCGCATCCCATGCGTGGATAGGAGGTCTGCGATGGTCGCTGGGCGCATCTTGCTGGTGTGCTCGGTAATGGGCGCGCCGGCCATGCTGGCGCGAGCCTGCTCCAGGAGTTCCGGAGTGATGGGGCGGGGCATGGGAGGAGGCAGCGGCTGCCAAAGAGCCAGCAGTGCTGCCGCCTCCGCGTCTTCTGGCTCGTCCTCAGGCGACTCAGCGCACGCCTCGATCTTCTGGAGGCCCGCCACGCTTGCCACGTTCGCCGGCGATTGAGTCAGCGAGGAGGCGCGCTGTGGCTCGGAGCCCTCGACGACGCCGAAAGATGCAGACGCACGGCCGTCTGTGACGTTGGCGACAGCCTGCTGCGTGCACGCTGCGGGTGCGACTGCCGCGGTGGCCGCAGTGGGCGAGAGGGTCTGACCTCCTTGCGGTGCCGAGGCTGCTAGCGATGGTGGCGCAGGCTCGGAGAGGGTAGTCTGCCCCTGCGAGGCCGGGGCTGCGAGCAATGGTGGCGCTGACTCCGAGAGGGTAGTCTGCCCCTGCGTGGCCAAGGCTGCGTGCGCTGACTCGGAGAGTGTAGTCTGCCCCTGCGAGGCTGGGGCTGCGAGCAATGGTGGCGCTGGCTCCGAGAGGGTAGTCTGCCCCTGCGAGGCCAATGCTGCGTGCGCTGGCTTGGAGAAAGTAGTCTGCCCCTGCGAGGCCAGGGCTGCGGGCGATGGTGGCGCTGGCTCCGAGAGGGTGGTCTGCCCCTGCGTGGCCAAGGCTGCGTGCGCTGACTCGGAGAGTGTAGTCTGCCCCTGCGAGGCCAATGCTGCGTGCGCTGGCTCGGAGAACGTAGTCTGCCCCTGCGAGGCCGGGGCTGCGGGCGATGGTGGCGCTGGCTCCAAGAGAGTAGTCTGCCCCTGCGTGGCCAAGGCTGCGGGCGATAGTGGCGCCGGCTCGGAGAGGGTAGCCTGGCCCTGCGATGCCGAGGCTGTGTGCGCCGGCTCGGAGAAAGTAGTCTGCCCCTGCGAGACCGGGGCTGCGGGCGCTGGTGGCGCTGGCTCGGAGACGGTAGTCTGCCCCTGCGTGGCCAAGGCTGCGTGCGCGGGCTCGGAGAAACTAATCTGCTCTTGCGAGGCCGGGGCTGCGGGCGATGGTGGCGTTGGCTCCGCGAGGGTAGTCTGCCCCTGCGAGGCCGGGGCTGCGGGCGATGGTGGCGCTGGCTCGGAGAGGGTAGCCTGCCCCTGCGATGCCGAGGCTGCGTGCGCTGGCTCGGGGAAAGTAGTCTCCCCCTGCGAGGCCGGGGCTGCAGGCGATGGTGGCGCTGGCTCCGCGAGGGTAGTCTGCCCCTGGGAGGCCGGGGCTGCGGGCGATGGTGGCGCTGGCTCGGAGAGCGTAGTCTGCCCCTGCGCGGCAAATGCTGCGGGCGCTGGCTCGGAGAAAGTAGTCTGCCCCTGCGAGGCCGGAGCTGCGGGCGATGGTGGCGCTGGCTTGGAGCGGGTAGTCTGCCCCTGCGAGGCCGGGGCTGCGGGCGAAGGTGGCGCTGGCTCGGAGAGGGTAGTCTGCCCCTGCGCGGCAAAGGCTGCGGGCGATGGTGGCGCTGGCTCCGAGAGTGCAGTCTGCCCCTGCGTGGCCAAGGCTGCGTGCGCTGGCTCGGAGAAAGTAGTCTGTCCCTGCGAGGCTGGGGCTGCGAGCGACGGTGGCGCTGGCTCCGAGAGGGTAGTCTGCCCCTGCGACGCCAAGGCTGCGGGCGATGGTGGCGCTGGCTCGGAGAGGGTAGCCTGCCCCTGCGATGCCGAGACTGCGTGCGCTGGCTCGGAGAGGGTAGTTTGCCCCTGCGAGGCCAATGCTGCGTGCGCTGGCTCGAAGAAAGTAGTCTGCCCCTGGGAGGCCGGGGCTGCGGGCGATGCTGGCGCTGGCTCCGCGAGGGTAGTCTGCCCCTGCGAGGCCAAGGCTGCGGGCGATGGTGGCGCTGGCTCGGAGAGGGTAGCCTGGCCCTGCGATGCTGAGGCTGCGTGCGCTGGCTCGGAGAAAGTAGTCTGCCCCTGCGAGGCCGGGGCTGCGGGCGATGGTGGCGCTGGCTCGGAGAGGGTAGGCTGCCCCTGCGAGGCCAAGGCTGCGGGCGATGGTGGCACTGGCTCGGAGAGGGTAGTCTGCGCCTGCGCGGAAAATGCTGCGGGCGCTGGCTCGGTAGGCCACGGGGCATCGGTTGGGCGGAAAGGAAGTAGCTCACTGTCGCCAAATGCGCTGAGCTGGAGCGCGAGTCGAAGCGCAGCGCTCGGAGGAGACTGCTTAAGGACGCCGGTCTCGAGGCGCGCAGCAGCCACATTGTCGTGAACTGTGGTGGTGAAGCCAGCGATCAAGCTCTTGCGCTTCCCGGCAGCACGCGGCACCGAGGGGCAAGCCGCGGTTTTCGCCTTGGGAGGCTCTGCTTTCGTGGCACCGTGGCGTGGCGGTTCGCCCCCCGCCGCTGAGTCTCGTGCAGCAGGCTCGGTTGCAAAAACGACGTGGGCGCGCTGAAGTGAGTACGGTGACGCCGGCGCGACGTTGTGAGGTGGAGCTGGCTCGACAAGCGCCGGGGTGTCGGTTGAGAGAGGCGGCAGCGCAAGAACGTCGCGCGCGAGCTTCAATGGGAGGCGCAGCGCCGGGTCCACGCCTGCCAGCAGCGCTCCGGGGCCTGGAGCCTCAAGCCGGGGCTCTTCGCGAGAAGAAGGCGGAGCAAGGGGGTGCTGGGTAGACAGCGGTGGAGCTTCGAGCACCGGGCTCGTCCGGAGCAGCAGGGCGGGAGGCGCACGGCCGCTGCGCGCCTCCCAGACGGCTTGGTCCAGCGACGGTGGCGTCTTGGCCGGCAGCTCCTCGGCCTTCGGCGGAAGCAGGGACGAGAGCGGAACGTGCGCAGGCTGAGCCACGCGCGCCTCCCAGGCGGATTGGAAAGACGGTGGCGGCGCCTTGGCCAGTGGCCCCACGGCCTTTGGCAGAGGCGGGGACGCGAGCTGAACGTGCGCGAGCGGGGCCGCGCGCGCCTCCCAGGCGTTTTGGTAAGGTGGCGGTGGCGCCTCGGCCGGCGGCCCCTTCGCCTTCGGCAGAAGCGGAGGCGCGAGCGGAACGTGCGCGGGCTGGGCCGCGCGCGCCTCCCAGGCGGCTTTGTAAGGCGGCTGCGCCTCGGCCGGCGGCCCCTCGGCCTTTGGCGAAAGCGGTGACGCGAGCGGAACGTGCGCGAGCGAGGCCGCGCGCGCCTCCCAGGCGTCTTGGTAAGGCGGCGGTGGCGCCTCGGCCGGTGGCCCCTTGGTCTTCGGCAGAAGCGGGGACGAGAGCGGAACGTGCGCGAGCGGGGCCGCGCGCGCCTCCCAGGTGGCTTGGTAAGGCGGCGGTGGCGCCTCGGCCGGCAGCCCCTTGGCCTTCGGCAGAAGCGGGGACGCGAGCGGAATGTGCGCGGGCTGGGCCGCGTGCGCGGGCTGGGCCGCGCGCGCCTCCCAGGCGGCTTTGTAAGGCGGCGGCGCCTCGGCCGGCGCCCCCTCGGCCTTCGGTAGAAGCGGGGACGCGAGTGGAACGTGCGCGGGCTGGGCCGCGCGCGCCTCCCAGGCGGGTTTGTAAGGCGGCGGCGCCTCGGCCGGCGGCCCCTCGGCCTTTGGCGAAAGCGGTGACGCTAGCGGAACGTGCGCGAGCGGGACCGAGCGCGCCTCCCAGGCGGCTTGGTAAGACGGCGGCGGCGCCTTGTCCAGCAGCTCCACGGCTTTTGGCGGAAGTGCAGACGCGAGCGGAACGTGCGCGAGCGGGGCCGCGCGCTCCTCCCAGGCGGCTTGGTAAGGCGGCGGTGGCACATCGGTCGGCGTTGGCGGAAGCCGAGACGAGAGCGGAACGTGTGCGAGCGGGGCCGCGCGCGCCTCGGCCAGTAGCCCCTCGGCCTTTGGCAGAAGCGGGGACTCGAGCGGAACGTGCGCGAGGGGGTCGTCGACGTCGAACGTGCCGGTGCCGGAAAGCTCGAGGATGCGGTCGATGGCGTCGGGCAAAGGATCCTCACCGAGATAGTATGAAGAGTTGCGCGTGTGGACGAGCCGCCCCTCGACGCGCACGATGGCCTGTAAAACGCAACGCGAAGAAGAGTCGGGCAGTAGGGCAGGGATAGAGAGCGCTGCACGAAGAGGGACAGGGATTCGCGTGCGCGAGGCGCGCTGGGCAGCAAACGCGGGCTCGTGCGCGTACCGAAGTGCACGCGTATTCGCCCGGGCTGAAGCCTTCACGTCGGTGGAAATGACCACTTGCGACGATGCAGAGTTGGCCATCCACCTCAACCTGCGCCACAGAAAACGCACACACCGCTGTGGTGAGCACCTCACACCGCTTTGGTGAGCACCTCGCCCTGGCGGAAAGTGGACCGCCAAACGCGCTGAGCGCGTGCCCTCACCTGCTCGATGGTCCAAGACACGACGAGTGGAACGCCGTGTGGAAGGCCGGATACGAGAGGCATGGTCAGGACGGACCGTGCCCGCTTGCACGCGGAGAGCTGCGCATCGTTCGAGCGCTTCTTGAAGGGTGCAGGTGCAGGCGCCACGACACAGGTTGTGGTGCAAGTTGCGGCGGGCGCGGCGGGCTCGGTGATCAGCCCCACGGCGTAGGCCAGGGCCGGGGCCCGCAGCGCGGCCATCATCTGCGGCGCAAGCTTGAGCATCGATCCGCTTGCCTGCAGAAACCCGGCCTGCATCAGAGCCGGCACGCCGACGCCGTTTGGCAGCATCCGCGAGAGGTCTGCCGGGCGCAGGGAGACGCTGGACAGGTCCACCTCGCCGCCCTCGAGAAGATGCTGCCGCACGGCGTGGAGGAGCGCCTCCTCGAGCTCCTCCGGCGTGGTGAGCTCAGCAGCCATCCGACTTCTGCTCTAGACGACGGGCTACGCGGGCAAAAACCCAAAGGGCGCGAAAAGTGCCAGCTTGTTATCCCTATAATTAGACGTTTTTGTGTGAGCTGCCTCAGATTAATTGTACCCTGTAGGGGTAGCATATCATCATCTGGCGCGCAGGATGCATGCAGCGTTGCTCTGTTCTCTGTTCTGGTGTTATGTTGTATAATGTATACACACACACATGGACGGCGTATATAAGTTATAATATAAGGATCATAAGGCATGGGCATGGCTCCCTCGTCCTCGCCCTCACGACACCCCGTTACCCTCACCCTCACCCTAACCGCCGCCGCTGCTCTTTTCCTCTGATTTTTTTTTTATAACGCGTAATAATAACGCGCGCGCAACGCACCGCGCTTGCCCGCTCCCGCGGGGCAGACCGCAGCCGCAAATGTGGAATATGTCTACAACACACTGCCCACCTGTCGCCCGCACGCCCGCAGCCAGACCGCACCTACTATTATAATATCCGCCCGACGCCTCGACGAGGACCCCCGTCCTCAGTCGTTAGCGGGTGACGGGCTCCACGAGGCCGGCCTTGGTGCACAGGTTGGAGGCCGTCGTCAGTAGCCGAAGGTCGTCCTTGAGCGCGGCCGGCCCACCGCGCGCGGTCGAGAGGCCAAACGCGCCAAGCAGCCTCTGGAGCGCGTGCGGGGAGGCTGCCACACGCCCGCCGGTCGCCGCCGGCTTGCCGACGGAAGCGCGCAGGAAGTCGAAGGCGGCCGACCACTCGGCGGGCCCGGCGCCAACGTCGTTCGACATGTGGCACGGCACGATCCGCGTAAACTTCCACCGCGCCACGCGCGCTACCCAGTCGAGCGTCTCGTCCGGGAAGCGGTTGAGGATGAGCTCCTGCAGGATGGGCGCGCAGAGCAGTCCGCCCTGCAGCGCGCGGAAGGACGGAAGCTCGTCGCGCGCCCAGCGCCACGGGTAGAGCCCCAGCGGCACATCCGCCGAGACGGAGTCCATCGAGCGTGGCCGGCGGCCGAGGTCGGCGAGGCACGAACTCAGCGTCACGTCGATGCCCGACGGGAAGAAGGTGAGGCCGAAGAGGCAGATGCGGCGCCAGCCACGTCGGCGCGCCTCGGCGGTGTCGGGAACCTCGTCGCCAATGTCGTCGCGTGCGTGGAAGAGGAGCGCGCGAGGGTCCTCGGCGATGATGGGCGGCGGCGTGTCCTGGACATCGACTACAGAGTCCGTCACCACCAGCGTACCACTCCCACTATGGAAGAAGGCCGTCTCGCCAAACGCACCGACTGCCTTGAACCGCAGTGGGCCGAGGATCTCGTACTCGATCTCGCCGTTCAACGCCCACGAGGGCGCGTCCGGGGATCCAGAGGGAGGCAGAATGCGGAGCCTCGGGCCAACCGGAAACCCGAATGCGACCAGGGGAAGCGGTACCGGGAAGGACCACTGACCTGGCTGTACCCAGACTGTCGCGTCCGGAAAGCTCTTGGAAAAGGGACCGGCCAGAGCCTTGTGTTCCAAACCGAGCGTGCCCAGCACAATGTGCTTCACCGGGCCGTGCTCCGCCTCGAGCTCGCGCATCATGCGCAGGCACTCGCCCGAAGGCGCAACCGGATTGTGCACCCACAACCCCCCTTCCCGCAGCCGTATGACGGTCTGCCGCACGGGCACGTTAACGTTGACCACTCCCTGGATCTGGTCGTGCGTCCACACCCGGCCGCGCACCAGCTCGTTCTGAAGAGTCTTGCGGCGTTCGGCGCCCGCCAACGGAAGCAACGAAAATGCTATGCGGCCCAGCGGCCACGACTGGCCGATCTCGATGCGCGGGCGCGGGGCGCCCACTGCTGGTGTCGGGACGAGCGCTAGCGCATCGCCTGCCAGCACCAACAGCGCCAACAGCAGCGCTGAATATAATCGCCAGTTCGGCATTGCGTCGGAACAGCTCTCGGAAAATTCGTGCGAACTTTCAAAGGAGAAGATACCGGCGGGGGCCGGCCCGGCTCCCCTTAGCCCGGTGTGTCGTCGGCGCTGCTGTGTGTGTGGGCGGGGGGGGGTTGCCTGTCGGGGTAACCGCCATATCTCATCATCTTCTCCTTCTCGCAATAGCTACTCTACTCGTAGAGCTCTGCTGTACGCAGTGGCGCCTTTGGCGCCGTGCACGGGGCGATCGTTGAGCTCTGCGCTCTGCGCTCAGCTTTTGTGCTTAGTGCTTTTGTGGTGTGAGTTGTCGGCATATGCATATATGTATATATATATGTGTGTACTATATTATATGGGTAACCTCGTGTGTGTGTGTGTGTGTGTGTGTGTCACACATGTACACATGTGTCGTGTGGGGGAAGATGGACGAGGGGGTAATGTTAGTCTGAGTCTGAGTCTGTTTTTTTTTTGTGTTATGTGCGTGTTTATAGAATTTATCTTTCTATCTCTACGACTCTATCTTCTATCTAGCCATTTTGCACAGCAGACAGCAGGATCCACTGTAACATGTATTCAGTTTGCAGTATCTCCCAGCTGCAGCTGCAGCGCTGCAGCACTGCAGCTGTATTCGCGTATTATTCGTACGTAAGTTACACGTAAGAGCACTGAGTACAAGTACTTGTACTGTGCATACGATACGCTGTACGTATCTAGCTAGCTATAGCTATAGCTAGCTGTTCACGTTGTTAAGGTTGTCGTTATATAATTATTTATTATTGTAATTGTAGTTTTAAAATCTCACAGTGGCATCTCTCAAGTTGTTGAGTGTTGAGTGTGAAAGTGTGAGTGGGGGTGGTTGTGCGTGTGCGCGTCCCAACAAACACATACACACGCAAATTTTATTTTTTTAACCAATATTCATGTATACACCAGTAACCGGACCGGCAGTGTGCAGTGAGTGTTTTTGCAGTTGGCAACAGTTGGCTGTGTTGGTGTTGGCTGTTGGTGGTGGTGGCTAGTGGTGGTGGAGGTAAAGCGCAAAGCGTGAAGCGCGGGTTGGGATGGGGATGGGGGGCTGGTACTGGTACTGTTGATAAGCACATATGCACAGGCACACACGTCACACACACAGTACACAGTCAGTGACACTGCACAACACACGACACTCACACTCAAGAATACTATTAAACATAAAAAATAAACCATCTAAATAAACCATCTCCAACCCGAGCGAGGCCGCCCGAGGTCGTGCCTGAGAGTGTCCTTGGCGGGCGGGCGGCAGCATCAGCACATACAACTGCGTGGTCCCACGGAGCCACAGCCCGAGCTTGTCCACCGCCGCGCCGCGAGCCCGCCGGCATGTTCCCCATCGCCACACGTCGTGTGCAAGTGCGAGTACGTCCTCGCCATGCGCGGCCGCATCGGCGCCGCCGCACAGCCCCACCGCGTCGGCCGCCGCACAGCGCCACCGCGTCGCGCGGCTTCAACCTCCTCCGCGCCAACGAAGTCATTCGCCGCGGGACGCACGCCGCCCACCGCCGCGCCATGAACCCGCCATCACATGTCGTCCATCGCCACGTTGTGTGCCAGTGGGTGAACTCGATATATACATATATAGATATTATAACGTTGCTGTGCAAGAAAAATGATACAGAACATGGGGCAGAGGTTAGGCGGGTGGCACGCGGGTCTGGAGTCCAGCCTCGGTGCTCGCCGTCACAGATGAGGCGCTTCGGGCTCACGGGACCCCATCAGCAGAGGGAACACTATGGCCGTTCCTGTTGGAAACGGACCCTTTGCCCTTCCACAGGTTACTGCATCGGCATCGCCACTGGCACCGCCATAGCGATGGCGTGACGCGGCGCGGAGGCGGACGGTTCGGCATTCATCGATGTAGGGTTGAAGGACTCTGACGGCACCGTTCGGTGGTCCTGGAATTTCCTGCTGACCCGGCAGACGCCAGAGATGGCGCAGCACGCGCAGAAGAGGCCGGTCGCCGCGAGGATGGCCCCGGCAATCGTCCCCGTCGTCGCGATGGCGAGGTAGGCGTCGGCGTACTCGGAAGGGGAGAAGAGCTTGATGCAGCCGTCGTTCGCACAGCTGTAGCTGGCGTGCAGGGACGACACGGCCGCAACGGGCTCCCAGCACTGGTACGAGCCGCCCGCCGAGTACGTGATCCCGAACTGAACCGGGCTGGCGGAAGCACCGCCGTGGCTGCTGACGGCGGTGCTGTTTGCGCAGCCGCCGCTCTGGCAGTCTGTGTTTGGAGGCCTGTGCTCCTCCAGCGGGTCGGCATCCAAAAGATCGCTAGACCCGGCCGCCGTGAAGCGGACCCGGTAGTTGTCGGTGCACACGTCACTCCTGGCGTCGGTATTGCGCGTTTGTGACCAGCAGTGTTCGATGCTCGCCACCGTGCAGTTGGCAAGGGGCTGGAAGTCCGTATTGGGCAGGGGCGGCGAGTTGGAGAGCTGCTTAGCGGCGTTTGTGAGCCAAATCAGGCCCAGCGTCAAGAGTCCGCCGCCGAAGAGGAACAGGATGGCGCCGATCACGAGGGGACAACGCAGGCCGGAGCGTTGTGTGCTCGCTTCAGCCATAGAATCGAGCCGCTGTCGGTTACAAAATACAGAGCTAAGGGTCAGGCTAAATCGAGCAATGAATCGAGCAATAACGGCCACACCGCACCACACCACGGTTATTTTCTTTATAAATGGTTAATAGAAGAAGCGACACCTACACTACACCACGGTTATTTTTTTTTTTAAATGGTTAATAGAAGAAGCGACACCGACTTAGGCAACACGCAAAGCGCGCCGCGCGGTGGAGAGAGAGCGACTGTGTGCTAGACCGTCACGGCCGTAGGGGTTGGAGTC
>Ga0105053_10012094_pt1 | contig 10450 bp, 8 predicted proteins | sample BON01_FD_78093 | JGI IMG/M metagenome (GOLD analysis project Ga0105053, IMG submission 78093) | Freshwater microbial communities from Lake Bonney liftoff mats and glacier meltwater in Antarctica - BON-01 | ecosystem: Environmental > Aquatic > Freshwater > Ice > Glacier meltwater | place: Lake...
ATGCATAACGAGAACCCCAAACCCTTCATCTGGACCAAGAGTGCTCGTGACATCTTGCGAAAGGTCATACGTGCCAGGGAAAAACTCAAAACGGTTCAAACAGAGTGAAACACTACACTAGCTTTCTCACTTTATGCATTTTTTTTCTTTGCAATCCATCGTCCAATTTTCAATCGGGGTCTGGCTTATTGCAATGGGACCCGTGATGTGGGCTGCAGAGCCACCATCACTGGCTCTTGAAACAATCGCCGAAGGGCTAACAGCACCCATTCACATCGAACAACCCAATGATGGCAGCGGCCACATGCTGATTGTTCAGCAAAACGGTGTTGTTCTCGTTATTGGCGAGGATGGGAAGCTAAAGCCCGAGCCGTTTATGGATTTGCGGGCGCGCATGTTGCCGGTGGAAGGTAATTTTGAAGAACGCGGTCTGTTGGGTTTTGCACTGCATCCGCAATTTGCACGCAATGGGCGGGTCATCGTCACTTACAGCGCCCCACTGCGTGCCACTGCCCCACAAAACTGGAACTACACCCGCCGTGTGTCCGAGTTCAATACCAAACTCGGCGACCTGTCCAAAATTGACCCCGAGTCAGAACGGGTGCTGATGGAAGTCGACTGGCCCAGCCGCAAACATAACGGCGGAGGTCTGGCGTTCGGCCCCGATGGATACCTCTACATTGGCTTGGGCGACAGTGGTGCCTCTCACGGCATCGGAAAAATCGTTTTATGGGATGCCTTCAATGTGACGCAAGAGGCGTTGATTTGGGACCGTACGGCACAAGACCTTGATTCGCTGTACGGAAAAATCTTACGCATCGATGTGGACCACGGCTTTCCCACCTATGCGATTCCATCCGACAATCCTTTTGTGAACAAAGCAGGCAGGCCAGAGATTTGGGCCTGGGGCTTTCGCAACCCCTACCGGATTGCGTTTGACCGCAATGGCAATGGCGATTTGTATGTAACCGCCGTGGCTGAAACCTTGTGGGAAGCGGCCTACAAAGTCGATGGCCCTGGGAATTTTGGCTGGCCTTTGATCGAATCTACCCATTGCGTTGATCGGTTGAAACCGCGTCAACCGCCCATCAGTTGCAATGACCACGATGCCAATGGCAACCGCTTCAAACTGCCCGTGGTCGAGTACGCCAATATGCAAACCTCGCATCCCGACACCAAGCTGGGTATTGTGGGTGTGGGAACAGCGATCACCGGCGCGCGGATGTACCGTGGATCAGCCATCCCCGCCCTGAGCGGTCAACTGGTGGTGGTCGACTGGAGCGAATCTTTCAAAACCCCGCTGGGCCAGTTGTTTGTGGCGCAGCCTGATGGCGGTGCTGCCGCTACCTGGCCCCTCAAGCGTGTGTTGACGCTCAGCAGCCGCGTGATTGGATTGGCTGAAGACCTACAAGGCGAGTTGTATGTGCTCACCCACGAAGGTATGGGACCATATGGCACCACTGGAAAAGTGCTGCGCTTGGTCTCCAAAAAACCCTGAGTGGCACATTCCGCCCGTAACCTGACTGGATGGGTATGCCGTTTTACATGACAGGGATTTAGGCGTGGATAAAACCATTCTGACTTCTTATGGGGCAGTGCAAAAACGCGCCGGTGTGGTTGCGGTGGCGCTGGGCACGGAACGCATCGCGCCGCTGTGTTCGCCGGCGCTGCTCAAGGCGGGCCCACCGATTGCCCGGCAAATTCGCGAGCTGGTGCTGATCGACTCGCAACTCAGCGGCGTGACCTGGCCCCAGTGGTTTGCGCTGAACGGATTGACACTGCCGGCGTGGCCGAATGCATCAGCGCATGGATGAGGGCAACCCGGGTCATGCGCTGCCAGCAGCACTGCGCCGCGCTCTCGCCCGGCCAGCCCGTGCGCGCTGAAGCGCAACCACAAGCAGCAGCAAGGCAACTGCGGGCAGGAATATCCACTCCTTGGCGGGCCGCTCGGCGCGCACCTCGGCCGAGACGATGCGATAGCCATGCTCCATTCCGAGCTTTTCGGCTCGGCTACCGAAGCGCACCTGCGTGATCAGCAGTGCAGCCCCTTGAGGCATGACGGTCACGCCAGCACTGGCCAGCCGCTCGCGGGCTGAACCCTTTGCGCCCAGCGGCAGCAACACACCTTTTCGAATCTCCTTGCCATCCAGATTGGTGCCCTCGATCCAGAGCCGTTTACCAGCATTGACGGGCGCGTCCTCGACCAACTGGCTGATCTGGGTGACGGGCACTTCTTGAAAGGGCGGGTAGGCCATGTCCCACCAGAAACCCGGGCGAAACAAGGTGAATGTGACCAGCAACAGGATGCTGGTTTCGTACCAGCGCGATCTCACCAAAAAATACCCTTGCGTCGCCGCCGCGAACACCAGCATGGCCACGGTGGCACTGACCACCGTCAGAATCAGGTGCACTGGCCCGGTGAGATCCATCAGCAGCAATTGGGTGTTGAAAATAAAAAGAAAAGGCAGGATCGCGGTGCGCATGCTGTAGAAGAATGCGGTCACCCCGGCCTTGATGGGGTCGCAACGCGCGATCCCTGCCGCCGCAAAAGACGCCAACCCCACCGGCGGCGTCACGTCGGCCATCAGCCCGAAGTAGAAGACAAACAGGTGCACGGCGATCAACGGCACGATCAGCCCGCTTTGCGCGCCCAGCTCCACCACCACCGGCGCCATCAGCGTGGACACCACAATGTAGTTGGCCGTCGTGGGCAAACCCATGCCCAGAATCAGGCTGATCAGCGCCACCAGTATCAGCATGAGCATCAAATTTCCGCCGGAGAGCAACTCGACCAGCTCGGTCATGACCAGCCCGATCCCGGTGAGCGTCACGGTACCCACAATGATGCCCGCCGCCGCCGTCGCCACACCAATGCCAATCATGTTGCGAGCGCCGATGGCCAAGCCGTCAACCAGTTCGTAGAAACCCTGTCTCGCCGCCTGGCCCAATGCACCTGTTCCACGGAACCAGGCAATGATGGGTTTTTGCGTGAGCATGACAAAGATCATGAACACGGTCGCCCAAAATGCCGACAGACCGGGCGACATCTGCTCCACCATCAGGCACCAGATCAGCACCACCACGGCCAGCAGGTAGTGCAGGCCGGACTTGACTGTTGGTCCGGTCTCAGGCAGCTCAAACACCGGCGCGTTCGGGTCATCAAGCTGCAGTTCGGGCTGGCGCGCGCCAAACCACAGCAAGCCCACATAGGACGCGAGTAAGCCCACCCCCACCACCCAGACGGCGGATGGACCCATGAGGGTTTTGATCCAGCCGATACCCCAGTACACCGCGCCCGACAGCACGATGAAGCCGGCCAGCGTCATGCCAAACGAGATCAGGCGCGCGCCCGCCGAGCCCGGATTGCGCCGCGGCAGGCCGACCATATTGGCCTTCAATGCCTCAATGTGGACGATGTAGAAGAGTGCGATGTAGGAAATAATGGCCGGCAAAAAGGCATGCTTCATGACCTCGATATAGGGAATGCCGACGTACTCCACCATGAGGAAGGCGGCCGCCCCCATCACCGGCGGCATCAACTGCCCGTTGACCGAGCTTGACACCTCGACGGCGGCCGCCTGATCGGGGCGGTAGCCCACGCGTTTCATCAACGGAATGGTGAAGGTGCCGGTGGTGACCACGTTGGCAATCGACGAGCCCGAAATAATGCCGGTCGCAGCCGAAGACAAAACTGCCGCCTTGGCGGGGCCCCCACGCATGTGGCCCAGCATGGCAAATGCCGATTTGATGAAGTAGTTGCCGGCACCCGCCTTGTCCAGCAGCGAGCCAAACAAAACAAACAGAAAAATAAAGCTGCTGGAGACCCCCAGCGCCACGCCAAACACGCCCTCGGTGGTGAGCCACTGATGGCTCATGGCGCGGTTGAGCGAAAAGCCGCGGTGGACAATCATGTCCGGCATGTAGGGACCGCCAAAGGTATAGCCCAGAAACACCAGCGCCACGATCACCATCGGCAGGCCCAGCACGCGGCGCGTGGCTTCGAGCAGCAGAACGATGCCGACTAGCCCGGTGTACACGTCCATCGGGGTCGGCTGGCCGGGCCGGGTGGAGAGCTCGCGGTAAAACACAAACAGATACGCGGCGCAAAACGTGCCCACGATGGCAAACACCCAGTCGGTGGCCGGTACACGGTCGCTGGGCGAACGCCTGAACGCCGGGTAGGACATGAACGCTAGAAACACCGCAAACGCCAGGTGAATGGCGCGGGTTTCGGTGTCATTGAAAACCAGAACGCCCAGGCTGAACGGCAGGGGCGAGGCAATCCAGAGCTGAAACACCGACCAGGCCAGCGCCACGTAGAGCAAAAAGCGGCGCATCGCCGGGCCGGGCGCGCGCGCGCCGATGTCGTTGTCGGCCACGAATTTGTTGACGTCAATCTCCGGCACGGTGCCGGCGGGAGTTGTTGATTTCATGCGGGGCTAGTCCAGGCGTGTTGTTTTCATTAACAAAAAAAGCCCTGAGTCATCAGAGCTTTTTTTGCGGCTTCAGTCCAGTGGACCTCAGCAAAGCTGGATCACATCCAGCCTTTCTCCTTGTAGTACTTCACGGCACCGGGGTGCAGCGGTGCGGACAGGCCGTCCTTGATCATTTTCTTGGAGTCAAGGGCGCCAAAGGCGGGGTGCAGTTTCTTGAACTCATCAAAATTCTCAAACACGGCCTTGACCAATTCGTACACGGTGGCATCGGGCACCTTGGCCGATGTCACGAAGGACGCCAGCACGCCATAGGTGGGCGTGGGATTTGGATGCCCCGCGTACAGACCGCCGGGAATGTTGACCGCCGCGTAGAAGCTGTTGTCCTTGACCAGTTTGGCAACTGCTGGGCTGGTCAACGGAACGAGCTTGGCACCGCAGGTGGTAATCGGGTCCTGAATGTTGGCCGAAGGATGACCGACACCGTAGTAGAAACCGTCAATCTTGTTGTCGCACAGGGCTGCGCCGTGTTCATCCGCCTTGAGCTCGGCGGCGAGGCCAAAGTCGCTGACCTTCCAGCTCATGGTCTCGAGCAGTTGCTCCATGGAAGCGCGGGTGCCCGAGCCGGGGTTACCGATGTTGAAGCGCTTGCCCTTGAAGTCTTCAAACTTGGTGATGTTGGCCTCTTTGCGGGCCAACACGGTGAAGGGCTCAGGGTGCAGTGAGAACACGGCGCGCATATCGGTAAACTTGCCGTCCTTCTCGAACACCTTGGAGCCATGGACCGCGTGGTACTGCCAGTCGGACTGGGCCACCCCAAAGTCCAGCTCACCCGCGCGAATGGTGTTGATGTTGACCACCGAACCGCCGGTGGACTCCACCGAGCAACGGATGCCGTGTTTGGCCCGGTCCTTGTTGACCAGACGGCAAATGGCGCCACCTGCGGCGTAGTACACGCCGGTGACACCGCCCGTGCCAATGGTCATGAACTTTTGTTGCGCCTGGACGGAGGTCAGCGGCGCAGACAGCACCAGGGCAGCGGCCACCAGCGACAGGCCGGAGGCGGAAGATTTCAGGAAAGTTTTCATATTGACTCCTTTATGGATGGAATGGAAAAGGCGGATGCCTTTGAGGGAAGCCCACCGGGAAGCCGTCTTCACAAAGTCGGCCGACCGGGGAGTGGAGTGCACTACTACAGGATACCCCTGTCATAGTGGCAGCGATACCGGAATTACCCATGAGTGGCATCACACTCATGAACTATCAGCGCTGCTGATGAGGTGAGGTTCGGAGTCATCAATGACACGACTCAATGGCCTGATCAACCGCCACACCCAGCAGCGCAACGATCTGCGCCAGTTCCGCTGCGCTGGAAATGAAAGGCGGCGCAAGCAGGATATGGTCGCCGCAACGCCCATCCACCGTTCCGCTCATGGGGTACACCATCAACCCCAGCGCCATGGCCTGGCGCTTGATGCGGGCGTGCAGCTTGAACGCCGGAGCGAACCACTGGCGTGTTGCGCGGTCAGCTACCAGCTCCACCCCCCAGAACAGACCCCGGCCGCGAATGTCGCCCACATGGTCATGGCCAGCAAACCTTTGCTGCAGCAGGCCTTGCAGGGTTTGGCCGCGCGCCTGCACCTGGGCCAGCATCCCGTCGCGCTGAATCACCCGCTGCACGGCCAGCGCAGCGGCGCAGGCCACGGCGTGGCCGAGGTAGGTGTGGCCATGCTGAAACAAGCCGTTGCCCTGTTTGAAAACATCCACCAGTCGCGCTTGCACCAGCATCGCGCCAATCGGCTGGTAGCCACCGCCCAGACCCTTGGCGATGGCCAGAATATCCGGCACCACGCCCTCTTGCTCACAGGCATGCAGCGTGCCAGTGCGCCCCATGCCGCACATGACCTCATCGAGGATGAGTAGAATGCCGTGGCGGTCGCATAGTGCGCGAATTGCCTTGAAGTAGCCCGGCACCGGCGTGAGCACGCCCGCCGTCGCACCACCCACGGTTTCGGCGACGAAGGCCATCACGTTTTCCGGCCCTAGCCGCACGAAGGTTTCCTCTAGGTCGACCACCAGCCGCTGGCCGTAGGCCTCGGGGGTTTCATCGGGCCGGCGGTCCCGGTACTCGTAGCATGGCGCCACATGGGCAACGTCGATCAACAAGGGGCGAAACTGCTCGCGCCGCGATTCATTGCCCCCCACCGCCAGTGCGCCCAGGGTGTTGCCGTGGTAGCTTTGCCGACGGGCAACGAAGTGGCGACGCTGCGGCTGGCCGATCTCGACAAAGTACTGGCGCGCCATCTTCAGAGCCGCCTCCATCGCCTCGGAGCCGCCACTGACGAAGTAAACGTGGCTCATGCCCTCTGGCGCCGATTCAATCAGCACATCGGCCAGCTCCTCGGCCACTTCGGTGGTAAAGAAGCTGGTGTGGGCATAGGCCAGCCGGTCAATCTGGGCATGCATGGCGGCCAGCACCTCTGGGTGGCCGTGCCCCAGGCAGGACACGGCTGCCCCGCCCGACGCATCCAGGTAAACCCGGCCATTGGCGTCGGTGAGGGTAATGCCTTGCCCCGACACAGCCACCGGCAGATCGTGGTGCAACTGGCGGTGAAACACGTGGGTAGAAGATGGGCTGAATGAGCGCGGGGTGGTGGGCGTGGTCATGGGGCTGGTCCGGATTCAAGTCTTTGCACGTTTGGCAAGAAGGGGGCGCTGTTTCTCCCAGTAGGCCTGCGAGTCCTGTAGCCGCTGCTGGCGTTGCGCCAGGCGTTGCACAACGGCTGCGTCGCCCTGCTCGGCGACGCAGCCCATCAGCATCTCGGCGAGGGCTTGGGCGCCGGTCATGGAATGAAAAAATGAGGGCGATGCGGCGTCAAACAGCAAATGTTGCTGGGCCAGTCGCGCCAATGGCGACAAGCTGCTGTCGGTCAGCGCCAGCACTGGCACGCCACGTGCGCTGGCCTCTTGCACCGCCTCCACGGTCTGGCGGGTATAGGGAGCCTGGCTCACCGCCACCAGCAGGTCCCCCGGCCCCAGCGCCAGTACCTGGTCCACCCAGGCGCCACCGGCATCGCTGGCGAGCCGGGTACCGCCGCGCAGCCAGTCACAGGTGTAATGCAGATGGTAGGCAATGCCGAAGCTGGCGCGCAGCCCCAAGAACAGCACTTCCCGCGCGGCAAGCACGGTGGTGGCGGCGGCCCGCAGTTGCTGCGGCGTGTTGCGGGTGCATACCGAGTTCAGGTTGCTCGCCTGGGTTTGCATCATGCGGCCAAGCGCATCCATTGGGGAGCCTGCTGGATCAGCCGGCGAGAGCTCGCTCGTGCGCCCGATCGTCCGGGCGAAGTCCACCATGGACGGACGGCGCATGGCGTCAAAGCCGTTCAGTCCAAGCGCGCGGGCCAGCCGCGTCATGGTGGCCGGGGACACGCTCGCCGCCTGCGCCGATTGCCGCATCGACTGCAGACCCAGCTCCGCCGGGTGTTTGCGCACCCAGCGGGCGGCACGCTGCAACTCGGGGCTCAGGGCGTCAAAGTGACTTTCCAACAATTGGATCAAGTGGCGATAGGGCACGGTCTGAATATTGTAACAAATAAATTATTTTCATAATACAGAAACACTTGTTTCATGTCCAGCGCCAGCCTTGTCCAGATGAGCGTAGTAATCGGCCCACTGCCTACCCCGGGTTTCCGGGTGCCGATCAGCGCGCCATGACACGCCGTGCCAGATAGCTACAGGCATCGACCAGCGCCACCAGGCCAATCATGGCCAGCAAAATGGCGCTGGTCTCTCGCATCTGGAACAGCCCCATGTGAAAGGCCAGTATTTGCCCGAGGCCGCCTGCGCCCACGACGCCAAGCACAGCCGCAGCGCGAATGTTGTTTTCCCAGCGATACAGCGTGTAGCTCAGCAGTTGCGGCAGCACCTGTGGCAAGGTGGCGTAGCAAAACACCCGACCCTCGCCCACGCCGCGCAGCCGCAGCGCGAAACCCGGCCCCTCAGGCACGTTTTCAATTGCCTCAGCGAACAGCCGCCCGAGCACGCCAGTGGTGTGCAGCGCCAGGGCCAGCGTACCGGCCAGCGGGCCGAGGCCGGCCGCAATCAGCAGCAAGGCCGCCCACACCAGCTCGGGAATGCTGCGCAGTGCATTCAGCAGCAGCCGCGTGATACCTTTGAAGCGGGCCTTGTCCTGGGCATGGGTGCGGCTTGCCGGCAGCGCCAGCAGCAAACCCAGCACGGCTGCAATCAAGGTGCCCAGGGCCGACATGGCCAGGGTTTCCAGCGTGGCCCACAGCAGCTTTTGCAGAAAAGCGGCCTCGCCGGTGGGATGCATAAGCTCACCGACAAACCTACCCATTTTGCGCAGCGCATCCAGAGAAAAGAACTGCACCCATTTCAAATCCAGCGTCCAGAAACTCAGGACCACCAGTACGACGATACCGGTCACCAGCCAGCAGGCCTTGCAGCGCGCACCAAACAGCGGCGGCGGCAGGCGATAGACCTGGTTGGCCGCAGCTGCAGAGGGGCGCTGATGGTTCATGACATTGTCCGGTCTGCGATCAGCCTAGTGCTGTGACCCGAAGGTTTCGGAACAAGATGAAAACGATGGATTTTTCCGTCTGGCTAGACGAGAGGAGGCGGCATGGCCGTAGCCATGACAACGACGAGCAACAACGCCAGGCGGGAAAAGACGCGTTTTCATGTTTCGAAACCTTCGGGTCACAGTACTAAGGCCTTGCGCAGCCAGGCGCTGGCCTGGTCGGCCAGCCAGACCAGCGCCATGAAGACCAGCAGCATGCTGCTGACCTCGGCAGCATTGAACATCTTCATCGAGGCGTCCATCTGCTGCCCAAGGCCACCGGCCCCGACAAAGCCCAGCACCGCCGATGAGCGGATGGCGCACTCCCAGCGATAGACGCTGTAGCTGGTTAGCTCAGCCGCGTTTTGCGGCAGCAAGCCATAAAAGAAAGCCTGCAGCCGGCCCGAGCCGTTGCGCAGCAGCGAGGTCGTGGCGTGGCTTTCTCCGCTTTCCAGAATCTCGCCATAGACCTTGCCGAGCATGCCGCTGTAAGTCAGCGCAATGGCCAGCACGCCGGCGGTGGGCCCCAGGCCGACCACGCGCACAAAAATCAGCGCCCAAATCAGCTCGGGCACACTGCGCAGCAGGATCAAAAGCCAGCGCACGAGCTGGCGCAGCAGCGCCGGCATCAGCGCCATGCGCCCGCTCAAGGCAGACACCGACAACACGCGCACCGACAGCAGCGTCAGCGGCAGCGCCAGCACCAGGGCCAGCGCCATGCCGACGGTGGCCATGGCCACCGTGCGCCAAGTTTCGCGCGCGACCAGCCACAAAAATTCCGGTTCTACCTTTGGCGGGAAAAAATCGCCCAGGAAACGAACTGTCGATTTGAGCGTGGCAGGCTCGACCATCACCCAGGGTTTGAACTCGGTCAGCACCAGCGCGGGCCACAGCAGCAGCAGCGCGGCCAGCGCCCAGAAAACGCGGCCGCGCCAGGCCGGGTCGCGCAGCTCGGGTCGCGGGGTTGGCAAGGTGGCGACGGTCATCGGTGCGCCCTGCTGCTCAGCGGCAATGCATGACGGCAGGCAGCACTGTCGGGGCAGGCAAGTCCAGCGACTCCTGCGCCGGGCCACTTAACTCATGCAAATGCTGCGCATACAGGGCCTGCAAGCGCTCGGACGTCACCTGCCCGGCGGGCAGGTCAAAGGCCAGCTCGCCGTCCCGCAGGCCGATGATGCGCGGAAAGTGCTGCAGCGCCATCTCGACATGGTGCAGGGTGCAGACCAGCGTGGCGCCGCGCTCGCGCGCCGCCTGCGTCAGCGAGGCGATGGCCTGCTGGCCGCGCGTCGGGTCCAGCGCCGACAGCGGCTCATCGACCAGCAGCAGGCTGGCCTCGGTGACCAGCGCACGTGCCAGGCCCACGCGCTGGCGCTCGCCGCCCGACAGGCGGTCCACCCGGGCAAACAATTTGTCACTCAGGTCAAAATGTGCGAGGGCG
>Ga0105053_10012096_pt1 | contig 10446 bp, 9 predicted proteins | sample BON01_FD_78093 | JGI IMG/M metagenome (GOLD analysis project Ga0105053, IMG submission 78093) | Freshwater microbial communities from Lake Bonney liftoff mats and glacier meltwater in Antarctica - BON-01 | ecosystem: Environmental > Aquatic > Freshwater > Ice > Glacier meltwater | place: Lake...
AACTTGACTCAGGTGACTAGCACCATGAAACCAGGACAAGACAGCATGTTTGGTTTTTCTTCGGTAAAGAGAATAACTCTTCGCGAAGGGTTATATTAAAGATCGAACTAGAATTAAACAACCCAAAGTCAATCTTGTCACGGTCGGCCGTGACTCCAGTTTTCCCTTTTTGTTTCGTTTTTCTGGCCTCAAAAAACAGTCTTGCGACCGGTGTTCCTAGGTCTTCCAAGGGAATGGCCAACCAAATGAGCAAAAGCCGAAGAAACTATTCTTGACTGTCTGTAAGTCTCTTTTAACTATTTCTGGCTTTGTCTAACTATCGCTATTCTACCTTTCTCTAACAACCTCTCACTGTCTCTAATTTTCACACAATCTTTAACTAGCCCTCGCTGCTGTGCGCCCCAACCAATTTTTCCATTACACACGCTCCACTGTTGACTGGGAAAAAATGGAGTCCTGATTTGGAAAAGAAGAAGAGTTTATAAAAAATTAGACAAAAGGCTGTCTGGCAAGTGGATAGACAGCTTTGTCTCTTTTCTTCGTTGGGAGGGTCGTGCAGGTGATAGAAAATGATGCGATCGATATGGAAATGATCAGTGAGGACGATATGCAAATGATCAAGTCTTGGGTGTTTGTCGCATTTCAGTCCTCTTCAGGAGGCGTGCTTTTACAAGGCCTGCTCACTCGTTTGCTTGCTGTACTGGCGCGAGGCGGCGTTGCCACTTTGAGCTCCTTCGAAAAGGCGGCCTTTTCAAGGTCATGCCTCCAAACAATCGTTATACTGCTATCATTCAGCCTGGCATTTGCATGATCATGCTTGTGGGCATCTACGAGTTTGCGCGCTATTTCGAGGAGCTCTGCCGGCACCTCCACACTTTCCGCTTGCTCGTGGAGTGGAGAAAGAATATTGAGTTCGTTGGTTTTGACTGGACGCGCATAACTGCCGTTTGCCGTGCGTTGCGGTATACCATTGGCCAGGTGGCAGACATCCACGGCAATGGCTGCATCAAGTGCACTCCTATACACACCGAGACTTACTCTTCGTCTGAGGTAACTGACGTAAGCCATCCACGTTGACGGTTTTTTCTTTGAATCAACCCGTAACACTCCTTTGCAGGGAGCACGCACACTGGGCCATGAGTGCAACGCTGCAAACTGATATACCTGCTCGATCATCAATGACCGAAGCTTCTGCTCTACCGGCTTAAAGCCCGCCCATCCCGGCCGTTTAGGTTCAGGCCATGAGAAGGCAAGGCTTCTGCACCGCGCCTTCAGAGCACACTTTCCCACACCGAGCTGTATTGCAGCCTGTGTTTGGCTTAGGTGACAGAAGCGCTTGATCATGTCGAGGCTCAATTCGCTAGCGTGCTGGATCGTGTTCGTGTCGAAACTCAGATCGTCGGCATCAATCTCTCCATGTTCGCTTTCGTCCTCATGCGCCACCACCTTGGCGCCCTTGACCTCCTTTGATGAGGGGCATCGATGACCACCGTTCACGGTGATAAAATGGGCATCAAAAGCGCGCTGGAAGCGGAACGACGCGTCGCACACGGAGCACTCAAAGTTACCCAAGCCGAACATGACACGCACGAGGCTTCGGCCGCCTCTTTGTCGGCTGCCTTTTATGGCGCACATCTTGTTCGCATGCCTAGATGCCAACATCGCTGTAGAGAAATACCGCGGACAAAACTCTTGGGTGCAATAGTGGCGCATGCCATCGACAGCAAGCGTGTAGTGAGGACTCCCCCTGAGTATAGACCCGATCAAGTGAGCATGGAGTAAATGCGGATATTTGAACGTCATGCCGCATTCGCTCTCCGGACACTGCAAAACCATATCGCGCAATGCTGCAGCCTTGCCCCTTTTAATGCGCTTCCTCTTCTGTTTATACTGCACCATGTCGATGTAGAGTTTTCTCCACACATCTGGAGGAATGTGGAGGCGCAAGAAGGAGAAATATTTCATTGTGTGTCTCATGTCTATCGCACAACAGATGTTGGCGTAGAGGAATCTCCAAATGGTGCTGCCGGCTACCAGATGGTGCATGCCCTTGCAGGTGCGTGCAAGTCTGCACACGTGTCGTGCTCTTCTCAGCGTTTGCAACACCACATCCATAGCATCTCCCAGATTCATGACGCCAGTCTGAGGCAGAACACCCCATGCCTTGGCTCGGACCTCCGCACCAGATAATGATTCTCCCCACGTCGCTTTGGCCCGGACAGCAAGCGGCTGGAACCAGGCCTTGGGCTGTAGATTAATTGGTGAAACAGCAGGTGTTGGCGTCTGTTGACCAATTTGCGGAGCAGCTACTGTCGGCTCCTCCCCAACCTCAATTTTCACGGGAATCATCTTGCTGCGCAGCTGCCGTCCTTGACAAGGTGCAGGCGGCGAAAACTTTCGCTTTCTCTGGCATTGCGTCAGCAGGTCGTTGTAGTGCCCAAGCTCTTCTAAGCTGCACGAGTCTCCGCCACACTGTGGAAGCCACTCATGCTTACAGAGCCGCTCAAGAAGCCTTTGGCGTTTTGCCACCTCGACCATCGTCTCTTCTACCACAGGGTCTGCAGCTGCAGCAGCGGCAGATCCTGACACCTCCCCTTCATATTCTTCAATGATGTCGTCCGTATAAAGTTCGATCGTTTCCAACACGCCTTCCTCCTGCTCGTCATCAGAAGCCATGTCGTCGAGCTCAGCCACGTCGTCCAGCTCAATTGCATCGTCAAACTCCGGTTCCTTCAGCAGTGTCTCCACATCCAAATGGAAAATATGCCTGCCCTTCTTTCCCAGCGAAATCATGCTACTATTCATCAAAGGCACAGCCGTCTCACGGGGGAGCATGACTCCGTTGACCCGCACCCCAGACAGGCTCAGATCTTGGATCTCACAACACCCACCTTCGGGCAGAAGGCTCAAAACGCAATGCTCAGAGCTCACTTTCGGATCGTCGATGACTAGATCACACCAAGTGCCCCTCCCGATTGAAAACGGCCATCGCGTAATGTCCAGCACCCGCTCCTGCTCGCCAATAACAGCCTGGACTCGCAATGTCACCACCGTACGCTCAACGCAGAGGACCTTACGCTCCGCGCCGTGGGCTACCTGGTGCAGAACCTGCTTGCTGCTGTCCGGCTCGCCCTGCACGTTGCCAGCCCCCCATGTTGGTGAGGGAATTGAAGTTGGAAAACAACGCCGCGCCCTCTTTGAGCACCTGCGCCCTGCCTGTCCCAGGTGCTGCTGGTCACTACCAGGCTGCCCGGTTTCCGGCACGGCGCAATCAAGCCTGGCTGGCTGTGAGCAGTGCGTAACCGCTTCCTTCGACGCCCGTGAGCCTTTCGAGCTGGCTGCAGCGCACCGTTGGTCACTGGCATTCCCAGCCTCGCTGTTGTCGGGCACTCCCACGCCAATGCGCCATGAATCTGGTCCCTCTATCTCCTGCTGGTCCCGCCAGGCCAGGAAGCCGTCGGCCATCTGCGGCGGCGCCGACGCGCGCGCTGCTGCGTGCTCTTCCGCGAAGCGACTCTCGTGCCGCTCCACCCGTTCCCTACGGCGCTTCTCCTTCTTCTTGCGCTCGTGCTTCGAAACGCGCCCCTTCGCTTCGCTTCTCGCCTGCTTCAGCGACAGCGACGCCTCACACAAGGAAGACATTTCTGCCCTTCCCTTCCCGTGCCCTTCACGAGACTCGCGATCGAGAGACTCGTGTTATCTCGTGTTCCAAAATTGCTCTTCTAGGCGTGATTCTGCGTAGTTTCGCGGCAATCGTCCTAAGGCAAGTTTATTTTAAGTGGTTGCATCGTTGGCACATTCGTCTACGCCGCTGTGAATCACATTCGCATTGTTGGTGTGTGCCTACCACAATATTCTGTAGGCATCGTCTGGGCTGCTGTCATCACATTATCGTCGTGGTTGTGTGCCTACCACAAAATTCTGTAGACGTTGTCTAGGTCGCTGTCATCACATTAGCTGGTCAGAATTGCGACAAGGGAGGTTGCCCATGATTCTGAACTGGATCCGTGGTGCCTTCTCCACCTTTCACCTGGGTGCGACGTTCCTGGGAAGTGAAAGAGTCTCGATGGGGGACTTGATAGCCCGAGAAGGCCAGCCCCCCAACGTGTGCTTTGGTATTTGGACGTGGCCACAGTTGGACGCCGCCGCCCTTGGACGTGCGCGGAGTTGGGCTGTCTCTCGCAGCCCAAGTCGCGCCGCGTTCAAGGGGGCTGGGAAAAAAACGATTTCAACAATTCTCCCTTGTGCGAAGGTAACCGGGTCCGCACGCTGAAGTGCGACATGTCATCAACTGACACCGAACTTGATTTCAGAGTGTGGTCCTTTGTGACACAAAGGACCGTTGGGTTTGCTCTCCCCTGTTTTGCGTGATTCTTCAAAGGTCCATACATTGGCTGACCAGAGTGGCGTGGGCTATGTAAAACACGAAAAGGTGCAGTCGCGGAAGAATTGAGGAGAAGAGCGCTCAGGAGGAGAGCACTGTCTATTCCTTTTCCATGCGGTGAATGCCCCTCGGCCACGTTGTCCGCCTCTCAGTACTCTTCGGTGTCGCTGCGGTCCTACGTCCGTGTGCAAGTGCCTTTGTCACTCCGCTGATTGCGCTGTGCCAGCGCAACAGGGGCACAACACAGCCTTTGCTCGCAAGCATTCGGGTTCCGCACAGCCAAGCTTTTGCTGCGGCTTGCAAGCCTCTGCTAGACATGAGGAGGGGGAAGAGTTCTCCATCGCTACTTGCTGCAAATGCCGCCCGGAACAAGCAGGAAGCGAACATGGCGCCGAAGCTTGAGCCCGCAGAATCGGCAGGTGCTCGCACCCGGCAGGTGCGTGTCCCCCAAGAATGTGAAAGGAGGAAAAACACAAGATTGAATAATGGAAGAGTCGGGGTCTAGTATTGTATCGGCACGACCAAGCGGCAGCTGTGTGCTCCATGCCAGCAGCTTTGTGCTCTCTACTGGCCGAATCTCCAAGTCGGTTCAGAAATCATGCTACCATAAAAATGAGTCATGACTTACATGTGTGTCAGGTCAAATGTGAATGAGGCATGTCACCGTGGGTCATCAACTTTCGAGATTGGTGACTTTCCTTGCGTTGATGGTTCAGACGAAGCGACGCGGCGCAGATGGTGCAGAGCCTGCTGCAGCTGCTTCAGACGCTGGAGGCAAAACGAAAGGGGCCAAACGACAGAAATCAGAAAGCGCTTTGGCCCCAGCTGCTGCTCCAAAAAAAGGGACGAGCGATGGTGCCAAGAAGAAGCAGGTTGGAAAAGCTGCAAAGACCGCAGGTAGCAGCGCCATCATCAAGAAGCAAGATGACTCAGAGATCTCACCCGATTCATCAGGTCAAACACCCCCCAGAGACTGAAAGTGCGTAGACGTGGAGATTTTGAAAGGGGGTTCACAGCATCGATATCGAGATTCTAAACGGGTGTATTGCTGTGTACGGTCTCCCGTTTTTCCCTCTCCATATAGGTGATCGCCTTCGAGATTCGACACCACCTTCATCTGAAGTAGCACCAGTCAAGAAAGAGCCCGAGACGAAGAGTCAACTCGCCGCTGCTGCTGCCGCAGACCCCTTGTCTCCATCATCGTCTCCCTCCAAAGGGCGATCTCCATCATCATCTCCCTCCAAACGGCGGGTGCCCATAGTGCCGGGGTCGCTTCCGCCGCCTGAAGGCTGGAAGCAGATCTATGATCTGGTGTGGGAGTTGCGTCTAGCCCGTGATGCGCCTGTCGATTGGGCTGGCTGTGAAGTCGTGGGAAAAGGCAGCGAATTTCATATTCTGGTTGCACTCATGTTGAGCTCGCAGACCAAGGACCAAGTCGTAAGTCACATCATCGTGAGAGCGCGTGCGCGACATATAAGAAAGATGCGGGGGGCACGCGGCGGCGCGTGGCAGTGTAAATGCTTATGGCAGTGTAAATGCTCTACACTGCCACAAATTCTGAAAAATATCATCTGGTATTGCCACATTTTCCCCCGGTGATTGCCTGGAATCTTGATGTAAACAAACGCAGGTCTCGGAGGCGATGATAGGCCTCAAAGCATGGAAACGAGGCGGCCTTACTGTCGATTCCATCCTAGATATGACAGGTCTTTACTCTCTCTTGTCTTTTCTTTATGTGTGTGTGTGTGTGTGTGTGTGCGCGCGTGTGTTTTTGTGTGTGTGTGCATGTATGCACCTGTGCGTGTGTGCATGTGTGTGTGTGTGCGTGCGTGCGTGTATGCGTGCGTGTGTGCGCGTATGTATGTGTGCGTGCGTGCGTGCGTACGTGTGTGCGTGCGTGCTTGCAAACGTATGTGTGTGCGTGCATACGTGTGTGCGTGTGCCCGTGCTTGTGCGTGCATGCGTGTTTGCGTGTGTGCGTGCATGCGTACATGCGTGCGTGTGAGTATGCGTGCGTGCGAGTTTGGGAGAGAGGAAAGCACGTGGCAGGCAGTCTCTTGATTGCTTTCTTGATATATGACACGTGTTTACGTTGTGTGCATTGTATTTGTATGAGTACTGCGTATTACCACTCTATATCAGTACTGCATATGCTTGCGTGTGCGTGTGCGTACATTCGTGCGTGCGCGTGCGTGTGCTAGTGTGGTGGAAACGCGACACACAGCACCTGGCAGTTTGTAGAGACCAAACACCAGATGGTGTTGCCCAACAACAAGTGCTTGTGTCTTTGTATGTCTGACTCAGCAAGTCAATTCAACTCCCAAATGATGATGAAAAGAACATGTTCTCTTGTTTCGCCCGAGTATTACAGGTGGTGCCAGTGCGTACGTTTGAGAGTATTGTGTGTGTCTATTTGTTTTTTTATCCTTTGCGAATACCTCGTTTTTTTGGGGGGGGGTGGGTTTTTGGAGGTGTTTGGATTTTCGATTTCACTGATGTGGAATGCTGCATACATACGTACACACATACACCTACATACATACACATACACATGCACATACGCATACATTTGCGCACACAGACAAGTACGCATACACATACACATGCACACATGCATACACATGCACACACACATACGCACACGCTGACACATACCCTGACACCTACACCTACACATACACATGCTCATACACACGCATACAGACACAGAACTCGACACACTGATTGCAAAAGTGGGGTTTCACAACAACAAAACCAAATTCATCAAGCAAACTGCCCAAATCATCAAAGACAAGTACGATAGCCAAGGTATCTATTTTAAAAGCCTATATTATATGCGTACATACAGTACATATCTATTTTAAGAGCCTATATTATAGGCGTACATACATATGTACCATTTTTTTTCCCCCACAACAACAAGGCCAAACACACCAAGCAAACTGCCCAGATTCTCAAAGACAAGTACGATAGCCAAGGTATCTATGTCATAAGCGCCTATATTATAGGCGTACATACAAAAGTACGATTTTTTTTTCCCCCCCACAGCAACAAGACCAAACACATCAAGCAAACTGCCCAGATTCTCAAAGGCAAGTACGACAGCCGAGGTATGTGAGTCATGAGCATATCATAGGTCAACATAAATATGTACTTTTTTTTTTCCCCCACAACAACAAGACCAAATATATCAAGCAAATTGCACAGATTCTCAAAGACAAGTACGATAGCCAAGGTATGTGAGTCATGAGTGTATATTATAGGTGTACGTAAATATGTACGATTTCTTTTTTCTTTTTCCACACCCAGATCATCAATGACAAATACGACAGCCAAGGTATGTATGTCATAAGTGCATATATGTAGGTAATTGTAAATACATTCGTTCTCACACTTTTGTGTATGTACATATGTACGGTTTTTTTTGTTTTTCCAATAATATCAAGACCAAACACAGCAAGCAAAGTGTAAAGATTATCAGAGACACGTATGATTGCAAATATATTTGAGAGTATATATGTAGGTGTATGTACATAAGAATACGTGTTTTTTGTTTTTTTAGCGAGGAGAGCAGGGGGGGGGGGGTGGGGGGTCATATGCGCTCAGGACGTAAATACGGGGGCATAGGTGCCTCACTCACACATGAGTCATGTCATACATGCGTGTCGTTTGAATGATTTACATGTGAATGAATGTGTCACGTACGAGTGAGTCATGTCACGCATGTTTGCCACGCATGTTTGCCAATTGAGTGAGTCACATATAAATCAGTCATGTCACACATGTGTGTCTGTGAGTGAGTAATATATGAATGCGTAACAGCACACATTCACGCACATGTGTGTCTGTGAGTGAGTCACATGTGTCTGTGAGTGAGTCACATGTGTGTCTGTGAGTGAGTCATATATGAATGCGTAACAGAACACATTCACGCACAAACTCACTCTCACGTGAATGAGTCATGTCACCAACGTGTGTCACGTTAACAAGTCCCATGTCAATGAGTCATGGCACACGCTCAAGCACAAGTTCTGAATCATGTGTCTCCCCCCCGCCCCTGAACCCCCCCCACCTGCACCCCCCCTTAAGACAGACAAAAAAGAATCCTTGTAAAAAATCCTTGTGTACCGTGACTGTGCCAATACAAATCTGTGTTTTTTGTGACATGTCTCATAGATACTGTGGGGTTCGTGACTTTTCTGCACCAGATATATACCTTGGTGAAAACATGTGTATCTCAGATTTCGATCCACCTGTGAGTGTTGTGACACGTCACGACAGACATTGGGGGGGGTTCATGACTACTCCACACCAGATATATACCTTTGTGACAATATGCATACCACGTTTTGATTCTTACGTTGTGTGAAATTCACACGTTGTGTGAAAGATTATGGGGTGGCTACGATTAGTAGGCTCCTTAAAATGATAGGTCTCTTTTGCAAAAGAGCCCTATACAAGAGACGATATTCTGCAAAAGAGACTTATAATTTCAAGGAGTCTACTAATCGTAGCCACCCCATACGACTTTAGTCATTTTTGAATTCGCAGCTTTTCAATACAGCCTATCCCATTTGAAGCGACGCGCTTTCCAAATTCCGAAGCGAAAGCTCCGAGATCTCTTTTTTAACGTTTCAGTGAAAAGAGACCTACGAGCTTTGGGTTTCGAGATTCGGAAAGACGTATGAAAATGTCATTTGAAATGGGATACACTGTGGATTGCTATGGGGTGGCTACAATTAGTAGGCTCCTTAAAATGATAGGTCTCTTTTGCAAAAGAGACCTACAAGCTTTGGGCTTCGAGATTCGGAAAGACGTTTGAAAATGTCATTTGAAATGGGATACCCTGTATGTGGTGGGTACGATTAGTAGGCTCCTCAAGATTATGTGTCTCTTTTGCAGAATATAGTCTCTTTCATAGGGCTCTTTTGCAAAAGAGACGTGTAATTACAAGAAGCCTACTAATCGTAGCCACCCCATAGTAAGGCAGGCGTCGAAAGATTTGGCGCCGGAAGATGTGCAATGGGATAACTGTATGGGGTAGCTGCGATTAGTAGGCTGTTAAAAATTATGGGTCTCTTTTGCAAAAGAGCCCTATAAAAAGAGACTATATTCTGCAAAAGAGACGTGTAATTTTAAGGAGCCTACTAACTGTAGCCATCCCATAAAAAGGTAGGCGTCGAAAGATTTGGCGTCAAAAGATTTGCGGTATTTTGAATTTAATCTGGTGCAGTGAAGACTCATATCCAGTGTTGCGTCATACTATCAAATAAACACACACAAAAGTGCTTGTGTGTCATGACATATTCTTTATATGTCACGCCTCATGTGTGATGACTCATGACTCATACACAATTTTCGTGACTATTTGAAGAGTCATATCAATTCTAACTTCACACCGCTCCATTGTGCCATGTATTTCCCCGGCAAATCGGCAAATCAAATACACAGTACCGCAAAGCGCCGAAGAGCTGTGTTCGCTACCAGGAATAGGGCCCAAAATGGCCTACATCATTCTCTCGGCGGCATTCAACATCGTGACTGGCATCGGCATTGACACGCACATGCATCGCATTTTTAATATCCTCAAGTGGGTCGAATCCAAGGTGATTGCTTTTGACATGATGACATAAATACCGTTTGGTAACATAACATAATCATCATCTCATAACGCACGGTGAGTCATGTCTCGCATATCAATGAGGCATGTCTCACATACCAATGAGTCATGTCTCACATAACACGGAGTCATGTCTCACATGACACAAATACCGTTTGGTAACATAACACAATCATCATCTCGGTTGCCTTCAACATCGTGCCAGCTATCGTCGTTGGCACCACATGCACTGCATCGCCGTGGGCACCCACATGCACCGCAACCGTTGGCACCCACATGCACCGCATTGCACCCACATGCACCGCATCGCCGTGGGCACCCACATGCACCGCAACCGTTGGCACACACGTGCACGGCAGAGCATCGCGCAGGGATGGAGTGCAGAGCCGGGGGGACGCAGAAGCAACACAACAGTAGGGACCGAAATGCACCGCAGAGAAGC
>Ga0105053_10012101_pt1 | contig 10443 bp, 8 predicted proteins | sample BON01_FD_78093 | JGI IMG/M metagenome (GOLD analysis project Ga0105053, IMG submission 78093) | Freshwater microbial communities from Lake Bonney liftoff mats and glacier meltwater in Antarctica - BON-01 | ecosystem: Environmental > Aquatic > Freshwater > Ice > Glacier meltwater | place: Lake...
AATCTGCGAAAACTCCCTGGCCACCGACTGTGACATAATTTTCTTGATGTCACTGTCCAGCTTGTCGTGTGCGTGCGAGCGGCGAAACCCGGCACAGACATTCGACAACGCCTCGGTTGCCTGCGGTCCTAGTGCACGGTTTTGCGTAATCATGCTGATATTTTCGTGCGACAGTTCATCCAGAAAATTGTAGCCTGGCATGGCTGTGTCGGGACTCGTGCGTATTGTACGCAGTCCGACACTTATATAGTAAAAATTGGCGATTCCGTCTCGTTTTAGATTTTTTTGTGCAACGGGGGGGGGTGCAGGGGGTCGCGACACGCCAAACGACGCTGGAATATGCTGCACAATACAGTATATAAGCACTTGGTTGTGAGCAGGGTTGTGTTGCCCAGGTTTGCTATTGGATATCATGCGTAAAGCGCTGCGATCGTTGCGCAATGACGATTTCCGTGGAGAAATGCCAATGCCGCATGTGGGCCAGGATTTGCTGCCAAATTCGCTGCCACCGGTGCGCACAGAACAGACGCCGCCCGAATTGTACTCTCTCTTACCATCCTCGATGGTGGAACAAATAGGACTGAGTATAGACAATCTGCATAGCGTGGGTCAATGGAATAAGATTACGGCGTTGAGGAACCCTTCGAATCCACTTGAGAGGAATTTTCATTCCGCGGTGTCAATGGTGAACGATCGTTTGATTCGCGGGGACCGTATCACAGACGAACTATGGATACAGCAGGGAAAAATGACGGATTATGACGAAGAACACGACCCGCTGTTGTTTGGGTGCATACAACGAGCAATGACCGACTGTCGCCTGCACGGCAATATGCATGCGGTGATGGGCGATATAGTGCGACGTTTTCCGGGGGTAATGACACTGTGGAATCATCACGGCATGAGTCCGCTGCACTTTATACTCGAGTTCCCGAGCTTGTCCGAAAACGAGCTCAAAGCACTCATGTACGACCAGAAACGCTTTGCAGACGAAATTCTTTGTTGCGTGAACTGTCACGAACAGACACCATTACATTTGGGGCTGAGACAGCGGCACAACTTGGACATCATCCACAACCTCATTGACACCAAGGAAGAAGTGCTTGGAATGACAGATGAGAATCACCGTGTGCCGTTGCATGTTTTTTTGAGAGGCTGTACAAATGGGTTTCGGATGCCGCTGTTTGACAAATTGAAGTCCACAATCAACAACAAACACCCCCCTCAAGCTTTGAATACCCAGGACATACATGACCAGACGCCGCTGCACGTCGCTATCAGCCTCCAAAGTACGACGCACTTGATGCGAGTGGTAAATCAGATTGTGCCTGCGTTAATCGACGACGGACAGGAAGTACTCATGCTCAAAAACAAAAAGCGTAATGCGGGGGGATTCACGACAGATACCCCGCTGCACATGGCTCTGCGGCGCGAAAGAAGCGTTTTGAGTATGGCAAGCATCGAACTGTTAATCGACCACAACCAGAAAGTTCTTTCACTGTGCTCGTCCTTGAACCCGGCGGGAGAACCAGAATTTGATACACCACTGCATCTTGCAATCAAAGGCGGCATGAATTTTGACAGCATTTGTCTGTTTATTGACGAGCAACGCGAAGCATTACTGATGCCAAATGCAGCCAATGATACGCCACTACACACATCACTGCGGAAATGTACACAGCACGAAAACACGGGCCGGGCCCTGAATATGGATATTATTGTGCACCTCATGTCACTCAGCCTGCAAAAAGATGTCGACTTTTTACGCCGGACCGGGAACTATGGCGATACTGTTTTGCACATTGCTCTCAAGAATAACGCGAGCTCGCAGCTGGTAAACAAACTCGTAAAACATCGCAAGACAATGCTACTTACCGCCAACTCCAACAATTATGACCCTGCCATGGACGATGACGAGGTGTGGCAATCGCAAGCAGACTACCCTCTGCACATTGCCCTCCAATTCAAAAGAGAGGACGTGTTTGAATGCTTGATCGACGAGGACAACGAAGTGCTCAAACGAACGAATTGCCACGGCGACACGCCTCTGCACGCCGCATTGAAATGCGCGATGCCGGTGCGCGTCATTCATGAACTGTTACAAAGAGACCAAAGTATACTACTGATACCCAACAGGATAGACATAGATAACGAAGAAAGGTGCGGCGACACGCCGCTACATTTGGCCATGAAGTGGTCCTCCTGCACGGAGATTCTCGACTTGTTATTGTCAAACGCAGCCGTGCTGGAAATCCCCGACACACACGGCAACCTGCCGCTGCACACGGCGGTACAAATGGAATTCCCCCTGAACAACATCCTGTGCATGATGCCCGAAAAAACGCTAGACAACTACCAAAACCACCAGGGACAGACGCCGCTGCACGTAGCAGTGTGCAATCGTGAAGTCGACATGCTTGTTCTCCGACTGCTACTGCCATCCTCCTCGAAACGCAAGAATACGCACCGGTACAAACAGCGCGAGTTCCTTGCGGAAATGCGCGAAACGAGGAATCTCTTGGGCGAAACACCCTTGTTCACCGCAGTAAAACACGGACTATTGATTGAGAAGATAACCCTGTTAATCGACGGGGATGGTCTGCTGCTTTTGATAGCCAATGAAATGGAAGAAACACCCTTTTACGCTGCTGTTGAGAACCCAGCCTGTTCAATCGCCGTTGTGGACTTGTTGTTACCAAATGCAACGCAGCCAGACTTGCGTACACAGCCCAACATCGCAGGTATAACACCACTGCTGTGTGCCATCCAGAATTTCAGACCGCTGTCCATTATCGAGCTGTGCATTGATCAGGAGCACCAGCAAACCCTGTTTATGGGAGTTGCCGAAGGAAATGACAGCACGCACCGTATTACGCCATTGCAGCTGTTTATACAGACCAATCCTGATGTTGACCGCGTGGTTTATGTTGCAATCATCGGTGTGTTGGTTGACAAGCATCGCAAGATTCTGACACGCAAGAATTTGAAGGGACAGTTGCCTTTGCACTACATTCTCATGCAAAAGTGTCACGAGACCGCGATACAGCTTGTAAAGCTCTTGTTCCCTACATATCACAGGGTGTCCCCACCGTTGGCAGTGACGGAATATGCAAATGCCGTGAGCGCCAAAAAAGCAGCGGACAAATACGCCCGGGCGGGGAAGGAGTATCTCGAAATGATAAAATGTGACGGCGAAACGCCGCTACATCTTGCGATCCGCTGTGGATACAGTGCGAAAGTTTTGAAACTCATACTGGAGAAAGTTGGGCCAGCGAAAAACGCCGTGCTCCAGCAGCTCGACAGCCACGGCAATACTGCGTTATGTTTGGCCATCTCATTACATCGTAATGCAGCAGTGCTGAAAATGCTGGTCGATGATGACGAGAAAGTGTTGTTCATTGCCGAAAACACCGGCCAGCACGGCATATCTCCCCGTAATTACCCTATTCACCTGATCATGCAATCGTGCCAATCCGATGGCATACTATGGCCAGTATTGGACATGGTGGACCGCAATGCGAGAGTTTTGGAAAAGGTCAATGCCGCAAAGCAAACGCCGCTGCATTATGCTCTCAGCCAATGCCCCTTTTCTGGTATTCTGGACACGCTGCTGGGTCTTAAACGCAAAAATGCGTCAAACGCCCTCTCTGTGGACAACGCTTTGCAGGTCCGAGATGCGAATGGATATACTGTGTTGCAGCGGGCACTGATTTTGTATTCGGCATGGGACAAGTCAATTCACTCGAGAGAAGACGGATTGGATTTAATACAAGACATGATTGATACGGGCAAAAAAGTTCTTCTCTTGCGCAACGAATACAACGAATGTCCCTTGCACGTCGCCCTGGAAAGCACATACAAAAGGTTTGCGCTCACGACACGTTCCATCAACTTGAGAATGCTGGTCGACAAGAATCAAGAAGCGTTAAAGTGCGTGGATTGGAACAACGCCACTCCGCTGGCGATTGCACTCGGTCGTGGTTGTGTTGACCAAGCCTTGTTGCGTGGCATGATCGATAAGAATGAAGATGTTTTAAGTATGGCGGATATAACACAATCGACGCCGCTTCACATTGTGATTGAGAAGAAAACGAGGGATGTGGGGATCTTGCGACTGTTGTTGGGAAGCAAGCCACGGGAGTGGTGGAACGAACGGAATTCCCTGCAACAAACGCCCCTGCACTTGGCACTGTACAACAGCGGCGACGCTCATGTTGTGGACGTTTTGCTGTCGTCGGAAAACCGGATGTCATTATTGACAGCGGTTGACATATACAAGCGGACACCGCTACATGCAGCGTTATTCGCGCAGGCCGAGCCCGCGGAAATCAGTATTTTGTTACCGTGTCCACCTGAAGTCTTAATGCAGCGGGACGCTGAAGGAAATACGCCGCTGCATCTAGCCCTGCTGCACGACCGCACACTGGTTTGGAACGTGCTGTCTATACACGACGTCGACAGGCTACAGGACGAGTGGAAAGCTGTAAATACAATGATGAACGACGCGGGCAACACCCCGTTGCACATTGCGCTCGAAAACATTCCGATACAAGCCGACATGCGCTACATTGCCGTTTTACGCTCTCTCATTGACCACCATGGCATCGTGGTCGCCACAGCCAACAAGGCAGGCAAAACCCCGATTCATATGATCCCACCGCAATTCGATCTGCAAAACGTCGACCATGAGCAGATGACGCATGCGATCGTGAGCATGCTCAGCGAAGCCCAAGATATGGTGTGAATGTAGAGTCAAGGCACGACTCTTGGGCAAAAAGCAACAAAATGTGCACTGTGTGAGTCAACGTGTCGGACAAAATACATCTTTACTGGGTAGACGTTTTTACTAATTTCCGGTCGTTTATGCGGTTCATAGACAAGTGTACTGTCTATAAATCACACGTGTTGCCTGGCTGTCGGAAAATCAACGCCGGTGGATTGTCGTGTAAAGATTTGTCCGATGGCAGGTGTTTCACCGGATGTCTTCTCGTCGAGTGCGTGTCAAGAAAAGTCGGAGGGCGGGCCGGTCGAGTCTGATTCGATTTTTTCCATCCAGCTCGCATACCCTAGTGTAGCCACATCAACTCCCAATGTGTTTCACATTCCCCCTTCATATATTGTGTTATCGCCACATATCCCAATCGGGGCTGTCGAGGTGAGGATCTGGAAAGATACACAAAATCTCGACGGACAGACACCGGAAATACCCGTACAGTCGACTGGCACATCGTATATTGAACGCAGACTGGGGCGGTTTGGGGGCATGGTCTTGACCCGGTGCACGGTGGCGATTGTCAACGCTTTGTGTCTATTTTGGTTTGCGTGCTGTATGATGTCGTGAATCGCTGTGAAATGAGCAGCGCCTCCCCGCAATCAAACCCTTGGAAAATAAAAACAGTTGGCAATACTGTGTGTGCACGAGAGTGGTAGGCATAATAAACTATAAACACAGGTCATCTTGAAACTAGGATACACCAGTACAATGGATGCAAACCAGGCATTGCATGCTTTTCCTGCTGCAGAAAAAGAGGCAGTCTTGATTCAGATGCTATTGCGGTACATGCGCGGTCTTGACCAGGCAGATGGCGAAAAATACACCATTATCGTTGTAATGAAAACACCCTTTAGTACTATGTGCTTCCAAGTCGTCACGTTGAATTGTGACAGGTTCTGTACAATCTACCAGCTGAAAGTTCGAATCGCACACAGTTTGCAACAGCATGCCCTCGATCCCACACGGCTGGCGATTTGCTACGAAAGCTCCCCACAAGAACTGCCCGACACTGCAACGCTGCTTTCACTTGGTCTGCATGAGGTTACCGTGATGCAGGCGAATGAGATATCGCTCGCATTGCCCCAAGCAAGATCCTTTCCACAAAAACACGACATGGCCTAATCGCCCCAATGCCGCCGTAACGCAGTTTCCGCAAAGAAATCATCCTCAGCATGCTGCAGTTGCGTCACGGCAGGCACGAATTGCACGGGTTCAGCTGTTGGAACGGCGATGGGTTCGTCCATCATTGACAAAGACAGGCGGTTCCAGTGTCGGAGAATCGACACATGCGGTCTGGGCACAACAATCGGTCGGAGAGTCAACACCTGTGGGACTGCATCCGACAGCAACTCTCGATTGAATATATTGTCCCATGAATGCACAGTGGGGGTCGCGTAGAACTCGCGTCGAGCGTGTCCATGTGCTCGCTGTGTTTCTTGAAGCGTTCGTTGTGCCTCGTGCAGCCGGAGATTACGTTGATGAAGCAGCCACGTCGTCGTTTCATTGTGCCATTTTTCCATGAGTTGAGGGGAATGAAACATAAATTGTGCAGCATTCATCTGTATCATGTGATGTTTTCTTATATACACGTGTCGAGGTGGATTTTCTATTTTAAGCCAGTGTAGCCATTTGGTAGCCTGCGTTTTCACCCAACACAAACAGAGTAGTAGATACGTCGTCGAGAGCGTTTATGGTGTGTGCACCGACGGAAACGCAGCACGAAAAAACAAGTTTGTTCACAAAATCCGAGCAACCCGAGCATCCCGTGTATTTTAAGCAGGTGGCGCCATGCAGACAGCCATGTCCAAAGACATGCGTCGTTACTTTGAGTTTGACGATACAACGTCGATCACCACCGAAAACAGCACCATTCTGACTGAAGTGCGGGCAAAGCGGGACACCCTCTGCTTTCCGAAAAATAAGCTTTTTCACCGAGTTGTATTCCGCCCATACGCGAAATCGATGCATCTGTTTCAGCCGATGCAGAAGCAGGTCTATTACTTTTCACACGATTTCACACCGGGGGAACTGAACCTTACTGCCGCGGGACTCATCAACGAAGTGCGCCTGTTTTTGCTGCGCGGACACTCTGTGCGCGAAAAATCGTGCACATGCAATCCACACCTGCCTTTTGCACGCTTCCTCGACTACGGGTTGTGCTTGAAGCGAAATGGCAACATGGCACTACTCGATAGCAGCGCAGTCAATAGCGTTGCCGAGCCGTGTCCGCTAGACGCTCTGTCGCAGACCAGCTTTACCTGTGAGCAGATCTCCGCTGAGCTGGGCCTCTCATCGTTGTTGGCAACAGTATTGCAGTGCTGGCAGCCAATCACAGTGCACGATATTTTGAAGCAATCTGGCGAGTTTGCCAATTCAGAGAAAAACGGCAAAATTGTATGGGAGCTGTGCGGAAAACACACTGTGGACGACGAGAAAAGTCTGCTCGACTTTGTCAAACGGCATCGCTTGGGCGTTGCTATTGATCATAAGAGGATTGAATACCCCCTGCTACATGTTCATGTGCGCCGTCTGGTGCAAACGGGCGTCCTTACACATCTGGTGGCACAGGGCATGCTTTATTACGTGCCAGGCCTGCATGGCCAGCAGAAATGTGACGACGACATTGTGGCGCTCTGGCGAGGAGGACTGCAAGAAGCAGTGTCTTCCAAGCCGCGGGCGGCCACAAGTGTGAAAAAACGGCGTCTATGAAACACTATTAGTCGTTCCGGTCGGAAACGGTAGCACGCGGTGGAAAGGATAGCATGGAGCCTACAAACGAATGATTTGTTTCGAAACACCTGTTTTCACAGCTTTATTAAACACAACACCTCAAACACAACACCTCAAACACCATCCTCTCCCTGCAAAAAAAACCACCACTTTTGGCAAAGAAAATGCTGTACGTGCTATCCAACACCTGCAGATGTGTCGTTGTCATACCTGGCTTCCAAGAAGGTCGACACAACAGAATAAACAACACTTCCTGTGTCATCTCTTGATGGGACGATAAGAACAATGTGCTGCTGTGGCCCCGATTTTTCGAGTGCTGCATCTACAATTGGCTGGCCGACACATGCCACCAGCAATTTGCGCGACACCGTTGAAAACAGCACTGCACTGTCCACGCTCTGATACGACGCCAGCCACAATATGTCGTGCACACCACCTCCCTCCAGCTGGCCCAATAATGTCGTGAGAATGAAATCTGGAGAGTCATTAGGTGCGTTCCATACACACATGCAGGCAGCGATCTGGCGACATGTGTTTGCCAGTGTTTGGCGTAGATAGTGAATCTTGCTACACTCCGTCTTGTGTCCCGCGACCCAGTGTGCCTTTTGACACATGCGGCTGCAATAGTTTTCGGTTTTGCAACAAGCGCATACCTTGAGCTTATTCATGTCTCCGGCCATGTTTCCACAGAAACTGCACAATTTTGAATAGTGGCAGAAATCGTAGAAATTACCTCCTTTGATGCTGGGAATCGAAGCGTCCACACCGATTCCCGGACTGCGCAATGTGGCATCGAGCACACTTTCTGCGCCCCTCCCTTCGTCTTTCGACCCGGCCCTGCACAACTCTTTGTCCAGCATCTCATGCGATAGCAGTGTGGCTTTCAGAAACGCAACCATCTTCTTCTGCTTGTCCAGTTTGCGGGCGAAACGCGACGCAGGAATCATGTTTGTGGGGTTGTGGGGTCTGTCTGTTCAAAATCCCATACGCAAATAAACCTTCATGGGCCTTGTGAGGCTATTTCCGTCACAACACTGCCTTATATTCTGGCAGAGATTCATGCCACCGGCAAAACCTGTAAAATGTACACAGAGATATTCAACATGAATGGAGAGCAGGTGCCGTGTGCCTTCCAGATCAAGTGCCACGCGATGTTGTCTATTCGGGTTGGTCTCACCACAGAAAACCGTCTCCAGAGCGTCTATACGTGTGTGGATTGTGGTACCAGCTGTGTCAAAAAGACGAGGGAGTGCAGCGAGTATGCCACCAACACCGAGAAAAACTTCAATGACGTCCTTTGCGTCGAGTTTATAGATAACAACACGATGGCGACCGGATACGTGTGATTGGCAGCCTTTATATAATTATTTTGACAGTTGAATTGCCTGCATCACAAGCAGATCCACACCATTCACATCAAACCATATTTCAGGGTGTTTTGTCAGAATACATGGGATACAAACAATTTTTCATGTCGCAACTCGGTACACCCCAGGTGACCAAAATAGCACATTTGTCCAAAAAGTCCCCAAAAAGCCCAAGATTCTCCGACAGCCGACACAAAACACCATGACCGAGATTGTCACGGGCTCTAGTGACTTTGTCGTGCCTCTGTCCAAGCCTCGTAGCGACACCACGGATATCACCTACTGCGCGACCGAACGCACACGCGCAGTCGAAGAAGACACCACCCAATACAGCACTACAGCTCTGTTGTACAAGCGTCTCACCGTCGGCGATGCTAAAGAAAAGGACATGATCATGATCAAGAAGAATCATGCTATCGAGTTCAAGAAGGCGACGCTCTGCCTCTTGTCCTCAAATCACGAATATGACGTAGAATATGCCGTGATCGAAGGAGTTACATATCTCAAGTCTCTCAAAAAATACGAATCATACGAGTTTGAGAGTGTGTTCGGGTTCGGCTGTGACTGTCACGACTTTGTGGAGGGCAAAATCGTTGTCGTCCGCCCGTCTCCGTCCTCTTTCTGACACAATTTGTCTCTGTGATCACTCTGGATTCTGTGTTTTTGAGTTTAATAAAAGTGTTGGATGTGCATGATTGTTGCTGATTCATTCTGTAGAAACAAGTGTAGCACAATGCAGATTTATTGAAAAAAAATGTCAACACATATAAAACATGAAGAGGAATCGAACCCCAAGCAGGAATATGTCACAAGACACAGTTACTGCTGCCACACATGTCGTAGTTTTTTTTGCAGCATTGATGCTGTGCAGCGTTTCGGCTGTTCATGTGTAGATGTCCTCATCGCACAACTCCATGCCGCATCACAGACACAAAGTGCTGCGCGACACAAGAGAACCATCTACACACAACGATCTATCCCTTCTTTCCCTTCGTTCCCTTCTTTCCCGTGGAAGAGCAGGCCGAGGTGTTACGGTCGACAAATTCCCTGCTGGCACGGTGGTTGAGAGTGAAAACAGGGGCTGCTTGAGAGCGGGCGCGCAAGTTCAGCTGAACTTCATCACGGGAGAGCTGCTTGAGAGCGTTGAGCTGCTTGACTTTCTGCTCGAGCGTTGCCACTTTTTCCATAAGCTTGGTGTGGCGCTCTTCAGACTCGGCGAGGCGTGCAGCAGCCGCAGTAGTGGCATCCGCTGCGTCCGATTTGACCTTGGCAAGCTCTTTTTCCGCCGCAAGGTTCGCAAAGGCAGTGCTATCCTTGAATGTCTTCAGTTCCTGCACGGCCGCAGCCAATTGCACCTTAATGACCGTGTGTTGCTCTACAAGCTTATCATAGTCCACATCACGAGCGAATACACTGGAACCTTCGCCCAGACGATGTTTGTTTTTCGACGAGTCTAGCCACGAGCCAACTTTCTGCACACCCTCCATAACATCACTATAGTTGACATACGCCTCACCCCACTCCACCTCCTTGTCAGTGTTATCCACCTCTTTGGGAGACGCCGGTTTTTTC
>Ga0105053_10012105_pt1 | contig 10442 bp, 10 predicted proteins | sample BON01_FD_78093 | JGI IMG/M metagenome (GOLD analysis project Ga0105053, IMG submission 78093) | Freshwater microbial communities from Lake Bonney liftoff mats and glacier meltwater in Antarctica - BON-01 | ecosystem: Environmental > Aquatic > Freshwater > Ice > Glacier meltwater | place: Lake...
AGAACTTGAAGGAGTTTGTTGCAAGACACAAAGATTTGAATTTCGATACTCGGAGTTTAAATAAGCATCTCAATGCGGATGTTTCTTTAACATTCATGGTAGACGATGATCCTTTGATTCCGAGTCATACCGTTTCCGTTAAATTTCATGGTCGACCTATATATGAAGTAGTGAAGAAAGAAATTCAAGATAATTTAGTGGAGCGAGTTCCTCCTGCATATTTTGATTCATCTAAAGGCTATTATCCATCCAAATAACTGCCCGAAGAGACTTGCCTTCGTGCATTAATCTAAAAGCCTGGTTGATATCATTCAAATTCAAATTGTGGGTGATATATTCGTCAAGTTTCACTTTGCCATCCATATACTTATCCACCAATCCAGGTCTTTAAAACTCGAATTATATATATGTTATAATACAGGTTTCTTGAACTTACACTTCTGATCTAGATTTATAACCGCCAAACGCAGTTCCTTTCCATACTCGTCCAGTCACCAGTTGAAACGGCCTTGTTTTTATTTCCTTACCTGCACCGGCGACTCCTATGATAACACTTTGACCCCATCCAATATGCGTGGATTCCAAAGCGCTCCTCATGAGATCAACATTTCCAACGCATTCAAAACTATAATCCACCCCTCCTCTAGTCTGATCCACAATCACCTCCTGGATGCTTTTCTCAGGGAAATCACAAGGGTTGAGAAAATCAGTGGCTCCAAACTCTTTTGCTACACATTTTAAATTAAAAGAGCCATGTTCTGGAAACATTCAAAACACTTACCTCGAGCAAATTTTGAAGGATCAATATCCACCGCGTATATCTTCTTAGCTCCAGCAATTTGACAGCCTTCAATGACTGCTAGTCCGACAGTGCCTAATCCAAAAACAGCGCAAATACAGTCTTTCTCTACTTTCGCAGTGTTTAGTACAGCCCCCCATCCAGTGGAGGTACCACATCCTAATAGATTGATTTTCTCCAAAGGAGCATCTCTGCGGATAACTGCCAAACTCTCTTCATGAACAACTGTATATTGCGAAAATGTTGAAGTTCCCATGTAATGATATAACTTTTGACCGTTAGAAACTGCCGTAAAACGTGAGTCTCTATCACTCATCATCACCCCTTGCCCGCTAAAAGGTCTGATTTTACCACATAGATTCGTTTTACCCAATTTATAACCGCGACACCGGGGACAATGATCGTTCTGCTGGTCCTCTGGGAAGCACTCCGCTTGGTAGCAAGGAATGACATGGTCGCCTGGTACCACGGTAGTGACCCCCTCACCCACTGACTCCACAATACCAGCCGCTTCATGGCCCAAAATACAAGGAAATTTCCCTTCAGCATCGTCCCCTGACAAAGTGAACGCATCAGTGTGACATAAGGCAGTATGGGTTACCTTAATCCTAACCTCTCCTCTAGTACTCAACGTCAGCAAAGTATGAAAAACAACCAGATTACTTACCTAGATGGAGGCGCCACCGACACCTTTTCCAAACTCAATGCGTCTTCCCAATAATCCTTTTTAGGAGCCCATGCTACAGCAGCCATGCATTCTATTGGTTTTCCGACAGTGGAAACACCACGAATCCCTCTTGTTGCGAAATTGCGCAACGATCCCAGCATACTATTTATCTTGAACAGCGAAAAGCCCCCCTTCACATTCGTTTCGAAGTCATTTGAAGTCTTATGTATCGTGTTTTGATACCGATTGCAGTTGCAGTCGGATGCGACGTATGGTGCAGTAGAAAATTTAATGGCAGTAAGGAACCGAGCGGATCGAAACTGCTTAAGGAGCGCATCAAGCATATAAGACAGGAGGAGAACTGGGATTGTGGCCGAGCATCGACTCTGATGGCGATGTCAGCTGGAATTGAAAAGTACGCACCCATTGATGCCCATTTCAAAGGGGTCAATAGTATATGGACAGTAGAAATAGCGCTGGCATTGCACCATATTGGACTCCCCGTTGTTTATTTTACAAATATTAATGCTGATAGCAACGACGCCAGGTTTGAAGGCATGCCGTTTTACAACGATTATAAGGTAGATAAAGTCAGGATATCCCAGTGTTTCAGAACGGCGCACTCATCAGATTTGACTATTGTTGAAAAATCTCTCTCCAAAGAAGAATTCCGAAAATTATTTGTTGATGCGAAATTAGGTCCCATATTCCAATGCGTCATTTTACTCGTGGACGCGAATAGACTCACTCGTCCATACCTTGCATTGGACATGGATCGAATCTCAGTCTTGTATCTATTGCGAAGATATTACAGATTAGCCGTTGAAACTTTTGAAAACCTCACCAAATGGGTGAAAAGGCCGTCCTACAACGGGCATTATATAGTAGTGATAGATTTTGATAGTGCAACCAATTTATACCAGTATAGAAATCCCTCGAGTATGTTTAAATCTAGTTTCGTGGATGCTGATGTGCTACATATTGCCAGAACAGCCAGCGGAACCGACGAGGATATGATCTTCGTGGAACTTGGTTTGAAAAAATAGATACCTTGGTTTGACGATGATAGATTTCAATAAAATGGGTCAAATTAAATAATTTCACAGAGGGAATAGTTCTGTGATAGAGCCTCTTCTTTCGCGAGTGTGCAATGACGCATCTGTAACAAACGAGATAACTTCCAGATATGCAAGTCTAAATTCGGGTTGACACAATGGAGTTTCATTGCCGAAGGTTTCACATGCACTTGACGTGCCTGTATCCAAATCTTCATCTATGCAAAATGCGAATCCGCCTCCTGCTCCCATGGCCAAATGGGACGAACTACTGTTCATTATAAAATCGTTAGCGCCCGTCCAGCGATGCACAAATAGTTTCTCTTCATGAACAGCAAATAAGAAACTTTCTCCTGTTCCATAAAATCGCTTCGAGTTGGTTTTGCACCAAGCTTCTGAACAGTAGGCTCCGAATGTCTCACCTTTCGTGGTTTTACAGAAAAGATAGGTATCAGGAATTTCTTGCACATTATCATACAATAGTTTCAAGGACACGCCGTGCCTGTCGAAATGATATTCCACTCGCCAATTTTGTGTCTTTAGTCTATCAGGCAGCGCGTCTCGCAACAAAGCCAACGTCTCTCTATTTTCAAATATCTTGGACGGATAATCATTGGCGAACACAGGGGGCTTGATATCCATAGGCTCGATGAGATTCCCAACAATGGTCCAATCACGTGAATTAGCGACACTATTTACAGCTTCGTCATTCTTATAACGAAGTTGACACGCTTCCCTCTCATTTATTTCCCCTTTAAGAAACGATTTATGGACCTGATTGTCATAAGAATCAAAATAAGGAGTGGCTTGAGTAGTATCATCTCGAGAGCAGAATAAACCAGTAATTAGGCAACCTGTAGTCAGACTTTCCGCCACTTCTACTTTACGCAACCGATGATGCCTTTTTGTATTTATGTGTTCCTTGGTGATTGCATGCAAGATGTCCTCCATGATTGCGCGGCATTCTCTACTTTCAAGCAATATCTCAGGAGGCTTAGAAAATCCAAATTCCTTGTTGGTCCAGGACAACCGTATGATGTTTTGATGTTGCATATCTTTGTTCAATTTCTCCATTTTTGACACAGATTCGGATATTCGTGAATCAGATGAAGATACTACATCATGAATAGAAGTCACTGCGCAACTTTGAATATCTCGTAAATCCAGTCTGAATTCATAAGCCTGCAGTAGATCGTGATCTCGCTTGGCCACCACTCCTAATTTCGAAGATGGGCACCATAGTAACTTGGTCGAGTAAAATTTCACATACATGTCATTGACTTCTAGTCTCCCTTCAATCAAAATGTTTTCGTCTATTAGTGAAACCGAATCAAATAACGAACCGCCAAGACTTAAAGATCTCTTTTCTTTCACAACAGGTTGAGGTTTAACACAAGGTTCTGGAGGCTGTGTTACTTTGACAACTTGACCAGGGAAAAGCATCGATGCTCCAAACAGTTTATTCAGCTTTTGAAAATCCCTTAGCTTCATGGAGTGCTTCAATGCAACACCTGCAGCACTATCTCCTTCTCCAACAATGTATTCGTGTATCTCAGGACTGGCAATGTGAAGGCTCTCTAGAATATTTCTTCCCGCATCTGCCTATTAAATTGGATGAGCTATTGGAATAGTGATTCACACTTACTTACCATATCCGATATTAGAGAAGCACCGTCCATGTACTCTGACGTTTCCTTCAATGTCTTGTAGGAATTACTCTACCAGGAGAAAAAAAAGCAGAAATAATAACTCGGTTAAAAAAGTCAAATTTCGGTTTAGGTATTTAAATCTTTTCCTACAAACCAGGAACGCAAGTGTCATTCTAAAATTTAGAGTGTATTTTGGGTCAGGAGTGAAGAATGGTTTATCATTCTTAGCTTAGCTCGTTGCCCCCAAAAGTTAAAAGTTAATGAGTATGTGAATCCTATTTGAGCGTTCGAATGAAGATTTGCTGAGGCCATATCTCCCAATTACACGCTTGGGTGCTGAAGCTATTTGGTCCGGCTGAACCTCCGCTTTAGGTTCAACGTATACTTCTCTGAACACTAGATCAGTCTCGTTGTTTTGTTACATCTCGGTAGGATATTTGAATCGTTAATTCAATTTTCTTACCTTCGTCCTAGAACCATCGGAGATTTAAAACACATCGAACCCTTCTTTCCTCAGGATGAAATCTGCAATTAATTATTATATTTAAGAGACGTGCTGATCTTAATTAATGCTGAAAATATCCCAGAATATCTTTTATCAATACATTCCAGAAGACATCAACAACTACTTCCACAACAATAAGCCAAATTATTATCCATTCCAACCTGTTGGCTTGGTTAGATTCAACAGTCGAAGCAAGAACATCCAGGAGTTCGTGAACGCAATCCAATCGCTTATTTAGAATTCCCAATCGATCTTCATGCTCCATGTATCTAACTACCTTTTTATACACCGGTTCCCATTCATCGTTTTCCCAAAAATAATCGGGGGTACCGATAATATCAGATTCTAAGTTGATACTATTCCTTTCGATAAAAAGACGTCCTATTTCTCTTGATATCTCTCCTTGGGACATGTCGATCTTTCCATACTTTGCCAGTGCTAACGGAATATGCTCATTGCGCTCAATCGTATCATCCAGCCTAGCTTCATAAATAGATAAAACAGAAGATTGCGCAAATGCATAAGAGACGGCAAGTCTCTCAGCTTCATCACCGGAGGACAGCTGCACTGTATCATTTCGAATTTGAAAACTACTTCCGCAAAAATAATCAATATCATCGGCCGCGACTTCGCATATCGCAATACTAAAAGGGCTACTCCCAAATTCTTTCAACGATGCCAAAAAGATGAGCTCTTCTTTTTCATGCCAATTCCACATAACTACACATCCAAATCCGAATAAAAAGACCTCTCTTCGTTGCGAATTTGGATATGGCGCGGTATCTAGCACCGATGATTCGTCCGTGTCATATCGTACCTCCTTTAGTTGTAAATGCACCACATCAAAAAAAACAGAAGCAATCCAATTAGGGTCCCCAACTTCAACTCCGCCAGCTACATCATCCATCGACCCATAAGAGCTCTTCACTGTCAAACGCCGTTCAGTAACCGGATCGCCTTTCAAAACAGTTCGATTGCTTTGAAGATCTGAAGGCATTTGGACTTCAAATTTATCAGTGAGCAAACGAGCAAGATCTAATGCAGCGTAGGGGCAATACACAGACACTCTACCAGTAGCACCTTGGTGATCTGCAGCGCCAATCTTGCGAAACTTTCCTTTGATCTTGCGAGGAACTTTCCTAGGCAACTGCGAAGACTTGAGATAGGATTTCGGGAGTATATCTCTCATGGACTTGGGCTTCTTCAATAGAAGACCACCAATTGGATCATCATTTGCTTTATGGAGCAACAGCGCTTCTTCTTCGTCTCGCATTGAATTTTCAAATGAAAAAGATTTTTGCGTGGCAAATGAAGAGATTCACAACGTCAGTGGATACTTTCTCTAAACGAATAAAAATCGATGATCCAAATGCATTGGGTGCCAGAACCCATCGAAGACTGAATGCATCTGGAGTGACTGCCGCTCAAGTTACTGCTGCGGTGAATCTGTTTCAGGAGGGAGCTACATTGCCTTTCATTGCGAGATACAGGAAGGACGCTACTGGGTCACTTGACGAGAAAGTGCTGCGAGACATTGAGCGCAATTTAACAGAACAGCAGAACCTTGAAGACCGAAAACGAGCTGTTCTCAAAGTTGTTGAGGATCCTAAAATCATCAAACTGATCATGAATGCGGAAACCCTCGTTCAGGTTGAAGATTTGTACGCCCCTTTCAAGCAAAGCAAGTCTTCTCGTGCATCTAAAGCGCGTGCGTTGGGACTGAAGCCGTTGGCAAATGCGATGTATTCTTTAACTGCGGAACGAAAGAATCCACATCAATACGCTATGGAATTTGTCAAAAGCAGCGGACTGTGCATTGAGGATGTTCTCAAAGGAGCTGAGGATATTGTTGCAGATGAGTTTGCTCATGATGTAGATGTAAAAGAGGCAGCCCGAAACCAACTAATGAGTAAACTCCATTTAACAACCAAATTGAAACGCGGTTTGGATATTGGAGATGAACCTCAATGGCTCACGCAGTTTTCAGGATCAGGTATTCATTTGTCTTCATCTCGAAACTTTGCCATTAACCGCGCTGAGTCAAAAGGACTTATATCTGTCAGTTTCTCCCTTGAACCTCCAAGTGTTGAACATCGATTCTTGGAGACTTTTTTAGCAAAACGAAGGAACAATCGTAAGTGGTTTCCTCATTGTCAGTCGGCCCTCAAGGACGCAATGAGCAGGCTGTTGATTCCTTTTTTAGGTCGTGAACTTCGAAAAGATATCAAACAAAGAATTTTTAAAGAGAGTATTGAATCCTACAACAAAAGCCTTTCAGATAAACTTTTATCGCCTCCCGTGAGAGTTACCGGCAATATACTCGGATTAGATCCAGCATATAAAAGTGGAATAAAATGGGCTGTTATTTCCCCTGCTTGTGATGTACTAGCTACTGGAATAGCGCCACCAGCATTAATGGGACAAAGATTCACTAGTATTATGGTGGATCATCGTATCGATCTAATAGCAGTAGGAAATGGGAAAGGAAGCCAAGAAACCGAAAATGCTGTAAGATTGGTTATAAAAGAAAATAATTGCCGATACGTTATCGTCGACGAAGCAGGTGCTAGTATCTATTCCGCCTCTCAGGTTGCAAGCGATGAATTACCGGAGTTAGATGTCAGCTTGAGAGGTGCAGTTTCTATTGCGAGACGAGTCGTGGATCCATTATCTGAATTGGTTAAAATTGATCCTTCTTCTATAGGGGTTGGATTTTATCAAAAAGATGTTGATGCAGGAATGCTTGCCAGTGAGCTTCGTAACATAGTCCAAATTTGTGTCAGTAAAGTTGGTGTCGATGTAAACAGAGCCAGCCAGCAATTGCTCAGCTATGTTCCTGGAGTTAATGAAAGAATTGCAAAAAGCATAATCAGAACAAGACAAGCTCAAAAAGGGTTCAAGAATCGAGAGGAATTAAAAGGGATTAAATGGTTTGGGGCCAAGACTTTTGAAAATGCAGCCGGGTTTCTTAGAATCTATGGGTCTACCCAAGTTCTCGATCAAACAACCATTCACCCTGAAAGTTATTCGCTTGCCAAATTGGTTCAACAGAAATTTAAAAATATACAAACGATTCCGAAATCTCAAGTGATACAAGAGCTGAAAACCGAAGTTGAAGCATCACCAGCATTGTTGAATGATATAATTGATGCGTTGCAAAATAGAAATCAAGATCCTAGAGAAGAAATGCCTGCAGTCAGCGTGTTTACATCTGACAATCTTCAACTAGCTGTTCAAAAATCCACCATTACAGTTGGTCAACGGGTAATGGCTACTGTACGTAATGCAGTTCCGTTTGGGTATTTTATGGATGTGGGGATGGAACAAAGCGCATTGATGCACATTTCAAAATGCAAAGGTCGGACATTACGAGTTGGAGATGCTTTACCCGTTATGATTTGCAGTATCGTCAAAAACCAAACTGAGAAGGTCCAGAGTTTGACAAAGTCAGCGTCTTCAAAATCGAAATGGAAAATTAGTTTAGCGCTCCCTGGTTCCATTAATGGTTAAAATAGGAAATATTCTCACTATGACAATAAAGATTTTGATTTCAAAACTTGCTATCGACACGGTCTATTCGATATTTTATTGCAGTTTGATCTTCATCAGATATATTCTTTTGAAAAGGCCTCAAAACATCAAAGTCGGATTTCTGCACAAAAGCTTGCTCGTTCTGGATCTAGGTTGTCATCACGATAAGCAATAATCGTATTTTAACATTAGCTGACGAGTTGGGTATAGCCAACGAGTTCATAATAACACTCTCTGCAATAATAATAATACCTACTCTGGTCGAAAAGATACATTTAAACTAATGCAGATATTGTTAACTTGTCTTGAGCAGATTCACTCTCAAGATCTAAATATGTCTAATTCTAAATATGCTTTTTATAATGTTAATAAGAATAAAGATGACGTCATTACTTTCCTTTAAATTACGCAATCCAGGAAAGTACACACCCTTTACTTCTTGTTCACATATATGTGTATACCAGACTCGGTGTAGAAGGTATCTACCAGACTCGGTGTATAGAACAAACAGATTTGATCGAAGAGGTGAGCAAATTTAACTTTTCCCACGCTTCTTTTTTGGTCCATGATCTGGCTCAGACATCTCTTATCTTTGTTTGAAGCTCGTTGAAGGAATAAGATTGCCTTGGATGTTTTTGCTCTTAGACGCAAGGAAGCGAATGGACAATTCCCCACCATAATTCAGATGTCCGTATTCCTATCTAAAGTGTCCCAACTAAGTTCGATTTGATTGGTGTAGCGTTCATATGTTTGATGTTTTCTCGAATTTAAATTTTGAATTCAGCGCGGAACCTGATATTATGAACTGATTCTGTCATTCTGAAATTTATTTAATTGGTTATCGATGATATGTCCGGGGCGGCAAATTCATAGTCGCACTTGTGCAAGCAAAGGGAATTCCCTGATGGAAGGTCCGACAGCTCCACTGACATTCAAATTTTTCCAAACGGTACATGGGCTTGAATATATTTTGCTTTATTTTTGGGTATTAAAAGATCTGTCTTGGTGCGCTGTTTCCTGGTTATATACAGGGACAACTTGTATAGCTATGTTCATTTCATGGATCGTGTTTCTATTTTGTATTTCCATCTACAAGAAAATGTACATGGAAGCCTATCACGCGGTAGCCATGTGTTTATGGCTCTCCGCCAATGGAATATGGATGATAGGAAGTTCATTCCATGATAATTACGAAAATTACGGAGAGAGTTACCAGGAAAATAAACTATTTCAATGTCATATACTAGGGTCGATCGCTGTGGCATGGTTAGGTGTGTACTATTTCATTCTAAACCCAACTCAACATCTTCTCAAATCAATGCCCCATGCTTCTGGCGATCAATGAACATTTACCAATGCCACGTTTCCCTTGCTATTTCAGAACATTTAGAGAATATGAATCCTTTCATTTGGTGTTTTGGATATGTAAAGATGTTTGCTGGGCATTTAATTCCAAAGTAGGTTGCGCCGTGTTCCTATTTCTCACATTAGCATTTAAACCTGGATTTACTCTATCTATTTTGTACTCATTCAGGTCAATTCCAGCATATTGGTCATTATATTGTTTTGCTGTTTTGGGCCTCTGGAAGTGGCGCGTGGGCGATGGGAGAATTATTCTACGAAGCCAACCAACATGATATTGAATGGACCGATTTCAACTTCCCTTTAATACCAAATCAGTCATTCTTTTATCCGAGATATGCTGCGTGCTTCTTATTAATGTCGGGAGTATTGCTGATGGTGGCTTTCCTCGTGTACTGGAGGATTGTCACGTGCATCAAACCACTTTCCGATGTCACTACTACAAATCGATACATACACAGGAATGATGCGGCCGTATCATCAACATAGATTATACAATTGAATTGATAATTAATTGTTAAACTATATGTTAATGAAAAGTGTTATACCCGCTGTGATGATGATGGTGGTCCCTTCGAAGGACAGAATCAACGACAAACAATTCCATCATTAAAACCCAACAAGAAGGGCCAGAATGGACTCTACAACAACAGCAACATGTGATAATAACAACTAGAATACAAATGGAGTACGCGAGCACCACCCAGCTCACATTGAAAGGATAGTCAACCGCCAAATCTCCCCATGCGCCGGCTTGATTGACAAAATCAGCGCCGAAAAGGGATTCATTTCCAGCCAGAGTAAACATTCCATCACTGTACTTGCGTGAATCGTGCCATCCTATGTCCATGATAGCAAGGGATGCTGCAGGCCA
>Ga0105053_10012109_pt1 | contig 10439 bp, 7 predicted proteins | sample BON01_FD_78093 | JGI IMG/M metagenome (GOLD analysis project Ga0105053, IMG submission 78093) | Freshwater microbial communities from Lake Bonney liftoff mats and glacier meltwater in Antarctica - BON-01 | ecosystem: Environmental > Aquatic > Freshwater > Ice > Glacier meltwater | place: Lake...
CGGGCAATCCCCTGCCTTCTGGGTCCTTCTGGCGCTCGGCCTGGCGGTGGCCTGGAGCATGTCGGGCCTGGTCTTTCGCCAGATCCACGATGCCGGCGCCGCCCAGATCATCTTCTATCGCGGCCTCAGCCTTTCCTTTGCCCTGCTCGCCTTTGTCTTCTGGCGTTATCGCGGGCGCACCTTCGCCTCGTTCCGGGCGCTGGGGCCGATCGGATTCTTCGCCGCGCTGACCCTGGGCAGTTCCTCGATCTTCTACCTGTTCGCGATCAAGGCGACGACGATCGCCAACATCTCCTTCCTCAACGCCGCCTGCCCGTTCATCGCCGGCGGCCTGGCCTGGCTGCTGCTGCGCGAGACAATGTCGCGCCTGACCGTGGTCGCCGTCTGCCTGGCGCTGGCCGGTGTCGCGGTGATGGTCTGGGAAGGCTTTGCCGTGGGCAGCTGGTTCGGCAACATGATGGCCCTGTGCGCCGTCGTCATCTCGGGCGCCTATGTCGTGCTGCTGCGTTTCGGCAAGGGTGTCGACCTGATCCCCGCCGTGGCCTTGTCGGGCCTGTTTGCCGCCCTGCTGGTCCTGCCGCTGATCGACGACTTCTCGATTTCGCTGCATGACCTGGGCTTTGCCGTGCTTCAGGGCATCTTCATCAGCGGCTTGTGCAACGGTCTCTACACCTTCTGCGCGCGGCATATCCCGGCGGGCGAGCTGACCCTGCTGTCGCTGGCCGAATCGGTGCTTTCGCCGCTCTGGGTCTGGCTGGTGATCAACGAGGTGCCCAGCGACCTGACCCTGGTGGGCGGCGCCATCGTGCTCTCGGCGGTCGCGCTGCAGGCCTTCTGGCGACCGCAGTTCCTCGTGCGGCGACGGCGCCAGCGGGCAGCCTGAGGCCTCAGGCCATCCGCTTTTCGATATCCTCGATCACCGGCATCAGGTCGGCCACCGTGTCGATGATGTAATCGGGTTCGGCGGCCTTCAGGGTCTCGTGCGCATGCTTGCGGGCCGCCGCGACATGGGGCGCATCGGGAGCGGCCAGGTCCTCCACGGCGATCCCGGCGGCATTGCCCGAAAGCGCCAGGCCGACGGTCCAGCTTCCGGCGGCACGGCCCTCCTGGATGCCCGGCACGGTGTCGTCAACCTTGACCACCGCCGAGGCCGGCCAGACCTGCAGATCGAGGAAACACTTGTACATCATCATCGGCGTCGGGCGCCCGACGGGCAGATCGTCGGCGCAGACCAGGTTGTCGGGGCTGTAACCCTGCCGTGCAGCGGCCTCGAGCACGGTGTCCATGACATCGCGGTTGTAACCGGTTGAGGAGCCGATCTTCATGCCGCGCGCGCGCAGGTCCCCCGCAACCTTGGCGGCACCCGGAATCAGATCGGTGAACCGGGCGACGACAGCGCGGTCGAGTTCGCGAAAGCGGGCGAACAACCGCTCGACCGCGGCTTCGTCGGCGGCGCCGTTGGCCCCTGCCCAGGCCTGCCCCACCCGCGGCATCGCCAGCAGGGCGCGGATGTGCTCGATCTTGTTGAGGCCCATGGGACCGCGCGCCTCGGCCTCGGTGATCTCAGTCCCGAACTCGGCAAAAAGCGTGCGGAAGGCCTCGACCGGCGCACGCGAGCCGAAGTCGACCATGGTGCCGGCCCAGTCGAAGATCACTGCCTTGAGAGCCATCGTCTATCCTTCCGCTCAGTCGTAAAGGTCGGCCATCGTCTCTTGCGCAATGGCAAAGGAGGTCGAGGCGCCGGTGCCCGAGGTGACCATGACCAGACGCACGCGGTCTTCCGGTGCATCCGTGATCATCGGCTCGGGTCCCGAGGCATAGATCCCGGTCCAGCGGGAAACCACGCGGGCCTGCCCCACGGCAAGGGTCGCCTTGAGTTCGTCGAGGATGAGGTCGTCGACCGCCTCGCTGGTGAAGGGTTCGGGCGTGTCGGCATAGACGTGGCTGTCGCCCACGACCAGCGTGCCATCGGCCGAGGCCACCGCGATCAGGTGGATGCCGGCTTGCGGATAGGCCGGGCGTTCGGCGCGGATGCGCGCCTTGAGCGGTTCGGCCTGCGGCAGCATGGCGTAGCCGTCGTAGCGGGCCAGCGTCAGGTCGCTCATCACCGGCAGGGCGAGCGCGAACCCCGGGGCGGGCTGCACGCGCAGCATCTGCAGCAGGCATTTGGTGAGGCCCAGGGCAGCGATGCGTTCGGGGTATAGGCCAAGGAAATCGTCGCCCGGGCAGACGATGCAGGCCTCGGCCTCGACCCTGCCGGCGCTGGTTGCCAGGAAGGGCAGATCGATGCCCAACACCGCCGTCCGGCGTTGGAAGGTGACGCCATGGGCCGCTTCCAGCCAGGCCGCCAGCAGCGGGATTGCCGTGCGCGATTCCACGCGCAGTTCGTGCGGGCTCCACAGCGCGCCGGCCAACTCGCCTGCCGCCAGGCCGGGGCAAACGGCGCGCGCTTCTTCCGGCCCAAGATGGCGGCAGCCCTCCCCCATCTCCGTGGCAAGAAAGGCCTCGATCACGGGCAGGCTTTCGTCATGGCGCGCGGCAATCAGCGAGCCGTTCTGGATCACCGCGATGCCGGCCTGGGGCGCAACCTCCGCCCAGACATCGCGCGAGCGCCGGGCGCGGCGCCAGTGCGCGCCCGCGCGCTGGCCGGTGACGGTGACAAAACCGAAGTTGCGCACCGAAGCACCATTGGCCTGGGCGTCGCGATCAATGACGACGACCCTGAGGCCACGCCGCACCGCCGCCAGAGCATGGGCCAGGCCCAGAATGCCGGCGCCGACGATGGCGAGATCGAAACGCTGGGTCACGCTGGAGCCCCTGCTGATGACAACGCCTCTCCTGCCACGGAAGCCGTGACGGCTTGGTGACGATGGGCGTTCAGATGGCAAATCCGCCGAGTTTGGTTTCCAGGTACTCGTCGATGCCCTCGGCGCCGCCCTCGCGGCCCAGACCGCTGTCCTTCATGCCGCCGAAGGGGGCGGCAGCCGAGGTCGGGTTGATGTCGTTGATGCCGATGATGCCGAAATCGAGCGCCTCGAAGGTGCGCCAGGCCCGCGCGATGTCGCGGGTGTAGAGGTAGGCCGCCAGCCCGTAGTGGGTGTCGTTGGCCATGGTGATCGCCTCCTTCTCGTCGTCGAAGGCGATGATCGGGGCGATCGGGCCGAAGGTTTCCTCGCGGTAAATCGCCATCTCCGGCGTGACGCCGGTGAGCACGGTGGGCGCAAAGAAGAAACCGCGATCCAGGCCGTTGTCGTTGAGGCGGCGGCCGCCGGTGACGATGGTCGCGCCCCTGGCCACGGCGTCCTCGACCTGGCGGACCATCTTGTCGAGAGCGACCTCGTTGACCAGGGGACCTATGGCGACCTTTTCGTCGAAGCCGCTGCCTGCGGTCATCTTCGCGACGCGCTCGGCGAGCGTGGCCACAAAGGGCTCCAGGTTGTCGCGCTGGACGAAGATGCGGTTGGGGCTGATGCAGGCCTGGCCGGTGTTGAGGAACTTCACGAGCTGGCAGCCCTTGGCGGCATGGACCGGATCGGCATCGCCAAACACCAGGAAGGGCGCATGGCCGCCCAGTTCGCACGAGACCCGCTTCATGTTGGAGGCGGCCTTGCCGGCCAGCATCTTGCCCACGGCGGTGGAGCCGGTGAAGGTGAGCTTGCGCACACGGGGATCGGAAACGAAGACCTCGCCGACCGGTTTGGGATCGCTGCAGGTGACCAGATTGACGACGCCCCTGGGGATGCCGGCATCCTCGAACACCTTCATCATGGCGATGGCGCAGAGCGGCGTGGCTTCAGCGGGTTTGAGCACCACGGTGCAGCCGGCGGCCAGCGCCGGGGCGAACTTGCGCGCGATCATCGAGACCGGATAGTTCCAGGGCGTGATCGCGGCGACAACGCCGACCGGCTGGCGTATGGTGAGGAACCGCTGGTCGCGCCGGGCCGACGGCACGGTGTGGCCCTGCACGCGCTTGGCCTCCTCGGCGTACCAGGCCAGGAAATCGGCGCCGTAGCCGACCTCGAGACGGGCGGCGCGGATCGGCTTGCCCATCTCCGAGGTCATGGTGCGCGCCAGTTCCTCGCGCCGCTCCAGCATGATGGCATGGGCCTTCTGCAGGATCGCCGCACGTTCGTAGGCGGTTGCGCCGGCCCAGCCGGGGAAGGCCGCATGGGCCGCGGCAATGGCGCGGCGCGCGTCGTCGGCGCCGCCATCGGGCACGTCGCCGACGTGGCTGCCGTCAATCGGGCTGGTCACCGCAAAGGTCTTGCCGCCCTGTTCCCAGGTTCCGTCGATCAGCATGGTATTGCTCCTAGCCGCGGCCGATGAAGGGCATGTCGGTCGCCATGATCGTCATGAACTGCACGTTGGTATCGAGCGGCAGTTCGCACATCTGGAGGACCGCCTGCGCGACGTGATTCACGTCGAAGACCGGCTCGGGCACCGTTGTGCCATTGGGCTGCAGCAGGCCTTCCTTCATCTTCACGGTCATGGGCGTTTCGGCATTGCCGATGTCGATCTGGCCGCAGGCGATGTTCCAGGCGCGCCCGTCGAGCGAAGTCGAACGGGTGAGCCCGGTGATGGCGTGTTTGGTCGCCGTGTAGGGCGCCGAAAACGGGCGGGGCACATGGGCCGAGATCGAGCCGTTGTTGACGATGCGCCCGCCCATCGGGTCCTGATGACGCATCAGGCGGAAGGCTTCGCGCGTGCAGTAGAAGGCGCCGTTGAGGTTGGTATCGACGACCCGTTTCCAGTCCTCGACCGAAAGTTCGTCCATGGGCACGGGTTTGGCGCCGATGCCGGCATTGTTGAACAGCACATCGAGGCGACCGAAACGCTCGCGCGTGGCCTCGAACAGGGCGTGGACCTGATCGGCATCGGCGACGTCGGTCGGAACCGCAAGGCAACGTTCGGCCGGAGCGCCGGATTCGGCGATGGCGGCGTCCAGCGCCCCGGCGCGGCGGCCGGCCAGGGTGACGCTGTAACCGGCGCCCAGAAAGGCATGCGCGACGGCCTTGCCGATGCCGGTGCCTGCGCCGGTGACGATGGCGATCTTGGCCATGGGGTGCTCCGCTGGATGATGTCGCGCGGAGCCTAGAGCAAATCACCTTCATGCGGAATCGCCTGGCGATTGCGCATGAAGGTGTGAAGTTGCTCGATTTCGATGATACCGAGCAAATCGGGTCGGGAATGAACGTGTGTCAGGCCGTCAGCCGGCGCGACAGCCAGCCGGCGAACTCGTGGTTCTCGCGTTCCAGCCAGGACAGTGGCCCGGGTTCGGCCAGAGGCGATGCGGTGCCGGCAAACAGCGCCTCGACGACATCGCGGTCCTCCAGGTTGACCTTCCAGAGGAAGTCGCCCGCCTCGTTGATCAGGGCATCGCGGTCGTTGGCTGCGGCAAGCCGCTCGGGCGCAAAGGCGACGCCATAGCGGATCGCCACCTGACCGATGCCGCGGGGCTGCAGCGACAGATACCAGAGGTGATCGGGCGCCAGCACGTACATGTGGCTGGGGAACACCGTAGGCATCACGGACGTGGTGCGCCAGCGGCCCTGCAGGCGGGTGTTGTCGGCATGTGCGGTGCCGATGGGCGCGTCGGTGGTCTTCTGGAACAACTGGTAGGTGAAGGCCTCATGCGCGGTCGCGCCGAACTCGGTCTCCTCGGCGGGGAAATAGGCGCCGACGGTTTTCCGGTGGGTCACCGGCAGGTGGTAACCCTCCATGAAGTTCTCGGTCAGCAGTTTCCAGTTGGTGTCCCAGACATGGTCCTGGCGCACCACCTCGACATAGTCGGCCATGTGGTAATCGGCGACGATCCCGGCCAGCGGGGCGAGCAGTTCGGCGACCGGGCGCGCCTCCGGGTCCAGCGTCAGGTAGATCCAGCCGTGCCAGATCTCGCAACGCACCGGGGCCAGCGCGATGCCGGCGGCATCGAAACCCGCCGAACGTTCCATGTGTTTGGTGGCGACAAGCTTGCCGTCGATGTCGTAGGTCCAGGCGTGATAGGGGCACACGATGCGCCGACAGTTGCCCTGGCCTTCCATCAGGCGGGTCATGCGGTGGCGGCAGACATTGGCATGGGCGCGGACCTGGCCGTCGCTGCCGCGCACGACCAGGACCGGCTGGTCGGCGATCTGCCAGGAGAACCAGTCGCCCCTGGCTGCAATCGATTCGGCACGGCCGGCGCATTGCCAGTCGCGGCGGAAGATGCGCTCCTGCTCCAGCGCGGCGATGCCGGGATCGTGGTAGATTCCCGGCGGCATGGCGCGCGCCGATTCCTGGGGCAGGGAAACCTGTCCGGCCAGTTGGTCAAGCAGGTGCGATGTCGTCGGCATGGTCTTGACGATCCGGATACGGTGCGCCCGAGCGCAGGATACCATCAGTAATCACGAACCAGCCCACGATGATAATTTGTTCTTCTTATGCAGATGATAGCGGTGCGCTATGCCGGGCAGGCGATCGGCGCTCTGCCCGTCCGGGAGACTGATCCGCCATGGCTGCCCGCAAGCCCCGCGTGCTCTACCTGCTGCAGGAGTACCCCCAGGTCTCCGAAACCTACATCGCCAACGAACTGGAGGCGCTGTGGCCAAGCTGCGACATCCGTATCGTGGCGCGCACCAAGGCGAGCGCCGCCTACAGCGATCATTTTCCCTTCACCATCATCCCGCGCGAGGATCGTGAGACCCTGGCGGCCCTGGCCGCCGAGTTCCGGCCCGACCTGATCCACGCGCACTATCTGCACAACGCGGTGACCGCCCACAATCTGGCGGCCCGGCTGGGCGCTGCGTTCACGGTGCGGCTGCATTCCTTCGATGTGCTCGCCCCCCTGCCCGAAGCGCTGCGTATGTCGGTCGCCGCGATCAACGGGCCGGCCTGCGCCGGCGCACTGACCTTTCCCTTCACGATCGAGCGCATGCTGGCGGCGGGCGTCAACCCGAAGAAGCTGCATGCGGCCCCGCCCGTGATGCGCATCGACCGCTTCCTCGATCGCAGCCCCAACGGCGAGGCGATCATGAACACGGGGGCCGCGCTGCCCAAGAAAAACATGGAGGCCTACATCGACCTGGCCGCATCGATGCCGGCGCACCGCTTCAACCTCTATGCCATGGGTTATGACGTTTCCAGGCTGAAGGACTACAACCTGTCGCGCGGCAATCCGGTGGAACTGGTGCGCCCGGTCGAGCCGCGCGCCATGCCGGCCGAGTACAAGAAACACACCTGGCTGGTCTATACCGCCTCGGCGGAAATCAACACGGTCGGCTGGCCCATGGCGATCGCCGAGGCCCAGGCCAGTGGTGTCGGTGTGGTCATGCAGGAAATCCGGCCGGATCTGCGCGAATGGGTCGGGCCGGCGGGCTATCTCTTCCGCACGATCGAGGAAGCCGCTGCGATCATAAGCCGGCCCTTCCCCGCTGAGCGCCGGCAGGCCGCGTTCGAACACGCGCAAAGCTGGGACTTCCAGCGCCATCTGGGTACGCTGGTCGGCCTCTGGAGCAAGGCGCTGGCCAGACCGCGGCAGGGCGGAAAGCCGGCCTGAATGTCCGGCACACCGGGCAGAGGCCCAAGGCGTTGATTGGAGCGGATGTGGAGCAAATCGGGATCACGACCTGGGGCAGCGAACTGTCCAGGGGAGAATTGTTCGACGTTGCCGTCGTCATTCCCACGCTGCTGCGCCCGACCCTGCCGCGTGCGCTCCATTCGGTGTTTTCCCAGAATTTTTCCGGCACCGTGCAAATCCTGATCGGCATCGACGCCCACGAAGGGAACGTCGATCCTGCCATGTTGTGCGAGCGGCTGCCGCCCAACATGGCGATCACGATTCTCGATCCCGGCTACTCGACCGCACGCAACCGCGGCGGCCTGCATGATGCCCTGGGCGGCAGCCTGCGCGCGATCCTGAGCCTGCTGGCCCACGCGCCGCTGATCGCCTATCTCGACGACGACTGCTGGTGGTCGCCACAGCACCTTGCCTCCCTGCGCGAGGCGATCCACACGCGGGACTGGGCCTATGGCCTGCGCTGGTATGTCGCGCCGAAGGTTCCCCTGCCCCTGGGCGTCGACACCTTTGAATCGGTCGGACCGAGCCTTGGCACCTATGCCAGGAACGAAGGCGGCTTCTGCGACACCAACACGCTGATGCTCGACAAGACCCGTTGCGAAAACGCCATCGCGCGCTGGAGCCGGGCCCAGCGCGGCCACCCCAGCGGCCGCGGCGCCGACCGCGTGGTCTTTGCTTCCCTGCTCGAACACGAAAAGTTCGGCGCCACCGGCAAGGCGACCTCGTTCTACGAGATCAGCGAAAGCGACAACATGCACAAGCCGCGCATGGATTACCTGCGCAAGGAGCTCAAGCCTCTGGAGGGTTACGTCCGTTATGCCGGCGGCGACCACATGGGTGCGGCGATCGATTTCTACCGTCACGGCTATCTTACCGGAAAGCCGGCCTACGCCATGGCGTGGACATGCTGCGCCCTGCTGCGCGCCGGCGACCGGCGCAGTGCGGCCAAACTGCTCACGGCTCACGCCGATACCCAGGACCCGAGCTGGCAAGCCCTGTCGGCCAAAAAATCACCGAAGTTCGATGGCCATGATGCGGCGACCGCCTGCCGCATTGCGTTCTTTCGCAGCCAGAGGCTGCTGGCCGACGGTGACACCAGGGGCGCGCGTCGCTGGCTCCGGCTGGCCCTGAAGAACAGCCAGCCCGGTCAGGCCGAGGGTGCCGCGGCCAGATCCGAACTCGAGATGCTGGACCGTCAGGCGGCCTGAACGGACTGCGGAACCGGTTCAGGAATAGCGCGAGCGCAGCATTTCCTTCAGCTTGTCGAACACCGGCTGCCAGGCCCGGATGGCCGGCTGGCGGATCAGGCGCATGGTCGGGTACCAGGGGCTGTCCTCGCGATCGATCAGCCAGCGCCAGTCGGGCGAGAACGGCATCAGCACCCAGACGTCCTTGCCGAGGGCGCCGGCGGCATGGCAAATCGAAGTGTCGACCGAAACCACAAGATCCATCAGCGACGTCAGCGCCAGGGCATCGTGCATGTCCTCGGAACGCTCGGCCAGATTGGCCACGCGCGAGGCATCGAGATCGGCCTGGTCGCTCTCCCTGACCGGGCGTTGCAGCACCACCAGATCGGCATCGATGCCCTCGAACTGGGCAACCATCTGGGCGAAGGTGATCGACCGGTTGTGGTCATTGGGATGGCTGGGATCGCCCGACCACGCCAGCCCGATGCGGGGGCGCTGACCGGACGGGCCCAGGGCCTCTTCCAGCCGCTGCCGCCAGAGCGCAAGGCGATCGGCCTCCGGAAAGAGATAGGGCACCTCTGCCGGAATTTCCTGGCCCAGCGAACGGCGCAGGGCGTGCGGCAGACTCCCCAACGGGGCGTGGAAATCGAACTTGGGAATACGTGTCTTGTTGAAGACCACCTCCGCGTCGGAGCGGAAACAGGCATGGAGCGGTTCCGCACGCTGCTGCAGGCCCAGCAGGATGCGCCCGCCCAGAGCGCAGACATCGGGTACATAACGCAGGAACTGGATCGAATCACCAATGCCCTGTTCGCCGTGGAGCAGCAGGGTCTTGCCCTCCAGCGATTCATCGCCGAGCCACAGCGGCTCCTTGAAGGTGGGATGGCCCGCGGCCTCCTTGCGCTCCCAGCGGACTTCGTAGGTCTCCCAGCCACGTGCGTAGTCGCCCATACGCAGGGCGTTGAGGGAAAGATTCCACAGCGCCTCGGTCATGCCTGGCTTGAGTTCCAGGGCACGCTCGAAACAGGCCATGGCCTCCCCGTAACGCCCCAGATTGCCGTATTGGCGCCCGAGCGCATTCTGGGCTTCGGGATTGTCGGGGTTGATCTCGACCGCCTGGAGAAAGGCTTTCTCGGCGGCTTCGAACTCACCGTTGAGCTGCAAGGCATCGCCATAGACCAGCCAGGCTTCGACACGTTTGGGCCCAGCCGTGATCGCCCGCCGCCCGACCGCTGCCGCACGGTCACCCTTGCGCGCCGAGACCAGCGTGGCGGTGGCCCCGATCAGCGTGGCGACATCATCGGGGCGGACGCGCAGGGCGTCGCGAAAGGCGCGCAGCGCCGCACCATGACTGCCCATCGCCTGATGGGCAAAACCCAGGCCGCGCAGGGCACGATAGGAATCCGGTGAGAGCGCAACCGCCTTGCCGAACATGTCGACGGCGCCGACATTGCGCCCCAGGGTCACCAGGGAGCGCCCGGCGCGGATCGCCGAATCGACATGGTCGGGTTTGAGCCGCAGGGCGGCAACGAAGGCGACGTAGGCCGCCTCGTGTTTATCCTTCTGGGAGAGCGCGACGCCACGCAGGTAGCGCGGTCCCGCCTCGTAAGGCAGGCGCTTGATCAGCCTGTCGAGTTGGCGCAGGGCGCCGTCGGTATCGCCGGATTTCAGCCGCGCAAGGATCGCGCTCTGGGCCC
>Ga0105053_10012111_pt1 | contig 10437 bp, 10 predicted proteins | sample BON01_FD_78093 | JGI IMG/M metagenome (GOLD analysis project Ga0105053, IMG submission 78093) | Freshwater microbial communities from Lake Bonney liftoff mats and glacier meltwater in Antarctica - BON-01 | ecosystem: Environmental > Aquatic > Freshwater > Ice > Glacier meltwater | place: Lake...
CCCCGCGCATGAAGCCGCCGCGCGCGAAATCATACGCTCTGTTACCCATAAGCCGGTGACATGCAGCCACGAACTTTCGGCCCGCCTAAATGGCCCCAAACGCGCGCTCACGGCGGTATTGAATGCGCGGCTTGTGTCAATGATCGAACATCTGATTGCCGCCACCGAAGGCTTGATGACGCGTTACGGCATTTTCGCCCCATGCATGGTGGTGCGTGGCGATGGTGCGCTTATCGCCGCCGCAGTGGCGCGCACCCGCCCGATTGAAACCATTCTCTCTGGCCCTGCCGCCAGCATTGTCGGCGCGCGCTGGCTAACCCAAGCCGAAAACGCGGTGGTGTCTGATATTGGCGGCACCACAACTGACGTGGCCATTTTGCGCGACGGGCATCCGCAAATTGACCCGGATGGGGCCTTGGTTGGCGGGCATCGCACCATGGTCGAGGCCGTGGCCATGCGCACCACGGGATTGGGTGGCGATTCGGTTGTTCATTTGGTTAGCCAAGGGTTGAAATCGGTGCTGAAACTTGGCCCGCGCCGGGTGCTACCTATCAGCCTGTTGGGGTTTGAGTCGCCTGACATCGTGCACGCTGCCTTAGATGAGGCGCTGACGCGTGAGCGTGCAAACGAATTTGATGGCCAGTTCATCCGCGCTGTTAACCGCGTTGGGCGCAATGAATCGGGCCTTGGCCCCCGCGAATTGGAATTGCTTGCCCGCCTCGGCACAGAACTACACCCCCTAGCGCGGGTCATCAAAACCCGCACCGATCTGTCCGCTGCGGATAAGCTTGTGGCCCGCGGCCTTGCACAGCGCGGCGCGCTAACGCCGAGTGATGCCAGCCACGTCATGGGCTTGCAAACCGGCTGGGATACACAGGCAGCGTGCAAGGCTGCCGCGCTTTTTGCCCGCCAAAAAACCAATGCAGGCGTTGTATTTGCAACCAGCGCCGAACAGGTTGCCAGTGCCATAATCACCCAGCTTCACCACCAAACAGCCGAATGCCTTATGGCGGCTGCGCTGGCTGACGATGGGTTTGCCGGTGCCGAAGAGCTGGCGCGCCATACCTTGGTGCGCGCCGGGCAACCTGGCCATAGCGGTGCCGCCTATTTGCGCGCGGGGCTTGGCCTGCCGCTGGTGGGGCTGGGGGCCTCGGCCGCCACCTATTATCCGGCGGTTGGCGTGCTATTGGGTTGCAAGACTATTTTGCCAGCTTATGGCGGCGTGGCCAATGCCATTGGGGCAGTTGTGGGGCAGGTTACGATGCGCGCCAGCCTTACCATCACCTGCCCATCTGAAGGCATATTTCGGCTGCACCTGCCAGATGGCCCGCTCGATAGGAAGCGAGAATCCGAGGCCTTAGATCAGGCGCGCCAATGGGTGGCCGATGAGGCTGCGCGGCTGGCTGATGCGGCGGGCGCAGAAAGCATTCACATCACACCAAGTGAGAACATCACCCGCAGCCATGTTGAAGGCCGCGATATGTTTGTTGAAGCTGTGTTTTCGGCTGCCGCCGCTGGCCGGCCTCGCACCATTAAGACTTGAGCCGATAACCTGACTTGAATATCCACGCGATAACCGCAAGGCAGAGAACCAGGAACAACCCGACCATACTTAGGCTGATCATCGGGTTAATATCGGACACTTCAAAAAACGCCCAGCGAAAGCCGCTGACAAGGTAAAGCACTGGGTTCAGCATGGCCACGTCTTGCCACGCTGGCGGCAGCATAGACACCGAGTAAAACGACCCGCCCAGAAACACCAAAGGCGTAATCACCAGCAGTGGCACAAGTTGCAACTGCTCAAAATTCCGCGCCCAAATGCCAATGATAAACCCGAGCAGCGCGAAAGATATGCAGGTCAGCGCCAGAAAGCCCAGCATCCAAATCGGGTGGGCGATGGTAAGATCGACAAACAAAAACGCCGTGCCCAAAATGATCAACCCGATCGCAAAGGCCTTGGTCGCTGCCGCCCCGACATAGCCGATAAGCACCTCAATGAATGATGTTGGGGCTGACAAAATTTCATAAATCGTGCCGGTGAATTTGGGGAAATAAATACCAAATGCCGCGTTTGAGACGCTTTGCTGCAACACGGTGAGCATAATCAGCCCCGGCACGATAAACGCGCCATAGCTCACCCCATCAACTGATTGAATTCGGCTACCAATGGCAGCGCCAAACACCACGAAATACAACGAGGTAGACACAACCGGTGACACGATGCTTTGCCAGATTGTGCGAAACGTGCGGGACATTTCAAAGCGATAAATCGCCCAGATGGCTTGGGTATTCATGCGGCTTCTCCCTGCACAAGGGCGACGAAAATTTCCTCAAGACTGGATTGCCGGGTTGAAATATCTTTCATGGCCAAGCCCGCCGCACTTAGCGCTGTCATCAGTCGCGCAATCCCAGTGCGATGGGCGCTTGCGTCATAGCTATAGGCTAGGTTCATGCGGCTTTCGTCAAACTTCAGGTTAAATTCTCGCAAAGCCTCTGGCAACGGGTCGGGCGCGGCTACAGCCAGTTCGGCATGCAGTTCTTTTTTGCCAAGGCGGCGGATGAGCGTGGCCTTGTCTTCAACAAGCAGCAACTTACCCTTGTCGATGACGCCAATCCGGTCGGCCATTTCCTCGGCCTCATCAATGTAATGCGTTGTTAATATAACCGTAACGCCATTGTCGCGCAGCGCACGTACCATGGCCCACATATCCTTGCGCAGCGCCACATCTACACCGGCGGTCGGCTCGTCCAAAAACAGCACCATTGGTTCATGGCTGAGCGCCTTGGCAATCATCACGCGCCGTTTCATGCCACCCGAAAGCGTCATGATCCGGGCGTCTTTCTTGTCCCACAGGCTTAGCTTTTTCAAAATATCATCCAGCAAGGCGGGGTTGGGCGATTTACCAAACAGCCCACGCGAAAACCGCATCGTCGAAACCACCGGCTCAAAGCTTTCGACGGTCAATTCTTGGGGGACAAGACCAATCATCTCACGCGATTTGCGATAATTCTTCTCAATATCAAAACCACCCACGGTAACCGAGCCACCCGTCGCCTTAACCAGCCCGCAAATGATTGAAATAAGCGTGGTTTTCCCCGCGCCATTCGGCCCCAGCAGCGCCAAAATTTCACCTTTTTCAATGTCTAACGAGACATCGTCCAGCGCCTTAAACCCATTGGCATAGGTTTTGGTGAGATTCTTAATGGAAACGATAGTTGGCATGGAAATTCCTCCAGCCATCCAACCTATGCTGAAACGCTTTGGGTTCAACCCCCCAAACGAGCGCAAATTGTTTGATGTTCAGGGGGCTAACTGTTCCACCGGCAAAGCTGCGCCCACTTTCACACGGTCCATGGCAATTTGGCTATGCACCCGCGCTACGCCCGGTTGCGCCAGTAAAACATGGTGCACAAGGTGGTTGAGCGCGCCAAGGTCGGGGCAAAACACATGCAGCATGTAATCCGCCTCACCTGTCATGGTCCAGGCGGCCACCACCTCGGCGCGGCGTTTTGCCAGCGCGACAAACGCGCGGCCAACATCGGGGGCATGGGCGGTTAGGTGCACAGCAATAAACGCCTCAACACCAAGGCCCACACGGGCCGGGTCAACGCGCGCGCCATAACCGGCAATCAGGCCCTCCTCCTCCAGCCTTTGGCGTCTTCGCCCGGCCTGACTGGGGGAAAGGTTCAGCGCCGCACCCATTTCCTGCGCCGTTGCATTGCCGTGTTGTTGCAAAAAGCTAAGCAATCGGCGGTCAGTTTGGTCTAGAATTGCCATGCGTAAAACCCGTGAATAAATTCCTAATTATGACTAATTACCGCAAAAATTCTTATAATAGCACCCATAAACGCGCACATAATGCGCTTTATATGCACTATAGTAGCGGAAACACGAACTGACAATGGAGCACGCAATGGGTCCCTTCCCGCATCTGGCCGCCAAGGCCGAAATCAGCATTGAAAACCCAGCCGGCACCGATGGCTTTGCATTCGTGGAATTCGCCCATCCTGAGCCTGAAAAGCTGGAAGATGTGTTCAAAAAAATGGGCTATGTGCAGGTTGCCAAGCACAAAACCAAAAACATCCGCCTGTGGAAACAAGGCGACATCACCTATGTGCTCAATGCTGAACCTGGTAGCTTTGGCATGCGGTTCGCGGCCTTCCACGGCCCCTGCGCGCCTTCCATGGCTTGGCGCGTGGTTGATGCCGCCCACGCCCATAAACATGCGATAGCCAAGGGCGCAGTGTCCTATGATGGCGCGGATAAAGTGCTGGATGTTCCGGCCATTATCGGCATTGGCGGCAGCCTGATTTACTTCATTGATCAATACGGGATCGACCAAAACGCCTATGCTGCCGAGTATGATTTTGACACAACGGCCAACCAGCCCGGCGTCGGTTTTTACTATCTCGACCACCTGACCCATAATGTTCACAAGGGCAATATGGATACTTGGTTTAATTTTTACAGCAATATCTTCAACTTCAAACAGATCCGCTTTTTTGATATTTCGGGCAAGCATTCTGGCCTGCTTAGCCGTGCGCTCACCTCACCTTGCGAACGGATCCGCATACCGATTAACGAAGATCGGGGCGAAACTGGGCAGATTGTGGAATACCTGAAACGTTATAACGGTGAAGGTATTCAGCATATCGCTGTGGGAACTGAAGACATTTACGGTGCCGCCGATGCGGTTGCTGAACGCGGGTTGAAATTTATGCCCAAGCCGCCGGAAACCTACTACGCCCTGTGCCATGATCGTGTGCCCGGCCATGACGAGTCGGTCGAGGATATGAAAAAGCACGGTATTTTGATTGATGGCGAAGGCGTGGTTGACGGTGGCGAGACGAAAATTCTGCTGCAAATCTTTTCCAAAACCATGATTGGCCCCATTTTCTTTGAGTTTATTCAGCGCAAAGGTGACGACGGGTTTGGCGAGGGGAATTTCCAAGCCTTGTTTGAGTCTATTGAGGCTGATCAGATAGCGCGCGGCGTCCTAAAAACTGACGCCGCCTAAGCAGCAGTTATCAGCCCATATCCACCACACTACCTTGACGCGACGGCTGTGTTGGCTAGTCTCTTCCTTGAATAGACTCAGGGCAGAGAAGGGAATGTTGATGCGACAGTTGTTGATCTCCACGCTATTGGCGGGGGCCGTCGTTTCAGGTGCAGCGGCGCAAGATATTGTTCGCACAAATCCGTTTCTGGGCACATGGCATTGCAACGGCTTTGGCAATCAGCCCGCCGCTATCTTGACCATTGGCAACCCAATGCTGAAGGCGCAAATGGCGGCGGCATTATGACATTTGGGGCTGGCCAAGCGCTGCCCTTTGGCGGTCCGCTGCTGGAACAGTTTTCAGCTACAGGATCATTTTCAGAAAATGATTACATACTGGTTTGGGAAGGGGCGAACGGTTTTAGCCTCACCTGTTTGTTGCAAGTCCAGTAGCACCAACACCAAAATCAATCTGGAATGAAAAAATGCGCCAGGAATGACCCGGCGCATTTTTATTCATGGTGCTAAAACTAGGCTAAATGGTGATCACTTCCAGTGGCGGAAATCCATTAAAACCGACGCTTGAATAGGAACTCGTATAGGCCCCGGCGCAGCGGATAATAAACTTATCGCCCGACTTTAGCCCCAGCGGCAAATAGACCATACGCTTTTCATACAGCACATCGGCGCTGTCACAGCTTGGTCCGGCCAAAATGCAGGCCCCCATCTCTTCGTCGTCACGCTCGGTCATAAACTGATAGCGGATCGCTTCGTCCATAGTCTCAGCCAAGCCACTGAATTTGCCAATATCAAGGTAAACCCAACGCACCAAATCGTCGGCGGATTTTTTGGAAACCAGCACCACTTCAGCCGCAATCATACCCGCTTCAGCCACCAGCCCACGGCCCGGCTCGGCCATAATGCGTGGCACGTCGCCAAAACGTTCGGCCACTTCGGCCAATACGCCTGCGGCATAGGCTGCGGGTGTGGGAATATCTTCGCCATAAAAGGCCGGGAACCCGCCGCCAATATTCAGCAAAGTTAGCATAAAGCCAGACTTGCGCGCGGCATGCCAAACCTCGGCCACCGAATCTAGCGTGCTGCGCCACATTTCCGGGTGGCGTGTTTGGCTTCCAACATGAAACGAAATGCCAACCGGTTTAAGGCCCAGCCGCACCGCAAGGGCCATCAATGTCAGTGCATAATCAGGCGTGCAGCCAAATTTGCGCGACAACGGCCAATCCGCCTCGGTTGAGCCGACAAGCAACCGGATGTAAACCTGAACGCCGGGTGCATTGGTGGCCAGCTTTTCCATTTCTTCTTCGGAATCAACGGCAAACAGGCTGATGCCTTTTTCAAAGGCCCAAGCAATATCGCTTGAGCGTTTGATGGTGTTGCCAAATGACACATCTTCGGGCTTGGCGCCGAGGCCGAGCACCAACGCGATTTCCCCGCGTGAGGCGGCATCAAAATGGCAGCCTTCTGCGACCAGCATTTCAATAACTTTCGGGTGCGGGTTTGCCTTTACGGCATAATGCAGCGTGGCATTGCCCAACCCAGCTTTCAGGCCGCGATACTGCTCTTTTACAAGCTGCGTATCGACAATCAGTGTCGGGTGGTCAAATGTCGTATTGCGGGCATAGGCCTCAAGCCGTGCATCGCGTGGGATATGGGTTTCTGCGCTGATTTCAGCGCCTACAATAGCATTCATGGTCATCTCCATCAGACTCGGCCATTTATGACCGCTCAGTTCCAACAAAGACGTTACCGTCGCTACGTAAACACGTGGGGTTCACCCAAGGCCAGAGGCGCGTGCGTTGGCGTCACTGCCGCGCCATATGGGGCAAGCTTGGTGTGTTTGCAATACGAAAACGTTAGGTACGCACTAGATTTATTATGAGCCCCCGTTGTCCTATTCCCAAACCGCTGGGTCAACCCCACGCGCGGCCAAATCTGCCAGTTTATCTTGCAAATAGCGCTGAAAGGGTTGGTCGGCAAAATGCCCTAGCGCCACATATTCCAGCGCCGAAAGGTAGTGGAAGGGTTTGAAATATCCCGGCATGCGAAACACTTCGGCAGCACCCGATTCGATGGTGAAAAATGCCAAGGTCGGCGTAAAATTCACCCCCCATTTTACCGCCAATTCGCGTTCCTCTAACGCTTCGCCATCAAAATCCACCACCGGACGTGACCCCCATAGATCAAGCTGCACGGTCATAAAATGCGCGCCTTGAAAGGTCGCAATATCTTCACGGGCAAAGTTGGCCTCGTGCAACTCTCGGCAATAGGGGCAGCCGCGTTGTTCAAACAATACGATCAGCCCTTTGGCCGCCCCACCAGCTTCATCCAAATCGGGGCCGAGTTCCAAAAATGTGTCGCTTAGTAAGTCGCTGTCATATAGCCCATCATCGCCCAAACTGGCGGCAATGCTGCGCCCAGCCAGCGATAATGCGGCAAGTGATAAAAGTGTGGTTCGGCGGTTGAGCATGGCAGGTCCTTTCTATTTGCTGACCCACTATATCAGATTCGCAAACGAAAAGCGCGCACCTGTCAGGATGCGCGCCAAAATTGGCCTAGCTGATGTTACTGAGCGGCGGGAAAACTGCGCAGATATTCAATTACCGCAGCGCGGTCTTCTTCGCTGCGCAGCCCGCCAAAGCTCATCCTTGTGCCGGCAATCACATCACGTGGCCGGGTTAGGAATGCATCCAAATTGGCGGCATCCCAAACGAGTCCATCATCATGCGCAGCATCCATCCCGTTAGAATAATTGCTAAAATCCGGGTTCGAACCCGCTGTCGCACCAAACACACCATTCAAAACGGGGCCAGTGCGCGTGCTCGCGCCTTCACCCACCTGATGGCAAGCTGCGCATTTGCGAAACACCCGTTCGCCCGCTGCTGCCAATTCGGCATCAATCGGGGCCGGGGCTTGCGGAGTCGCCGCTGGTTCAACTGCTGGTTCAACCGCTGGTTCAACTGTGGTCTCCGCTGCGGGCACAACAGTGCCATCTTCTGAAACACCACCGCCATCGGGCGTTACATCCAACACCGTCGCATGCGCCGTAATTTCAACACTGTCTTTGCAGGCATCCATACAGGCTTCGGTAAACAACGGATATTCAGCCGTGTTCCGGTCATCAAAATAAAAATTTCCGGCATTTGGCATTTCAACAGTCGAAAAATTATCGCGCGAAAGCTCAAAATCATCCTCAGCCATGTTGTTGAGATACATCAGATAAGCCACCAACGCATAGGTTTCATCGGGGCTTAGGCTTTGCGGATTACTAAAAGGCATTGTCCGCCGAATATAATCATAAACTGTTGATAGATATGGCCAATAACTACCTATCGTTTTGACAGGCCGTTCGCGCGTAAGGGTTGCAAACCCACCCGCCAGCACCGGCCAACGGCCAGAGCCTTCGCCAAAATCACCGTGGCATGACGCGCAGCTTTCAATGAATATTTCTTCACCGGTTAATACATCGCCAGACCCTTCGGGCAGGCCCATTCCATCGGGGCGCACATCAATATTCCACGCCGCAATTTCATCGGTCTCAGCCGGGCGGCCAAGCCCAAAAGTTTGGGCCGATACAGCGGTGCTTGCCAGCGCAAAGGTCAGCGCGAGTTTAAGAGATTTCGACATTTTCAACCTCGCCATTGGCAGCAACCGACCAGGTTTGAATGCCGTTATTGTGGTAAATGGATTCAACGCCGCGTATGGCGCGCAGTTGGTCTTTCGTTGGCTGCACATAGCCTGTGCTATCATGGGCGCGGCTTTGCAGCAGCATTGGCGAACCATCCCAGTTAATATCCAAGTAAAACCTGTGCATTGATTTATCAAAGCTCGGCCCGTCCATGCGCGCCTCAGCCCAGGTAATGCCACCATCAATGGTCACATCAACCCGCGGAATGGTGCCATGGCCTGACCATGCCAGCCCGGTAATCACCAAAGGCCCTGCGCCGTGCGTAATGGGTGCCTGCGGGCTTGGGCTGGTGATGACCGATTTTGCATCCATCGCCCAGGTAAATTCGCGCGCGCGGCCATCGGGCAGCAGGTCGGTATATTTGCTGGTTTCTTCGCGCTGATACCAAGCCGCATCGCCCACTTCGAGCCGGCGCAGCCATTTGATCCACATATTGCCTTCCCAGCCCGGCACAACCAACCGCGCGGGGTAACCTTGTTCAGGGCGCAGCGCCTCGCCGTTCATTTTGAAGGCGATCATGCAATCATCCAACGCCTTATCCATGGGGATCGAGCGGCTCATCCCGCTGGCATCGCCACCCTCGGCCAGCAACCATTTGCCCTCAGTCTGCACACCAGCCTCGGCCAGCACATCGCGCAGCATAACGCCGGTATACATAACGTTATGAATCATCCCATGCGTGAACTGCGCACCGTTCAGCTGCGCCCCACGCCATTCCATTCCAGAATTAGCCGCGCATTCTAGGAAATACACTTTGTTGTAACGCGGAAAGCGTTTGAGGTCGTCAATCGTAAACACGAGCGGGTTATCAACCAAGCCATGTATCATCAGCCGGTAATCGGCCGGGGCAATTTGCGCCACGCCGCCATGATGGCGCTCAAAACACAGCCCGTTTGGGGTGATGATACCGTCAAGCGCGTGGATCGGCGTAAAGTTAACCGACGAGATCGGGTCCGCCGTCAGCCATGAGACGCTGCGACGAATGACGTCGGCTTCATGCTCGGATGGCTGGCCATAGGGCGACTCATCTACGCCCGCACCAAGGTTACTGGCCCAGCTTTGGCGTTCGGTGATCAGCGTTTCACCCGCCTGCGCCGCCCCAGCCACCAGTGCCGTGCCAGCCGCCAAACCACCGCCTAAAAATCCGCGCCGCGAAGAGCCGCTTTCCTTTTTCATGCCGATCCTCTCAAATTTCGCATTCATATTCTGTCTATTGAATTTATCACTGTGAATCCAGCTATTTTTAGCATCACACTAGGCGCATAACCCCTAATTAAACCCAAAACTTATGACCTGAACACCGCCGCCTCGGGCTTGATCCGGGGTGGCTTCACGTTTTCAGATCGCTAGCCCCCCACCACCTGCACCGATTGGTTCGGGTCAATGCTGACCGTGCCTTGCTTTTTGATATGGCTTTCCACCACATCCCAAATTGCCGGGCCTTCGGTTTCAGGGTTCACACTGGCCCAACCGGCTACGTTATAGGTGCGGGTCGGGTCAATCGCCTCGCCAGTTTTAAGCAAGGTCATATCGGTGATCCGGCTGCCTTGCGGCTTGGTAATATCAATTTTATAGCCCATGCCGCCCACGCGGACCATGTCGCCGCCCTGCTGGTAATAGGGGTCGGGGTTGAACAGGTTGTCGGCCACATCCTCCAGTACGGTATGCAGAAATTCGCCTGTCATTTCATTGCGATAGGCGGCCGGGTAGTTCATAGCTGTGACGTTGTGCAGG
>Ga0105053_10012112_pt1 | contig 10435 bp, 6 predicted proteins | sample BON01_FD_78093 | JGI IMG/M metagenome (GOLD analysis project Ga0105053, IMG submission 78093) | Freshwater microbial communities from Lake Bonney liftoff mats and glacier meltwater in Antarctica - BON-01 | ecosystem: Environmental > Aquatic > Freshwater > Ice > Glacier meltwater | place: Lake...
ATCGGATTCACTAGCTTCAGGATTACATCGTGATGATCCAAGTGCTCAGTCGCCTTCCCTGTGTACAAAGTGGTCCGCACGGGATCGCCCATGTCTGCAGCGCATTGCGCCAGTACTTCCTGTGCTTGCGCAAGCCTGAGTTGGTCGTTCAAGGACAATAACATTTTTGTCATGTGCATCGAGACAGCGCGCATCAAACACACTCCTGACGAGAATCGCGCACGACAACAGTGCACTGACAGGTTGAATGCTTCAATGGCCAACCTCGCATTCCTGTCACAATCCTCAATGTTTCGGAGTTCCAAGTCCTGCTTGGCCGCCACATAGTGTGTGCGTGCGCGATTTATCACGACATTCTCCAATGCTGCCGCGATTTCTGTGGTGCTCCTGTCGTCGAAGGCGTCTCGCAAAGTGGATTTTGTTGCAAAGTGAGCGAGCTGTTCCGGTGTGAATTCATGCGACACCGAAACGAGCCATTCGCGTACTGCAAGATCGTATGGGTGCTGCTGTGCTGGCGAAATATTTTTTATACGCATCCAATGCATGGCTTTGGCGTCGCCACGTTCGTCGTCGATGCGCAGGGCATAGTGCACATGTACTTCTCGTCTAGCTTCCTGTTCTTCATGTATCTGCAAATAGTTCACCGGCAATGCCCCGGGCAACGGGTATACACTCAACCCACTCGCGATGACGAAAACTGCATGGTCGAATTGTTTGGCATGCAAATGATAGTGCTCGTAGTGTGCAATCGATTCCAACATCAGCGCATCTGCGCAGGGGACGGCAAGCCCAGAGATCATCAATGAAATGCTGGGATCCAGCAGCTGTCCCCATGGACTGTTGGCGTGCTGGCTGGACACGACATCTCGGCAGGTGATGGCGATTTCTTGGAAGTTTGTGTTTTCGCTGGGGTCTTGCGTTGCTGCCTGTGCCGCGAACTTCATGGTGTGTCCAAGTTCGTGTGATTTGATCGCATTATACAGAGCATCAGTGCACTCGACATATTGCTGCATCAGCCTGTGTTCATCACGTCGTTCGCGAGTGCCATAACGTGCAACATTTCCACCAACGTTCTTAAGTGTCACAGAGCGACTGTACATGGTCTGGCTGTCGGAACGAGCCGCTTCAGCCGACAATTTGGCCTGGGTGTAGTTATGGACATTCTTGGCTTCCAACGCTGCTCTCTGTGCTTCAAAAATTCGCTGTTGCAGCACGGCATTCGAGGGAGTATTGTCTTGTAACTGGTCTGTCAGAAGTGCAGTGTTCATGGGACGCAAAAGTTTTGATGATACCTGATTATCGATGGCTTATATACTTTTTTATACTTTGTGTAGAATACGCTGATTTTGAAAGTGGAGCACCTACCCCTCCCCCCCGGCTGGACTTTCAAAATCATCCTATTTAAATCAGGGTCGTGGTCATACACAACTTGTGGTATATAAGTGTTTGTAAGAACGGAGTGTCTATAAGGTCGACCGAGTATTGTGGCAAACGATATGAATTTGACAGATGCTGAAGTGCCAGCTGAAATCTTTGGCATGGTATTTGACAGACTCAACCTGAGCTTGGATGCAACACCACGCCAGTTGGCAAATTTCACGGGTGTAAATGCGGAATTTACAGCAATTGGCCGGCCCGCAATGGCGCGTGCAAGAGTTCAGATGGTGGTGCGCGCTCGGGCATTTGCCCGAGACAGCATTGGAACGCTGTCGGCAAACCACAACTATCAGGCCATCATGCACGGAATGCGGTCATTCTCTTGGATTGAGGAAGTGCAGCAAAGTATCCTACAGATGCTAAAGGCGTGCCCTGTTTTACTCTTCATTGAAGATGGATTCACAGACGCTTTGACGCGCATCATGCACGCATATCCCCGCAACTTGCAGGTGCAGGTGCTCTCATGTGGAATTCTCGCCCGGAAGAACACCAACATAGTCACTGGCCAGTACTGCGAAATGGAGCCGAGGATGCTTTGTCGTGCCCTGGAATTATTCGCAAACAACATAAGAGTGGCGAGACCGGCCATGCAGATGATGTTGTAGACTATAGAGGCCGAGCTCGTTTGGGGTTCGGATTCTTGTGTCTGCTCCCCTGCCGTCGCCCACGGTCCACTCCTCCTAGCTACGTAGTGATCCGGGGTCAAAAGATTCCCTTCCACTTCCATCATCTGTTGTCCGTCCGGTTGGCAAGCGAAGGTCATTACATTCCACAATACTTACATGGCCCTGGCCAGGTCCTGATTTGTTTCTCAGAAATCTTCTGGTCCAAAGTTTGTCCCCCTTTAATAACTTGTCCATTCTCTTATATTCCGAGATTCCTCTATCTGTCGTGAATATCCTGGCTCTGTTGCTGGCGTGGAAGCAAGATACTTTTTTTTCTCCCTGCTTTGCTGGGCCTAGAATTCTTTTGTTTTGCGGCTTCCCCCAGTCATGTCCTATCGGGGGTACCTGAGACCACCTGTCACTCTCCTTTTCTGGGTGACCAAGGATGCAGATCGTCTCCTCCCACCATTCCAGCTGGTTTCGGAGGGTCCTTAGGTCTGCCCAGTCGCGCTCTGATGCATCTGGCCCTAGGTTTTCCTTGGACATGTGGTTTTCGATGGCTGATCTCATGGTGAAGACCTGCTCTCTCGCGACAGAGCTCCCTGTATTTACCGTAGCCATGGCTTTCCTCCAGCCGTATACCTTGACCGGGCTGTCGTCGAAATATTCGTGCGTCCCATAAGTCCACGCTCCTCGTGGTTGAAGTCTGAGCCAGTGTGAGCCGTGGCGGGGGTGATGTCATGAAAAAGCCTTGTGTGTGGGGTATCATGTGCACTGATGGCTATCTTTCCCAAGCTTTAGGGAGGCGCCAGGTGATTTCCACATCAGCTCTGTTTCGCTTCTGGCTTCAGGCCCCCCCACCCGGCACACATCCTGGGAATTGTATCTTAAAGATCAGAGAACCCGTTTGAGCGGAGGTGACCTGGTCTGCGATCCAGAATATCGTTCTCTGGACATCCTTGATTGGGATCTCGATCTCAGTGCCCGTGTCCAGTGTCAGGAGGGTTAATCCCAGGTCCTCATCGTACCCAAACAGTTCCAAGAGATTGTTATGCCCCAGGTCTTGTCCCGGCTGCTCCCTAATGGTTTGCCTGGCTTGGTTTACGGCGATCCCCTGCACTGTATCTAGGATGGGTCCGAGGTGGTTAATTGGGGGTAGGACTTTTTGTGGGCAGTTCTGGTTATCGTTGTCAGGTAGTGGGTGATAGAGGAGAGGCAGGTTCCGCAGTTGGTCCTCAGGTGTTTTTTCCGGTGTCCCATAGGTGTTGGCTTTCAAGTCTTTCACGTAGGTGAGTCGTGGGAATAATTGGAGTTCGGACACCAGGATAAAGGGGAGAAGTTGTTTCCCCGTCGGGTCCCCCCCGGGTCTCTGTTGTTGCCTTCCCGAAAGATTCCCTTGCGTGGCCAGTGTGAGGAGTGCGATTTGTTCGCATCCCTCAAAATTGTTTCCGTCCTTCTGGGGGAATCCCTGATCATAGATAAGAAGTCTTTCACCCTCGTGGTGGGAAGTCCATGGAGCCAGGTGACCAGTTGCATGCTGTCCCGCATGCCAAGTCCCCTCATCGCCAGGGTCTTCGCCGCCCTGAGGCCGATTTCGGTCGTGGTGTCAGGCATGTTTAGTTTTGTTAGTGTTGGGACTAGGTCACATAGGAGGTTGTAGGTCACATAGGAGGTTGATTAATTTGCGTGCTTGTGATTTATTTTGTATGGCCCCGCCCCCTACATAGATGCTATGCAGCGTCGAGTAGGATGCATGTGAGGTTGAAATTTCCCGAAGTATCCGTCCTCTGTAGCTCTCCCAGTTTTCGAGATTGCTGTGCCAGTCATGTATCGTTATGTGTGAAGGGTTACTTCGTCGTAGCTGTGCTGTTGCATTCCATGCTTTACATACGCCCGCGATGATACCAAACCAGTTGCCCCAGCCAGTCTCCGACTTGTTCGAGTCGCCCCAGGTATCTATGTCGTGCTGTTCGGGAGGTTGTCTCTTTCCTATAGGATATCCTAGGTAGTCCATCGGGTGGGGCGTTTTCTGCCCCCCCTTCTTCCTTGTAGTTGGTGGATCGGTTCTACACAGGATGTTTATCACTGTCGCCGCTGTTATGCCGAATTGGCGCCTTTCATGTTAAAGTGGCTTTTCGGACAGGTGGTGTAGTCTCTGTGTAGTCAGATGATGAGGGCTTCGTCCCGTTCTGTGCGTGATGGCTCTGGCCAGCCGATGTAGATCGTTTCCCCTCAATTCCATCCCTGCACTGATGTCATTCAATTGTAGCCACGGTGTGGCAGGAGGTGGAGGAGTTGGAGCGTTTGAAAGTCAATTGTATTGTCTGCTTCCATAATTCTACTATCATAGAAACTGTGGGTCTGTCCTTTAATGTAGGGAATCCCACTCTTGGAATAACTGTTGAAGTGAGGTCCCATGTTCGTGAAGATGACGTATGGCAATTGCGGCTGAGATTCTCTATCCCGGTTTGTAATGCCCCCAAAGTTATTTTCTCGGGCCGAGTCCGCGGCAATTCCTTGGGGCCACTCCGTTGTTTGAGTCAGGATCGACGAGTTGGGTTCCTTTCATTAGAAGACTGCTGTTCTTCCGAAGGTCAGACAGAGGGAGTCTGTGTGTGGGAAAAGTAGGTGCATTATCCGCGTCTCATTGTCCGACCAGGGAGCGGCTATTTGGGGAATGTCAGCCTCGTCATCATCTTCCATTTCCAATTCCGGCGCTAGTAACTCGCCTGATAAGGTGCAGCTCCATTTGGGGACGCGAAGGGTGCTGTCTTCCTGTAGAAACATGCCCGTTTGGGCCATGTTGAACATGTTGGCCGAGTGGTGAAACGGAACGGCCCGTGAGGGGTTATTACTGTGGTATAGTACTCGGAGCCCCACTGGGGGGTCATTGTGGACATTCATGGCGTGATATATCTTTTGCCAATCGTCATCTGAGCCCTTCTCAAGCCATTTTTCTATATGGTTGGCTGAGAGATCCTCTCCCCTAAACCCTCCCGGTCCCAGCGCAAAGGCATCCATTGTCCCCAGGCTGTCCAAAATCCCCAAATTTTCTCGGAGAAAGGATTTGGCTGCCTGTTGACATAGTTCTAGTCGGAGTCCCACCATGTTGACTCCCTGCAGCTTGGGAAGGTGGGTATGGGAAAGCCGAAGGAGGATGTCGACTGCGCTCTTGTTTATTGATTGACACCCACTGAGGGTAAGATGTATCAGGCTGTCACGGAGGGGTGAGTGTATTGGCAAGGAGGGTTGGGTCAATTGTAGATTATTCAGCATCTGTGCCCCCGAGGGTCCGATGCCTCTGTCTGGGATATGTCCCGATGTCCATTCCGCCCCTCTGCAGTCAGCCCAAGATCTCATCCTGCCTCCCAGCATATATATACACATGTGTACTTTGAACACATATACGAATACACGTATGCCGAGATTTAGTCTATCTTGATTCTTCGGACCCTCCAGGTGTCTCGTCCCGACCCCTGGGCTCACAGCATCAAGTACCCCACGTGCAGTGTGTGTGTGTGTGTGCGTACACAGGGTCATCCCGGGACGTAGAAACTGACACATAGAAACCGCAGTCTGGAATTTGGCCGGTTTCTTGTACTGTGCTTTAGAAACCCGCTGGCAGCGATTTATTTGGACAGTTTCTTAATGATTTTCTTAATGATTTTCTTCATGGGTTTCTGTATGAAAATCTTAATTTTCTTTATGAAAATCTTAATTTTCTCTATGAAAATCTTAATTTTCATTGTGAAAATCTTAGATTTGCTCTATGAAAAATCTCAATAATTTCCTTTGTGATTTTCTTCATCATTCATAAGATCTCTTACTACAAAGTGAAAGTTTCTACGGGGGGTGTAAAAACTCGCTGGCTAGGGTGGCAGTTTCTTGAACAGTTTGTAGAAACAACGCCGGCAGGCTGGGTGCTGGCTTCATCAGTGTGTGCTCAGGGTTAGAAACACGCTGGCCGGGTCAAAACGTGGTTTCTATGTCCTGAGACGACCCTGTACACGCACAATCACGTGACAGCTTTTTGATAAACAAGGCATCGGGGCAGCAGCGGGGTAATCTTTTTTAGACGTGACAACTTTTTGATCAAGAAGGTGTCAGAGCAGCAGCGAGGTAATCCTTCTTGGAGAAGGCTGGGGGTTTTGGAACCAATTTGAAGAAAATCTTACCTGCAATTTAGAGTATGGTTGTTGGTCAACAAGTGTGTTACTGAAAGTTCGTTTTCATAGGCAAACGAAGGCTTCCCAGAAGAAGGTTTATAAAAGGTACAGCATGCAGAATTAAGCAAAACTGTCTGCAGGAGCCCATCAAGGGCACATGGCAAAATCAGGAAATCACACGTGTTTATATATATGTCGTTGATGACGATTGCTTTTATTATCACTCTTGGAGAAATAATGTAGTGATTGCATTTGGAACTTTTTCGTCTTTATTTGTTTAAAGTACATAATTATTTCCTCAGCCCTTAAACCCTAAACTCTAAACCCTAAATTCTAAAGCCCTAAACCCTGAACCCTAAACCCTAAACCCTAAACCCTAAACCCTAAACCCTAAACCCTAAACCCTAAACCTTAAACCCTAAACCCTAATCCCTAAAAACCCCTTAAACGACATAATAGTCCCTTAAAGTCATTTCCCAATTCATCTCTATCTTTTTAAGTTTTTATCCGACATAATTATGTCATACACGAATTAAGCAACACATATTCTTGAATAACATATAATGTTAAAGAACATATTTCCTTAAACGACTTAACGTGTTAATAGACATGAACAATGTTCAACGACATATGTCCTACAAAGACATATATGTTGTACAACATTTAACGTTACACGACATGATTTGATTTTACAACATAATTGTTCAAACCACAACAAGTTGAACCGTTAGATAAAGTTTATGCGAAATGAGCGTGTCACACAATTTTATACAACATACAAATACACTTCAACTTTGCAAGGACATACAAAATATATACAATACTCCAATCGTGACCCTTTTTAAGGACCAGTCAGGAACAGTCAGGAATAGGTATTTCCAATTTATTGTCTTGAAATAACAGTTCAATTGTACCACCTCGACTCGACCCTTCGCAGGGGAGTTGGTGGTTACTCCTATCCTTCTGCGACTTGATTTTTTTTGGGACAATACCATATTGCGTGCCACCCGCTGGCGAGACATGTTGGATGAAATGTTCAGTATGAATATATGCATATGTTTCCACACCTCTGTTTTCAGAATTGCGACCCCCCCTCTTTGGTCTTTAGCGACATGGCTTTCACAAGACACTTTCTCAGAGCATGTACGCGGCCCGCGTTGTGATTGTGTGCGGAATACCAGCGAGTCTGGGACGTCCTGTAGTCTCGACCCCTTTGCACGCCCTTTTAAACCTTTAAATATTGGTGCACTCTGAGGTATGCCTTCTTGTGTTTGCCCTCATACCACGTTTTGAAGCTGGATTAGGCATCACTGCTGATTTCTCAGTACAGTGGTCTGAGAGCGAGAGTCCTCGGGGCGAGCCACTCTGCGAAGGGTGTGAGTTTGAGGGAGACATCTGCCGCTGTTGACTGCCCCTTGCCAGTGAATTGCTTGCGCGCCGCAGCCTCTACTTCTTTCAATTTCAAAGTGCACTCTGCGTTTCACTCGTCGCATTCAATATCATGTTCGTGTTCCAGTGCTTTGAATTTGAATGTTGTCGTCAGAATTAAAGTCCCAGGTGGATCTAGCCTTCACCATGTTGAAGAAGACCAGTTGGTCCTGTTCCACACACAGAAATCACATGTCAAATAACAGTCTGTTTACAACTTACTAGCTACTTTCTGTTTAATCACAATCAACTCGCATCATAATTCAACCAGTCCATTTGACTAATCATGAGGTAAGGCACCTTGTGTTCGCGGTTCAGCAATCTCCACTCTAGGTCCTCGGGGTGCACGCTGTCACGGTCACTGTGACAGCCAGTCCCATATTTCACGGACGACACATTCGACTCGTGGATTACACCCAACAAATCAACCTGTGTCAAATTGTGCGCAGGTCTAGAAACTTTTGCGACACCTCATCATGCACTTGTACCAGCCAACCCTCGCCTATACGGGAACTTGAATGCCCTTCTGTACCTTCAGCCTCGAAAAGGAGTTTACCAGTTTTAAGAATTGTTTCCGTTGTGTGCACAATACTTGGAGAATTGTGCATACGCAAGAATATGAGAATAGAAGCAAGTATTTGCACTGATCTGTGACAGCTATGCCCGCCGCAGCTTGTGCGTAGCTGCCATTTGGGGGGGTTGTTTTGCTCACAGGAAGCAAAATAATCCCAATATTTGGGGGATAAATCTGAAATTGCTCAATCAAATTTCATCATTCCCAAAGAATTCACCACCCCCCTTGATAATTTCGGCCTTCGCCTCCCAGTGACGAAACTCCCCCTTCCAAACCCATCGTTTCCTTTTGACTAATATGAGTGTGTCATCCAACTGGGCCAGTTGCGCTGCAGAACAGAAAAAAGAAACTCTACACGAAGCGACTCAAGGGAGAGGGTCTAGAACAAATCTTCCAGGTTGAGCGAATCCATACTGTCAGGCTGAGCAACTCGAGGCTCAGCGACGAATCCAGCTGGCTTTGAGCAAATAGACCCCAAAATAAGGGTAGGAATTCCTACTAGACCGACTACTTTTTGAAATAGCAATCATCATCATATCAAGATTCAGCGATCAGGGCTCAGCTCAAGACTGAGCGATTCAGGGCCGACTGAGTGACGCAAGGTGTAAGTAATGCTGACAACATTCATCTCTTGCCAGCATTACTTTGCAATGCTGCAGACAGCGAGGATGCTAAAGACGATCCGAAACAGCTGTCGGTGCTTGCTAAAACAATGCCGCTACACGCTATCTACATGCGACAAAAAACAGTGATTTCTGCAACAAAATATCAGATATAGACAGTGTGCAGCGGCATTGTTTCAACAAGCCACGAAGTCGTGCACAGACCTAGATTGTTTCCTTTACAGATTGATCCTCAGAACTGATGTGAGATTCGATTAAATGATTTTCTATCTCTTGGCGTTTGTCCCGACGCCTCAAAGCTCATTTCATGGATCGTGACCGTAATTGAAACTCTGGAAACCGAGTCAAGAAATCAACTCGTTCAAAATTGAATAGGGGCTATGCGTGCAAAAAAAAAAAACCTCCGCGACCTTAACGGTCTAAGCCGTTCACACAAAATCGTAATAATATGTATACATATATGTATATATATATACGTATACATATATACATACACTCAAATAATTGATTGATGTTGCTTTTATTACTTCCTAAGAAACAGAGATTGCACTACACACGACCTGGCATATTATTTTCATGTCCTTTTTAGTTTGAAACACAAGTGAACGTAGTGTGGAAGCAGGGAGGGCCCTTTGATTGAATTTGCTTTTATTACTTCGTTAGAAATAGTGTAGTAGCTTTGCTGAAAGCTCTATTTGCTCGAGATACAGGACAAAGTCGCTTGGTTCAGTGGTGTCATCTTCCACTTGCATAGGCTGGCCCATACAGTGAGCGATGGCCGTCAAGACAGTAGAGTTTTCAGCCAAGCCACATTTTCTTAATACAATATGCTACATTCCCAAACAGTACTACACTACAGTGCTAAAAACTACTACACTGACGAGCTCGCACGACACTACAACCAAAATTGTATGAACACGAAGGCCTCTGAATGGCGCGCGGTAGCTTCGGCGCGTTGCTCCTGTCAGAGGCTCAAAATGTCCTAGACTATAGTCTGCTTTGAGCTTTATAGATCGATGACCCTGTCCTGTGCGCGATAGAGTCTTTATTGGCAGTATCGACCGATACGTACTCTTATTTTCGAATGGAAATCTGATCAAATTTCGGATCCCACATTCATAAAAGCCTGTTTATTCCATAAACCCGCAACAAACAGTGGGGTTTTAATGTTGAGGTTTCTTAATTATGACCACGCACACAATTCGCCTGAAAATCAAGGCCGGAGTCTGTATCTGAGTGATTTTGAATTTCGCTCGTCAAGATTCATATGGGGTGGCTACGATTAGTAGGCTCCTTAAAATTATAGGTCTCGTTTGCAGAATATAGTCTCTTTTATAGGGCTCTTTTGCAAACGAGACCTATCATTTTAAGGAGCCTACTAATGTATCATGATTTGGAGGATATCATGCAATTGGGTTTACAAGACCCAAAGTCTTCAAGGCTAATCATATCAATGGAAAAATCCTGCGATTTGTCTTTTGGGTCAATTCACAAACAATGCACCATTTTGAGAGAGCTGTACAAAAATAAGGATCTTTCTCACAAGAGACCCATCAAATCGGAAGGCTTACTAATCGTTGCGTTGCCACCTCATACTACCAG
>Ga0105053_10012115_pt1 | contig 10432 bp, 6 predicted proteins | sample BON01_FD_78093 | JGI IMG/M metagenome (GOLD analysis project Ga0105053, IMG submission 78093) | Freshwater microbial communities from Lake Bonney liftoff mats and glacier meltwater in Antarctica - BON-01 | ecosystem: Environmental > Aquatic > Freshwater > Ice > Glacier meltwater | place: Lake...
TCAATTATCAATGATTAATCTGCAATAAAAGGGAATTCTAACTCACCTCTTCTCCTTGAGTAAAGCAAAGGTACCAGGCCTGTACTAAACACAAAAGTCCAGCCACCGATATCATGTTGGGGGCTAGTTCCTCAGGAAGGCAAGACGCTACTCTTTCCCACAGAGGCGCCATGAGTTTGCTAGATAGTGACTTGTCATATGTGTGTGTCGTATATGAAGCAAATCGATCTTTCTCCACTTCAGTCAGCACATCTTTGGTTTGTGACGTTACCATGACTTACTATGATTAGGGTTTTTGATAGATACCTGCTAGTGTTCTTTAAGAACAACAAAATCCATTTTTGAAATGGGAGGTAGCCTTGGTTTCTGATTCACTCGCGCGATAAACCGTCGGGCTCTATTCTTTCAACGTGACGCTCTTGTTTTTTAGGAAAGTTGAGATCGATGCTCTTTTCTACTGCCTATAGTATCATTAAAAAATACTCCAAATGTAGAATCAAGTTGCTATTTTATTATTAATCAATTTGGATTTGCTGAAATCAACGATGATGCTTTCCTCAGAATTCAATTCTTCTTCAGAGCTGGACTCAGACTGATCCTCACGAATTGATTCAGACATTTTCGGAGGTACTTTTGATACACCCTGTTCTTCTTCTCTTCGTTTCTTAATCTTTTCTCGCACAATAGCAAACTTTTGCATTTTCCTCTCCCACCATCGAGTTCCCAAAAATTTGGCTCGCAAAGTATCTCTAATTTTGATTGCTGGGAATAAAACCAAAGGATACCGTTTTTGCATATCCATAACGGTGTCCAGACCAAACATTCCTTTACCATCGGCATTCTTTTCGCAAAATTGGACAGCAACGATTAGTAATGGTTTATCTTCCAGCTCGGAATCGTGCATTGATTTCAAAAGTTGTCTTAAATGAGGGCCTGTAACAAGTCCGAGGTCATTTGCTTCCATGAATGAATAGCACATCTTGGTTATTTCTTGTGCACCAAATAAACATAGTGTTCCCAAACTATGAATGAACTCTCCAAAGTCCAAGAGTCCGTCATCACTTGTATCTAAAAAACGAAATAAGGTTTTGGTGAATTGGTTAACGGGTAATGCGATGGCAGAACACAGCTCATCAATGGATATCTCGGCAGAACCATCAGTGTCCATCGCTGCAAAACCTACCATGAGTCTCTTGACATCACTTTTGGACAATGCAAGAAATTCAACAGCATCCGCAAGAACATCTGACTGCTCCACATGTTTTTGCATTTCTGCTTCGTTAATTTGCACTTGAATTTGATCTGCTAGCATTTGAAGCCGACTATCTGGACCCGATTCTTCTATTAGCTTCAGATATCCTTCTCGCTTTTTTGTTAGCGATCCTGTATCTAGTCTATGTGTCTGCTTCGAGCATGGTTCACCATTTTTGTCGGGAGGTTTACTCCAATGAGCCCAAAGTTTCATCCCTGCGGATAAATTCACCTTGGTTAGATCCATTTTCACTTTTTCATAGCCAAGTGTGGCACACTCTTGTTCTTCCATGGGATCATAAGTGACTCGAATACCGTCCAAACATCGTTTTGAGGATGCGGTAAAATTTCCCAAAAGAAATTCAATTCCAGGAGCTCTACCAATACCTGTCATTTTCGAATGATTTACAACCTTGAATCCATTTTTTCTCATGTGGAAATCATGTTTTTCATTTGCATGGGATATTTGAAAATCGCTGATGAATTCTTCTGCATTGATGGATGTTCTGAGCCATATATGAATGGGATCATCTCGTCCTAGATTCTTGTAGTATTGCTGCAGGTATGGATGCCGTTCTCTTTTTTTTTCTTGTTGAATGTTTTCCATCTCTTGTAATTCCAACGCACCTACCGTAAATTGGATATCCGCAGCAATGGCTTCGAAAATATTGGTTGTTGCTTTTTGCCTTTTCAAAATAGACATTTCCATTCGTGCCTCTTCTATTTTGTTTCGATTCCACCAACTAGAAAGTTTTTCTCGAACATCTCCGAAAACAACTCTGTTGGTTTGTTCCGACTCTGCAAATATCTCCGCTGGTATCTTTCCTTTCTTGGATTCGATTTTCTGTTTAATTTTCTGTTTTGCATCCTTGTCTGTTGTGACTTCTTCTTCGAATGCCTCTTCCAGCGCTGCTTCACTTGCTAATCTTGCATGTCGGATGTTGAGAGCCGAGTGAATATGAAAATCCATCTTTTGCTGGATATTCATTGTATTGATACTTTTCAGGACTTCTGCTGGAAGCAGTGTCGTCCATACTTGCCTTTTGAATTCAAGTTTTAAACCAGATGAAGAAACGGGGTTCCGAAGTGATGGTGGAAGTATGCCGGAAAAAGATTGCATTTTTCCGACAACCGGTCGTGTGAAACATTCGAGATTTCGGTCAAAACTTCGTGAAATTCCAATAATCATCCGTGATTGCTTTTCTATTTGACGCTGATGGCTCATTATCCGTTCACGAGTAGCCTGTTCAAGTTCAAGAAATTGAATAGAATCTTCTTCAGCTATTGCTCGAATCTGCTGTATTTGAAGTGAACAGAGCTCATTGAGATATGAAGTAAGCGCTTTATCCAAGTGCAATAGTTTGCGAATTTCTTTTTGGCGATCCTTTTCATATTGCAGAACCCCATGTAGCCTCTTGTTTTCAAAGACCGTAATTTGGTGCATATGCTGCCAATGATCGGCCACGCGGTCAAGCAGCGGTTTGCATGTCACTCTGATAGAATCCTGAATCTTCGCAGTGGGAGTATAGTTGGGTTCTTTGTCCAGATATAGGTTAAGCCACTCTAATTCGCATCCCCAAAGTATTTCTAGGTGCGATTCGCATTTCAAATCAACGAGAGAACGAATATCTTGCGATGAAGATCTTGCGTACATAGAACATAAGAAATTAAGCCTGGGACTTTGATTTTGAGTTAAATCGTCTCGTCTTCTTCGAAATATCTTTTCTAACCGCTCTAATTTCTGAATTTCGTTTCGATATGTTTTCATTTTCGCAGCAGCTGCAGCTTTCAAGGCTCCGAGCATTCCAATTCGACTTGAAAAATCAATTTGGGTATCGAACACGTTTAAAATTCGAAATAGTCTCTCTTTGTGAGTCGCTTGGAGATCTTTCTGGGCGCGACAAATCTTTGTGTAAGTGTTTTGATCCGCGGACGCTGAATTTGAAAGCCTTTGATATTCATCTTTGAGTAGCTGATGTTCCTTTTCAGTCTTTGTTAATATTTCCTTGATAGTTGTCACAGATGTTTCCACAACAGATGTTTGAAAATTTTCCTGTATATGTTGGTAGTTCTCCCACTGAACCTTTATATAGGGCATCATAATTTTCGCCTTGATTTTCATACAATTTCTGAAAATTGGCGTAAATTCCTTGCAAAGCAATTCTCTCTTTTCCTCAATAGATGAAGAGGGAGAAAAGCCAGATTTCTTCAAAATATGCCATACTCGACGACTTTCCAATCCTCTAAACCAGCACTGAATCCGAATTGCCCTATCAAAAGAAAAGCCTGTATCGGATTTATTTTCTTCCATAGGTTCAGGTTTGTTACGATACATACGCTGAATTAAAACAGCAGCCTCATTCATGCGAGATCGCTGCATCCGTTCTAGAATTATTCGGGCCTTATCTCCGGCTTCCTTTTTTCGGGCATGATACTTAAGCAACTCCGCAATAACTCGCGTTCTGGTAGCAAGTGTTTGCTCTACAGCGTGAACAGCCATTTTAGCATCGCCAAGTATCCAATTGGCTTGCAATAATACTATCTGAAGATCGAATAACGGGTTATCTTTCCCAATATAATAGTATTGAATCGGGAATTCTAGTTCCTGAATCATATCAGGAGGTAAAACTGGATCTACAGACTTTATCAAATGAGAATTGTGTATTGAAGATGACCAGGCACAAGCCTTACAAAGGACGTCGTGACAAAGAGCACACCACATTCTCGCGCGTCGTGTTTTACACAAGGAACATGTTGTTAAGATACCAGATGACGATGCTTCATCTATATGTTGATTTCTCTTCATGTCCAAACAAAAAGTTGCCGCAGCGAATCGAACCTGGCCCCTTGCGTTCAATGCAGCATGCTCACAAATACTGGAAAAAACTCCTTTCCAATTCCTTGTACGCTTCCTCCATGCTAATTCATTCTCTGCCGCTGATTTCAGTTGGGCGTGAAAAATACCATCAGAACTTCGTTGCCACAATATACCCGAGTACCATTTTTGAATTCGCTTTGACATGTGATGATCCACATGCATTTGTCGGGCTAGAATCTCCCTTGCATTTTTTGCCTCTACATTATCAAGCACGCAGAAAATTGCCTTTCGCCAAAAATGACACCTTGTCATTCGTTGGATAGATTTGGTTGCAGCAAGAGCTCTTTGAAATTCTCTGACACATCTTTTATTGTGATGACTTCGCCATAGTTTTTGAATTCGAATTGCTTTTAAGAGACTCGCGTCTTTGGCGGCCAGCAACATGTAAGCTAGGGTATTAGGTGCCGAGATAAAATACCGGAACCGGCGTTGGATCCTATTCACCGCGGTATCTTCTTCGGCAAATCTTTGGTATACATTCTTTCGAGTTCTTCTTTTAATTAAATCCGAGGAATATTCAATCCCAACGTATGGAGTTAGCACTACTTTCAAAGGCAAGTTCGAATTTTCAGACACAATTTGCTGCAGATCCTGATTTAATATTAATGGACAGCGAGATACCCTAATACTATTCAAGAAAGTGAATACCTGTAACATCAATGATATGCATGCAGGATTCAACTTGACGCAGCCTTCTAGATCCATTTCAGCTAAACTAAATAGATCTTTCTGGTTGTTGTTAGAAGAAATGGAATTCAACATGATGAATTTTCTGTACCGACAATAAAATTTCGAAAGCTGGGGAAGATTTTGCAAAATTCTGCAAACCGCTTCATCAGTGATTCTATCAAAAATTCCTTGGTTTGCTTTTTCGGGGCAAGGGAAAGATATATCAAGCTCCCTAAGATCCGTTAAAGAATCAGATATTGTTAGCAGGGCACCATCCGTTAAGTTGAAACACCCATCCAACAACAGCACCGATAAAGGAACTGACGACTTGGCAATGAATTCAACGCATAAATCGTCTATTCGCTCACAGTTACTTAAATCAAGCTCGCATAATGTCGCTGCTTTGTCTAGTAAGGCCATCAAGTTTTTTGGTGAGAACAGGGTATGACCAGAAAGAACGATGGATTCAAGTGGTGACTGACGATCATCAGCCATCGCTGAGATCCATTTTCCCATTCGCGATTTCTGTCCCTGCTTGAGAAATTTCATTGATATTGCTGCATGCTGCTCTGCCGTTGAATATGCGACTTTGTTCTTCAATGTAGACAATTTCGTTTTGACTCCAAAAGGAGCTTTGCAGTGTACAAGTTTAAGCGTGTTAGAGAATGCTTCAAATAGTGAAGCAAGCCCTACATCAGTTACCTGTGTCAGTGATACATCAATAGATTCTAGTCGAGTTATAACTCCTGTTGCTAGTGAAATCATACCATCGTCAGTTACATACCGACAACCTTGGCAATAAAGACTTTGAAGCCCAGCGCAACATTCTGCTATTGCATGTATACTCTGGTTGGATATTTGAGTTAGGTTGCTAATATCCAAGGCTAAAAGACTCGCTCTGGCACTGGCAACAATCTCAATCACTGCAGTGTTATCAACCGATGCACAACCAGATATATTCAGATGAGTCAGGTAGCCCAAAGACAAGGCAACGGTGTTTGCGGTGGGACCAGGGGTTAAGTACCAACGCCCTCTAAGTAGGTAACAGTTTCTAGTCTTTAATGTTTCAATGGTGTTTCGACTACTTTCAGGGTTTGCTTCCTTCCTGGAATTGGCGAGTAAAACACTAGAAATACCTTGGTCTGTTATATTTTGACAATTAGATATATCAAGGTACACAAGACTGGAGCATCTCAAGGCAAGTATGGTTAATCCTTTATCGCTGATATCAGTATCGCGCAATTCAAGGGACGACAAGGAATTGCCGCAACACGCAACCAGACTTGCTATTCCTGCATCTATATCAGATTTATTAGACACCCGCCATCCACTTAAATCAACATGTTTTAACTTTGATGCTTTTCCAAATAGGTTTATTTTGTGATTGGTAATAAATCCAATAAGGGATTTCGTGTTAAAATGCTGACTGTAAGCTACGTTTAATAGTTTGATATCAGTGCAGTGTGTTCCGACATGAGATAGAATATCTGGATTCACAATCCAGGGCTGAAGGTTAATCATTTTAGTAGTGTTTCCGATCGTGCATGAAGGTTCTAGAACCAAATCATCACTGTTTTTGGTGTAAGTATAATCAGAAACAACTAGTCGGGTAATATCAATTTCCGCATCAGTTTTTGTTTCATTGTGATGAGAAATGAGTGCAATTCCAAAAAGCGTTAGATCAGGATCAAGTTCTTGGAGGTATTTGTCAGGTTGCATTGTGATAAAATGTTGGTTGCAATCTTCATCATCCATCCGTTACACGTGTCAAACGCACAGGTAGACACTGAAATCTGAAAAGATGGATGCGCAAGAGGTCCACGAGCAAAATGAAATACATTGGCTTCGTGAGGAAAAATACGTTCTTATATTCAGTCAGGCAGGGAAACCTATATTTGCCACACACCCTGACCCACTGAAACTCTCATCACTTTTCGGGCTTTTGCAGGCTATGTTGTCCAAAACCAACAATCGTTTGCACGTGATACAAGCTGGGGGTCATAAAATTGTTTTTTCGGTGCTAGGTCCTCTTATAATTGTTATGTCTTCCAGAAATGGGATACCCACTTCCTACATTCAACTTCAAGCCGAATATCTATATGCTCAGATACTTTTCCATTTTACACTATCTGCACTTCAAGAGGCTTATAGACGAAATCAGGCTTATGATCTCCGTGTTATGTTGGGAAATACTGGAAATGAACTGGAAGGAATATTGGAAGTTGCTTCAAGTAGTCCTTGTCTTCTTCTCAACGCCGTTCCTGTGCTCCGACTACCAGGGGAAGTCCGGCTAGCCTGCACCAATGTACTATCGGGCGTTAAACAGGTAAGCCACCGTCTTGAAATGAATTTCAATTGTTAATTTACCTGCAAGTCGAATCTCCTATATGCAGTTTTGCTGTGTCAACGTAAGCTTGTTACTCATATTTCACCAAAGAGACACCCTTTACAACCTAGCGACCTACTGCTGCTGTTGAATTTTGTGAACAATGCGAAGCAGCTACAAACTCAGGAAACATGGACTCCGCTTTGCTTACCAGGATTCAATAGCACGGGATTTCTACATGCATATGCTGCGTATTTGTATGGGGATGTCTGCTTACTACTATTGTCATCAGGAGAATCGCTGGACCAATTTCATTATTGCTCTGAAGCGAAATCATCTATTTTAACTCAACTTTATCAAGAGGGTCTCATTGAGCGCGTGCAGCAGTTTTCAGAAGATGCCGTTTTATCGACAGGTGACTGCGATGCGGCATCTGCCATACATGTTTTGTATAAATCATCCAAATGTGGACAATATGTAGATAGTGATATAGCTTCTCATGCTCCTCTTCATACTATGGAACATCTTCTCTCTCGTTACGTGAATGTTCATTCCCGTTTAGTTGGCTCCAACAGCACCACCCGAATTGTTAACGATGAAACTGTAGACTCTTCTACAGATACTTCCGAGCACGGTGAAATTTGGGATATCAGAGGATCTGAAGCTGTGCTTGCTTCTTACACCCAAAATAGTTTTCAGATTTTTGCTGCGTTCCATGTTTATGTTAGTGCCTCACAAGCCGCAGCATCGGTTACTCGGTTCGCTCTATGGGTAAACAAGAATAAAAACGATGTGTTCATGGCCAAGCCGGCTTTTTGGTAATATGTTATTAATTAAATTATCCATGTTTGAATGCCAGTATTAAAACTGGTCCAATACTGATATATACTAAATTCTTGTTTTCGTGACTGACGAAAGACCCAAAACTGCTGCCGACTATCACGTGCCATGCACCTTTGTGATTCGTTTTCAAATGTTCACTTATAAATAGTGCGACGTCAAAATCTCGCTTTAGTTCGCCTTTCCGTTGTTTTCGTAATGCCTATGCACCAATCGTAAGATATATTCAAATAATTATTCGAAACTTACATCCTCTGACAATTCAATCATTTCAGATAAAAGAGAAGGGTCCGAGCCTGTGTAATGATTCTTCAAAATACCCAAGTATACCTGCTCCTCACGTTTACCATTGTCTTTGGTCATCAGTTAAAAAAACAGTTACGTTATGGTCTACCTAGAATTAGCGTCTTTCCTTTTTTACTTCATTTCACGTTCCTCAAAAGTTGCGTATTGTGTCTTCAAACTATTAAAACAGGCCTGTGCAATAAATTGAACATTTGCGGGCGAGTCTTTCGAAATTTTGTCAGTATGAACCACAAGCATCGCCAATCTAAATGCCTTTTTGACGTCAGCAGGTCTGACAAGAACAGATACTGGCTTCCATTTCGCTCCTTGCCATAAAACAGTGTGAAGGGTGCTCAATAGTGCTCGAATATTCTTAAGGTTGCCTTCAGAGCCAGACCAAGCTATCATTTTCGCGCCTAGTTCCTCCTTCGCGTTTTGTAGGTTCTTTTGGTTCGTTGCCATATCGGCATCCCGTTTTTGCATATCAACCACTTTTTCATTTTGCACACGTTCTTCGTTTTCCTTTCTCTCCATGATTCGCTTGTTTGCTCGCTCATCCGCAGATAAACCCTTTAAACGTAGATCTTCACGAGGTACAACTTTATTTCCTTCTACAGAAGAAATATTTGGAGTCGTACCTTTGATGGAGTACCTTCCGCTTTGTGATCCAGTTTTTCGATGGAGTAATTTAGCAAATATAGTACCTCCAGATTTCGGAATAGGATCATTATTATTCATCACATCAAGCCATACATAGCCTTTGAAGCCAGCTACAAAACAAATGAAAACCTCAACTGAAGCAGCCATGACCTATACTTACGAGAAGAGGTACGGAACCTCCAGTAAAACTCATTGGAATTGAATGGAAAGTGCTGTTTGATAACCTGAAATGTGGCATTAGACGGTACTGGAAATACGTTAGGGTGAACTGGATCACTTCCAGCTTCCCCTTGCACGTAGTAGAAAACACTGCTCATGATATAGGCCCCCTCTGCTATCACGACCCCCACACGATTCTAGTAGTTGCCAATACGATAGACTCTGGTTCATTGGAATGGCTTCCAAGAATGAAGTGGTAAAAGTAGGTTACAACTGGTGGACAAGGGGAGTCTGATACACGGGTGGGATTAAAAATACTTTATGTTGCCACGGTGCGAGAGATGCATAATGGGTGTCACATAGTTGCCCCTTTTGGAAGAGTTGCGTTGCTCACAGTATTGAATTAGTTGCTCATACTATTGAATCGGTTGCTTGTGTTGGTGAATGGATACCTCAAAACCACGCCCAACAAATACTGAGTCCAGTTGTGTGAAGCCTTGCCTGGGCGCTTGGTTCATTTATATCTACTAGACTCGGTGGCCTGAAATAAATCACTTGAACCTGATAATCATCGTCTACCAGAAATTTCCTCGTAGCTTCAAGACGGTACCGGTGCGATACCCGAGCCTTGAGTAGTACCAATGACCCGAGCAGAGTTGCTTGATCTGTCACTATTCTTAAATGAGTTGAAAGATGATCACAATGCGATTCCTAAAATATTTTGAAAGTTTTCTTGGCTGATTATGCTTTTGCTCAATTATATTAAGCCCAGGCCCTGCATCTCTATTCTACAAATCAGACCCATTGCTTTGCGACTATAAAGCCACATAGCTCAGTGAATCCTAAGCCAGCAATTCATGAGCTTTTGATAGACTATAAGCCTAATTGTTCATTTGCGCATGAAAGACTCCATGAAAATTGAAGGTGCCTTTTTTGGGGCGAATTCCGATTTCATCCAGCAAATCCAAAACTCCAACATGAAATTGAACAACAACTCTAAGAAGATACTCTACAATTGCATCAGATCGTTTTTAGCCTTTGTCAGCAATCACGATGAAAATGCCCTAACTTGGTGGGATCAGTTTCACAAATTTTGTCAATACTAAATATCACACTTTCAACGTCTTTGGCCTGTTTGGCAAATCTACTATTCAGCCTGTTAAGCGTCATCTTCATATCGCTCGCAGTACCGCACCTGGCCGTGTCCTTCATGTGGATTTATTCGGTCGTAAGACGAAATTCATTCAACAGTTAGAGTATTGTATGTTAGCTAAGGATGACTTTACGAAATATGTCCGTATCTATTTTCTTAAATCCAGATCTGCCGAATCGTTAGTTCAGGGCTTCAAACAGTTACGCACGGA